>ERZ1370068.29-contig-10022_pt1 | contig 17973 bp, 28 predicted proteins | sample MGYA00561227_ERZ1370068 | MGnify/ENA primary metagenome ERZ1370068 (study PRJEB38410, sample SAMEA6850437) | metagenome | study: Metagenomic assessment of the ecological functions of the soil: analysis of the soil microbiota associated with the...
CGTTACGTCATTGCTTGCGTTCCTGATCGAGACGCACACCGAGTTCCAGCCGGCCACGACAGCGCGGTCGCGGAAGCCGGCGTCGTCTGGCCGGGCATCCTCGCCGTGCTCGATCGCCCGATCCCGGTCCAGGGCCACGTGACGGGACGCGGCCACCGGCGCCCCGCTCGCGGCGAAAATCGAGCTCGCCAACGTCACGCTTCACGAACGGCGAGACCAACGCCAGCGGCGGCGCAGTACGGCGCCTACCATCATGTTCCCGCCGCCGGGGTCCTACCACGTCCGGTTCTCCCGGTCCGGCTACGAGACCGTCGTCGCCCCGGTCACGCGTCGGCGCGGCCACGTCCACCACGCTCGACGTGCCGATGAAGCCGGCGATCGGCCAGGTGACGATCGTCCTGCCGGCGGCCTCCTTACGTGTTGTCAAGTTGCGACACGACGCGGTATGTTTCCGCCGCGATCGGGATGTCCCGCCGCCCGCAAAGCGAGACCCGTGGCAGCGACGAATACACGACTTGTCCTGGCGTCGGCGGCCGGTGCCGCGATCCTCGCGGCGCTTGGCGGTGCGCGCCGCTCACGACCCAGGCGCCGCCCTGCGGCGGCAGCGCAGCGCGACGCCCGCAGGTCGCCTGCCAGGCGCGACGTCGACCAGATGATGGCGGCGCTGCCGGACAAGGCGCCGGCCAAGCCGCAGAAGGCGCGCAACGTCCTGGTGCTCGGACGCGCCGCAGGCTTCGTCCACTCGTCCATCCCGCTGGCCGCGAAGACCGTGGACGCGCTCGGCGAGAAGACGCGGCGCGTGGAAGACGGCGATCACCTACGAGGCGGCCGCTGACATCAACACCGCGAACCTCGCAGAGATTACGACGCCATCATCCTCGACAGCACGACCGGCTGCTTCCTCGACGATCCGGCCGACAAGGCGGCGACCGACGCGCGCCGCGCCGCGTTGCTGCGCGTTCATCCGCGGCGGCAAGGGGATCGTGGGCTGCACGCGGCGTCGGACTCTACCACGGCTCGCGTCCTGCACGCCGGCGCCTCCCGGCGCCGGCCGCGGCAGCGGCCCGCAGGCCGACGACCCGCTCTGGCCCGAGTGGAACACGATCATCGGCGGCTACTTCAGCTCCACTGGAACAATCCGCAGCTCATCACGGTGAAGATCGACGATCCGAAGAGCCCGCTCACCGCGATGTTCCACGGCCAGGAGTTCGAGATCCACGACGAGACCTACACCTTCGCGCAGGACTCGTTCTCGCGGAAGAACGTCCACGTGCTCACGAGCGTGAATCTACGACAAGATGAGCGCCGAGGACAAGGCGAAGGAACAGCGGCCGCGCACGATCACGACTTCGCGCTGAGCTGATCCGGCCGCGAGGGCAAGGGGCGCCTCTTCTACGAGGCGCACGGGCACGACGAGAGCATCTACGCGATGCGTCCGATGCTGCGATCACATCCTCGCGCGGCATCCAGTACGCGATCGGCGACCTCCGGCGTGCCGACAGCCTCGAGCGTGAAGTAACCACCCGGGCGCGAACTGACCGATGTGCCTGAACTGCACACGCCGCGGCGACGCGTTCATGTAGTCTGAATTCGAACCGCGCCGATCTGCGTCGCGCGCCGGGAGGGTTCATGCTGCAGGAATTCATCGCCGTGAACCGCGACGAGATCATCAGCCGCTGCCGGGCCAAGGTGAGCGGGGCGATCTATCCCCTCACCGACCAGGGCGGAGATCGATCACGGCGTCCCCGTGTTCCTGGATCAGCTGTGCGAGGCCGCTGCGTCACGGATCGGCCTCGACGGTGGCGATCAGCAACAGCGCGCTTCCAGCACGGTCACGACCTCCGCTCCAGGGGTTCACCGTCTCCCAGGTCGTGCACGACTACGGCGACCTCGCCAGTCCATCACCGAGACCGCCTGGAACAGACGCGCCGTCGCATCAGCATGACCTACCTCACACGTCGGTGAACCGCTGCCTCGACGACGCGCTCGCTGGCGCGCGTGACCAGTATGGCGGCGAGCGCGCAATCAGTCGACTCTGGACGGCGGAGCGCGCGAACAGCGGCGCCAGGGATTCTTCGCCCACGAGCTCGGCAACCTGATCAACACCGGCCTGATTCGCCTTCGAGATCCTCAAGGCGGCGGCAACGGACTCGGCGGCAGCACCGGCGGGTGCTCAAGCGCAGCCTGATGCGGCCTCCGCACGCTCGTCGGCCGCTCGATCGCCGAGGTCCGCCTGAGCGAGGACATCCAGAACAAGGAGACGTTGCCTTCCTCGCGGAGTTCATCGACGAGATCGGGCCGGGCCGCCGTGCTGGAGGGCGATCGCGCGCGGCATCTAGCCCTCACGATCCCGCTCGTCGACGGCGAGCGTCCTGGCCGAATCCGGCAGGTGTCGCGGCGGTCGCCGCCAACCTGCTGCAGAACGCGTTCCAGTTCACCAGGCCCGGGGACCATCGTCACGCTTCGTGTGACCGCGAACGCCGATCGGGTGCTCATCGAGATCCAGGATCAATGCGGGCGGCCTCGCCGGAGGAGACGCCGACGACCTGTTCCGGCCCTTCGAGCAGCGGAGCGCCAACCGCACCGGCCTGGGGCTCGGCCTCGCGCCTCTGCCGATCGGCGGTCAGAAGCCAACGACGGGCGTCTGACTGCGCGCGTTCCTGCCGGGCGGGATGCGTCTTTGCCATCGACCTCGCGGAGTGCCGCGCGCTCGCGGACGCCGCCGTGGCCTGACCTGGGGTGATGACTGGCTGATGACCACCGACGCCCGCCATCCCGAGCCGCTGCTCGAGACCGGCGCGCTGCAACGGGCAATCTTTCAACAGCGCAGCGATCTTCTCGAGCATCGCGACCGACGCCAAGGGCGTCATCCAGATCTCAACGTCGGCGCCGAGCGGATGCTCGGCTACACCGCCGCCGAAGTGATGAACAAGATCACGCCGGCCGACATCTCCGATCCGCAGGAGCGTGATCGCGCGCGCCGGCGCGCTTGAGCGTCGAGCTCGGCACCCCGATCGCGCCGGGCTTCGAGGCGCTGGTGTTCAAGGCCTCGCGCGGCATCGAGGACATCTACGAGCTGACCTACATCCGCAAGGACAGGCAGCCGCTTCCCGGCGGTGGTCTCGGTCGACGGCGCTGCGCGACGCGCAGGACGCCATCATCGGCTACCTCGCTGATCGGCACCGACAACACCGCGCGCAAGCAGGTCGAAGAGGAGCGGCAGAAGCTCGATCAGCGGCTGCGCGACCAGCAGTTCTACACGCGCTCGCTCATCGAATCCAACATCGACGCCCTGATGACCACCGATCCGCGCGGCATCATCACCGACGTCAACAAGCAGATGGAGGCGCTGACCGGGTGCACGCGCGACGAGCTGATCGGCGCGCCGTTCAAGAACTACTTCACCGATCCCGACCGGGCCGAGGCGGGCATCAACCGCGTGCTGAGCGAAGGCAAGGTCACCAACTACGAGCTCACCGCGCGCGCCAGGGACGGCACGCTCACCGTGGTGTCCTACAACGCGACCACCTTCCACGACCGCGACCGGAGCCTGCAGGGCGTCTTCGCCGCCGCGCGCGACGTCACCGAGCTGAAGCGCTTCGAGCAGACGCTGCAGCAGAAGAACGTCGAGCTCGAAGACGGCGAGCCGGATGAAGTCCGAGTTCCTCGCCAACATGTCGCACGAGCTGCGGACGCCGCTGAACGCCATCATGGGCTTCTCCGAGGTGCTCACGCGACGGCCTGATGGGCGAGATGAGCCGATCAGCAGCGGGCGCTGCATCGGCAACATCTTCAGCAGCGGCAAGCACCTGCTCGCGCTGATCAACGACATCCTCGACCTGTCCAAGGTGGAAGCCGGCAAGATGGACGCTCGATCTCGAGCCGGTGCAGGTGTCGTCGCTCTTCGTGAACAGCCTGTCGATCATCCGAGAGAAGGCCGCGACCCGCCGCATCCGCCTGAGCGTCGGATGCCGCCGAGGATCTGGGCTCGATGCAGGCGGACGCGCGCAAGGTCAAGCAGATCGTCTACAACCTGCTGTCCAACGCGGTGAAGTTCACCCCCGACGGCGGGCAGGTCACGCTGCGCGCCCGCTCGCGTCGCGCGCGCCGCCGTCGGCCGCGCTGTCGGGCTGCCGGGAGAGCCGGAGCCTCCGTGCTGGCCGACAGCGACTTCACGGAGTTCCTCGAGATCAGCGTCACCGACACCGGCATCGGCATTTCGCCGGAGGAGCTGCGAGCAGCCTGTTCAAGCCGTTCAGCCAGATCGACAGCGGCCTGGCGCGGCAATTCGAGGGCACCGGGCTCGGCCTGGCGATGGTGAAGCTGCTCGCCGAGCTGCACGGCGGCGCGGTGGCGGTGGAGAGCGCCGTCGGCGAAGGCTCCTGCTTCACCGTCTGGCTGCCGATTCGCGCGGCCGGGACAGGGGCGCGCCCGGCCAGGGCGCTGCCGGTCGCGCATCTCGACGCGGCGCGGGGAGCAGCGCACCGCGCTGGTGGTCGAAGACGACTACCAGTCCGCCGAGCTGATCCGTCTGCAGCTGGAGGCGGAGGGCTTCAGGGTGATCCACGCCGCCTCGGCCGAGGCCGCGCTGGCGATCGCGGTGCAGCAGCCGCTGTCGCTCATCACCCTCGACATCATGCTGCCCAACATGGACGGCTGGGAGTTCCTCGGCCGCATCAAGCAGGTGCCGGCGCTCAATCGCATCCCGATCGTGATTATCTCGATCGTGGCCGATCGCAACCGAGGGTTCGCGCTCGGCGCCGCCGCGATCATGCAGAAGCCGATGTCCCGGCAGGAGCTGTCCGAAGCCCTCGTGGAGCTCGGGCTCTTGCCGGTCGCCATGGGCAAGAAGCTCAGGATCCTCGTCGTGGACGACGAACCCGATGCGGTGGAGCTGATGGCCGTCCGCATCGCTGCGCGCTCGCCGGCACCGTGCTGCGGGCCTACGGCGGCCGCGAGGCGATCGAGACGTCGCGCCGCGAGCTGCCGGACCTGATCGTCCTCGATCTGATGATGCCCGATGTCAGCGGCTTCGACGTGGTGGAGGCGCTCAGCGAACATCCCGAGACGGCCCGCATCCCGATCCTGGTCGTCACCGCCAAGCACATCACGGCCGAGGACCGGGTCGAAGCTGAATGGTTTCGTGGCGACGATCATGGAGAAGGCCGGCTTCAGCCGGGAACGATTCGCCGCTGAAATCCGGCGGGCCATGGCCGGACGCGGAGTGGTCGCCTGACATGGCCCTGGTGCTGATCGTCGAGGACAACCCCGACAACATGCTGCTGACGATCCTGCTGCTGGAGTCGGCCGGCCATACCGGTCCTCAGCGCGATCGACGCGGAGGCCGGTCTGACGCTGGCGCGTGAGAAACTGCCCCGACCTGATCCTGATGGACGTCCAGCTTCCCGGCATGGACGGCCTCGAAGCCACGGCGCTGCTGAAGGGGACGCGACGACGCGCGCCATTCCGGTGATCGCCCTCACCGCCCTGGCGATGAAGGGGGACGAAGAGCGCATCCGCGCCGCCGGCTGCAACGGCTACATCAGCAAGCCGATGCGGATGCAGGAGTTCCTGACGGCCGTGGCGGCGCACCTCGCGTCGACGCCAGCCCCGTAGTCCGCCGGCCGGCTACACGCTTCGGCGCCGGTTTCGCGAACACGTCGTCGGCGACGGGCGCGTTGACCTTCACGTCGGTGAACTTCTCGGTCCAGACCGTGGTTCCAGGTCGCGTGGCGGACCGTGTGCGGCACCTTGATGCCGCGCGACATCCCGATAGTCGCTGTAGTCGATCTGCTCCGCGAGGTTCATGATGTTGAAGCCGGTGCCGCCGGATCCGGTCGCGACCCGGCGCTGCAAGAGGAGCCCCGTCTCGCGATCGAAGGCGAGCTGCTCGGTCACGTTCGGATACGGGATGCCGGTGATCACCACCGCCGGCTTGCCGTCGATCGTCTCGTACGCCTTGTTCACCAGCAGCGACGTGTAGCGCTCCTTCAGCTTGAGCGGCAGCGCCGAAGTCGGCCAGGCGCAGCCCCTGCTGCAGCTGGAACCCGGTCAGGTCGCGAGGCGCGTCCGGGCGCGCCGCCGCCACCGCCGCCACCGCCGCGGCCGCCGCCGCCGACGACCCAGGCCGCCGTGCCGTTGGTCGCGCGCACCGTCGGGTTCCGGCTGCGTCGCGATGTCGATGCGATACTCGCCGGTCGCCTTCTCCTGGACGGTGACATTCGAGGCGACGAGGTCACGGGTGGTGAGCGTGCCCGTCATCACGCGCGTCTTCGCGTTCTGCAGCGCCTGCGTTCCACCGAGCGCCTGCACGTATCTCGCGAGGATCTGATCGACCGTTTCGGTCGGCTCCGCCGCGCGCGGCGCCCCGGCCCGCCGGCGCGCCGGCGCGCCGCCCGGCGCCCACCCGCGCGCCACCCGGTGCGCCGCCTGGTCCGCCGGCCCCGCCTCGCCCTCGGCCCGCGGCGGCTGCCGCGGCCTGTTGCGGCGTCATTTCGATCGCGAGCGGCGCCGTCCGGACGGGCTTGTTTCGGCCGTTGTGGCACGACGCGCAGCTCACCCGCGGCTTGCCGTCGAAGAAGGTCGTGTTCAGCTGATCGACCATCTTCATCATCTGGCGCGCGGTCTTCTTCGTCTCCTTGTCGTCCAGGTCGTTCTGCCCCTGCACGTGGCAGTAGTTGCACCGCACGCCGAGCGACGCCGCGATGTACTGCATGGTCAGCTGAAGCTGATCCGGCGGCACGTCCTTCAGGACCTGAGGTTCTTCGGCGGCTGCGGCGCCCCGTCCGCCGCCGGGTGGGGGCCCTGCGGCGGCGTCCCCTGCGGAGGCGCCCCTTGCGCCAGCACGGTCGCGCCCCACATCGCCAGTCCTGCCATCGCCGCCAGCGCCGGCTTGCTCAGAATCATAGGTGTCAGATGATAACCGCACCCGGCTCGCCGCGCAGCCTGACACATTTTTCACGGATCCGATCAACGGGCCGGGTCGGTCGGGGGCCATATTGCGGATCGCGGCCACCCGCCAGGGCCCGGAGCGCTCCTTGATCATGCACGAACGTCGTCCACATTCGCCGCGGCACGCTGTCCTGCGCGGCACGAATCTCGCAGCGGCCATCCGCAATCGCCACCCCCGGGGCCACGAAGCGCACGGCCTCGATCGCGATGTCGCGCGTGCCCGGATTGGCTTGTGACGAGGCGAGTCCGCCTTTGACGACGTTGTCGCGTCCCCTGCGCCACTCGCCCGCCGTCGTCACCTGATCGGCGTCCTCCAGTGAACAGCGCCGCGATCAGCGCGGGATCGCGCTTCTCGCGCGCGTCGACGTACTTCCTGACGACCTCGCGGATCGCGGCCTCGTCGCCGGAGACGGGCGCGGCGCTCTGGGCGATGGCGTCGGCGATGGCCAGCAGAGAACAGACAGCCAGAATAGCAAGCGTACGCATACGGCACCTCATTGGAGGCCAAGGATACAGGCAGGAGGGACGCTTCGGGTATTCTTCGGCCATGGCGCAGTCCCCGGCTCTCCGCGGCCGCATGCATCGCCGCGTCGAAGTCGCCAAGAAGTAATCGGGCGTCAACCAGATGAGGGACGACGGCGTGAAGTAGACATCCGCCCTGTACCGGTTGTGCGCCCGGCAACGGAGCTCGAGGTTCGCGACCGTCGCTTCCTGCCTTCGGCGAACGGGAGCAACATGGTGAAACTCGAGGAACCCGCGTTCGGCGCAGCGGCCCGCCCTTCCGACAAAAGCACATCGTCCCTGATCGCGCTTCCATACTATCACGTCGCACCGCCGCCGGGACATGGCGCGATCCAGCTCTTGAGTCCCGTGCCACGCGCGGGCGCTCAGTGAGTGCCAGCTTCCTCCTCTTCAGGTCCGCCAGCAGCACCGTCAGCGCGCGATCGAAGATCTCTGCCGGGCTGCCGTTCGGAACCGAGTGCCGCATCAGGTCCTGGATCACCGGCCATTTCCTCGCCGCGCGCGCCGCCGCGATGCGGCTCACGCAGCATGCTCCGAGAGATGTAGACATTTCTGGTGGGCGCCGAAAATCCTGTCAAGCGATTTTCGACGGTGCGAACAGATTTCCTGGAAAATGCGAACTCGGTTTGAACCGAGTTCCATGCGACGTCTACTTTGGAGGCGGCACTCCTCCTGGCCTTCTTCGCCGCGAACTCGATCTTGGCCACGATTCCGGCCGCGCTTTCTGGTCGACCTTGAAGACGATGGCTTCGGCTGCGTCAGCCGTTTCGGTGCTGACAAAGACGAAGCCCTCGCTCCGGTTCGAGAAATTCCCGAACATGAGTTTCCGCCCGTAGGCGCCGGAGTTGGACGTGTGCACGGCCGCTGAACATGCTGACGTGGCTTTTCGGACTGACGCGACGGGTTACGTGGTTGCGGCGGGGAGCGAAGCGCGGGGATAGAGTGAAGCCACTTTTGCATGCGCGAATGGTAGAGTCAGCCGTATGAAGGCACTGGTCGCCCGTGGCCGTCCTCGCCCTGGCGGCACAGGATCAGCCGCCGACGTTTCGGGCCACGACGCGGCTGGTGGAGCTGACCGTGACGGCGCTCGACAAGAAGGGCCAGGCGGTCACCGATCTGCGGGCTGGAGGACTTCACCGTCCAGGACAACGGCAAGGCCCGGCCCGTCACGTTCTTCAAGCTAATGACGGCGAACCGTCCGTCGAGCCGGCCACTCTCCCGCTGCCACCCGGCGTGTTCAGCAATCGCGCGGAACTCAGTCCGGGGCCGCCGCGCAACGTCACGGCCCTCGTGCTGGACGAGCTCAACACGCCGACGCAGTTCAGAACATGCGCGTCCGCGCCACGGCGACGCGCTACCTCAAAGCGCTGGCGCCGCGACCCGCGTCGCCATCGTTCTACCTCGGCACGCGCGTCGCGCATCCTGCACGACTTCACCGACGACGCCGATTCGCTCCGCAGCGCGGATCGAGAAGGCCGTGCTGCGCCATGCCGCTTGCAGAACGAGACCGACTTCAGCCAGCTCGGTCATCGAGGCCGAGCAGTTCGTCGACATGTTCAAGGGCGACCCGGCGATGGAAGCAGCTGGCGGAGAAATGAAGCGCACGCAGCTCGAAGCAGGAGATGCAGGTCGAACGCGCAGGCGCGCGCGCGCCCGCCTCGAGACCACGCTGGCCTCGATGGAGAGTCTCGGGCAGCACCTGGCCGGGCATTCCCGGACGCAAGAACCTGGTGTGGATCAGCGGCGGCATCTCGATGCTCTCGGTGACCGGCGCCATGGGCATGGGCGCGCACGGCAGCATCGAGAGCTTCGAAGACAAGGTGAAGCGGACGTCGCAGAGGCTCGCCCAGCAGGGCATCGTGCTCTACATCGTCGACGCGAAGGGGCTCGACTCCGCCACGATGATGACGGCGGAATCGGTCGGCGCCGTCCCGATGCGCGGCCGCGGGCGATTCGAGCCGCAGCAGGATGCCGAGACGCATCAGCGCGACGCCACCCCGGCGATGGAGATGCTGTCGTCGATCACCGGCGGACGCTACCTGCGCAACACCAACGACCTGATGGACGGCTTCAAGAAGGCGGCGTCGGACCTCGAGGGCAGCTACACGCTCGGGTTCTATGTGTCGGAATCCCCGGACAACAAGTGGCACACGCTGAAAGCGAGCGTCACGCGCTCCGGCGTGAACCTCCGGCATCGCAAGGGCTACCTCGCCGAGGCGGACGCCGCGACGTCGTCGCTGTGGACGAATGAAAAAGCGATGGCCGTGATCGCCAATCCGATCGGCTCCTCGGCGGTCCAACTGACGGCCGGTTTCGGCCCCGCGCCGGACGCCGAGCCCGGAATGCTGCAGGTGAACCTGCGCATCGAAACCGGATCGGTGCAGTTCCAGACGACCGGACAGGTGCGTGAGGCGCACCTCGAGCTCCTCTTCGGCGAGCGCGTGCCGGACGGCACGACGCGCCTGAGCACCGATCACGCCGACCATAAAGGTCGCCTGCGCAGAATTGGGACACGGCGCAGGAGGAGGGCCTTCCGCTACACGCGCCGCTGGAAGCCCGCGCCGAAGCGCACTCGCTCCGTGCGTCGTCGTGCGCGACAGGATCAGCGGTCAGCACGGGTACCCTCGATATACCGCTGGCCAGGCTCGTTCCAGCGCGGCATTAGCACTGGTGGGAAAGCCAGAATCGTCTCCTCCGTCTAACCCCTTACGTGGGGACCTTCCTCCGAACGACCCTGTTCTGCCCTGCTTTGCGTGCTGGCGCTCGTGATGGGCCCGGCCACGACACTCGGCGCCGCGCCGCAAACAGCCGGCCGGCGACTCCCCCGTTTCCCCGGAACGAATAAAAGGACAGCTGGCCAAGGCTCCGGCGCGCGAGCTCAAGCCGGAGGCGGCAGTGCCGCTGCGAGTGCCGACGTTCCGGTCGCGGGTCGACCAGCGCGTGTTCGTGCTCACGCTGGAGGAAGCGCTCCACAAGGAATTCGACCTCAACGATCTCCAACGGCAGTCGGCGGAGTGGGCCTCGAAGTGCTGCGGCTACAACATCGGGCAGCTGGTGCAGATGATCGATGACGCGATGAAGCAACGCAAGATCCGCAAGACTCAGGAACAGATTTGGCGGGAGCTCGCGGAGCTGGAAGCCGCCAGGAAGAAGCTCCCCCGGCCGACGCGAAGTAAGCCCCTCGGATAAATCAAATGCTGGCGTCGTCGTCGAGCGGACGGCGGACGGGCCTGCTCGGGGCGGAGAACTGCTTCTGGCAGATGAGGCCCGATCGCGATGGCCATCGCGACCCACGCCAGCGGCGTGTAAAACAGCAGCAGGAGCGGAAACAGCACCAGCAGGATTACAGCCATGCCGCTCGAATCGGCAAATCTCCTGCCACTGGCCGCCCGCGACTTTCGCGGATAAACAAAGGAGAAGCCGGCACGTCCAGGACGGATTCGCCGGCGGCCCACCCAAACCGTGATCGGTACGGCCGGCTGGGCTGCGGCGGAAAAGCGACGATGACTCGCGTGTCTTTCGCTGTTTGGGTGTTGAAGAACGACGCCCACTGTTTCAGCTTCTCCATGGGTACGTCGGGAAAGCCCTTGAAGTCCTGCCACAACTCGATCGAGCCCGCGCCGAGGCCCACGCCGTATGCGATGGTGCCTTCGTAGAACTCGGGCGTTTCGTTGAACGTCTGAAACTCGATGGGGCCGCCCAGTTTCCGCATCTCGCCGTAGAGCGATTCGATTGACGCCAGCGGCGGGACGTTGAGGTCATGGTTGTCGAGCGTGCAGCGCCCTCCGAGACGGGCGCGGCAATCGCGCATCACTTCCTGCGTGAACTCGAGACGCAACGTGATGTGCCCCGAGGCGTCCGTCTCGCTGAATGGATTGAATGGAAACTCGATGCGCGTCGCCTTCCAGCCGTCGTAGTCCTCGACGGCTCCCTTGAGACACGCGCGGTAGTCGAGGTTCGTGAAGCCCGCGGTCCGCATTTGCTGCAACGCCGTCTGGTCGTCCGGGATGAAGAACGGCTCGGCGGTGAACGTCATGCACGACGTCACGGCCACTTCGTGAATCAACGGCTCGTTGTCATAGCGCGCGGCGAGCCCCTTCTGAAAGTCGCGCCACGCCTTGCGGTATCCGGGACGCCATGCGTGGCCGAGCGTGCGCGTCTTGCGTTTGAGCGTGATCGGGACGGGCTGCTCTCCATCCAGCGTCATCGCCCAGGGTGGCGCTTCGAAGCCGCCCCATACGCGCAGCTTGACGGCCAGCGGTGCGTTCCGATAGGGTGCTGCTGTACGCCCGGACGGCTGCCAGCGCCCGATCGATCGTATTCCGATTGGGCGATGTCCGAGTTCAGCGGCTGCAGCTCGGCCCAGGTCGCGACGATGACGATGCCGCCAAAGATCCCTGGCACCTGCATAAGGGCCCGAGTGTGTTGTCCGGTAGCCCGCCGTCCGCGACAAATCTGTAGGCCCCCATCGAGACCAGCCCTTTGATCGGTGTCTTGATGGGCACCTTTACCGTCTGCGCGCTCACCGCCCAGGCGATCGCGATCGCCACGAGACCAACGATGCGTCCGACCGACATGAACCCTCCTCAGTGCCGCTCGTCGACCCTCGACGCGGCGTCAGCTGGTCCGAACCGCGATCTCGAGCCGGCTCCTGCCGTTCTCCCGCCGGTGCTCGATCGTTTCGGCGGTCCCTCGCACGATCGCGACCGAGAAACCCGTCGTCACCCTCGGGGACCTGAAGCGGATCCCTTCCCGTGTCTTCCGTCTCGACGACCAGCTCCAGGCGGCCGTTTTTCTCCGAGTACGCGATCGACAGGTCGACGATGAAGTCGCGCAGGAGCGGCTTGTGGAGATACAACAGCTCTTCCACGAGCAATTGCAGATCGTGCGTCACCGTGCGGGACAGGAAGTGTTTCTCGCAGAACTGCTCGATCTCGCCGTTGAGCGCGCATAAATCGAAATCGACCGACGCGATCCGGCGGTTGAGACTGCGGATCCGGTGAATGAACGATCGGGTCTTCTCCTTCAGCGGGCTCTCGAAGATCTGCTGCGGCGTGCCTTCCTCGTAGATGGTGCCCTCGTCCATGTAGAAGACGCGGTTGGACACGTCGCGGGCGAAGTCCATCTCGTGGGTCACGATCGCCATCGTCATGCCGTCCCTGGCCAGGCGGCGGATGACGGCCAGGACCTCGCTCACCATGGTCGGGTCGAGCGCGGAGGTCGGCTCGTCGAAGAGGACGATCTCGGGTTCCATCGCCAGGCAGCGCGCGATCGCCACCCGCTGCTTCTGGCCGCCGGAGAGCTCGTCGGGAAAGCTCTCCGCCTTTTCGGCGAGCCCGACCAGGCGCAGCAGATCGCGGGCCTTCTCGCCGGCCGCCCGCCGGTCCATCCCGCGCAACCGGATCGGCGCGAGCGTCAGGTTCTCGAGGACCGACAGATGCGCGAACAGGTTGAAGGACTGGAACACCATGTTCATCTTCTGGCGCACCTTCGGGACGTCCGCCTTGCGCGCGAGCACGTCCACGCCGTCGATCGAGATGGACGCCGCTCGTCGGACGGTCGAGGAGGTTGAGACAGCGCAGGAAGGTGCTCTTGCCGGCGCCGGACGGGCCGATGATCGAGACCACTTCGCCCTTGCGGATCTCGGCGTTGATGTCCTTGAGCACGGCGACGTGGCCGAAGCTCTTGGACAGATGCTCGACCCGGATCATCGCGCCACCGCCGTTCGCCGCCGAGTACTTGGGATCGGTGATCCGCTCCAGGTGGTCGAGGGCCTGCATGAGGACCCACGCGATGAGGAAGCTTACAGCACCGCCACCATGATCAGCGGGAAGAACGCGTCGAAGGTCCGGCTGCGGATGATGTCGCTGGCCTTCGTCAAATCCTGCACCGCGATATAGCCGACGATCGACGTCATCTTGACCAGCGAGATGAACTCGCCCTTGTAGACCGGCAGGATCCGCTGGATCATCTGCGGCAGGATGATGAAGCCGAAGGTCTGCGTCCGGGTGAACCCCATGGCGGTGCCCGCCTCGGACTGTCCCTCTGTCCACGCCCTCGATGCCGGAGCGGAACATCTCCGACACGTAGGCCGCGAAGTTCATCCCGAAGGCCAGAACGGCGACCAGCACGGGCTGATGTTCACCGACGCAAAGATCACGTAGAAGGTCAGCATCAGCAGCACGACCACCGGAATGCCCCGCAGGACCGAGATGTAGATCCGGGCCGGCACCCGGAGCAACGCCAGCGGCGACATCCGCATGTAGCACACCAGCGCGCCGAGCGCCGTGCCGACCAGCGTCGCCAGCACCGAGATGAGTGCCGTCGTCTTCAGGCCGTCCCAGATCAGGAGATAGCGTTGCTCGTGGATGATGTTGCTCTGAAAGCTCGACGACCACGCTGTCGACGAACGGACCCTACGCGGCGTGGTGCGGCGCACCTGCCGTCGCGCCCGACGCCACGGTGTTGGCCTTGACGGTGAAGGCGACGTTGTCCTGCTCGAGCTTACGGATCCGAGAAGTCGATCTGCTTCCGGCGTTCCGGCGTGTCGAGCATCGTCGGCGATGATCACGTCGATCTTGCCGCTGACGAGCGCGGCGATGAGTCCGGAGAACTCCTGATCGGCGAAGCGGACCTGTTTGCCAACGCTCGCGCCGGAACCGTTTGGCCAGCTCGACGTCGAAGCCGGCCAGGTCGTTGTTCTGCACCGCGCTGAAGGGGAAGCCGCCGCTCGAAATACCGACGGTCAGCGTGCCATTCGTGCCCGACGAGGGAGAACCGGCATCTGCTGGCTGCGCCTGGTCATCCAGCGGTCGACCATGTCGGCCCAGGTCCCGTCCTGCCGGATGCCCTTGAGGAAGGTGTTGAAGGCCGCCCGCGTGGCCGCGTCTTTCTTGGCGAAGCCGGCCGCGACGGGCGACTTGAAGATCGGCTCGCCAAACGGCACCAGGTCGGTGTTGACGTGCATGACCTCTTCAGCGTGTCGACGTCGGCGAACCCGGCGTCGACTTTTCCGGCGCTGACGGCCAGCGTCACCTCTTGAAAGGTGGGGTACTGAAGGACCCGTCGCCTTGGGAAAGGTCTGGGTGGCGTAGATGTCGTAGACGGTCCCCAGCTGCACGCCGATGCGCTTGTCCTTGAGGTCATCGATGGACGTCAGCAACGCCTTGCCCGGGGCGCCGGACGCGGATTGGGCGGCACTCGCGATGTTCGCCTTCAGGCCGTAGACCAGGACGCCCGCCGAGTGATACGGATCGGAGAAGTCGATCCGCTGCTTGCGTTCCTCGGTGATGAAGATATTTGCCGCGACCATGTCGACTTTCCCGGTGGCCGTGGCGGCGATCAGGCTTCCGGAACGGCATCTGCGAAAACTTCACGGTCTTGCCCTGCGAGGCGGCGAAGCGCTTGACGAGCTCGATGTCGAAGCCGACGAGCACGCCGTTGCGGACGGCGCCAAACGGCAGGCCGTTGCCGGACACGCCGACGACCAGCTCGCCGCGGGGATTGGACACCGGCACGTCCGGCATCGTCGTGTCATGCGCTTTTCAGCCAGCGCTCAACCATGGAGGCATGCACGCCGTTCTGCGTGATCTCGGCCAGGAACGTGTTGAAGGCGTCCCTGAGCGCGGTGTTGTCCTTTGCGTGGAAACCCGCGCCAATCGGGCGACGAGATCAGCGGGTCGCCGAGGACGCCCAGCTCGGGATTGGCGCGCATCAGCTCCGCCAGTGGTTCGGCGTCGGACAACGCCGCGTCCACCTTGCCGGCCATGACGGCGAGCGCGAGATCCGGCGAGGACTCGTATTGCAGGATCGTCGCCGTCGGGTAATTCTTATGGGCCAGCCCGTCGTGCACCGAGCCGAGCAGCACGCCGATCCGCTTGTCCTTCAGATCGGCCAACGAGGACATCTTTCCCCTGGGCGCCCGTGCTCCCGGGCGCCCCGCTTCCACCCGTCGCCGGCTGACTCTGGCCGCAGCCGGCACACACCATCGCCGACGTGAGGAGTACCGCGGCTCGCCGAGCCCACTCATGGAATCGCATTGGTCGGCATTATGTCTCTGATATGGCGCACGGAGCATCGAATTGTGCGTCCAACGTATGCTTTGTTGGAGCTGGTGCGCGACGACTTCTCTCCCGACACCATCGACCTCGCCCCGCCGTGGCCCAGCGCCGCTCGGCGCCTCGGTCTCGTGGCTCGCCCTTGTCGCCCTGACGCTCTTCTTCGGGGCGACACCCTGCCGTCCTACTACGTGGAGTCGGTGTGGTTCGCGTCGCTGGGCTACGGCGAGGTGTTCTGGAAGACGCTGGGGTTCCAGAGTGCCGTGTTCGCCGCCTTTGCGGCCGCGACGTTGAGCATTTTGTTCGGCGGCTTCGCGCGCTCGAGCCGCCGCAGTTCCGGTCCGGCGGATCCGGCACCTTCATCGATGGTCAACGGCCGGCCTGGTGCGGCTGCCAGTGTGGTCCGGTGCTGCGATTCCTGGCTTTCGCCGGATCGGCGATCGTCGCCCTGATCGTCGCGGGGGCATGGCGTCCGGCTGGCCGACGTTCGCCCTGTGGTGAGCACGGACGTCCGTCGGCGACGCTGCTCGCCGGCGCCGATCACGCCGTCGATCCGATCTTTGGGCGTCCCGGTCGCTTTCTACCTGTTCACACTTCCCGCCTGGGAAGCGATCGCGGGCTGGCTGATCACGACCGCCGTGCTGCTGCTCGTGCTCGCGCTCGGCTTCACCGTTGTCTCGCGCGGTGCCGGCATGATCGCTCGGGCCTCGTCGCGCCTCGGGTGTGCCGCGCGGGCTCGCGATGACGTGGGCGCTGTTCCTGCTGGCGCTGGGCGCGCAGGTCTGGCTCGGGCGCTACGAGCTGCTGATCGACGGACCACACCATCTTCGCCGGCGCGACCTACACCGACGTGCACGTCAGGGTGACGGCGATCACGATCGTCTCGGCGCTGCTGGTCGCTCGGCGCGCTCGCCGCCGGCGTCCGCGGGCGCATGACGCGGCGCTCGTCTCGTCTGGCTCGCGGCCGCGGCGGCGCCTGCCGCGGCCGCGTATCTGCTCGCCGGTGCCGTCGCGTCATACGTGAGCGGCTTCATCGTCAAGCCGAACGAGCTGGTGCGCGAGCGTCCATACATCGAGCACAACATCGCGTTCACGCGGCAGGCGTACGGTCTCAACCGGATCGTGGCGCAGCAGTTTCCGGCCGAGGGGACGGTCGCGGCGGCGGATCCCGCCGGCAACCACGGCGACGCTGCAGAACGTCAGGCTCTGGGACTGGCGCGTCCTGCAGGACACGCTGCGGCAGCTGCAGGAGATCCGCACCTACTACGACTTCCCGGACATCGACATCGATCGCTACGACGATCGACGGCGCGCCGCGGCAGGTGATGCTGGCGACGCGCGAGCTGAACGTCGACAAGCTGCCCGGAGAGCAGCCGCAACTGGATCAACGAGAAGCTGATTTACACGCACGGCTACGGCGTCACGATGAACTACGTCAACGGCTTCACGCCGGAAGGGCTGCCGCAGCTGCTGCTCAAGCGACATGCCGGTGCAGAGCGCGACGCCGAGCCTCACGGTGACGCGCCGGAGATCTACTTCGGCGAGATGACCGACACCGACGTCTACGTCAACACGCGCCAGCAGGAGTTCAACTATCCGCAGGGACAGACCAACAGCCTGACGTCGTACGAGGGCATCGGGCGGCATCGTCCTGGGCGGCTACCTGCGGCGGCTGCTGATCGCGATGGACCGCGGCGACATCGCCAAGCTGCCGTTCAGCGACGACGTCGGACCGGAGAGCCGGCTGCTGATGCGGCGCAACGTCCGCGCGACGCGCCGCGGCGCTCGCGCCGTTCCTCACGTTCGACGCCGATCCCTACATGGTCCTGCGCGCCGACGGCCGGCTCGCGTGGATGATGGATGCGTTCACCGTCTCGGACCGTTATCCCTATTCGCGGCCGTACTCGGCTGGAACGGCAGCCGGGTCAACTACCTGCGCAACAGCGTGAAGGTGGTGATCGACGCCTACGACGGCTCGACGGCGTTCTACGTCTTCGACACCGACGGATCCGATCATCGACGCGTATCGCGCGCTCTTTCCGACGCTCTTCAAGGACGCCGCGGCGATGCCGGCCGGATCTCGCGCGCGCACGTGCGGTATCCCGAGCTGCTGCTCGCGCTGCAGGCCGACGTCTACGGCCTCTACCACATGACCAATCCCGAGGTGTTCTACAACCGCGAGGATCTCTGGACGGTGGCGACCGACGGTGGCCACGAGCCAGCAGCGCGGCGAAGGAGACCGCGGCGATGGAGCCGAACTTCATCGTCGATGAAGCTGCCCGGCGAGACGCGGCCGGAGTTCGTCGAGATGCCTGCCGTTCTCGCCGGCCAATCGCAACAACCTGATCGGATGGATCGCCGGACGGAGCGACGGCGAGCACTACGGCGACGGCGATCGTCTACGACTTTCCCAAGAAGCAATACGTAACTGAACGAAGCATAC
>ERZ1370068.9756-contig-851_pt1 | contig 17972 bp, 23 predicted proteins | sample MGYA00561227_ERZ1370068 | MGnify/ENA primary metagenome ERZ1370068 (study PRJEB38410, sample SAMEA6850437) | metagenome | study: Metagenomic assessment of the ecological functions of the soil: analysis of the soil microbiota associated with the...
CGCCAGTCGAGCGACCGCGTGATGAACGGCCGCAGCGCCAGGATCACGAGGACCGCCCCCACCGCGAGCAGCGTCACGGAGATGGGCCGCGTCACGAAGATCGCATAGCTCCCCGCGGACATCGCGAGCGACTGGCGCAGCGACAGCTCCATCATCGGCGCGAGCACCAGCCCGAGCACGATGGGCGCCGTCTCGAAGTCGAGCTTGCGCAGGACATACCCGAGGATGCCCATGGCGAGCATGATCCACACGTCGACCACGCTGCTGTTGACGGCGTAGACCCCCAGGATCGAGCACACGACGATGAGCGGATACAGCACCGGGTACGGCACGCGCAGCAGGTTCACGAAGAGCCCGACCAGCGGCAGGTTGAGGATGAGCAGGATGACATTGCCCACGTACATCGAGGCGATGAAGCCCCAGAAGAGCTTCGGGTCCTGGTCGATCAGCAGCGGCCCCGGCGTCACGCCGTGGATCATCATGGCCGCGAGGAGGAGCGCCGCGATGGGCACGCCGGGCACGCCCAGCGCCAGCATGGGCACGAAGGCGCCGGAGGTCGCGGCATTGTTCGCCGACTCCGGGCCCGCCACGCCCGCCACCGCGCCGCGGCCGAACTCCTCCGGGTGCTTCGAGATCTTGCGCTCGACGGCGTAGGAGACGAACGTCGAGATCACGTGCGCCGAGCCCGGGATGATGCCGATCAGGAACCCGATCGCGGTCCCGCGCCAGATCGGCATGTGCGCCTCCCGCCACTCCTGCCGGGACGGCAGGAGATCGGCGAGCCGCGGGCGGATCACCTCCGGCCGATCGCGCTGCCCGGCGGTGAGGAGGATCTCGGCGAGCCCGAAGAGCCCGACGGCCACCGGCACCACGCCGATGCCGTCGCCCAGCTCCGTCACGCCGTAGGCGAAGCGGAAGTAGCCGCTCATCTGGTCGATGCCGATCATGCCCAGGAGCAGCCCCAGCGCCGCCATGGCCAGCCCCTTCAGCATCGAGCCGGAATTCATGTACGCGAGGACGAGCAGGCCGAGCAGCAGCAGCGAGAAATACTCGGGCGGCCCGAACCGGAGCGCGAACGAGGCGAGCGGCGGGGCCAGCAGCATCAGCGCGACCACGCTCACCGTCCCCGCGACGTAGGAGCCCACGGCGGCGATGGCGAGCGCCGGGCCCGCGCGCCCCTTGCGCGCCATCGCGTAGCCGTCGATGCACGTCATGACCGAGGCCGCCTCGCCGGGTATGCGCATCAGGATCGACGTCGTCGAGCCGCCGTACATGGCGCCGTAGTAGATCCCGGCGAGCATCACCAGCGCGCGCGTCGCGTCGAGGCCATACGTCGCGGGCAGCAGCAGGCTGATCCCGGCGAGCGGTCCCACGCCGGGCAGGACGCCGACCAGCGTCCCCACCAGGCAGCCGATGAAGCCGTACCAGAGGACGCCGGGCGCGAGCGCCACCGAGAAGCCGAGGCCGAGGTTCTGGAGCGTCTCGAGCAACGGTCAGAGCCCGAACGGCCCGCGCGGCAGCGGCACCTTTGAGCAGCGTGTCGAAGAGATAGAACGAGCCCCACGCCATGCCGACGGTCAGCACGAGGCTCGTCACCGACCCGCAGGCGCTCGAGCGCGAGGAACAGCACGGCGAGCACGACGGCCATCGTGAGCCGGTAGCCGAGCCGGTCGAGGCCCCACGCGGCGAAGGCGCAGCAGCCGAAGATCGCCGCCGCGTGCCGCCACTCGGACCAGCCCACGTCGAGGAGCCGGCCGGCGGCCGCCCCCATCGCCGCCACGGCCAGGCCGAACAGGATGAGGAGCGCGGCGAGGAGCACCGGCATGAAGGCGGGCCCGGGCCGGTGCAGCGACCCCAGCGGAAACGCGCGGCTCTCCCAGATCGCGACGATCCCGATCAGCACGAGCGCCGCGCCGGCGAGGCGATCGGTGGTCATCCGGCTACTGCGCGCTCTCCACCTTGCCGATCTTCTTCACCACCTCGGCGAGCCGCGCCGCGTCCTGCGCCCACCAGGCATTGAACTCGTCGGCGTCCATGTAGGCGATGGGCGTGTCGAGCTTGGCGTGGGCGCCCACCACCTCGGGCTCCTTCACCGCCTGCCGGGTCGCATCGCGCAGGATCTTGATGACGTGGGGCGGCGTGCTCTTCGGGGCCACGAGCCCAGCCCAGGCGGTGTACTCGACGTCGTAGCCCTGCGACTTGAACGACGGCACGTCGGGATACGCGGCCACCGGCGCCGTCCCCGTGTGGGCGAGGAGCCGCAGCTTGCCCGCCTTCACCTGGGCCGCGGCGAGGCTCACCGGCGTCATCACCGCCTGCGCGTGACCGCCGAGGATGGCGTTCATCATCGGCCCGCCGCCCGTCGTCGGCAGGTGACGGAGCTTCGTGCCGGAGGCCAGCATGAACATCTCCATCGGGATGTGCGCCGTGCCGTAGAGGCCGGAGGAGCTGAAGACGATCTCGCCCGGCTTCTTCTTGGCGTCGTCGACGAAGTCCTTGAGAGTCTTCCACGGCGTGTCGGCGCGGACCACCAGCATGGACGGGTCGGCATTGATGCGGGCGATGCCGGTGAACTGATCGCGCGTGTAGTTCGCCGGGCGCCCGAAGAGCTTGTCGACCTCGGGCAGGACGGAGACGCTGACGAGCGCCATGAGCACGGTATATCCGTCGGGCTTGCTGCTCGCCGCGGTCTGGTAGCCCACCGCGCCCGCCGCGCCGGCCTTGTTGACCACGACCACCGGCTGCTTCAGGAGCCGCTCGAGCACCGCGGCCACCGGGCGCGCGGTATTGTCGGCGAGGCCGCCCGGCGGGAACGCCACCACCATCGACACCGGGCGCGTCGGATACGGATCCTCCGCCCGGGCCACGCCCAGGGCCATCGCGACGACCAGCACCGCACCCGCCAGCGCTCGCATCATCCCCATCTCCTTTGTTGCGAGGAATGGGGCAGACTAGCGCCGCCCACCGACCAGGTCAAGCGCGCGCGGCGCGAGACCAATGCGTGCTCGGATCTCGCCGATCTTGATGTGTGCGGCGGCCCCCTGGCCTTCCGGATCGACGCGTCCACCGTGACGTCGATCGTTCGGAGCGTGTCGGAGTTAACTGCTGTTCGAGTGCCGGCTTCGCCGGCGCAACCGATTTGTGGGGAGGCTCGGACGGGGCCCTCGAGGCCCCCTTCGATGATCTAGGGTCGACGGGAAGGCCGAGCGAGCGCGGCCGCGAGGTGAGGGAGCAGCACGCGGACCACGGGTAGCGCCACTGACAGCGCCGCCGGAACGGCCGCCCACCTACTCTTCGGCGGCGCGACGGGCGCCACGCGATCGGGATCGTCGGCGACCCGTCCGAGGGCGCGGCCGAGGCGCTCGGCCTTGTCGGTCAGCTCCGCGACTCGCGCGGCGAGCCCGGCCTGACGCCGGCTGCGTGTGATCTGCAGAGTCAGCCCGGCGGCCGCCAGCGCGACCACCCCACCGAGCACGACGGTCAACCCGCGGCGATGCCGGCGGACCTGCGTCCGCCAATCCATCAGCTCGTCGCGGCGCCGGCGAAGCTCCGCGATGAGCACGTCGAGCCGTTCGCGGGCCGCGGTGGCCTCGGCCCCAGCGCACCAACGCGGGCGCTCGCGCCGGCTACGTGAGGTGTTCCTTCGCCCATTCGAGATCCTCCTTGACGTGCTTTCGGGTCGCGGCGAGCGGCGCTCTCAGCCGCCCGCGCCACGCCACGAGCCCGATGGCGCCGCCCACCACCAGCAGCAGCACACCCAGCGCGAGCGCGGCGAGCCAGGCGGGCATCACGTGGGCCAGGGCGAACACCACCGCGACCAGCAGCAGATTGATCCCGAGCAGGGCCAGGACGGCCGCGACAGCAAGTCGCTTCGCCATCAGAAGCTGCGCCTGCAGGTCCGCCTTGAGCTCGGCGCGAGCGAGCTCGACCTCCTTCTTGATGAGGAGGGACGCCGTCTGTAAGAGCTGGCGTACGAGCTCGAGCATGGAGAGGGAGCGAGCCGGCGGCGTCTCAAAGCTGTCCATTGGGCCTCGAATTGGCAATCACTGTGCCAGCCTCGCGATGGCGGAAAATCGCCCGATTGCCGGCGGCAGTCGGTAACACAGTCACGTCGAAGTTACCCGCCCGGGAAGAACGGACGCACGCGCTGGAGCCTCACGCGCTCATGAGCCAGTCGAGCATCTTCGGGTTCTCGTCGCGCGGGTAGGTGTGCGAGAGGTCCTCGATCTCGCGATAGACGATTCGCGCGCCGACCGCGGCCAGCGCCTGCTGCGCCATCCGGGCGGTGTGGACGGGGAACATCCAGTCGAGCGCGCCGTTGACCAGGTAGATCGGCCGCCCGCGCGCCCGCTCGATCCCTCCCTCGGCGAAAAGGAACGGATGCAGCACGCCGCAGACTGGCGCCAGATGGGTGAACGGCATCCCGTCGCGGAGGCCGCACAGCAGCGCATAGGTGGCGCCGTCCGACATGCCGGTGAGGAGCACGCGCCCGCGATCGACCGGGTACCGCGCGGCCACGGATGCGACCATCTGCGCGAGCGGCTCGGCATCCACGTCCTCGCCGCCCATGATCGACCAGGTGCGGTCCCGCGCGGTGGGCGACAGCAGCAGCATCTGCCGCGAGCGCGCGTCGGCGAGCCAGCTCCACAGGAAGTCGCGCCCGTGGCCGCTGCCGCCGTGGAGCGCCACGACGAGCGGCATCGGCGTCTTCGCGTCAGAGGCCTCCGGCACATAGAGCGAGAACCCTCCCCGGCTCCCCGCTCATTGTCGGCGTGCAGGACGCCGGCCTTCACGCCATCGTCGCGCAGCGCCGCGTCCCTCAGGCGCGCGATCAAGGCGTCGTCACCGCGGCGCGCGGGCTCGAGGAACCACCGGCTCACGGGCTCGAGCACGGGCGCGAGCGGGTAGAGCGCCTCCTGCACGCGCGCCGCGCGGCGCAGCGCCCGGTACAGGCCGATGACGTCCTCGGCCGATCCCGCCGCCGCCGTGAAATCGCGGACGAGCTCGACGGTCTCGCGCGCCACCGCGGCGAGCCGGTCCCGCATGAAGGCGAGATCGTCCGGGCACGCGAGACCTTCCAGGGCGGCGAGCGGCGCCGCGAGCGCGGCCGCGTGCGGGGCCAGCGTCTCCGCCAGCTTTCCTGCGAGCGGGGGATAGAGATGCCGCTGCACCCAGCCGATGCGCTCGAGGGCGCCCAGCAGCGGAGACAAGAGCTCGGCGATCGCGTCGAGCACGGGTGCATCAGCCGGCGTCATGATCCCCGGATCTTACCGTCAATCGCGGCGACCGGCTGCGGGAACCGCCCGCGCGCTCGCCTCCTCGGGCGGCGGGCGGAGCCGGAACACCCGCACCGGCTCGTCGATATTGCGCAGCTCCGTCTCGCCGAGATCCTCCGGGGCGAACTCGGGACCGAGCCGCCGCCGCGTCTGCCCGCCCAGCATGACGGCGTCCCCCTCGCCGAGGGCCGCCAGGCGCGCGGCCACATTGGTCACCGGACCCGAGGCGGTATAGGTCCAGCGCGTTCCCGCCAGGCCCTCGATGCGCGTCGCGCCCAGCGCCGCCACGCCCGAGTTGACGCCGACGTGCACGCCGATAGGCTCGGCGGGCGGCCCGGGCTCGCCATCCATCGCCGCATTGATCTCCGCGGTGCGCCGGAGCACTCCGAGCCCGGCGAGGGCGGCCGCCACTGCGTGGCGGCGCGGATCCGGGTCCTGGAAGATCACCATGAGGCCGTCGCCCGCCGTCTCGTTGACGTCGCCGCCCTGCCCGAGGATCTCGTCGAGGAAGGCGCCGAAGTACCGCTCGACGAGGTGGTTCAGGCGGGCCGCGTCGAGGCGGTCGCTCAGGCGGCTATAGCCCACGATGTCGACGAAGAGCACCGACACGTCGACGTCGCGCTTGGCGAGCGCGGGTGCCTCGGGCGCGCGTTCGATCAGGTCCTGGACGGCGCGCGGCACGAACTTGGACAAGTTCGCGCGGATGGACTCGAGGATCTGCACGCGGCGCAGCGCCGCGTCGAGCGCGTGGTAGGCGCGGGCATTTTCGAGCGCCACCGCGCTCTGATCGGCGAGCGTGCGGAGCACGCGCAGATCCTCCCCAGATATTCGGCATCCCCGCGCCGGCGCCCGAGCGCGAGGACGGCGGTGACCCGGTCGCGGAAGAAGATGGGCGCCGCCGCCTCCGCGCCCCGCCGCCTCGAGCTCGCCGAGAGCCGTCTCGCGCATCGCCGCGAGGTCGGGATCCTCCCGCAGGCGCGCCCGCGTCACCGGCGACCGGAGACGGGTCAGGACGTGCATCAGGGGGCCGTCATCCGCCAGATGCGCCGCGCGTCCGGCCCGGCTGAGGCCGCGCAGCCCGCGCGCGCCGTCGGCCGGCAAGAGCAATACCACGTCCTCCGGGCGAAAGATCTCGTCGGCCGTCCGGGTGACGAGCGCCTCCAGCCGGTCCAGCTCGAGCACCGTGGTCATCTGGTGCGCGAGCGACTCGAGCGCGCGCTGGGCGTCGTAGCGGTCGCGGAAGAAGAGGCGGTCGACGAACATCCGCACCCGGCCGTAGACCGGGTTCATGAGGAGCACCACGGCGAGCGCGACCCCGGCGGAGGACACCACGGGCGCGACATCCAGATGCATGCGCGCAGAGGAAGAGATCGAGGCCGGTCAAGAGCCCGACGTAGACGAGCGCCACCAGGCCCGTCACCACCGAGTAGACCGCTCCCATGCGGACCACCGCGCGGACGTCGAAGAGCTGGTAGCGCACGATGGCGTAGGCCACGGCGGCCGGGAAGACGAAGTTGAGCTGCCACACGAGGTGCAGGTGCGGCACGGTGGCGCCGGTGACGATCTCCGCGGAGGTGCCGAGGAGCGGCAGCACGTAGCCGATCCCCACGCCCCACAGCAGCACGCGGGCGCGGCGCCGGGCGGCGAGCGTCGGGCTCGCGCGCACCGTCCATCCGAGCGAGGCGATCAGCGCGAGCGCGGCGAGCCCGCCATAGCCCGCGACGATCTCGCCGACCGGCGCGGCGAACCGCATGAAGTTGGCGAGGAGCCACGCCGCGAGCCCCGCGGAGACGGCATATGGCAGCGGGATGACCCAGGGCCACCGGTCCACAAGGCTCCGGCGCTCCGGAAACGTCAGCGCCAGGTGCAGCATCAGGGCCGGCGTGAACGCCCACAGCCGCGAGGAGCAGGCGCGTGAAGCGGTGCGTGGTACACGAGGTCGTTGTAGGTCAGGTTGAGTGTGGCGCTGACGAGACAGAACGCCAGGAACAGGCGGCTCTCGGGCGTGCCCGGGCGGAGGACGAAGACCAGGGCGCCGAGCGCCAGCACGAGCAACCCCGGCACGGTGCCGTCGACCAGCGACCACCCGAAATCGACGAGCGTGATCGTGCGCGTGGGAAGCGAGGCCACCAGGCGCTGGCTGCCCCGCCGGAGGGCGTAGGTGAGCGAGGTCCCGGACGGATGCCGCTCGACCTCGGCCAGGATCTCCGTCGCGCCCGGACACCGGGCGGCCGTTCACCGCGGTGATGACGTCGAGCGGCGCGAGACCGCGGCGGGGCGCGCCGCCCGCACCGGCCTGGCCATTTTCCATCAGGGCGAAGCCCGGCGCGACGCGACCCACGCGCAGCCAGCTATCGCGGAGGGCGACCACGGCGACGAGCGCGACGAGACCGATGAGCGCCCAGCAGAGCACGCGCTCGACGCGACCGTTCATGACCGGCTCAGCCCCGCGCCGCGGCGGCGAAGGCCGGCGCCAGACGCGTGTAGAGATCCCGGTAGACGCCGTATCGCTCGCGATACCTGGCGGCCGACGCGGCCGCGGGCTCGTGCAGTACGGCGCCGGCCTCCACGCGGCGCCCGCCCTCCCAGCCCCAGAGGCCGGCCGCGACGCCGGCCACCCGCGCCACACCGTGCGCGCTGCCGAGGTCGGCGCCGGGCGCATGCGCCACCGCGCGGCCGAGCACGTCGGCGACGATCTGGCGCCAGAGGGCGCTCCGCGCGCCCCCGTCCATGATGCGCACGCCCGCGATCCGGTGCCCGCCCGCCTCCAGTACCTCGACGTGGTGGCGAAATCCGTAGGCCACCCCCTCGAGCAGGGCTCGGTGCAGGTGACCGCGGCGATGGGAGAGCGTGAGCCCGTAGAACACCCCGCGCGCCGCCGGATCGAAGAGCGGGGTCTTCTCGCCGAGGAAGTACGGCAGCACCACGAGGCCATCGCTGCCCGCGGGCGTGGCCGCGGCCTCGGCGTCGAGCCGCGCGTAGGCGTCCTCGCCCGCCCCGAGCTCCCGCGCGCACTCGGCGGCGAGCCATTTCACGAGCGAGCCGCTCGTCGCCATGCAGCCGTTCAGGAGGAAGAGCCCGGGCACGTCGTGGTAGTCGATGTACAGCCGCGGATCGGGCGCAAACCGCTCGACGGCGAAGAGGATGTCTCCCGCCCGCCGATCTTCAGGACGACCTCACCCGGCGCCGCCTGGGCGGCGAGCGCCGCGGCCACGTGGTCGGCGCTGCCCGCGACCACCGGCGTGCCCGCGGAGAGCCCCGTCTCACGCGCCGCGCCGCGCGTCACCCCGCCCACCACCTCGTGGGGCGCGCGCACCGGGGCGAGCCAGTCCTCGTCGATCCCGGCCGCGTGAAGCGCGGGGCGATACCAGTCGCGGCGCCGGACGTCCCAGAGCCCCGACTCGAGCGCCCAGTTCTGCTCGAGGCTCCACTCGCCCGCGAGCCGCCACGTGACGTAGTCGTAGGAGCCGAGCACGCGCCGGATCGCGCCGGCGACGGCGCTCTCGTGGCGGGCGAGCCAGAGGAGCTTCGGACCGATGAGCTGCTGGCTGAACGGCTGCCCCGTCGCGGCGAAGAAGGCCTCATCGTCGAGCCGCTCGCGGAGCGCGGCGATCTCCTCGCCCGTCCGTCCGTCGTTCTGCTGGATCGAGGGGCGGAGCGGGCGGTTGTCGACACCCAGCAGCACGAGGGCAGGTACCATGCCGCTCACGCCCACCGAGGCCACCTCCGCCAGCGGCACGTCCTGGCCCACGCGGCGGATGCACGCGACGGCATTCGTCCACCAGGCGTCGGGATCGCCCTCGGCCCAGCCGGGATGCGGCGTCATCAGATCGTGGGCGGCGCCAGCGCGGGCGACGACCCGGCCCTCCTCGTCGAGGGCAATGGCCTTCACCGCTGTCGTGCCGATGTCCAGTCCAAGCGCGACCTTCACAGCCTCTGCCCTCCACGCCCCGGCCCCGAATCGACGTTCCCTGTCCTTATACTCCGGCGCGCCGCGGCGCCGGGCCAATTCACGTCGGCATGCTCTGTTGCGCGCTCGCCCCTCGCCCAGTGTGGGCGCGGAGTGCCTCGGTCGGTCGCTTCGTGTGCGGGCATCCTGCCCGGCGGGCTCCGCGAGTCCGGACCGAATCGATGCGCCTCGTGCTCGAATCGATACGCTAATCCGCGAATCGCGGAACCTGTCGACTTGGCGCGGCGTTTGCTCCGACTGAACAAATGCTCTCCGAGACCCGGCACATTTCTCCGCCGAGGCACGTCTCGCGAGCCAGGAGGCCAATCATGGAGCGGCGAATGGGCACGCTGACTGTGGCGATGCTGATCACTCTCGCAACCCTGGTGACCTTGCCCGTCACGTCCCCAGCCCAGACCGGGGCCGCGGCCACCCTGAGCGTGCTGGCCCCGCCCGTCGAGGCGTGTCGCGGCCGGCGGGACGTCTACCGGCGTCGACGGCATGAACCTCGCCGAGGGCGACCGGATCAAGACGGGCGCCAAAGGCCTCGCCCTCATCACCTTCCTCGACGGCAGCACGGTCACTGTCCTCCCCGACGCCGAGGTGACGGTGAAAGCAGACGGGCTCGGAGCGCGGGAACAGTGGGATCCGCATGTTGATCCACGCTGGGCGGGTCTGGGCGCGCGTGGTACAGGCCACGCCGGCCGCCGCTCGTCGCCCCTCTCTCTGGAATCCAACGAGTATACGGCGACCGCCCATGATGGGTTGATCGGCGCCGAGCACTCCGGCAACGGCTTCAGTGTGCTGGACCCGCCGCGGCGAAGCTCCGCCTCACCGACCGGAGCGGGCAGACGGACGTGGTGCTGATGCCCGGCCGGCGCGCGCGGGCCGTCTTCGGCTCGCCCGTCGTCCCGGAGCCTTTCGTGCCGAGCGCGAGCGTGCTCGAGGTCCGGACGTCAGGCCCGGTCCTGCCGTTGCTGCGCATGCCGGACGGCCGCATCGCCGCGGGCTTCCTCGCGGGAGAGGTCGAGGTGAACCAGGTCTTCGGCTCGCTCACGGAGCGTCAGGGCGGCGACCGGTGGCTGGTCGAGGTGCCCGCCGGGTACGAGGGCCCGTATACGCTGATCCTCACGGGCACTGGTACGGCCTCGTTCGTGGCCAAGGTCTCCGCCCGCTACGGCGGAGTGGCCGTGTATCGGCAGGAGCTGAAGGGCGACGTGAGTCAGGGCGAGCGGCTCTTCACCCGCATCACCCATGACCTGAACGGCAAGGACCCGAAGACGGCGCGGGTGATCGAGGCGAGCTTCGAAGGGCTGCGCACGTGGGATGGCGGAGAGCCGGCGGCCATCGTGACGGGCCCCGGCGCGGTGCCCCGCCGCGACGGGCTGAATTGAGCGCTACTTGATCTGCGCGACGTGCACGCCGTCCCAGTCGGCCGGGGGCGGCTGCACGAGCGCGAGCCGGCTCCGCTCGAGGTAGAGCGCCACCGGCCCATCGCCCGGGGCTTCCTGGGCGAGGCTCGGCGGAAGCGCTTCCCCGCTTCATCGAGACCGGCGTGATCGGTACAGCTCGACTCCCTCCTCGTAGCGCGCAAGTTGTTCCCGCATCCCGGCGTCGATCCGCTCGGCGCGCTCCACGACCTGCCAGACATTGAGGGGCGCCGGCCGGCCCTTCACCGCGACGCGATCGAGGAAGCGCCAGGCAAACGCCTCTCCCGCCGCCGCGCGCGTGTCATCCCCGGCGACGACGCGCACGCCGTAAAGCTTGGTGAGACCTTCGAGGCGGGCCGCCACGTTGACAGGATCGCCCACCACCGCGTATTCCGAGACGGCGGCGCGAGCCGAAGTTGCCCACCACCATCCGCCCCGTATTGATGCCGATGCCGAGGTCCACGTGATCCCAGCCGCGCGCCTCGAACTCCTGGGGCGGATGGCCCCGAGGGCCAGGCTCATGTCGAGCGCGGCCTGGCAGGCGCGCCGGGCGTGGTCGGGCTGGTCCATGGGCGCATTCCAGAACGCCTCGATGGCATCCCCGGCGAACTGCACGATGACGCCGTCGTGAGGCGAACACGACGTCGCTCGTGATGGCGCGATAACGGTTGAGCAGGGCGACCAGGGTCTCGGCCGCCAGGCTGTGCGACAGGGTCGTGAACTGCCGGAGGTCCATGAACCCAGCACCGTCATCTCCCCCGCACCTCGCCCCCGAGCGAGAGCCGCCGCAGGTCGGCGAGGACCCAGCGGCCGACGCTGGGTGAAAGATATCGGTCCATCGCCTCCCGGGCGAGGCGGCGGTCCTTCTCGGCAAACACCACGCGGTGGGCGAGGGCGACGCCGAAGCCCGCCAGGAGCGCCGCGGGCGGATAGATCAGGTTCAGCACGACCCCGCTGTCGAAGGAGACGGCGGCCACCGTGAAGGTAGGCCGCGAGCAGTACCAGCGCCGCGAGGGCGCTGAGCCATAGGCTTCGAAGCGCGGTCATCGCCGCGGCGAGGAGCGCGAGCCCGACGATGGCGACATCCGTCGCCCACCGGGGTGCGGGCACGAGGTATCGCTGGTGGACCACCGTCTCGACGGCATTGGCCAGGATCTCCACCCCCACATCCGCATCTGCGTGCTGGTCGGTGTCGGATGCTCGTCGACGCCCAGGATGGTGGGCCCGATCAGCGCGATGCGGTCGCGCACCAGCGAGCGATCGAAGCGCCCTCGAGCACGTCGACGAAGGGGATGATGGGAACCGGCCCCTGGCCCGCCGCCGTCGACGGCGGGCCCAGGAAGTTGATGGCCATGATGTCGCCCTCGCTCACGGGGATGGACCGGCCGGCGGCATTGACGACGCCGGGGCGCGGCTCGCCGTCCAGCACTGCCGGCCGCCGCGCGTAAAGCGCGGCGAGCGTCAGCGCCATCGCGGGCACGCGCTCGTCACCCGCGCGCAGGAGCAGGGGCAGGCCGCGCACCACGCTGTCCCGCGCCACCGTGACATTGGCCAGTCCTCCCCCGCCGCCGCCGCGCGGATGGCCGGCGCCGGGCGCACGAACACGTCGAAGCGCTGAGCGACGCCGGGGCTGGGATCGAACTCGCGCGCACCCTGCGCCACCACCGGCGTGACCACGTTGCCCGCACGCCGCATCGCCTGCGCCAGCTCGCCGTCCTCGGGCCGCGCCGCGTCGAAGAAGACGCCGAAGGCGGCCACGCGCGGCCCGGCCGCGGCCTCCGCGGCGGTGCCCGGCGCCGGCGTCCGCAACGCGTCGAGCGCGCGTGCGTAGAGCGTGCGCGGCCACTGCGACAGGGGACCGTGCTCGGGCAGGAGCGCCCGATAGCTCCGCTGATCGATGCCGATGATGACCGTGCTCCGCGCCGGCTGGCTCACCCGCGTCTTGAAGAGCAGGTCGAGGCGGCGATCTGCACCGAGGCGAGGATGCCCCAGTGGGAGGCCAGGACGAGGGGAGGGCGGCGGCGAGCGCCAGGGCAGCCCTCACCACGGCCCACGAGCGCGCGACCAAGGCGAGACGATCCATCGGCCCAGTCTACGCCGGGGCCGATGTTATGCTCTCACTCGCGAGGTATGCACTCATGCTCAAGCTCATCGCCTTTGTCGTGGCGCTCGCCGTGCCGGCCATCGCAGCCGAGCCGCCGACCTGCCCATCGTCGATGCTCACCTCCACTACAGCCACGACGCCTGGAGCGTCGTGTCGCCGAAGGAGGTCGTGGCGCTCCTCAGGAGAGCCGGCGTCGTCCGCGCGCTGGTATCGAGCTCGGACGACGACGGGACCCAGAAGCTGCTCGCCGAGGCGCCCGACATCATCGTCCCCGAGCTCCGGCCGTATCGCCGGCGCGGCGAGATCTCGAGCTGGGTGCAGGACCCCACGGTGATCGCGCTACCTCGAGGAGCGGCTCGCGAAGTACCGCTACGTGGCGATCGGGAATTCCACCTGTATGGGGCCGATGCGGATCTGCCCCGTGCCGCGGCGCATGGTGCAGCTCGCCAGGCAGCACGGGCTGATGCTGCACGCGCACTCCGATGCCGACGCCATCGAGCGGCTCTTCCGCCAGGATCGGCCGCGCGCATCCTGTGGGCGCATGCGGGCTTCGAATCGCCGGCGCGCGTGCGCGAGCTGCTCGCCAAGCACAAGCAGCTCTGGGCCGACCTCGCCTTCCGCAGCGATCACGGGGCCGGCGGCAAGGTCAGCGGCGGACTGGCGCCCGGTCTTCCTCGAGTTCTCCGACCGCTTCATGGTCGGCACCGACACGTTCACGCCCGAGCGCCTGTTCTACGTGCCGGAGCACGCGACGTGGTCCCGGGCCTGGCTCGCCGACCTGCCTCGCGGACGTCGCCGAGCGCATCGCGTGGAAGAATGGCGAGGCCCTGTTCGGTGGCGCGCTCGGCAAGCGTCCCTAACCACAGGCGAGCCCGGACATCCTCGCACGCACCGGGCTCGTCGCGCTCGTCGTCGGGGCGGGCCTGGCATCCGGCGCCCTCCCCACCGGTCGCGCCCTCGTCGAGATATCACACGCGGCACCGCCCTGCGGAGGCGCCCCTGGGCTTCGGCGCGCCGGGGCGCCTCGAGTCCTCCGACGTGGTCGTGCTGTTCCGGACGGTGCCGTCGCCCATCGAGATCGGTCAGCACTTCACCGTGGAGGCCCTCGTATGTCCGACGCCGCCCATCGGCGCCGCGGCGGGCTTCATGGTCGACGCCCGCATGCCCGAGCACCGCCACGGCATGAACTACCGGGCGCGCGTCTTTCGGAAGCCCGACGGGATCTACGTGGCCGAGGGCCTGCTATTCCACATGCCGGGGCTCTGGCAGCTCATGTTCGACGTGGAGCGCGGCGATCGGATGGAGCGGCTCACGACGGACCTCGACCTCGAATGAGCCGCTCGCGGTCAGCGGTCGCGGAGCTCGGCACCGCCGCCTGCTGTCGCGCTACCGGCCTGCGGCGGCGTCCTATGTTTTTCTTCGCGCCAGCGCCGCGCCGGCCGCCAGCGCATTCAGCTTCGCGATCGCGATGTCGCGCGACATCGGCGCCATGCCGCAGTTGGTGCAGGGATAGAGGCGGTTCCTCGGCACGTACTTGAGCGCGGCCTTGATCGTCGCCGCCACTTCCTGGGGTGTTTCCACGCGCTCGGATGCGACGTCGATCACGCCCACCAGCACGTCCTTGCCCTTCAGGAGCTGCATCAGCTGCGGCGGCACCGTGGGTGGATGCACTCCAGTGACACCTGCTCGATCTTGCTCTTCGCCAGCGCCGGGAAGATCTCCTCGTACTGGCGCCACTCACCGCCGAGGGTTTCCTTCCAGTCGATGTTGGCCTTGATGCCGTAGCCGTAGCAGATGTGCACGCCGGTCGTGCACGTGAGGCCTTTGGCGGCGCGCTCCAGCGCGCTCGATGCCCCACTTCTTCACGTCGCTCATGATAGACGTTGAACGCCGGCTCGTCGAACTGGATCACGTCCACGCCGTCCTTCTCCAGCGCGCGCGCCTCCTGGTTGAGCAGTTCCGCGAAGGCCATCGCCAGCTTCACCTTGTCGCCGTAGTGCCGGTCGGCGATGGTGTCGACGATGGTCATCGGGCCGGGCATGGTGATCTTGAGCTTCCTCTTCGTGTGCGCCCGCGCGATCCTCGCCTCGGTCTGGTGCACGCGGCCCTCAGCTACGCAACGGGCCGACCACCACCGGCACCATGGCGTCGTAGCGGTTGTTGCGGATGCCCATCTTCACCTTGTGCTCGAAGTCGATGCCCTCGACGGACTCGAGGAAGCCGTGCACGAAGTGCTGGCGCGACTGCTCGCCGTCGGTGACGATGTCGAGGCCCGCGTCCTCCTGCTCCTTCAGCCACAGCAGCGTCGCGTCGCGCTTGGCCTTTTCCAGGTCCGCGCCCGTGGCTTTCCAGGCGGGCCAGAGCTTGTCGGTTTCGGCGAGCCAGAAGGGTTTGGGCAGGCTGCCGGCGATTGGTGGTCTCGAACATGATTCCTCCTCTTTCCCTCTCCCTTTGCGCGGAGACTGAGGCATGCCGGGGCGAGCGTCAAGACTGCGTCGCAATAGGCGAATCCACCCGGTTCTTGACCGCGAGCCGTGACGGCACCAGGATGGCTCGGGGTCAGAGGGACGTTCACGGTGCCGACGCCCGCCTTCGCCCCGGCGAATCCAGCGGGCGAAGATCCGCGGGAGACGATCCGCAGGGGTGCCGTCCGCTGCGCTGGGTACGTCATGGCGCGGTGATCGAGCTGGCGTCGATATTTCCGTCCGGTGGCGCCCGGAGCTTCTGGCAGCGCCTGTTCGACGTGAGCGACGGCGGTCGGATGGAGCGGCTCACGGACATCGGCCTCTCGAATGAGTCGCTCGCGCCTCCGCCCGTCCTCGCGGTGGGTCTCAGGGTGACCGCCGCTCTCCTCCTCCGCGCTCACGACCGGCCATGCGGCGGCCGACCTGCCCGACTTCACCGCCGGTGGAGCTGCGCCGCGTTCTGCAGCACGGCCCTGGCCGCCACCGGCTGTGAGGATCCGAGCAACCGCGCGTCGGGCGATCCCGCGGCAATCGCGCTCGGCCGGCGGCTCTTCTTCGACGGGCGCCTGTCGGTCGGCGGCGCCGTGGCCTGCGCGAGCTGTCACGATCCCGCGCGGGCCTGGACCGACGGCCGCGCGCGCCGGGGGCTGGCCGCGCTCGATCGCAATACGCCGACCGTCCCTGAACGCGGCGCAGCACCGGTGGTTTTCGTGGGACGGGCGGGCGGACGGCCTCTGGTCGCAGAGCGTCCAGCCCATCCTCGATCCCCGCGAGATGGGCGCGAGCGCCCGGCACGTGGCCGCGGCGATCCGCGCGGACGCCGCGCTGTCCTGCCTCTACGCGAAGGCGTATCGGTCGGCGGCGACGTCGGAGGCCGACGACGAGCGCGTGCTGGTCAACGTGGGCAAGGCGCTGGCCGCCTACGTCGAGCGACTGGGGACGGGCCGCACGCCATTCGACGAGCTCCGCGACGCCATCGCGCGCGGGGACCGCGCCGCGGCCGGACGCTATCCCGACTCTGCCCGGCGCGGGCTCCGGATCTTCGTGGGCAAGGGCAACTGCAGCCTGTGCCATTTCGGCCCCGCGTTCACCAATGGCGAGTTCCACGACGTCGGCGTGCCGTTCTTCGTCTCGCCCGGCCGCGTGGACACCGGCCGGCACGAGGGCATCCGGCGACTGCAGGCGGATCGATTCAACCTCCTCGGCCGTGTATAGCGACGATCCCTCGCGGGCAACTGCGACGAAGACGCGGCATGTCGAGCAGCAGCACGCGACCTTCGGCCAGTTCAAGACGCCGTCGCCTCCGGAACGTGGCGCTCACCGCCCCCTACATGCACGACGGTCGGCTACGCGACGCTCCGCGACGTGGTCCGTCACTACTCGGATCTCGACATGGAGCGCATCCACACCCACGGCGAGCAGCTCCTGCGCCCCCTCAAGCTGCCCGAGTCCGAGATCGACGACCTCGTGGCCTTCCTCGAGAACCCTGACCGCGCCCGACGCGACCGCGACGCCACCCCGCCCGCGCCAATTGCCGGCTGTCCCTAGCGGGTTCATGCGCTTGCCTTGCGCCGAAAAGCGACCCTCACACGATCCGGCTCCGTTTGTCTCCCCAGTAGCGGTCGCGCAGGATCGCTTGTAGAGCTTGCCCGGTGGGCAGGCGCGGCAGCTCCGTCTCGAAGTCGATCGAACGCGGACATTTCTGGCGCGCGAGGATGCTGTCCACAGAACCCGATCAGTTCACGCTCGAGGTCGGGACCCGTCTCGACGCCAGGCATCGCCTGCACGACCGCCTTGACCTCTTCTCCTAGGTCGGCGTTCGGCACGCCAAACACCGCCGCGTCCGCCACCTTGGGATGGGTGATCAGCAGGTTCTCGCACTCCTGAGGGTAGATGTTGACACCGCCGGAGATGATCATGAAGGTCGCCCGGTCGGTGAGATAGAGAATCCGTCGTCGACGTACCCGACGTCGCCGACGGTGCTCATCGTGCCGTCGGCGGAGCGCGCCTCGGCGGTCTTGACCGGATCGTTGAAGTACTCGAACGGCGTCGCCGTCTTGAACCAGATCGTGCCGGGGACGCCCTTCGGGCAGGCCTGCATGCTCTCGTCGAGGATGTGCAGGTCGCCCAGAAGCACCTACCTACCGACCCGCGATGGGCCAGCCATTCCTGGCTGTCGCAGGCAGTGAAGCCGAGGCCTTCAGTGGCGCCGTAGTACTCATGGATGATCGGACCCCCACCATTCGATCATCTGTTCCTTCACCGGCACGGGGCACGGCGCCGCCGCATGAATCGCGATCTCGAGCGAGGACAGGTCGTATCGTCGGCGGGCTGTCCTCCGGCAGCTTCAACATCCGCGAGAACATCGTCGGCACCAGCTGGGTGTGGGTGACGCGGTACTTCTCGACCAGTGCGAGATAGGCCTCGGGATCAAACCGCTCCATGATGATCGCGGTGCCGCCGTGCCGTATCGTCAGCGAGACCGCCGCCTGCGGCGCGGAGTGGTACAGCGGCGCCGGCGAGAGGTAGATCATGCCGTCGCGGTACCGCCACAGGCGGACCAGGAAATCGAACAGCGACAGCGGCTGCGAGGCGCGCTCGAAGGCAGCGGGCGCACGATGCCCTGGGCCGTCCCGTGAGTACCGAGGAATAGAGCATGCGGCGTACCGAGGCCTCGTCGGCGATCGGCGTGTCGGGCCAGCGCGCTATCGCCGTGGCGTAGTCCCTCGAACGGGAGCAATACGTAAC
>ERZ1370068.6175-contig-5175_pt1 | contig 17956 bp, 21 predicted proteins | sample MGYA00561227_ERZ1370068 | MGnify/ENA primary metagenome ERZ1370068 (study PRJEB38410, sample SAMEA6850437) | metagenome | study: Metagenomic assessment of the ecological functions of the soil: analysis of the soil microbiota associated with the...
ATTGCTCAATATGATGGAGCTGAACTCGAACGAGGTGACGATCCCAGTTAACGGCGCCGCCGCCCTGAGTCCCTGTAGCGGTCGGCGTTTCCCCCGTCGCGCTGGCTCGCAGCTGAGCCGATCGCGGCGGTCGCGATCTCCGCCGACAGTAAGGTTGCCGCAGGCCAGCCCGCAGGCTCCCGCCTCGGATCCGGCCGATGCCAACCTCCCAGTGCTACAATCCCGCCAACCCCGAGATGTGCCCGGGTGACGGACACCGCGTCTTCCGTGGTCGCCAGCCCGAAAGCCTGGGTGCACTGGTCGAGATCGCCCAATGTTGCGCCACCTGTCTACCCGAGCGGTCCTCTTGGCCGGGTCCACCGTCGAACGCTTCTCATCCGAGCGCAAGTCGATCATCAAGCCACCCTCGGCCACCGCCTTGCCCGCGATATCGTAGCCGCCGGCGCGTACAGAGACGAGAAGGTCGTGATCCCGGGCAACGTCACTGTGCCGATCACGTCCGCCGCGCCGGCGCAGCGGACGACGAGCGCCGGACGCCTTGTCAACCATGCTGTTCCAAACTCCGGCGGGTGCTGTCATACCCGCATCGCCGGGCAGGATCACCTCGCCGTGCAGCCTGTTTCTGAGCCGTGTGATGGCAACTTCTGCGACGACCACGCGTCCGTTGTTGACCGTCGTGACTTCTAGGTTAGACACGATTCGCCTTCCACCCCGGCGTTGACGTCTGCGGCTTAAGTGCAGCGACGCCCTCGGCTGCCGAACGCCAGTCCGCGCGGCGCCGAGCAACGCGAGGTGCCGACCGCTACAAGCTGAAGTTAGGGGTTCGGCCGTCACCCGGGGTTCTCATTTCTCGACGACTTGTCCGCGCGCGCTAGCACCGACTGCGGAATCGTCAGGCCGAGGGGCCTTCGCGGCCGTTGAGGTTGATGAACCAGCTCGAACTTCGTCGGCTGCTCGACGGGCAAGTCGCTCGGGCTTCGCACCCTTGAGAATCTTGTCCACGTAGGTCGCGGCGCGCCACGAGACATATCAGCAAGGTCCGGTCCATAGGACATAAGGCCCCCGGCATCGACATACTCCCCTCAACTGGGTACACGCTGCCGGCAGCCGGTTCTTAGCCGCCAGGTCCACGAGGCGTCTTCGCTCAGTGACGAACATGGAGCTCCCAATACCATCAGAGCACCCGCGCACCCTGGTCACGCGCCGAGAAGGCCCTGCTCGAATCGGCGGGCCCTCGCGCCTCAACGAATTGAGGCGCACCCCCTACCGCCCGCACCGCGACTTCCGCTTCCTTCAGCATGTCCTTGTCCGTGCGTTCGCCTGGGAGCACCGGCTGCCAGAGAACAGCGACGCGCGACTGACCCCGGCACGGCCTGCTTGAGGTGTTCCGGAGACGCTTGCCGACTAGCTCCGGGTGAGCATGGACAACCCCGGACATTGCTGCCCGGTCGCGGGCAAGGTTGGTGACGAGCCCGCTCTCTACCGGATCGGGAGAAGTAGCGAAGACAATGATGGTCCTGGTCGCCTGCTTGGCGGTCAATAGGCGTGGAACTGGCTCCAGCCACGATGACATCAACCTTGAGCGCAACCTAGTTCGGCCGCGAGAGCGGGCAACCGCTCGGGCTTCCCCGGCAGACTCGGGTATTCAATCACGACGTTGCGGCCCCTCGACGTAACCGAGGTCACGCAGTCCTTGGACGGAAGGCCTCGGGCAGGTGGGGAAGTAGCGCGGAGTTGGTCGCCAGTGTGGCTGATCGAGTGCTGGCCCGCCGCCTGCTGGGCCTCGGCCGCAAACCGCGCTGCAGAGCCCGCCGAAGAGAAAGGTGATGGTGAAGACGAGCGCCTCAGCCCTCTCATCTCGACTCCGGACTCTCCTCATTCCGACGACGAGTTTGGATTGGACCCGCCTCCCCTCCGGTCTCACCGCCCTCGAAGCCTAACGCGAAGTCTGCTGGAACAACGTAGCAAGGGTGACTCTGCAACGTAACCGGGGCCTCGGCCGCGACGGGGTGCCGCGTGCGAACGAAAGAACAGGACATTACCGTCGGTGCTTGGTCCGGCCAGCCAAGATACGCGGACCGCGGATACAAAATACGCGCGGTCTCGGAGAAACGATAGGGCAGGTCTGGATATCCGGGGAGAGGGCGCGAAATCCCAGCCGGACCCATCAGAGGCCGGTCAGCCGATCTGCTGGGCTTTCGACGCCCGACGGGCCGCGATTGAGAACGTGGGTGTAGATCTGAGTGGTGGCTACGTCGCGGTGCCCCAGAAGTTCCTGGACGGTTCGGGATGTCGTGGCGGTCTTCCAGCAAGTGGGTGGCGAAGGAATGACGAAACGTGTGGGAACTGGCGCGTTTGGGGATGCCGGCATATCTGACCGCATCGCGGACCGCCCGCTGCAGGACGGACTCGTGGAGGTGGTGACGTCGGTGCTGGCCCGTCACCCGGTCGACGTAAATGCGGGTGGCCGGGAACACCCATTGCCAGGGCCATTCAAGGCCAGCGTTCGGGTACTTGCGAGCGAGGGCCCAGGGCAGTTCCACCCAGCCGGCTCCGTGCTGCAGGTCGCGCTCGTGCTGCCGCTTCACTGCTTCGAGGTGCTTGGCCAGTGGGTCCTTGATGGCGGCAGGCAGCATCGTGACGCGGTCCCTGTCACCCTTGCCGGGCGCGCACAGTGATCTGGTTCCGCGCGAGATCCACATCCTTCACCCGGAGACGTGCGCACTCCAGCAGGCGCAGGCCGGCGCCATAGAGCAGGATGGCCATGAGCCGCGGCACCCGTTCATCCGCTGCAGCACAGAACCGACTTCTTCTCGCGTAAGCACGACGAGGCAGCCGAGCGGGTCGCTTCGGACCGGACGATGTCGTCGAGCCACGGCAAGTCCTGTTCGAGGACGTCGCGATAGAGAAAGAGGATCGCGCTCAACGCCTGGTTCTGGGTTGACGCGGCGACGTCCCTGTCGACCACGAGGGCGCTCAGAAACTGCGTGACCTCCGCCGCGCCCATCTCGGTGGGATGACGCTTGCCATGGAAGAGGATGAACCGGCGATCCACGCCGCGTAGGCCTTCTCGCGTCCGCGGCGGCTATAGTGGCGCGCCCGGATGACCGCGCGGGACCCGGTCGAGCAGCCGCGGCTGCTGGGGAGTGGGCGGAGGAGCTTCGCGAACGACCAGACTTCCCGATGGCGTGACCGAGTAGACAACCCGAGAGGCTGGAGCCCAATCCATGATGGGAGGAGCATAGACCAGCGACTCGGCCCTGCCAAGACGTCGCCGGGAGGATACAGAGCGTGCGCCCTCGTTGTCCCGGATGGCTGCGCCCGGCACCTGGCGCGCGGCGGTGGGAGACAGGTCGCTGTGGTGGCCGCGCGGGCACGGGGCCGGTGAACAGCCGGATCGCGCGTTTGCGATGCCGCTGCGTCACCTGTCAGGACTCCTCCAAGGCCTGTTGCTTCTCAAAGCGCCACAGGCCCCAGTGTGCCCCGTATTCCTTGACAGGTTGGGGGCAAGATTGTTACAAGTGGGGCCCATTCCAGCCAGCCGACCGGCGTCTCTCTGAGGCCATTTCCAGGAGGGGATCAATGACGATGAAGGCATGGAAGCTAACCGCGGGATCACTCGCGCTGACCGCCGTGCTGGCCGGGTCCCTGCCCGTCCAGGCGCAGGCACCGGTCCCGATCAAGATCGGCGCCTCGATGTCGCTCACCGGCACGTACGCCAAGCCCGGGAGCTATCAGAAGGAAGGCTATGACATCTGCGCCGAGGAGGTGAACGCGAAGGGCGGGCTCCTCGGCCGCAAGATCGAGTTCGTCGTCTACGACGATCAGTCCATGCCCGCCACGGCGGTCAAGCTCTACGAGAAGCTCATCACCGAGGACAAGGTCGACGCGGTGATGGGACCGTACTCCTCCGCGGTGAGCGAGGCCGTCGCCAACGTCACCGAGAAGTACAAGAAGGTCATGGTGGCGCCGCTCGCTGCGACGACGTCGATCTTCAAGAAGGGGCGGAAGTACATCTTCATGGTCGTCTCGCCCGCCGAGGTCTACCTCGAGGGGCTCGCCGACATGGCGGCCAAGCGCGGGCTCAAGACCGTGGCCGATCCTCAACGAGGACACGCTGTTCCCGAAGGCCTCGATGGCGGGCTTTGCCGAGCTGGCCAAGAAGCGGGGCATGCAGGTCGTGCTGCAGGAAGCGTATCCGAAGGGCAACACCGACTTCTCCGCCCTCCTCGTGAAGATCAAGTCCCTGAACCCCGACGTCATCGCGGCGGGGACCTATTTCGACGATGCGGTGGCGATCACGCGCCAGATGAAGGAGCTGAACGTCAATCCCAAGATGTTCGGGCTCACCGTCGGCGGCGATCTGCCGGAGTTCCACGACCTGCTCAAGCAGAACGCGGACTACGTCTACGGGGCGACCCAGTGGGACGAGTCGCTGGCCTACCCGGGGCAGAAGGAATTCCTCGCCGCCTACACGAAGCGGTTCAAGCACGAGCCCTCCTACCATGCCGCGGCGGGATACGGGGCTGCCTCGTCTACGTGGAGGCGGCCAAGCGGGCGGGGACGCTCGATTCCGACAAGGTCCGCGACGAGCTGCTCAAGCTGAAGATGAGAACGGCGTTCGGGGACTACGCCGTCGACCAGGACGGCTTTCAGACCGCGCACAAGATGGTGATGCTCCAGTGGCAGGACGGCAAGCGCATGATCGTCTGGCCGGAGGAGCTCGGCAATGCCAAGCCGCGGTATCCGACGCCGGCCTGGAACCAGCGGTAGCCGGCGTCACTTGCCTCTTCGTTGGTTGAAGAGCTCCCCGGAACATCGGCGGGGCTCTCCTGTCGGAGAAGCGCCCCGGGCAGAGCGACAAGAAGGGTCCAGCTGCTCGCGGCTGCAGGATCATCACGCCCACCGTGATCGGCCAGGTCGTCACGCGCCGGGCAGAGCCGACGAGAAGGGTCCAGCTGCGAGGCGGCGCCCGAAGGCAGCCGGCGAGGCGTACTTGCTGTACGTTGAGCCGGCTGTCGAGGGCGCCAACGAAGCAGCTGGGCCCTTATCGTCGCTCGCGGCCGCATGATCATCACGCCCGCCATGATCGGCCAGGTCGTCACGCGCCGGGCAGAGCGACGAGAAGGGTCCAGCTGCGAGGCGGCGCCCGAAGGCAGCCGGCGAGGCGTACTTGCTGTACGTTGAGCCGGCTGTCGAGGGCGCCATACGAACGCAGATGGGCCCTTGTCGTCGCTCTGGCCAGGTCGTCACGCGCCGGGCAGAGCGACGAGAAGGGTCCAGCTGCGGAGGCGGCGCCCGAAGGCAGCCGGCGAGGCGTACTTGCTGTACGTTGAGCCGGCTGTCGAGGGCGCCAACGCTGCAGACTGGGCCCACTATCGTCGCTCTCAGGTCGTCACGCGCCGGGCAGAGCGACGAGAAGGGTCCAGCTGCGAGGCGGCGCCCGAAGGCAGCCGGCGAGGCGTACTTGCTGTACGTTGAGCCGGCTGTCGAGGGCGCCAACGAAGCAGATGGGCCGCTTATCGTCGCTCTAGAGAACCGCATGATCATCACGCCCACCATGATCGGCCAGGTCGTCATCTCGGGCCTGCTCGCCGGCTCGCTCTACGCGATGGTGGCGCTCGGGCTCGGGCTCATCTACGGCGTGATGCGCGTCCTGAACGTGGCCCACGGGCCGCTGCTCATGATGGGCGCGTACACCACGTTCTGGCTGTTCCGCTGGCTCGGCCTCAATCCGTACGTGTCGCTCCTGGTCTCGATGCCGCTCCTGTTCGTCGTGGGCCTGGTGCTCCAGCGCTTCCTGGTCCGCCGGGTCGTCGACGCGCCCGAGCTGTCCTCGCTGCTCCTGACCTTCGGCGTCGCCATCGGCCTCGTGAACATCGCCCAGCTCACGTTCACCTCCGACCTGCGCTCGGTCGAGTACCTGACCGGCTCCTTCGTGCTCGGGCCCTTCGCGTTCTCGAAGTCGCGCGTGATCGCCTTCGGCTTCGCCCTCGTCATCACCGCGGGCGCCTTCGTGTTCCTGCGGGCCACGCGGCTCGGCAAGGCGATCCGCGCCGTCTCCCAGAGCCGCGAGGTGGCGCAGGTCTGCGGGATCAACGTGCAGCGGATCCACATGATCGCCTTCGGCATCGCCGCGGCGCTCGCCGCCGCGGGCGGCTCGCTCGTGGCCGTGATGGTGGCCATCCAGCCGGAGATGGGCCAGGTCTACACGTTCAAGTCCTTCCTGGTCATCGTGCTCGGCGGCGCGGGCAACTATCCGGGCGCCCTGCTCGGGGCCTCCTGCTCGGCCTCGTCGAGCAGCTCTCCTCGCTCTTTCTCACCACGCAGGTCAACGAGGCGGTGGCCTATATCCTGCTGGTCATCGTATTGCTCATCCGGCCCACCGGGCTTCTGAAGGGGCGGGCGGCGTGAAGCGCTGGTTCTACCCTGCCCTCGCCGCGGCGCTGGTGCTCCTGTCGCTCTATCCGATCAGCAGCCACCGGCTACGGAATCCGCGTCATGCTCCAGCTCTTCATGTGGATCGCGCTGGCCCAGTCCTGGAACCTCATCTCGGGGCTCACCGGCTACGTGTCGTTCGGCCACGTGGCCTTCTTCGGGATGGGCGCCTATACCGCGGGCATCCTCATCAGCAAGGCGGCCTGGCCGTGGCCCGTCGCCTGCCTGGCCGGCGGCGTGACGGCCATGCTGTTCGCGCTCCTCATCGGCTGGCCGTGCCTCAGGCTCAAGGGCCCGTACTTCGCGATCTCCATGCTGGGGCTGAACGAGGTGCTGCGGGTGGCGGTGTCGTACTACGAGGGCCTGACCGGCGGCGGCAACGGCCTCTCGCTGCCGACGCTGTACGCGAGCGTGCCCATCTACTACGCGATGGGCCTGGTGGCCATCCTCGTCACGGTGCTGACCTACGTGATCATCACCTCGCGCTTCGGCCTGCGCCTCATGACCATCCGCGAGGACGAGGTCGCCGCCGAGGCCATGGGGATCGACACGTTCCGCTACAAGCTCTACGCCTTCCTCCTGTCCGCGGTGGGACCGGGCATCGTCGGCGGGCTCACCGCGCGCGACCAGGGCTATATCGAGCCGATCAGCGTCTTCCCTCTCGTGATGACCATCACCATGATCGTGATGGTGCTCTTCGGCGGCAAGGGGACGATCTGGGGACCGGTGCTGGGGGCCATCCTCCTCTTCACGCTCCAGGAGATCGTCTGGGCGAAGTTCATCTACCTCCACCAGCTCCTCTTCGGGGCCATCATCGTCGGCGTGGTCCTCCTGATGCCGCGCGGCATTCTCGGCGTCCTGCAGCAGAAGTACAACCTGCCGAGGACGATCTGATGGCGCCGATCCTCGAGATCGACGGGCTGACCAAGCGGTTCGGGGGCGTCGCGGCGGTGAACCGCGTCAGCCTGTCGCTCGAGCCCGGGCGCATCTACGGCCTGATCGGGCCCAATGGCTCAGGCAAGACCACGCTGTTCAACTGCATCACGGGGTCGAGACGCGCGACGAGGGCGCGATCCGCTTCCGCGGCCAGCGCATCGACGGCCTGGCGCCCCACCGGATCTTCCACCTCGGCATGGGGCGGACGTTTCAGATCATCCGCGTCTTTCCCGAGCTGACCGCGCTCGAGAACCTCCTGGTCGTGACGACCACGCCGTTCGTCGAGGCGCGGGAGCGCGCGCTCGAGCTGCTGCGCTTCGTCAAGCTCGAGCGGCTCGCCGGCGAGTTCGCGGGCAACCTCTCCTATGGCCAGCAGAAGCTCGTGGAATTCGTGCGCGTCCTCATGACCGATCCCGAGCTGATCCTGCTCGACGAGCCCGCGGCGGGGGTGAACCGGACCCTGCTCAACGAGCTGCTCTCCGCCGTGCGGACACTCCGGGACGCGGGCAAGACCGTGTTCCTGGTGGAGCACGACATGAAGGTGGTGATGGGGCTCTGCGAGACGGTCTTCGTCCTCGATCACGGGGAGAAGCTGATCGAGGGGCCGCCGGGGCTGATCCAGGCTGACGAGCGCGTCATTGAAGCTTATTTTGGCCGCTAGCGGCGCGCTCGCCGCGTACCTCGCCTGGCGGTCCCTCGGCTGGCCGCTCATCCACGACGCGCCGCTCATGCACTACATCGCCTGGGTGATCGGCCAGGGCGGGGTCCCCTACCGCGACGTCTTCGACATGAACCTGCCCGGCGTCTACCTGATCCATGCGGCCGTCATCGGGCTCCTGGGAGGCGGCGATCTCGCCTGGCGGCTCTTCGATCTGGGCTGGCTCGCCGCAACCGGCGCGCTCCTGTGGACATATGCGCGGCCGCTCGGCGCCGGGCCCGCCTGGGCTGGCGCGCGTCCTGTTCGCGCTCTATCACCTGAGCGGCGGCGCCTGGCGCGTGGGACAGCGCGACTTTCTGCTCTGCCTCTTCCTGCTCGCGGGCGCGTACGGCGTGGCCCGCTCGATCGAGCGAGGAGGCGCGCTCGGCCCGCTCGTGTGGGGCGGGCTCGCGCTCGGGATCGGCATGACGGTGAAGCCCCACGCGGGCGTGTTCTGGCTCGGCGCGGCGGCGCTCGCCGGGTGGGGCGCGTGGCGCGGCGACCGCTCACCGCTTGCCGCCCCGGGCACCGTGCTCGCCGCGGCACTCGTCGCGCCCGCGCTGGTCTTCGGCTGGCTCGGATGGCGCGGCGGCCTCGGGCCCTTCGTGGCCGTATTCACCGGCTACGTGCGTGCCCCTGTACAGCCACGTGGGCCGCGTCCCGCTGTGGCAGCCTTTCGGCGACTATCGCTTCGGCTGGGCGCTCTGGGGCCTTCTGGCGATCCTGGCCGTGCTCGGCCTGTCGACCCCGGCTCCCGGCGTCGAGGCCCGCAAGGCGGTGGCGGCGCTCGGCGCGGTCTCGGGCGCGCTCCACTTCGCGCTCCAGGGCAAGGGCTGGGAGTACCAGCTCTACCCGCTCGCCGTTTTTCTGTGTGCGCTTGCGCCCTTCGCGCTCCGCCGACTGAGCGTCGCGGCCTGGGAGCGCCACGGGCACCCGTCGATGCCGCTGCGGTTCCCCGGCCTCCGGCGCGCGGCCGCGCTCGTGCTCTTCGCCGCCACCGCCATGGTGCTCGGCGCCAAGGGTGTGGACGCGCTCGAGCAGCCGTGGATCGCCGACAAGGCGCGCCGGGTCGCCGCGCTCACCCGCGACCTGGCGCCGCGCGTGCCGCCGGGCGGCACGGTGCAGGTGATGGACGTGACCGAAGGAGGCGTCCACGCGCTCTGGAGCTTGCGCCTGCGCCAGCCCACGCGGTTCATCTACGACTTCCACTTCTTCCACGATACCGGCGACCCGCGCATCGTCGCGCTGCGCGAGGAATTCGTGGCGGGCCTCGCAGGGCAGCCGCCCTGCCGCCATCGTGGTGCTGCGCGACACCTGGAACCGCCTCGGCTACGAGCGGCTCGCGGACTGGCCCGACGTCGCGCGCGCTGCTCGCGCGCTCGTATACCCTCGCCGTCGAGGGCGACGGCTACCGGATCTATGTCAAGCGCGCTGATTCCTAGCATCATCCGGGCCTACGACGATCCCGTCGTGCGCGCCTACTGCTGGGGGCGCTTCTGGATCCTGCGGCAGCGATTTCTCGACGAGATCGGCCAGTACCTGCCCGCCCAGGGCCGCGTGCTGGACCTGGGCTGCGGCTTCGGGCTCTTCTCGCTCTACTACGCGGCGACGCGGCCCGGCTTGCAGATCGAGGGGTTCGATCTGAACCCCGGCGGATCGACATGGCCCGCGCGGCCGCTCGACGCCTGGGTCTATCCAATGTCCGCCACGAGGTCGGCAACGTGATGGACTTCCGCGGCGGCCGGCAATTCGCGGCCGCCTACATGCTCGACATCGTCCACCACGTCCCCGTGGACACGGTGCGGCCCCTCCTCGAGCAGGTGGCCAAGTGCCTGCCCGCGGGCGGCCGGCTCGTGATCAAGGACGTGGACAGCGCCCCGCCTGGAAGCGCTGGTTCACGTTCGCCCTCGACAAGGTGATGGATCGAGGGCGCCGGTGCGCTACTGGCCGGCGGAGGAGCTGGGCGCCCTGCTCGAATCCGTCGGCTTCCGGGTCTATCGCCACCTGATGGTCGACGTGCTCCCCTACCCGCACGTCCTGTACGCCTGCGAGCGTCTGCCGTGACCCGCGCCCCTGCTCCGCGCGGAAGGCATGACGGCCGGATACGGCAAGATGGCCATCCTGCACGACGTCACGCTCGAGGTGCGCCCGGGCGAGATGGTCAGCGTCATCGGACCCAACGGCGCCGGCAAATCGACCGCGTTCAAGACCATCGTGGGCTTCCTGCGTCCGACCAGCGGCCGCGTCGTCTTCGACGGCCAGGACATCGCCGGCCTGCGGCCCTGATCAGGTGCTGGTCCGCGGGCTCGCCTATGTCCCCCAGGGGCGCATCGTGTTTCCGCAGATGACGGTGCTGGAGAACCTCGAGATGGGCGCCTATATCGAGCGCGACGGCACGCGCATCCGGCAGGCGCTCGACCGCGTGTGCGCGCTCTTTCCGATCCTCGGCGAGCGCCGGAGCCAGAAGGCCGGCACCATGTCGGGCGGCGAGCAGCAGATGGTGGCCATCGGCCGCGCGCTCATGACCACGCCCAAGCTCATCATGCTCGACGAGCCGTCGCTCGGGCTCGCGCCCAAGTTCGTGACGCTCATCTTCGACAAGCTCACCGAGATGAAGCGCGCCGGGTTCACGCTGATGGTGGTGGAGCAGAACGCGGCCCGCGCGCTGGCGGTGGCCGACCGTGGCTACGTGCTCGAGCTGGGACGCAATCGATTCGAGGGAACGGGCGCAGGCCTTGCTCGCCGATCCCGAGGTCAAAGCGCCTTTACCTCGGCGGCTAGATCGAGGGCATCTTTCTCCTTGACAGCCACGCCGACCGGGACCAGTGTCGCAGCACTGTGGTGAGCTCCCTCTCCAGAGAGAGGGATCGCCTCGGTTTGGATTCCGTCAGTCGTCCTGATCTGAGCTTCGGGAAGTCACGATGGCGTCGCGCCGTCGGCGTCCCCGAATAGAATGAAGCACTTTCACCGACAATTTCGACCGCGGAGATTCCACTTCCGCTCGGGTCCGCGTGGACTGGAACCACCGGGCTTGTGCCCACGTGAAGCAGCTCAAACAAGGATGCCAAGAATCACTACCGTCTCTTGCCGCAGCGTCGGCGGCGCGAGTCCGGTTCCGTATCTCCAAGGAGGTCGTCAACGGGATCCAGTACCCGATCAAGTGGGTGAATATCGCGAGACCACCGCCGTCAAGACGTCGTGCCTTTCCATCTCGTCGGAGCGCGTGACGGACCAGTCGAGCTGGCGCGCAATCGGTCCGAGGCGAACGGGTGAGAGGCGCTTGCTCAGCTGATCCCGGGGTCAAACGCCTGTCCCTCGCCGGCTAGATCGAGGTTCTCTTGACGATAGGGCGTGGGCCTCGCGCCTGCGCCACGAACCCGCGGAGCGGCACCCCATTAGGGATCACCGCGCGACCAGCCCGCTGTCCGGCGATCAGAGCCACGGTCAATCAGACGTTTCCTGTCTGTCCTGCGTTGCCGTGCACGCCATACCGACGGCAGATGCTCACCGACCGGCAGCGAGCTGCCAACTGAAGCCATGCCGCGCAGACGACCCGCTGAGTATTGACACGAAAGTGGGACTGCGGCGGCGCGACAGCGGGACTTCACCAGCGCTCGCGCCGGCTACCGGAACGAATGCTCCCCATGCGTCCTCCCCGCTCGCGAGTGGGACGAGATGGCGATTGACATCTCGGTCGCCGGCATCTAGTATCCGACCTGCGCATGCCCCTCCTCACCAACCTCGTGGCGTCGACCCTGACTGAGCCCCTGCGGCCGATTACTACAGCCAGTCACTGTAGCCGACTCGTCCCTGACCTCGTGCCGCCGCCGCGTCGTCGCCATGTTGCTGCTCGGCGTCTTCGTATCCTTCACGCTCCTCGTTGCGTTGGCCTACGCGAGGCCATCTGATACGTTTTGGACCTCTGGCATGCATGACGGCGTCGGCCATGGCGACGACGTCGTCAGCCTGGTCGAAGGCGCCGCGGCGCTCACCGACACCGATGACCCCAGCCTGACCTCTCTCGGCGGAAACGTGCGACGCACTCCTCGTGCCGGAGGTCGTGGCGAGTCTCCGCGCGGCGTACTGAGGGACGGACGTCTGCCAGGCGTCTCGAGTGACATCTCCTTCCCGGGGTCCCCGCCTGCTCATCGCGATGCCCTCCTGTACATTTCTCTGCCAGTGTCTCGCCGGACCCGCCTCTGCCGCGCAATGCGTCGCGGCCACCGACGCAGCACAGCTATCCCCGATCAGCACTGACTCCAGTCCCTCTGGAGCGGTCTCGGAGGTGACACTCTCCACCCTCCGCATCCGCCCCCACCCTCCACCAGGGCCCTGGGGCCCGATTCAATCTTGACTCACATCAGACTCTAACGAGCCAGCCGCATGTCGATGATGAGTGTTGCGCGTGCATTGTCGGCAGAAGAGGAGGGGAGCAATAACCAGTGTGCAGTGTCGTCGGTCGGGCCCGCCGTCGTCGGCGGTGCCTGGGGCCGGCGGCCCCTGCGGTCACGGCGTGCGCGGCCAGGGCGGCTCATTCACGGATGCCTCGTCGCGAGCTACCACCGCGGTCAGTCAATCAAGCGGCCCTGCTCAGTTTGCCAGAGCAACACGGAGGGAACGGCGATGAAGATACGACATGGTAGAACTTGATGACACGATCATTGCAGCACTTTGCGGAATCATGGTGCTTGTTTTCGCCAGAGCCAGGTGAGGCGGGTTCCGGGGACTACGGAAGATTCGCCGCCGAGTGGTGGAAATGGGTGTACTCGATCCCATGTACGACCGCACTTTGCCTCCAACCCGGTCATCGAGACAACGGGCGATTACGGTGTTCGTAGGGCAGCACGGCGATGTGTGGTTCCTGGCAGGCACGTTCGGAGGTACTGCTACGCGCCACGTCTACGTGCCCGATAGCTCGCCGATCTTTGTCCCGGTGGTAAACAGCTTGTTTTTTGACTCGCCCAACGCATGCGGCCAGGATTCGGTGAGCTTGAGGTGTCGAAGAGGGCGCGCCGCGATTGCACCCTTATCGATCGGGCCATCAAGTTATCGGCCACCGCCATGATGGCAAACCCGTCAAGATAGTTCAGTGCGAACAGTCCGTGGTCTTTGGTCTGTCCATTCCCAAGGACAACTTGTTGGAGTATTTCGGGGTCCCGTGCGCACAAGGGATCTATTCCCCGGCCGTGGATGATGGTTACTATGTGCTGCTCAAGAAGCTCGATGCGGGTTTGCACATCGTGCAACATTCACGGGGAGGTTCCCTCGAACATTCCCGCGAACAACTTTGTCACCGACGTTACGTACCACCTGACCGTCGTACCCTCAAACTGAAGTAGCGGGATCGGGCGGTGGCTTCCGGTCACCGCCTTGCTCCTGCCGCCTCTCAGCGTGGGAGATCACCCGATCACCATCCATGCTGAGTTCCCAACGATCAACTTCCCGTTCGAAATCGTCTCCAGGTTGCCCGGGCCGATGCGCCGAGCCCGTCTGAGCCCCCTGCGTATCGCCCAGCGCCCACCGCGCGCAGGGCACTGCCGCAAACTGCCCGGCGCCCGCCTTCCATTGCTCGACGAGGTGCAACGTACCCCCGCGCTCATGGGTCCGCCACCAGCTCCAGCCAAACGCTGGTGGCTCGGTGAGGGCCGGCGCAGAGAATCCGCGGCCGCGGCTTCCAGGAGCGACGTCGCGTAGCTGGGACGCAATCGGTTCGAGGGAACGGGTGAGGCCTCGCTTGCCGATCCCGACATCGAGGTCAAACGCCTTTACCTCGGCGGCTAGATCGAGTATATTCCACGGGGTTTGAGGAGAGGAGAACGACTGTCCTGATGCGCATCGCTTGGCCTTCCGCCATCGCCAGCGCCGCTCTCGCGGCCGTCCTGATCGGGATCCTGGTGCTGTTCCAGATTCCGGTGGCCAAATCGGCTACCACCCCTCAACCCGCCGAGCCTGCGCCCAAGGGCCACGCCGCTCCCACGGGCCACGGCGCCGCCGCCAGGGGCATGGTGCGGCCGCGACGAACGCATCGACGTCGCGATCCAGCGCGGCCAGGTGACCTACCAGCAGTACTGTGCAACCTGCCACGGTCCCCAGGGCAAGGGCGACGGCATCTCCGCCACCGGCCTGCCGATCAAGCCGCAGAATCTCACCGAAGGGGCGCTGCTGAACCCGCTGCCCGACTCGTTCCTGCACAAGGTGATCTCAGAGGGCGCTCAGGCGGTGGGGTTATCGCCGCTCATGCCGGGCTTTCACGCCGTATCTCTCCAACGTGCAGATCGAAGAAGTCATCGCCTACGTGCGCTCCCTCGCCGAGCCCGCGTTCGATCCGCACGACGTGCTGCCGATCCCCGCCAAGCGCGAGGGGCCGGTGCCAGCCCATCTTCTTCAGCCACGTGATCCACGCGGGCTCGATGCAGATCGGCTGCCAGTACTGCCACAGCAATGCGCGGCGGAGCAGCACGGCTGGCGTGCCGTCGGTCGAGCGCTGCATGGGCTGCCACAAGATCGTCGCCAACCAGGGCAACCCGCAGGTGGAGAAGCTCAAGGGGTACTGGGAGCGCCAGCAGCCCATCCCGTGGGTGCGCATCTTCAAGATCCCCAGTACGCCGAGTTCCCCACAAGCCGCACGTCGCATCGGGCCTGCAGTGCCAGACCTGCCACGGCCGCATCGAGGCCATGGAGCAGGTGGCGGCGGTGACGGGCCAGAGCATCGTCAACGACCTGCAGAACCTGGCGGGCATCCCGAACAAGCCGCCCAAGCTGACCATGGGCTGGTGCATCGAGTGTCACCGCACGGTGAACGAGAAGGGCATCGCCGCGGTGCAGAACATGGCCGACATCCCGAAGCCGTCGGTCGTGATCCCGCCGGGCAGCGAGCACAAGCCCAAGAACGCCCCGCTCGAGTGCGTCACCTGCCACCACTGATCTGACCCGCCGGAAGTTCCCCGGCGAGAAGGGTCAGATGCGAGGCGGCGCCCGATGACCGCACGCGAGGCGTACTCTCGTACGTTGAGCGTGCGGTCAGAGCGCGTACCTCCAGATGGGCCTTATCATCGCTCTAACAGCCTGTCGGAGAAGTGCCGGCTGGAGCGATGAGAAGGGTTCAGCGCGAGGCGGCGCCCGAGGCAGCGGCGAGGCGTACTTCTGTACGTTGAGCCGACTGTCGAGGCGCCAATCGACAGGTCCGCTTATCATCGCTCTAGCGGGTGATGGAGATCGGCGATCCGCGCGACCCGGAGGGCCAGCGAGGCGAACGAGTGGGCCCTCGTCCTCACGGCCCTCCGTATCCCGCACCGCGTCGAGATGGATGGCGACGAGTGGATCGTGCTCGTCCCCGATGCGGCGGTCAGGAGAGGGCGCGCGGCGCTCCGGGCCCACGATGAGGAGGGGCAGCGAGCACCGGACCAGGCGCCCGCCGAGGCTGCGTCGGGCCGCACCGCCTGGATCACCGGGCTCGCCGCCGGTCCCTGCTCTTCGGCTTCTTCTTCGTGACCGGTCCGCCCGCGGCCAGCTCATCCTGGGCCGCGCGCGGCGCGGCGATGTCGCGCTCCATGCTGAACGGGGAGCCCTGGCGGGCGGTGACGGCGCTGACGCTGCACGTCGACCTGCTTCACGTGCTCGGCAATGCCATCGCGACCGCGCTGCTGCTGCCGCCCATCATCCGGCGGCTCGGACCCGGCATCGGCCTCGCCCTCGTCCTGCTGGCGGGCGCGGCGGCGAGATCTGCTCGGGGCCTGGGTGCAGGGACCCCAGCACGTGGCGGTGGGCGCGTCCACCGCCACGTTCGGCGCGCTCGGCATTCTCGCCGCCCTGCGCCAGGGATCCCCACCGCCCGTGGGCCGGATGCGGGGCCGGCGGTGGATCGTGCCCGTCACCAGCGTGCTGCTGCTGGCGATGCTCGGCACGGGGCCGGGCACGGATGTCATCGCTCACGCGCTGGGGCTCGTGGTGGGGGCCGCGCTCGGCCTGGTCGCGAGCATTGTCCGACGGCCGGTGACGGCGCCGATCCAGCGGGCGCTCGTGGCCGGCCGTGGCGCTCACCGTCCTGGGATGCTGGTGCGCCGCGCTCGCTGGCCCGCCCTCGTGAACGCAGGCCCGCGCGGCTCGCCGCGCCTCTCGGGTGTTATGGTTATCTGCCCCGCTCGCGGGTCGCTGCTCGAGATCCGACGGCGCCGAGGGACGCAGGACTCCGTTGAGAGCATGTCGCGTTCGATCGCCGGCGTAGCTAAGGGATCTCATGGCTCTAGCCGATGAAGCGCGGGTGGCCCTGGAATGCACCCATGAGCAGCAGGGCGAAGCGGCCGATGATTGCGAGCGCGGCGAGGGCCATGATGACTCCGAAGACGTCGAGGACCCGGGTATAGGACGACCACTTCGAGTCGCCAGTCATGCGAGCGTCTCCTTGATCGATCGGATCTGGTCAGGGGCCGAGCACGGCCGTCAGGCTTCTGAGATCGGGACAGGCATCGAGGCGCCTCAGCATCTCCGCGAGGGCGCCGACGCGATCGGCGGGTAGCACGAGGCCGGCGCACTCGGCGAACTTCTCCTCGAGCGCCGCGGGCGTCAGGGGATGTCCCGGGTGGCCAGGCACCTGGCGCGGGCCGATCGACAGCGTGCGGCCGTCGGCGAGGCGGATGGTGACGCGGGTCCACATGTGCCGCTCGAGCTCGCCCGGAATCTCGGGGTCCACGACCATCGTGACGCGGCCCATGAGCGCGCGCACCTCGGGGTCGCGCACCTTGTCGTCGCCGAACGTCGCGATGCCCACCCGGCCATCGATCAGCGCCGCCGCCGCCGAGAACTCGCCGGAGAACTTCGCCTCGAGCCCGGTTCTGCGGATCGGCGTGGATCAGGATGTTCGGCACCGACCTGGTTCACGCCGATGACGACCGAGGCGATCTGCGAGGGCCGGAGCGCAGTGCACGCGCGCGGAGCTCGAGCGCGCCGTCGATGATCGAGTGCGTGCAGGCGCAGGACGGATAGGGCTTGACGGCCACGCCCGTGGTCGTGATCTTCCACGGCGCGCCGAGCGTCGCGAGCGCCGCTCGAGCTCGCGGTCGACCCGCGCTGAACGCGTGCGAGGTAGCCCTGCGGCCCCTCGATGCGCCTGCTCGGACGCCGTCCAGCCCTCGCGCGCGAGGAGGGCGGCGAGGACCCCGCTGCGCGCGGCGTGGCCGGCGTGAAACGGCTTGGTCATGGTGCCGAAGTTTTCCTTGAGCCCCGAGGCCTGCGAGGCGGCGACGGCGAGCGCCGTCGGCCGTCTGCGGCGATGTCGAGGCCGAGGAGACGGCTCGCCGCGGCGGCGGCGCCGAGCGTGCCGAGCGTACAGGTCGCGTGCCAGCCGTGCTCGTAGTGCGCGGGATTGATGACCTCGGCGAGCGTGGTCTCGACCTCGAAGCCGAGCAGAAAGGCGTGGACGAGGTCTTGTCCCGTGGCGAGCCCGAGCTCGCCCGCGGCGAGCGCTGCCGCCAGGACGGGCGCCGAGGGATGTCCCATCATGGCGAAGTTCGTGTCGTCGAAGTCGAGGGCATGAGCCGCGGTGCCGTTGGCCAGCGCGGCCCAGATCCGCGCCGGTGCGGCGTCCGGTGCCGACGATGGTGCAGAGCGGCGTGCCGCCCTCGGCCTGGGCCACCGTCTGGATGATGCGGGCCGGCCGGCTCCGTCGAGCCGGCGCAGCATCACGCCGAGGCAGTCCGTGATGGCGCGCCGCGCCGCGTCGACGGCGGCCGGCGGGCAGTCTTCGAAGCGGCTCTTCCCGATGAATTCCGCGAGCATGGACGTCACGCGCATGAGGTCCTCCGCATGGCGGCAGCCTAGCACAGTTCTGGTATCTTCAAGCCCCATGGCGGAGACCGTAGACATGCGCAACTTCGAGGCCCCTTGTCC
>ERZ1370068.6032-contig-5031_pt1 | contig 17946 bp, 22 predicted proteins | sample MGYA00561227_ERZ1370068 | MGnify/ENA primary metagenome ERZ1370068 (study PRJEB38410, sample SAMEA6850437) | metagenome | study: Metagenomic assessment of the ecological functions of the soil: analysis of the soil microbiota associated with the...
TCCTCCGTCAGCTCCGTTCGACGACGACCCGTCCTCTTTCTTGACGACCGTGCGGATCGTGTCCGCCCCGACGCGGATCAGATCGATCGCCGGCCCGTCGACGATGACGGCGTCCATCTGCTTGCCGGGCTCGAGGCTGCCGATCCGATCGTGGCGGTCGAGCGCGTAGGCGGCGTTGATCGTCGCGCCGACGAGCGCTTCCTCGAACGTCAGGCCCATGCCGAAGCAGGCGAGCGTCATGGCGAACGGCATCGACGGCGAGAAGCCGCCGCCCGGATTGACGTCGGTCGCCAGCGCGACGGGCGACGCCTGCGGTGATCAGCATCCGCGCCGGCGCGAATCGACCGAGCTTCAGGTAGAAGGACGGCAATCGGCAGCAGCGTCGCGACGACGCCCGCCGCCGCCAGCTCGTGCGGCGCCGGCTTCGTCGACGAAGATCAGATGGTCCGCCGACCGTGCGCCGCACCTCCGCGGCCGACCGCCGATCCGCCGCTGGCGGCGAGCTCGTCGGCATGGAGCCGCAGCTTCATGCCCGCGCGACCGCGCCGCCGTCAGGATCTGCGCGCGATTCGTCCGGCGTGAACACGCCCTTCTCGCAGAACACATCGCACCATTCCGCCAGGCGCTCGCGCGCGACCGCCGGAATCATGTCCGACACGATCAGTCGACGTAGGCCCGCCGCCGCGTCCGGATACTCGACCGGCACCTCGTGCGCGCCCATGAAGGTCGGGCGAGAGCTCGATCGGCTGCGTTCCGCCAAGCTCGCGGATCACGCGCAGCATCTTCAGCTCGGACGTCGGTGGTGAGGCCGTAGCCGCTCTTGGCTTCGGCAGTGGTCGTGCCGCAGCGCAGCATTTCGGCCGAGGCGCACGCGCGTGTCGGCGGCGAGCACCGACTCGCTCGGCGCTGCGCGTCGCGAGGACGGTGCTCAGGATGCCGCCGCCGTCGCCGGCGATCTCTGCGTAGCTGGCGCCGGTCAGCCGCCGGCGAAGCTCGCTCGCGCCGGTCGCCGGCGAAGATGACGTGCGTGTGCGCGTCGACGAACCTGGGACGACAGCGCCGCCGCCCGCGTCGACGATCGTCGCGTCCGGCGTCAGCGTGACTTCGTGGGGAAGCAGGCTCTCGAAACCGATGAAGCACGATGCGGCCGTTGTGAGCGGCGACGGCGGCGCCGGGGATACTGCGGGCGTCGGCCTGTGCGGGACCGCGCCGGGGCCGGACCGGCGCAGGTGAGAACCTCGGACGTGTGTGTGGATGAGAAAGTCGGCGGCAATCATCCGGCGATGGGGAGATGTCCCCCATCATCCCATCATTGTCATCCCGTCTTTCTCGTTTCGTTTCCGCGCGCCGTTCCGGCGTTTCCTGGTGGCGCGGGCGATGGAGGAGGAGGCGCGTCTTCGTCGCGTCGCGCGCGTCCTGCTCGCGGACGTATCCAGCGTGTTTCGCAGCGTCTGAATCGTTGCCTCGATCGAGGTCTCGACCGACTTGCGTTTCAGCTTCATCCCGTCGATCTCGCGCTGCACGTCTTCGAGCCGCGCCGACGTCTTCTCGAGCAAGAGGTCCGATCGTCCCTCGGCTTCACGGATGATGCGCTGCGCTTCCAGTTCGGCGTTCTTCCTGATGTCGTCCGCGAGCTTCTGCGCGTGATCAGCGTGCTCTGGAGGCTTTTTTTCCTGCTCCCGGTGCTCGTTGAGTATCGCTTCCATACGGCTCAGATCCTGGCGGAGGCGGTCGGTTTCGCGGAGCGCCGTCTCGTAGTCGTCGGCCACGGCCAGCAGGAACGAGGTCACCTCGATCTTGTCGAAACCCCGCAGCGAAGTCGCAAAACGCCGCTGGCGAAGGTCGAGCGGACTGACATTCATGCGTGATCTCCCCGAGTAGCCTTATCGGACGGAACGCCCGCCGAAAATAGCCGTCCCGACCCGGACCAGGGTGGCCCCTTCCTCCACGGCGACCTCGAAATCGTGGCTCATGCCCATCGACAGGTGCTGGAGCGCCGGCTCGATCAATGCCGCGGGCCAGAAGGCGCTCGGCGCAGCGTCCGAGAGGCGGCGGAAAAACGGCCGCGCCGCTTCGGGATCGTCGAAGAACGGGCGGCAGCAGCATGAGGCCGACCGGCCGGCACCGCGCGTCAGCGAGCGGGCCGCCTCGAAGACAGCCGGCCACTTCGTCTTCCTGCGCGCCGTGCTTGGTGGCTTCGCCCGCCAGGTCCACCTGGACGAGGAGCTCGACGGTCTGTTCGCCGCGCGTCGCGCGGCTTCGTCGAGCCGGGACACCAGCGCGGCGCTGTCGACGGAGTGAATCACGTCGAAGCGTCCGGCTTTCTTCGCCTTGTTGGACTGGAGATGACCGACGAGATGCCACGCGAAGCGGCAGATCCGCCGTCTGGTCCATCTTCGACAGCGCTTCCTGGACCTTGTTCTCGCCGAAATCGACCTGACCCAGCATCGGCGGCGGCGCGAACGTAACTCGGCAGGGAAACGTTTTCGAGACGGCGATGAGGCGGATCGAGGCAGGGTCGCGCCCGGCCCGGCCGGCGGCCCGCGCGATGCGCGCGCGGACGTCCGTCCAGCCGGGTGCGGAGCGCTGACGGAATCGATCACTTCTTGATCGTGCGCGAGGATCCCCTTGGCGGTTGCGGCGTTCGGCCCGTTCGGCGCCAGCTGCACGTACGTTTCGAACTCCGCCCCGGCGCCGCGCGAGGTTGCCCCTTCGTTGACCAGCGCCATGCCGAGCTGATAGTGCGCTTCGGCGTGATCCGGCTTGGCGGCGATCGTGGCCTCGAACTGCTTCTTGGCGTCGGCGATCTTCCCGGCGTTCCAGAGAATGACGCCCTGGTTGAACATCGCGTCGGGCGTTGCCGCCCGCCGGCGCGCGGCGCCGCCGCCGCTCAACTCCATCGCCTTCGCGCTGGCCGCGGCGGCCTGGTCGAACTTGCGCTGCATGTTGTAGATGTTGGCCAGCCCGCTGTACGCCTCGGCGTAGTCGGCCTTCAGCTCGATCGCCTTCTTGTAGGCCGCTTCGGCCTTGTCGTAGTCCTTCTTCTGCGTCTCGAGTAGCGCGATGTTGTAGTAGCAGTCGAAGCACGTTCGGCGTTCAACCTCGGCGGCGTGCTGGAACGTCGCGATCGCGTCGTCGTGATTGCCCGCGCGGCTTGCGGCCACGCCTTCTTCGAACGTCTTCTTCAGCTCGGCCGTTCTTCGCCGCCGACTTCGGGCGACGCGCCGGCTGCGCCGCCGCGCGCCGATGACCAGCGTGAGCGGCGCGCCGGGCGAGATGCTGACGCGTGACCGGCGTCGGGGCCGACACCGACCTTGTCCTTCTCCGCCGAGACCTTGTAGCGGACCCGGCGCCAGCCCGATCTGCACGAACTCGCCTTTCTTGTCCGGACTTGGTTTCGAAGTGGCGGTTGTTGCCTGTCGGCCGTCGATGACTGACCTTCGCGCCCTCAACGGGCTTGCCCGCGGCGTCTTTCACGACGCCACGGACCATCCCGGTGGATTGGGCAGCGGCAGGCAGCGCCAGCGCCATCGCCACGAGCGCGGCGCAGGCCACCAGCCACAGATGCCGGCCGTTCACTGGGCGGACCATGGAACCCTCCTGCAGAATGAGAACAACTTCAACGCGCCGATTGAGCTTACAACAGAGTGGCGATCAGGCAGAAAAAACGCGCGTCGATTCGCGCGAGATCGTGAACGACCGGCGCGGGCGGCAGCGAGGCGATGAACCGCCGGCCGTATCCCTTGGTCCGCGAGGCGCGGATCCAGCACCGCCAGGACGCCTCGGTCGCGCCGGTGGCGGATGAGCCGGCCCAGCCCCTGCTGCAGCGCGAGGATCGCCAGCGGCGACCTGATACTCGCCGAACGGGTCGCCGCCGCGCGCGCGGATGGCGTCGATGCGGGCGGCCGTGATCGGATCGCCGGGCGAGGCGAACGGCAGCTTGTCGATGATCACGCAACTGAGCGCCTCGCCGACGACGTCGACGCCCTGCCAGAAGCTCGACGTGGCGAACAGCACCGAGTGCGGCGTCTGGCGGAACTGATCGAGCAGCTGCGAGCGCGGCGCGCTGCCCTGGGCGAGGATCGGATAGTCGAGCGCCATCTCCGCAATCGCCTGCACCGCGCGCATCGTCGCGTAGCTGGTGAAGAGCACGAACGCGCGGCCGCGCGTCCGCTTCAGGATTTCGATCACCTCGCGGCCGGCCGCGACCGCGAATCTGATCGTCCCGCGGATCCGGCATCCGCTGCGGCAGGTAGAGAATCGCCTGCCGCGCGGAAGTCGAACTCCGAGGGCGAGGCGCATCTCGTCGGCGTCGCCGATGCCGAGCCGCGTCGCGGATGTAGTCGAAGCGCGCCGTCGACGGTCAGCGTCGCCGACGTCAGCATCGTCGTGCGCATCCGGTCGATCAGCAGCGTCGCGGACGATCGCGGAGACGTCGATCGGCGACGCGCGCAGGAACACGCCGCGTCCGCGGAACTCGACGAAGTAGACGTAGTCGTCGTCGCTCGCGCGGAGCAGGAAACGCAGCTCGGTCCGCAGCTCGCCGGCCCGGCGCGCGAGCGCCTGGACGTCCTCGCGCGCCTCGTCGAGATCCGTGTCCGACGCTTGTCGTCAGACGTTCCTGTCTCGCCGAAGCCGCCAGGCGCAGTGCGGCAAGCCGGACCGTCGTCACCAACTGCAGCGTCGATTCGAGGATGTCGAGCGCGCCGGTGAGGTGCGACGGCGGCGTCGTAGCGTCCGGCCGAGCGATTCGGGCGTGGCGCGCACCCGCTCTTCCGTTTTCAGCGCGCCCGTCGCCGCGATGCGCGAACGCGACCTCGGTGAAGAACGCCGTGCGCGTGATCGCGCAGGCGCGCGACCGCCTTCGCGATCTCCTCCCTCGTCGTCCGGTCCTCGATGGCCGCCGAGCCGGCGACCTGCCTGCGACGTCGCGCGCGAGCTCCTCGAACCGGTAGTTGCTGACGCTGAAGCCGAAATGCTGCGTGGCGACGTCCTCGAGCTGATGCGCTTCGTCGATGATCGCGCGGCTGCAGGCGGGGATGACCTCGCCGTACGCGTTCTGGCCGGACGGACGCGTCCGCGCACAGCAGGTGGTGGTTGACGATGACGACGTCCGGACTCCGCGGCGCGCTGGCGCATCCGGGTGACGAAGCAGTCGTCGTAGCGCGGACACTCGGCGCCGAGGCAGGTGTCGGCGGTCGCCGAGACCTCGTTCCAGAACGGCGAGATCCTCCGGCAGATCGCTGCAGCTCCGCGCGATCGCCGGTCTCGGTGCGGGTCGACCACTCGCGGATGATCGGCAGAAACACGTCGTGAACCGCCGGACCGGCGCCGTCGTGCGAGCTGATCGAGCTTGTGCAGGCACAGGTAGTTCGCGCGTCCCTTCATGCAGGTGGCGGTGAACGGGAATGCCGAGGGCGTCGCGCAGCGCCGGGATGTCCTTGAAGTAGATCTGCTCCTGCAGGTTCTTCGTGCCGGTGGAGATCAGCACGCGCTCGCGGCTCAGGATGGCGGGCACGAGATAGGCGAGCGTCTTGCCGGTGCCGGTGCCCGGCCTCGGCGAGCAGGACGCCGCCGCGCGCGAAGACCTGCGCCGACCGCGGCGGCCATTTCGACCTGGCCCGGCGCGCGGCTCGAAGTCCGGCATCGCACGGGCAAGCGGTCCGTCCGGCGCGAAGATCGCTTCGACCGCCTCGCGTCAGCCGGCGGCGCTCGTCGCCGTCGCCCGCAGGGCTTCGGCGAGCCAGGGCCTTCAGGCCTGCTATTCCGGGTACAGGGGAACTTCCGGCACAGCGTTTCCACTTCGGCGCGAACCATCGCGAGCGCGCGGTCGTCGTCTGGCGCCTGCAGCGCGCGCGTGATCAGCTCGGCGATCGTGTCCATCTCCGCTTCGCGCATGCCGCGCGTGGTCACCGCCGGCGTGCCGATCGCGGATGCCGCTCGCCACCATCGGCGGATTCGGATCGAACGGGATCGCGTTCTTGTTGACCGGTGATGCCGGCCTTGTCGAGCGCCGCCTCGGCGACCTTGCCGGTGATGCCCTTCGAGAAGACGTCGACGAGCATCAGGTGGTTGTCGGTGCCGCCGCTGACCAGGCGGAATCCGGCGGCGACCAGCGCGGCGGCAAGCCGCGACGCGTTCGCGACGATCTGCCGTTGATAGTCGGTGAAGCGACGGCTCCGCCGCCTCCTTCAAGCACACCGCCTTGGCCGCGATGATGTGCATCAGCGGTCCGCCCTGCACGCCCGGGAAGACCGGTGCGATCGAGATCCTTCGCGTACTGCTCGCGGCACAGGACGAGCCCGCCGCGCGGCCCGCGCAGCGTCTTGTGCGTCGTCGTCGTCACGAAGTCGGAGTGCGGCACCGGGACTGGGGTGCACGCCGGCGGCGACCAGGCCGGCGATGTGCGCCATGTCGGTGAACGACCGGCGCGCCGACGCGGTCGGCCGTGCGGCGGATGCGCGCGAAATCGATCACGCGCGGGTAGGCGCTCGCGCCGACGATGATCATCTTCGGCTTGTGCTCGTCGGCCAGGCGATCGAGCTCGTCGTAGTCGATGCGCTCGTCGTCTTTGCGGACGCCGTACGGGACGATCGTGTAGAGCTTGCCCGAGAAGTTCAGCGGGTGGCCGTGGGTGAGGTGGCCGCCGTGCGACAGGTTCATGCCGAGCACGGTGTCGCCCGGCTGCAGCAGCGTCAGGTAGACCGCCATGTTCGCCTGCGCGCCCGGAGTGCGGCTGCACGTTGGCGTGTTCGGCGCCGAAGAGCGCTGTGGCGCGCGCAATCGCCGCGCGCTCGACGACGTCCACGAACTCGCAGCCGCCGTAGTAGCGCTTGCCCGGATAGCCCTCGGCGTACTTGTTCGTCAGCACCGAGCCGGCGGCCTCGAGGACGGCGCGGCTGACGAAGTTCTCCGGACGCGATCGAGCTCGAGGCCGCTGTTCTGCCGATGCCGTTCGTCACGAATCGCGGCGGCGATCTCGGATCGGTCTCGGCGAGCGAGCGCCAGATGCTGGGCGTGGTTTGTGTGGCCATACTGTTCGCTCGGCTAAAGCCGTCGCGCTCCATGCGGTCGTCGCGCGGCCCTTCAGGGCCGCGACCGCTCAGCTCTCGCTGATCTGATCGATCGCGCCGTTGATGGCGGCCGCCTTCGAACGCCGTGGTCGAGCCAGAGCGTCAGAATCTCGTCGGCCAGTCCGAAGGCGACGATGCGCCCGCCGATGGCGAGGACGTTGGCGTCGTTGTGCTCGCGCGACAGCCGCGCGGTGTAGAGATCGTTGCAGAGCGCGGCGCGGATGCCGATCACCTTGTTGGCGGCGATCTGCTCGCCCTGACCGCAGCCGCCGAGCACGATGCCGCGGTCGGCGCGCGCCTGACGCCACCGCGCGGCCGACCGCGATGCAGATCGGCGGATAGTCGACCGACGCGTCGCTGTGCGTGCCGTGATCGTCGACCGTGTGTCCGAGCCGCGCGAGCGTCTGCTTGAGGTGCTCTTTCAGCGCGAACCCCGCGTGGTCGGCACCGATCGCAATCCGCACATCGCAGATGCGCATACGCTTCAGCTTCGGCTATCAGCGAGACGAGCGAGCCGAGTCGACTGAGCTGAGAGCCGATGGCTGAACGCTGATAGCGTCATGCATCCGACCGTCGTGATTTCGTCGCGCGGAGAAGAGCGGCTGCGCGGCGGCCATCCGTGGATCTACCGCGCCGACGTGGCCGACGTCCGCGCCGCGGCGGGCGACATCGTGCAGGTCCGCAGTCCGCGAGGCCAGCACGCTCGGGTCCGCGCTGTTCAGCGACCGATCGCAGATCGCGCTCCGCATGCTGACCATACGGCGAGGCGATCGGCCGACGAGCGCGCTGATCCGGCGGCGGCTCGAAGCGGCGATCGCGTTTCGCCGAGTCGCTCGCGATCGACGCGACGCGCGTACCGGCTGGTGCACGGCGAAGCCGACCTGCTGCCGTCGCTGATCGTCGATCGCTACGGCGACTACCTCGTCGTGCAGACGCTGTCGCAGGGCATGGATCGGCTGCTGCCGGCGGTCGTCGTCGGCGCTCGACCGAGCTGCTGCAGCCGCGCGGCATTCTCGCGCGCAACGATCCGCGGGCGCGCGTCGCTCGAAGGGCTCGAGCAACGCGTCGACGTGCGTGGCCGGCGAGGTGCCCGGAGTCCGTGACGGTCACCGGAGACCGGCATCGAGTACGACGTCGATCTGCGGCACGGCCAGAAGACCGGGTCTGTTTCTCGACCAGCGCGAGAACCGCGCCGCGGCGGCCGCCTACGCGCGCGGACGGCTGCTCGACTGCTTCAGCTACAACGGCGGCTTCGCGCTGGTGCTGGGCCGCTCGTGCGACGAGACGATCGCGATCGACGTCTCGGAGGATGCGGTGGCCCGCATCACGCCAGAACGCGGCGCGCAACGGCGTCGCCGTCGACGCGCGCGTCGGCAACGTGTTCGACGAGCTGCGCGGCCTCGATCGCCTGGGCGAGCGGTTCGACACCATCGTTCTGGATCCGCCGGCCTTCGCGAAGAACAAGGCGGCGGTCGTCGAACGCTCGCGCGGGCTACAAGGAGATCAACCTGCGCGCGCTCAAGCTGCTGAATCCGGGAGGCACGCTGGTCACCTGCAGCTGCTCGTATCAACGTCAACGAGGCGGCGTTCGCCGAGATCGTCTACGAGGCCAGCGGTCGACGCGCAGGCGCACGTCACGGTGGTCGAGAAGCGGATGCAGGGACGCGATCATCCGGTCCTGCTCGGCGTGCCCGGAGACGTACTACCTGAAATGCTTCATCCTCAGAAAGCTCGCGTAGCCGCCGCAGCGACGCCGGTCCGAGGCGGCGCGCGAGCGGCGCGCGCTGGCGGCATGGCGCGGCCGTCCGGCGGCTTCGATTCGAGCCGCTACTTCCGCGGCCGGGCGACCTCGGGTTCTACAACGTCGGCACCGCGGCGATGCGCGAGCTGGCGCGGTCGATCCACGCGCACGCACCAGGACGCGTGGTCGATCGACGAAGCGATGGCGTTCGCCGACGCGCTCATCGTCGGATCGCGCATCTCGAGGCGAAGTCGGTCGGCATCGAGGCTCGTCGCGCGCTACCGGCGCGACTTCGCACCGCGGCTGCTCCCGGCGTGGAAGCGATGGCTCGCCGGCAACCATTCCGCCAACTGGGCGACCACCGACTCGATCTGCGGCGTGCTGATCGGGCCGCTGCTCGCTGCGGCATCCCGAGCTGGCCGCGGCGGATGCGCGTCTGGGCGCGCGATCGCAACATGTGGGTGCGGCGTGCGTCGATCGTCGGGCTGATTCCGCGCGCGCGGCGCGGCGAGTCGCTCGATCTGGTCTACGCCATCGCCACGCGCCTGCACGCCGACCACGAGGATCTGATTCAGAAGGCGGTCGGCTGGGCGCTCCGCGAGGCCGGCAAGACCGACATGCCGCGGCTCGAGCGCTACCTGCGGGCCAACGGCGCCGCGATTCCGCGCACGACGCTGCGGTACGCGATCGAGCGGTTTCCGGAGGCAAAGCGTCGCGCGCTGCTGCTGGCGACGCGCAGAACTGCGTAGAAGAGGAGCTGGAAGTCAGTCAGAACCTCAGGAACCTCGAACGTCGGAACGAGACTAGGAACTGGACGATGGGATGCAGAAGCGACCGTGACGGCGCGGTTCAAAGGCGAGACGGCGACGGGAAAGGCGCGCCTTGAAACCGAGGTGCTGCACTTCCGCGGCGGCGATCTGAAGCTGGCGATTCCCGTTCAAGCAGATGTCGAAGGTCGCGGCGAGCGGCGGCTCGCTGAGCGTGACGTTCGCCGATGGCACCGCGTCGTTCGACCTCGGCGCCGGCGGCCGCGAAATGGGCCGACAAGATCCTGCACCCGCCCTCGCGTCTTCAGAAAATCGGCGTCAAGGCCGGATGGCGCGTCTCGGCGATCGGCGTTCAGGATATGGCCTTCCTGAAAGAGCTCGAAGCGCGCGGTCGCTCACCTCTCGATCGGCCGCGTCGTCAAGGACTCCGACGCGATCTTCTTCGGCGTGACGAAGGAGGCGGAGCTCGACGCGGCTCGAGAAGCTGAAGGCGTCGCTCACGCCCGATGGCGCGGTGTGGATCATCCGTCCGAAGGGGCGGCCCGAGATCTCCGAGCGCGCGGCGATGGCCGCCGGCAAGGCGGCGGGGCTGGTGGACGTCAAGGTCGTCGGCTTCTCGGCGACGCACACCGCCGAGAAGTTCGTCATTCCGGTGTCGGCGCGCTGGCCCCTTTCACCGACGACTTCCGTCACCCACCAGGGCATGTTCGGCGCCGCCCGTTCGAGGGCGGAGCCTCACGAAGCGCGCGACCACGTGGCCGCGAGGCCGATTTCAATCCGCACATCGCGCGGGTTCGCCAGCGCGCCGCGGAAAGCGCGGCCGCCGGTCGGGCCGTCGCATATCGTTTCCCAGGTCTGGCGCATCGCGCGACGTGGCGATTCGGTGATACAGCCGCGGGTGGGTCCTCGCCATTCAGTGGCTGCGACGATCTCGACGGCGCTGCGGCGGACGCCGGGTCCGCCGAGATCGATCGCCTGCGATTCGCCCGGCGAACTGGGCTTCCGTCCGGTGCGGGCCGGTCGTCGGGTCGCCGTCGGTCAGCGACGCGGTGCTTACCTCGCCCCGCTCATCACGAATCGCCGCGATCGCCAGGCTCGGGGTTTTCAGGAACGGCGGCAGCGGCGGCCGGCGCGGAAACCGGAACACCGCCCACCGCTCGGTCTCCCGACGCGCCGTGCCGCCGGCGAGCCGCTCGACGAACGCCATCCACGCGTGCCTCGGGTCGGCCGGCTTGTCGACCACGATCAGCAGCGGCGGCGCGTGTTCCATGGAGCGCCTCGATCGCCGTGGCGTCTGCCCTCCTCCAGCGTGCCGCCGGAGGATCACGTAGTGCAGCGGATCGAAGCCGCTCATCCCGTTCACCGAGGGAACCCTGCGCGCAGCGTGCGATACATCGCGATCGCTGCCTGCTCCATGTCGCCGAACGGCACCGTCAGCACCGCGGACTCGTCGGCCGCCGGCAGCGGCGGACGATCAACAGGCACAGGACGAAGCGGCAGCGGGTGGGTCCAGCTGTCGGCCACCAGCGCGACGGCGACGATCGGCGCGATCCACGCGCGGCCGGCGGCGGGCACCAGGCCGGGCGAACGCCAGGGCGGCGGCGGCCGACAGCGTCATGATCGCCGGCATCGCGAAGCAGCGCGGGCGCGCGGACGCCGTCGGCAAACATCGGCAGGTTCATCAGCCACGCGCACGGCGGACGATACATGAACTGGGTGCGCCGAGAAACGTCGGCGTTGGCCCGGGCTCAGCACGCAAGGCGACGGTCGCGACCAGTAGAACCCGAACACCGAGCGGCGGCGGAAGGCGCCGCGGACCGGCGGCGACGACAGGCCACCGCGACGGCGAGCGCCACTGATCGCGAACGTCAGCGGCTTGAAGCCGTCACGGACCGAGGCACGAATGGGTCCGAGCGCCACGCTCCCCACGGGCCGAGGACGAGGACGCTCATCGCCACGAGGACGAACGCGATCGACACGCAGGCGAGCCACAGCCGCGCCGCTGCGGAATCGATCGTCGGTTTCCGGTGCGGCGCCACGCGGCCACCACGCCGGTAGCGACGAGCAGGAGCACCGTCAGCCCCGGAAACAACTGACGTTCGGGTCCGTTGAGCGACCAGGTCCCACCCCACAGCGCCATCAGCGGTGACGCAGTCACGAACGAGCTGAGGTCAGCGCTGTAGGCCTGGACCTCGAGGAACGTGCGCGCGAGCCCATACCGCGCATGCCAGCGCAGGTAGCCGACGACGATCGGCGTGACGGCCGCCACGGCGCAAGCCGACGCGACGACGATCTCGATGGCGAGTCGCCGGTCGTTCCAGCGGAGAAACCACAGCATCCAGAGCGCGAGCACGACCGAGAAGAACATCGCGTAGTAGCTCGCCGACAGGGCCTGGACCGCCAGCGCCACGGCGTAGACGACGAGCCACACCGCCGCCGGGTGTCGAGATACTGGTGCGGCGCCGCGAGCGCCGCCGGTATGCCGAACGCCGCGAGCAGCTCGAGATGCTCGAGGTGCGCGATCCGGAACGGGCTGAACCCGTAGACCAGGCCGCTTCAGAAACGCCGCGTCGCGGCGCTGCGTCAGGGTGTACGCCAGCCAGTAGGCCGGAGCGCGCACTAGCGGAAACGTCGCGAGCAGCGTGAGGTTGTAGGCGGTAATCTCGCTCGCGCCGGCCATTGCAGCGGGCTCGCGAGCAGGGCTCGCGAGCCGAGACGATGATCGGAGAATGCGATCGTGCCGGTCGCGGGATAGAAGGCGAAGCCGATCCCACCATCGCGCGAGCTCAGCGGCAGCACGTGCGCGTTCCACCAGAGAATCGAGGCCGTCAGCAGCGGATCGCGCGAGATCGTGCGGGATCACGCGCGTGTCAGTTGCCAGATGAGCGCGGTAGTAGTATCGCCACGGCGAGCGCCGCGTACGCCACGAAGGCGAGCAGAACGTGCTGACGGCTTCATCCGCAGGTTCAGACCTCAGAGCGCATGTTATAGTCGAAACGATACCGCCAGGGTATCCCCGCCAATCCGGGATTGAGATAAACCCTTGGAACCTGATCCGGCTCGACACCGGCGGAGGGAGTGCGGAAATGTCCGAGTTCGCGACAGCGTTTCCCAATTCACAAAAGTGTTCGATCGATGGCGCCGCAGGGCGTCCGCGTCGCCGATGCGCGAGATCGCGCTGTCGCGAAGGGCGAGCCGTCGATTCGCCTCTACGACACCAGCGGGCCGCAGGATCACGACGTCAAGCACGGTCTCCCGAAGCTGCGCGAGCCGTGGGTCAACGCTCGCCTCCGGAGCGCGAAGGCTTCAGCCGAGCGACTGGGCACCGGCGCTGCGTCGACGCAGCTCCACTACGCCCGCAAGGGCGAGATCACGCCGGAGATGGAGTTCATCGCGATCCGCGAAGGGCTGCCCGCCGACTTCGTCCGCGACGAGGTCGCGCGCGGCCGCGCCATCATCCCGTCGAACATCAACCACCTCGAGCTCGAGCCGATGATCATCGGCCGCAACTTCCTGGTGAAGATCAACGCCAACATCGGCAACTCCGCCGTCTCCTCGTCGATCGAGGAGGAAGTCGCGAAGCTGCAGCTGGGCGACGCTGTGGGGCGCCGACACGGTGATGGATCTCTCGACCGGCAAGAACATCCACGAGACGCGCGAGTGGATCGTGCGCAACTCGGCCGGTGCCGATCGGCACGGTGCCGATCTACCAGGCGCTCGAAAAGGTCGGCGGCCGGCCCGGAGGATCTGACCTGGGAGATCTATCGCGACACGCTGATCGAGCAGTGCGAGCAGGGCGTCGACTACTTCACCGTCCACGCCGGCGTGCTGCTGCGCTACATCCCGATGACCGCGCGGCGCGTCGACCGGCATCGTCTCGCGCGGCGGATCGATCATGGCCAAGTGGTGCCTCGCGCATCACCAGGAGAACTTCACCTACACGCACTTCCGCGAGATCTGCGAGATCATGCGCGCCTACGACGTGTCGTTCTCGCTCGGCGACGGCCTGCGCCCGGATCGATCGCCGACGCGAACGACGAGCCGCAGTTCGCCGAGCTGAAGACGCAGGGCGAGCTGAACCAAGATCGCGTGGGAGTACGACGTCCAGGTGATGAACGAAGGCCCCGGCCACGTCCCCATGCACCTCATCAAAGAGAACATGGAGAAGCAGCTCGAGTGGTGCAAGCGAAGCGCCGTTCTACACGCTCGGGCCGCTCACCACCGACATCGCGCCCGGCTACGACCACATCACCTCGGCGATCGGCGCCGCGATGATCGGCTGAGCATGGCACGCGCGATGCTCTGCTACGTCACGCCGAAGGAGCACCTCGGCCTGCCGAATCGCGACGACGTGAAGGCCGGGCGTGATCGCCTACAAGATCGCCGCGCACGCCGCCGATCTCGCGAAGGGCCACCCGCGCGCGCGCGAGTGGGACGATGCGCTGTCGAAGGCGCGGTTCGAGTTCCGCTGGGAAGATCAGTTCAACCTGGCGCTCGATCCCGGTCACCGCGCGCGCCTACCACGACGAGACGCTGCCCGCCGACGGCGCCAAGGTCGCGCACTTCTGCTCGATGTGCGGCCCGAAGTTCTGCTCAGATGGAGCTGACGCAGCAGGTGCGCGAGACGCGAAGCGGCGCAGGCATGGACGAGAAGTCGGTCGAGTTCAGGAAGACGAAGGAACTCTACGTGAAAGATCTCGATGGCGTTCGGCGTCAGGCATTTCGATCTCGCCGCCGCCGCGGTGGCGGCGGCATTGGCGCACACCGTCGCTCTACGGCCAGCTCTCACCCGTATCCGCAGATTCACTCCGACGGCTACGCTATGCTACGTCTACCTGCCGTCGGTGTTCATCTACCGACGACGCTCACTCGAGAAGCTCGCGAACGAATGGCATGGCGGTCCCTACCCGGACTTCACCGGCATCTCGCCGATGGCCGTCGACCAACCGCTGGCTGAACCTGCACCCGATCGGCACCGCGATCCTGATGGCGCCGTTCTTCTTCGTGGCCGCCGATTGCCTGAGACGCGTGGACGAACCTGCCGCGCGACGGCTTCTCGCTATGCTACCAGCACGGCGCCGGCGCTCGCGCGCGTCGCCTACTTTCTGCTCGGCCTCGCGATCCTGCGGCGGATGCTCCGGCAGCAGTTCAGCGACGGCGTGGTGCTCGCCACGCTGATCCGCATCACCTGGGGCACCAACCTGTTTCACTACGCGGTCTTCGACGGCACGCTTCAGCCACGCGTTCGCCGTTCTTCCTCGTCTGCGTGCTGGCTCTGGCTGGTGGAACGGTGGTGGGAGCGTCCGACGCTCGCCTGCTCGCTCGCCATCGGCGCCGTGGCCGCGCTCAGCGTGCTCGTCGCGGCACACCAACGCGATCTTCATCCTGCTGCTGCCGCTCTACGGCCTCGTCCGCTGGCGGGACGTGCGCGGGCGGGTCTCGAACTGCGCGAGTCGATGGCGGATGCTCGCCGTTGCCGCGCTGGCGGGGATCCTGGTCCTGCGCGCCGCAGCTCGCGCTCTACAAATGGATCACCGGCCAGTGGTTCGTGAACGCGTATGTCACACACGGCATGGGGTTCACGTTCGGGTCGCCGCACCTGGTCGCGAGTGCTTTTCAGCACCCAGAAGGGACTGTTCTTCTGGTCGCCGATCCTGCTCCTGAGCGTGGCGGGTGTCTTCGCCGCGACCGGCCGGGCCGAGGTCGTTGGCGTTCGCGGCGGTCGTGCTGTTCGCGCTCCAGACCTGGCTGATTGCGAGCTGGGTGGAATGGCAGTTCGGCGCCGAGCTTCGGGCATCGCGGCTTCACCGACGGCTTCGCCCTCGCCGCGCCGTTCGTCGCGCTCGGCCTTTGCTGATGGGCGGCGCGCCACCGGAGAACGGTGCCGCTTGTCGCGGTCGGCGCGACGGCCGCCGTCCTGCTGTCGGTCGCGCAGATGTATCCAATACTGGATCGGCGTGCTGCCTATGGCCAACACGACGTGGGCGCAATACCGGATCTGTTTCTGCGATTCCGATGACGCGTGCGAGCTGGATCAACGCGGCGGCGAGGTCTGCTGATTGTGGCCGGCGCTCTGGGGTATCTGTACGACCCGCCCCTGGATGGGCGCCGTCACGTCGGGGTTGCGGCCGTGGGAGCAGGATCCACCGGGAACGCTCTTCCGCTGGACCGCCGGCCGCGCGACGTTCTTCATGCCGTCCAACGTCGCGACCGATGACCGTGCCGCTGCGCGCGGTGTTTCCAGGTCCCAACGGCGCGCCGGTGATGGTGGAGTTGCGCGACGACGGACCGGCTGCTGCTGACCATCGAGCTCGAGCGACCCGAACGCGTGGGTGCGGACGACAGTTGCCGCTGAAACGCTATCACCGGACACCGGCGGTTCCGGCGCATCGACCTGCGCGTCTCGCGCGTCCGTCCTCCATTCGCGCTCGGCGTGATGACTGGCGAAGTCATCCTGAAGTGAGCGATCTCAGCGCGTGACGACCGGGACGATTTGGATGATGGTGGGAAACCGCGCCGGCTGGCCGCCGGGCTTCGGATTCGGATAGCCCTGCGAGATGTCGGACTGGAAGTCCTTGATCGTCACGCCGGGCGCGAACGCCATCGTATCCTCGTTGAACTTGCCGACGTCGAACTCGTGCGTCGCCGGCACGTCGCACACGAGCTCGCCCTTCTGCTTCAACGCCGTCCGGTAATCGTCACCAGATCGACGAACCCCGCCGGCGAGCCGAAGATGTAGTAGCGCTGGCCGCGTCCGGCGTCGCGACGATGCGATGAACTGCGCGCCGGGATAGATAGGGACGCCGAGCATCGCTTCGGTCGGCGCGGCTTCGGCCTCCCGGTCTGGCGGGCGCTGCTGGAGCGCCGGTGCGCGGCGTCGTCAGGGGCGGCTGTTGCCCCGGCCGGCGGGCTGCGTGGTCTGGGTCGTGGCCCTGGCCGCGGAAACGGTTGCGGCGTCGGTGGCTGCTGCGCGATACCGGCGACGCGGCGAACACAGAGGACACAAAGGGACACAAAGGACACACGGCGGGCTCGCGCCGTCTCTGTGCCCTCTGCATCCAGTGTCCTTGGCGGATCCATGCCCACGATTATAGACCTCCGCGATTTCTGCCGCGCCAACAGCGACTGGGATTCTCGAGACCACCGAAGCGCTCGTGAGGCGATTGAATCGCCGACCACCGACAAGGCCGCCGTGGATCGATGTGGCGCGGCCCTGGCCGCGCAGGCTCGAGGCGATCGGCGGACGCGTCACCCGCCTGACCCGCCAGGACCGCGGCGACCACCTGCTCGCTGAATTCGGATGCGGCACGTCGCAGGTTCTGCTGCTGGGCCACTTTGACACCGTCTGGCCGGTGGGCCAGCTCGACCGGATGCCGCTGAGCCGTGCCGGCGGGCGCCTTCACGGCCCCGGCGTCGTTCGACATGAAGGCCGGCATCGCCATCGCGATGCTCGCCACCCGCGCGTTGCTCGAGGCCGGCCCGGCGCTCAGGCCACCGCATCGTCATGCTCTGGACCACCGATGAAGAGAGTCGGCAGCGAGTCGTCTCGCGCCGCGATCGAGGACGAGGCGCGCCGCAGCCGCGCGGTCCTCGTGCTGGAACCGTCGCTGCCCGGCGGCGCGGTGAAGACGTCCGCGGAAAGCGGTGCGGATCGTATCAGGTGATCGTCCGCGGCGTGGCGGCGCACGCCGGCATCGAGCCGCAGAAGGGCGCGAGCGCCGTTCAGGAGCTAGCGCACCAGATTCTGCGCATCAACGCGATGCAGGATCTCGATCGCGGATCTCCTCGGTCAACGTCGTGCAGGTGTCGGGTGGGCTGCGCTCTCGAACGTGATCCCGGACGAAGCGCGCGCGCGACCGTCGACGTCCGCGTCCCGACGGCTGCCGTCGCCTCCGAAATCGCTGCCGCCTTTCGTGCCCTGCGACCGTCGACAGCCGCACCTCGGTCGAGACACAAGGCGGGATCGACCGTCCGCCGCTGGAACGCACCGGCGCTGGTGGAGCGTCTGCCGCATAGGCAGGCACGCGACGTCGCCGGGGAGATGGGCCTGGAACTGGCGGAAGGCGGCACGGGCGGTGGATCGGATGGGAATTTCACCGCGGCGCTCAGGGGTTCCCACTCTGAGACGGCCTCGGTGCGATTGGCGACGGGGCACACGCCCTTCACGAGCACTGTCGGAGATCGAGACGCTGTCGGACCGCGCGGCGCTCCTGGCGGGTCTTACTGCCCGGATAGAATGACTTCATGAACAACACGGTGAAGACGGCGTTGCTGCTCGGCACGATGAGCGCGCTGCTCCTGCTCATCGGGAGGCGCTCGGCGGCGCCGGAGGCATGAGCAAATACGTAACCGAACGAAGTAATAC
>ERZ1370068.8143-contig-7020_pt1 | contig 17941 bp, 26 predicted proteins | sample MGYA00561227_ERZ1370068 | MGnify/ENA primary metagenome ERZ1370068 (study PRJEB38410, sample SAMEA6850437) | metagenome | study: Metagenomic assessment of the ecological functions of the soil: analysis of the soil microbiota associated with the...
AGCTCATGTATTACAAAGTTCTGAAACCCCTTCCAGAGCGAAATATCTCACATTGGATAGGGATAAGAATAGACTGAGCCGCAACTAAAGCGTTTACAGTCAACAGATCGAGCGATGGTGGACAGTCGAGAAGAATGAAGGAATACACTTGGGGATCTGCTCGATGGCCTCCTTCAGCCGGTATTCGCGCCGCTCTTCGTTGGCAATCTCCATGGCCCCCAACCATGTTCCTGTCCCGCTGGAATCACATCCAGGCCCTTCGAGTTCGGTCTTCTGGATGAGTTTCTCATCGGCTCACGCTCCGCAAACAGATGATAAAGACTGCGGCGGCGAGGATCTTTCCGGAATCCTAAGCCACTGGTGGCATTCGCTTGCGGGTCGCAATCGATCAAGAGAGTCTTCATTTCGGCGGCAGCGAGGGATGCCGCGAGGTTGATAGACGTGGTTGTCTTCCCGACACCGCCCTTCTGGTTTGCAATCGCGATAGTTCGGCGCAAAGCTACCTCAATTTTGAATCATGGCTCGGGCTGGGCCAACATCTCCAAGGAATTGATGCCTATAGATCCTATGAATGAAAAGTGGAGACAAACGCTATGATCTCATCCATTCTGAGAGCTTTTCCTTTCTAACAGATCACCGACCATAATTCAATTCATAAAATCGTCAATGTTCCACGTGGAACAGTCAGTCCATGTATTTGAGACTGTTTCACGTGGAACATTTCAGTTTGCTTTCTCCTAGAACAATTACACGCTGGCGCGACCAAGGGATCAAAATCGGCTCGTTCCAAGCGACTTTGGGAGTCGACCGCACCTACTGACCTTACCAATCGTGAGAAGAGCATTGTGCGGATGCCCCGGTCTGGCCAAATGGAGAGCGCGTTTGATCAATGCTGGCGCTTCGCCGACGGCGCGCAAGCTCAGTAGTCAGGTGCGCTCCCGAAATCCGTCTCGCGGCACTCCTCCACTGTCTTGTTGAGCACAAAGACCTCTGAAAGGCTGAGCTCACGTCGTACCGTCGACAGAAGGCAGCCCGTTTCTTGCGCGGCTCCAGGAGATGAAAGTGATCTTCCGGACGGCAGAGCTTCATGGCTAAGCCTGGAAATCCAGCCCCGGAGCCGATATCCAAAACAGGTGTGTCCCGGAGGTTCCAGGTAACGCGCCGCAAAGAACGACTCAGCAAAGTGAGTGGTGATGACTTCGGTAGGGTTACTGAGGCTGGATGAGGTTGATGCGGAGATTCCACTTCAGCAGGAGCGCGAAGTAGAGAACAACGCTTTCGATCAGACGTGGTGATGATTCCAGACCGCACCGTTTCAGGATTCCTCGATCTCATCGGCGGTAGGCCGAACCTGCGCTCCATCTAGCATTCATCAGACGGTCTTGAATCGCTTCTGAGAATCAAGTTCCAGGTAAATCTGGACAATGGACAAAGCTGCTGGGGTTACGCCGGGAATGCGACTGGCTTGACCCAGAGTGCCAGGGCGGACACGCGTTGAATTTTTCAACCATCTCCCGCGATAGTCCAGGAATGTTGCGGTAATCAAAATAGTCTGGAATGCTTCTTGAGCTGGCCTTCTTCATCTTCTCGATTTCCGCGATCTGCTGCCTCAAATAGCCTTCGTACTTGATGGCCGTCTCGACACTCTTGATCTCTTCGGCACTGAGTGACGCCCGTAGCGCGTCAGGGAGAAGGTCGAGGAAAGCCTCGATTCGACTTCTGTTCTTTTCAGTGCCTGGGCAGGCCGCGATACGACCCGATTCCACAGGGACTCGAATTTCTTGTAAGCTGGCTTCTAAAGCAGAGACGCGTTCTTGCTTCTCCAAATATCGAGCAAAGTGTTCCGCTGAGACCAGACCGGCACTATGTCCGATGGGCGTTAGTCGCTGATCCGCATTGTCGATTCGAAGGTGCAGGCGAAATTCTGCGCGGGAAGTAAACATTCGGTAGGGCTCGTGGGCCCCTTTGGTCACCAAATCATCGATCAGTATTCCGATGTAAGCCTGATTACGCTCCAGTACCAATGGTGACTCGCCTTTGACCTTAAGCGCCGCATTGATGCCTGCCATCAGGCCTTGACACGCTGCCTCCTCATAGCCTGTAGTACCATTGATCTGACCTGCATGGTAAAGTCCTTGAACTCTTTTTGTTTCGAGAGTTGGATAGAGCTCGGTAGGCTCAACGTAATCATATTCAATCGCATAGCCTGGGCGGATGACTTCTGCCTCCTCCAGCCCTCGGATTGACCGAACCATGCTCAGTTGGACATCTACCGGCATGCTGGTGGAGAGTCCGTTGACATAGATCCTCGTTGGTCGCCAGTCCTTCCGGCTCAAGAAAAGCTGATGGCGAGATTTGTCTGGGAATTTGACCACCTTGTCCTCAAAGGAGGGACAGTAACGTGGTCCGATACCCTGAATCTGCCCGCTATACAGGGGTGAGCGCGCCATATTCTCGCGAATAATCTTGTGGACGCTTTCGTCCAGTATAGGTAATAAAGCAGGAAACTTGAGGCTGTGTAATCCTACCGGTTCGAAATGAGAAAGGAGTCGGATGGGTGTCCCCTTTCTGCTCCTCTAGGCGACTGAAGTCGATGGTTCTCCCATCCAAACGAGGCGGCGTTCCGTCTTGAGACGGCCCCAGGTAAACCCGATGGCCTTCACGGACTCGGCTAATGGGATGGAAGGTGATTCTCCACTTCGGCCGGCCGAATAACGATTCTCTCCAACGTGGATTAGGCCATTGAGAAAGGTGCCTGTCGTCATAATCACAGCCTCTGCCTTAACTTTGCGCCCATCCCGCAACTCAAGACCCAGGATTCGATTGCCCTCCTGCAAGATGGAGACAACCTCTGCTTGTTTGATGCGCAGTCCCGACTGCTGCTCCAAGACTCGCCTCATCTCGAAACGATAGGCCTGCTTATCGGCCTGAGCGCGCGGAGACCAGACCGCTGGACCACGACTGCTGTTAAGGAGACGAAATTGAATACCGGTTCGATCGATGATCTCTCCCATCACGCCCCCAAGGGCATCAATCTCTCGGACCAGATGGCCCCCGGCAATTCCTCCAATGGCTGGATTGCAGGACATTTGAGCGATCAGATCGATGTTCATCGTGTACAGAGCGGTTGTTGAGACCCATTCTCGCTGAGGCTATAGCGGCCTCGCAGCCGGCATGACCTGCTGTCCGATCACGGCCACATCGAATTGCTCGTTATAATCCGTCGATGGCATACCGGCTATTTCCCGATACAAAAAGTAGAGAAGATGTTGTTCAAAATGTCTTCCACGGTTGTCTCACCGGTGAGGGCGTTAAGTGACCTTCAAACCTGCATAGCAATCCAACAGAAGTATCTCATGGGGTAACTGCGACTCCACTGACTGTTGAACACGGGTAAGGGCCTCCATTGCTTGGCCGAGCAATCCGGCATGGCGGAATGTTGGTAACAAGACCTTCTTCACTTTCGAGCACTCCTTCTCTATTGACCTCTCAACCAGTGTTTCTTTCAAGAGCTCCACGCCTGCTCCAGTCTTGGCAGAAACGCTGCAGATTTTTAGATCTGTCAAAAGGCCGTCCAAATTGAGCCTCTGAGGTAGATCAGATTTGTTGATGACGACCGTGTAGTGGTGTGTCCTCAAGCAGGCGTCAGGAGGTGACGGTCCGGTTCGGTAAACTCCTCTGACCCGTCTAAGACCAGCCAGAACACGATCCGCATCGGCTAAAGCCTCCAGAGACTTATCAATTCCAATTCGCTCCACTTGGTCGCTGACTTTGCGGATACCGGCTGTATCCAGAAGCCGAAACGGAATGCCACGGATCTCAATCGATTCGGTAATCAAGTCGCGAGTCGTGCCAGGAATCTCCGTGACAATGGCTCTGTCCTCTTTGAGAAGTGCATTAAAGAGGCTGGACTTGCCGACATTAGGGCGCCTGACGATCGCCAGGGACAAACCAGCGCTCACGATCCTTCCATGACTATAGCTGTTGTAGAGTTGGTTTAGCCCATGAATCAAATGCTCAGGCGATCCCTTATTTCTACAGAAACTCAACACCGAAACGTCGTCCTCGGCAAAATCGATCCCTGCTTCCAGGAGAGAAATCAAGCGGACTAAAGCCATCCTTAATCGGCTTGAGTTTGTGGGATAGGGAACCGGCAACCTGCTGGTGCGCTACCTTAGCTTGGAAAAGTGTCTTGGCTTCGATCAGATCACGAACGGCCTCGGCCTGCACCAGGTCGATTCGACCTCTCAGGAAAGCCCGGAATGTAAATTCACCGGGAGTGGCCAAGCGCGCTCCAGCACGAACCAGCAATTTCAAGGTGGTATTGAGAACGACCGGGCTTCCATGGCAGCTGATTTCCACGACGTCCTCTCCGTGTAGGAACGAGGAGCACGGAAAGCAGGTGACCAGCGCTTGATCTATTTTGTGACCCGTTCCAGGCTCGACTAATTTGAGCCAAAAATGGAACGCGGTCTCGTGCCATATTCGAACTGGCTAGCAAAATCGACGCGGCCATCGACAGTGACTGGCTTCCACTGAGACGAATGATTCCGATGCCGCCCTTTCCTGCCGGTGTAGAGACAGCTGCGATTGTGTCTTCAAGGAGTGTGTGCATCTCCCTTGGGGTAGATCACGACCCTTCGATTTTCGCCAAACCCTTCGCTCTCAGTTCGAATCGCGCTATCCTCGGCAATTGCTAAGTGAACAATCCTTCTTTCCTCGGGAGACATGGGGCTCAGCTTGAAGGGCGTTCCTGAGCGTTTGACGCTCTCTGAGGCAGTCAAGGCGATGAGACGGAGCTCCTCGGCGCGAGTTTCTCGATATCCATTGCAATCGAGGATAATCTTTCTGCCCTCGCTTCTCAAAGACTTTGTTGGAAAGGTATTGCAACGCATGAAGAATTTCTGCATTTCTTGCCAGCAAGATGGAATCATCGCACTCCCCTTGAAGTTCACTTCGTCTGTCTCTTCGTTCTCTGCAACCTGAAACGACAGGTCCAGTCGTGCTGATTGAATAAATAGCCTCAAGAACTCTTCTAATGTCATGCCAATCTCAGTTCTCCCTAACTGACATCGAATGGATCAACCAAATTCATTTCTTCTTACCCTGCTTTCCTGAGGGACTTGCTGCCGTGGGACCATATCGGTTCATCAAGTACTGCTGAGCAATTCCGACGAGATTACTGGTCAGCCAATAGAGGACCAACCCGCTCGAGGTGAACGCCAGCATGAAGCCAAAAACCAGCGGCATCGCCAACATCATCTTGGCCTGAACCGGATCCGCAGACGGAGTCGGCGTCATCTTCTGCATGGCAATCATGGAAATCGTCATAAGAATGGGAAGAACGAAAGTGTGGTCCGCGGCTGAGAGATCCTTGATCCACAGAGCAAACGGGGCATGGCGGAGCTCAATAGAAACGGACAACAGGTTGTAAAGGCGATGAAGAAGGGCATCTGAAGCAGCAGCGGCAGGCATCCGCCCAATGGATTGACTCCGTGCTGCTTATAGAGGGCCATCAACTCGGTATTCATCTGCTGACGTTTTGGGTCGGTCGGCTTAAGCTTCTTGTATTTCTCCTGAATAGACTTCATCTGAGGCTGTAGCTTCTGCATCCTTTGGGCTGAGACGATTGATTTGTAGCGCAATGGAAACAGCGCCAAGGTTGATCAGGATCGTCAAAAGCATGATGGCCAGCCCGTAGTTCCTGCAGACAGAATGGATGCTCTGTAAAGCGAAGAATAAGGGCTTGCAGACGACAGCGAACCATCCGTAATCAATCAGGTCAATCAGGTTGTCGCCTGCCTTCTGAAGTACTGCTGTGTCTTTGGGTCCTACAAAGAGCCTGAAGTCATCATGATTTGGAGAACTGCCAGATACTCCGGCCTTCAGAACTCTTCCTTCTTGCCACTTTCCGTTGGATGCTCGTCACGACCCAGCTGAATGCGCCGCATTGGTTCGCTCAAGCCGGGCAAAAACACCGCAGCAAAATATTGATCCTCAGGCCCACGAACCAGAACGAACCGGAAAGATCCTGTTCGGCCAGGACATCAGTGGATTTTACGCCGAATAATCTTTTGCTCATTTCGATAGATAGCCCGACGAACAGCCATTCTTTCGTCAACCGAGGAATCGCCAAATCCGGATCTCCAGAGCAACGTGTAATCAGTGGGCTTATTGTTGAGCCAAAGCAGACACTGAACCCTAACGGCATAGGACCCCTGACTAAAGGTTAGTCTTTTTGGACTCGCATCTCCTGATCGGCAAACTCAAAGCGTGATACTTCGCGAGGGCGTGCTGGTAGTCAAGCTCACATCGCCATTCGCATCGCAAAAAAGAGTGCATTAGAGAGACGTTTTGAGACTTCTTCCTCTTTGTCCACCTTCAGGCTCAACGGATAACCGAAGATGTCGGCATTCTTGGCCAGGGATCAAATCCAACGGTTTCCCGTCACTGTCCGAGTACTTCCTGAGAATCCAACTCTTAACAACCGCCTCTTTATTTGAAAGAGTGATCTTGAAGCAGATCCGTTTCTACCGCGATTAGCCTCTCTGAGTCCGCCTTTCTTGGTTCGGCCACTTGTTCAGCCGAAACCGCAGCCTTTTCCAGCGTCGAAGGTGTGGGTGGAGTTACTCTCTTTGCGGGAGGCGTGGCCAGGAGGGCCCCTGACCCGCCGGTGTTTTTGGCTGCTCCCACAGAGATCGCGAAAGAACGATGATCAGAAAGGAGAGCGCAAATGCAATGAGAAGGCGTCGTTCCATAGAGTTAAGCCGATCCCGCTGAATTATCTTAAAGGGTCATGTCCTGCCGCGCAAAAGGGATGACATCTCGCCAATCGCCGGATCGTCAGCCAGATTCCGCGCAGTACGCCATACTTTGCGACGGCTTCGTAGGAATACTCTGAACAGGTTGGCAAGAACCTACAGGAAGGTGGTAAGAACGGGGAGATATACCTCTTATAAAGTCTTAGGCCGGTTAGTATTGCTTTCGTTAAGAATTGCAACGTCGCCTTTGTGGTTTGAGAGAAGCCAATAACTTTTCCAGCTCTCTCTCAATCGTTCTTGAATCCCCGGTCAAGACTCTCACTTTCGGATGGACAACAATATCAAGACCCCACGTGACGGATCCCTTATTCTTCCGTATTGCCTCTCGAATCCTGCGCTTTACCTTATTTCTCTTAACCGCCGTTCCCAATCGACTACCGGCCGAAATCCCAAACCGTGCCCGATCCAAGCCGTTAGCGTGACATAGGATCTGGAGAAACTGGCCAACTTTCTTATTCCCAAAATCGTATACTCGTTTGTAGTCTTCTGACTTCCGTAGACGACAATTCTTGGGAAATTTGTTTTTCAAAGAAATCAGGGTATCAGTCGTTTGCGGCCCTTGTCGCGACGGCGCTTCAGAACCAGTCTGCCTGTTTTCGTACTCATCCGCGCACGAAAGCCGTGCGTTTTCGCGCGCTTCCGATTGTTCGGCTTAAATGTGGGTTGCATGAATCTAGAACTCCAATCAAAAAACAGTTGTTGTGAATCCCTGAAGCACAGTCCCTCGTCCCGGACCAACCAGCCAAAAAGCAAACCCCTTTTATAGCATATCGATTTTTCAGTGTCAATTTATTTGAATACCTGATCCGGCTATGTTATAGTGCTGGCCTAGTTCTGGTCAAGGCCAAGTGCCTCTTTGCAAGTAGATAGATTTTGTTCTCTTAAACGTCAATCTTTCTACATCACTCTGCACTTTAGACTCCCCCTTTTAAATAATCAGCCTTATGGACATTTCCTCCTGCTTGGGGGACGCAACGGGATTAGAAGTATGGATGCATGGCAGCAAATTCTCAAATTCGTCGAAGGCCGAATAGACAGGCAAAATTTTCTAACTTGGTTTTAAACCGACCCAGTTTGAAAAGCTTGACGAGAATAACAATCTCTTTGTGAGGGTTCCCAACCATATTTTTGAAGAGTGGCTGAGCAAGCATTACTCTGATCTACTTCAAGAAGCCCGTGAGAACTCTAATTTAGCGAACGTTACGATCTTATTCAGCGCTGACGAGGAATTCCCAAGCGAAGAAAGAATCTACTGCATCGGCTACACCTGTTCAGACAATCCTTAACTTTGATTCGGTCGAATACCTCCTGAATCCCAAGTATACATTCGACCGATTTGTTGTCGCATCCTGCAATCAATTTGCACACGCCGCTGCCTTGGCCGTGGCTGAGACCCCATCAAAGTCTATAACCCGCTGTTCATTTACGGTGGCGTGGGATTGGGGAAGACACACTTGATGCAGGCGGTAGGCCATAAGATTAAAGCGATGGATCGAAGGGTTCGGCTCAATTACGTCTCCTCCGAGAAATTCACCAACGAAGTCATTAATGCCATTCGTTACGACAAGACTTTAGCCCTTCGAGAGAAATACAGGAGTGTGGACGTTCTTCTCATCGACGACATTCAGTTTATCTCCGGAAAGGAGGCTACTCAGGAAGAATTCTTCCATACATTTTAATGCTCTTTACGACGCTCAAAAACAGATTGTCCTTTCCAGTGACTCGCTTCCCTAAGGAAATCCCTTCCATTCAAGAACGTCTTCAGTCGCGCTTTGAATCCGGACTCATTGCAGACATACAGCCCCGCGACTTGGAGACGAAAGTCGCTATTCTAAAGAAAAAAGCAGAGAGTGAAAACTTTGAGATTCCTGATAACGTGGCCTTTATATATAGCCAGCAAAATCAAATCAAATGTTCGCGAGCTGGAGGGTTCTCTCATTAGACTAATGGCCTTCAGCTCTCTTCGCGGTGAAAAGGCTTCGCTAGTCAATGGCGCAGGAAGTGTTGAAACATATTACTAAAGTCGCAAGAGAAACATATTAGCATCGAGCAAATTCAGCGAACAGTTGCAGAGTATTTCAACCTCAAAGTCTCTGAGCTTAAATCTAAGAACAACGCCAAAGTCATTGCTCAACCCAGACAGAGTGGGGATGTACCTCTGTCGGCAATTGGCTAGCTGCTTCTTTCCCGGAAATTGGAAGGAATTTGGAGGAAAAACACCATACGACCGTCCTACACTCAGTGAAGAAAGTTGAAGAGCTACGAAACACAAATAAAGATTTCAACAATGTCATCAACAGGTTTCTCGATTCATTTCATTAGACAATCTTACGCTTTCCACAGCGCCAAGCTTTTAGGTATATTACAAATATGTGGATAGGTTGCGATTCTTTAGTCCATTCACCTTTCTCATAAATGGATTCGCTGGATCCGACTGTCTTTTTGCACAGTGTTTCTTATTGAAAAAGTAGGATATCAGGTTTTTCAGTTTGAGAGGTTGTTACTCTTATTACTAAATTAACTCTTACTTTAAAGAATAGGACTAGTAGCTTATGGAATTCACTGTTAAGAAGTTTGAAATCCTGCCGTGAGATAAGTTTGACTCAAGGAGTTGTTGAAAGAAGACGACGATTCCGATCACTTGCGAATTTGTTGATAGATGCCAGTGGGAGATGGTCTTTCCTATAGCAGCAACCGATCTGGAGATTGGGATCAAGACAACCTGCGTTGCTAAGGTAAAGAAGGAAGGTTCCATAACGACGCCAGCCAAGAATTTCCTGGAGATTATCCGTTCCTTTGCCGGACGCAGATGTCAAGATAAAGAAATTGGAAAACGACCGGCTGCAGATCAATTGCGCTTCCGCCTCGTTTAAGATTGTAGGTTTGCCGACTCGACAACTTTCCGGCTTTGCCGAGTTGAAAGAGGTGCTGGTAGAAATTCCAGCGCGAGTCCTGTTGAACCTAATCAATAAGACCATTTTGCCATCGCTAGTGAAGAGTCTCGCTATACCCTGAACGGCGCTTTGTTGCTGCTCAAGCCTTTGAGCAGCACCTATGGTATCAACGGATGGGCATAGATTGGCACACATCGAAAAGCGGGTGAACTTCGAGCACTTGAACAGCGAAGTCAGGGCCCTGATTCCGAAAAAGCATTGGCTGAGCTGCAAAGATTGCTAGCCGAAGCCGATGAGAAATGACCTAGTGAGTTTTGGAAAAGATGCAACCCATCTTTTCTTCCGTCTCAAGGAACGCCTCATGATCTCACGCATGCTGACTGGGCAGTTCCCTAATTATGAAGCGGTTTTGCCTAAAGAGAATAGCAAGACAATTATCTTAGACCGCGAAGAAATTGCTTCAGCCATCAAGCGCGTTGCCTTGCTGGCGGATGATAAGTCTCAGGCCATCCGAATCTTGTTGGACAACAATAAGTTTCGAGATCCAGTGCCGAACAATGCTGACGCTGGGTGAAGCTTTCGAGAATCCATTGACATCAAATACACCTCATCACCCTCTACAAATAGGATTTAACTGCCAATACCTATTGGATTTTCTTAGTGTGACCCAAGACAGTTCGGTCGGTTTTGATTTCAGGGATGAACAGAGCGCTGGGCAATTGCGACCTGCCACCGAGGAAGGAGGTATAACTACCGTTGCATATCGTCATGCCCATGCCAGGTTTGAAGTCGAGCGTGATCGAGTTGACGACCGCTAGCTCTTAAAAGAGTCGGCTCCTCGGCGTTGAATGGTTCTCACCCAATTAGAGGTTACTTCAATTTCGCAACTACGTTGAACAGCAGGTCTCATTCTCTCCCCACATCAATCTCATTATTAGGAGTAACGGACAGGGAAAGACTAATTTGATTGAGGCCATTTATGTCCTTGCCTTGTCGAAGTCTTTTCGAACGCACCAAGCCACTGACCTACATAAATAGAGATTTCCAGCAATTTCATCTAGAAGGGAAGGTTCTCATGGAAGGCCGAGAATTTGTGCTTACCACGGAGCAGGACCGAACCAGGGAGAGATCCTTCAAGTAAACAATTCGTAAGCAAGATGTGTTCAGTTACGTGCAACCATCTTCCTCTGATTGCTTTTTCAACGCTGTCCACCTTGAACAGTTCAAGTCGGAGTCAGAGCAGCGCCGACGTCTCGATCGATCAGGGTCTATATCAACTTCAACCGATACATTTGAAGCGACTTTCAGGATATTACCACCGAGTTCTCAAACAGCAGAAGAATTCCCTGTTGAGGCAGGCGCCTTCCAGTATATAATAGGATTTCTCAATGAGTTGATCGAGGTCTCGGAACATTCAAATAGCAGACCTGGGGGCAGAGGATTATAGAGGCTCGCTGTTCTTACATTGACAAAATAAAGGAAAAGTTGGCTGGTCCGAGCCAGCGGGTCGCCCCAGAGATCTCAGAGCGTCCGATATATTGCCTGCAACGAAATCACTCCTAACGCAGCTCCGCTTGGGTATACAGGTTCAACTGCACAAAAGCTCACCGAAAGCCGTGAGAGGAAATTAGGCTCGGGCGGTGCTTTGGTCGGGACCTCATCGAGATGAGAATTCTTATCGAGATCGATGGGAAGTCGGCTCAAAAGTACGCATCTGCGGGACAGTTCAGGAGTTCACTGATTGCCTATTACCTGGCGCAAATGTGAAGTCGCCTTCGAGAAACATGGGAGCGACCGCTGACTGCGCATCATTGATGATGTCGACTCAAGAATTCAGGCCTTTTCCATGCGCATTCATCGGCTGCCGCGATTCTCGGCGTCCAAGAACCCAGATACTGTTCATAGCAACGACCAGAGGCGCTGGAGTGGATTCGGATTTCATTGCCCCGATCGAGCACCTAATGACTTTTGGCAGGTGGAATCAGGTCGTGTGTAACGGAGTTTCTTCACCCCTGTATATCCACTAACCAGGTGATTTGTAAAATGAGCGACGTGAATCATGAGAAGGGAAAAAGACCCGCCAAAGGACACCTCTAAAGGCTTCGCCTGCCAGCGGCAAGAACCAACGGAGAACAGCCCAGAGAAGAGAGAAGCTGAGCACGATGCTTCCAGCATCAAGGAGTTCTGGAGGGTTCTCGAGGCCGTTCGCAAACGGCCAGCGATGTATATAGGGTCGACTGGAGAGTTGGTGCCTGCACCACTGCTGGTCTATGAAGTAGTGGATAATTCCTGCGGACGAGGCACTGGCGGGCTGCATTGCTCAATCTCGCGTCGACGTTGCCATCCGGCCGGAAGCGATAACTCTGTAACGGTCATCGATAACGGTAGGGGCATCGGTGGACGCCGCTCACGGGGGAGAAGAAATCAGCCGCCGAAGTGGTCATGACCAAACTGCACGCCGGCGGAAAGTTTTGACGGTAATAGTTATAAAGTGATCTCGGGAGGTCATCCTTTCATGGCGTCGGAGTCTCCTGCGTTAACGCGCTTTCTGAAGAATTAGAACTCAAATCTGGCGGGACTCCAAAGGTATACCGCGCCAGGCTTATCGAAGAGGAAAACCTCTTGAAAAACTACAGGAAAACGGTTCTGCACCTGACAGACGTGAGAACCAAGATTGCTTCCAGACCAGACTCAACCATATTTGATACGACGGAATTCAATTTCGACACCTTGTCCCAACGCCTGCGAGAAGTTATCCTTTCTTAACAAGGAGATTGTGCTCATCCTCCATTACCTGGACGAGCGTACCGAAAGAAGCCGACGTTTCTCCGGTATTCCGAGGTTGGAATCTCTGAGTTTGTCAAACATCTGCAACAAGAACAAGAGCGTCCTGCGCGATCCGCCGATCTACTTCGATGCCCAGAAGGACAGGTTTGAGATTCTAGAGATTGCCATTCAGTACCACAACGACACCTACGCAGAAAATGTGTTTCTCGTTTGCCAACAACATCAACACGGTTGATGGGGGGCGCTCTACCTGGCCAGTTCGGTCGGCGGCGCTCCACTCGAGACCATCAACAATTGTACGGTCAAGCCGCCGCCTGCCTTTCAAAGACCTGAAAGAGAACCTGATGGGGGACGACGTCCGGGAAGGGCCCTAGTCGCGGTGCGTCGCGTTAAACTCCCGCAGCCTCAATTCGAAGGGGCAGACCAAAGGGGAAACTGAATAGTGATATTAAGGGGTCTGGTCGAGACCTTCATTAATGAACGGCTCAACGACTACTTTAGAAAAAAATCCGACCGTCGCCAAGAAGATTATTGGAAAAGCCATCGAGGCGGCAAGAGCCAGGAGGCGGCCCGCAAAGCCAGAGATCTGACCCGCCGGAAGGGCTGCCCTAGACTCCGCTTCGCTCCCAGGGAAACTTGCTGACTGTCAGGAAAAGGATCAGAACGCTGTGAGATCTTCGTTGTGGAAGGCGACTCCGCGGAGGGTCAGCCAAGCAGGGAAGAGACAGGAAATACCAGGGCGGTCCTGCCACTGAAAGGGGAAGATTCTCAACGTTGAAAAGGCTCGTTACGACAAGATGCTCGGACATGAGGAAATCCGAGCCATGATTACGGCGCTTGGCACCGGTATTGGGAAGGATGACTTCGACGTAAGCAAGTTGCGATATCACAAAATCATTATCATTGACAGATGCCGATGTTGATGGTTGCTCACATCCGCACCTTGCTTCTACGTTCTTTTTCGCCAAATGATGGAGCTGATCGAGAGAGGCTACGTCTTCATCGCCCAGCCGCCGTTGTTTAAGGTCCAGAAGGGCAAAAGAAGAATGGTACTATCAAGGACGAGAAGACGCTTACTCGCGAGTTGATGAGAAGCGCTACCGAGGATGTCGAAGTCAAAATCGGAAAGAACGGACAAGCTCCTTCCAGTCGAGGCAGTTGACTACTTTTCTAAACAATCTAGTGGATTACAAAGCCTTCAGTGAAAAGCTGGAGAAGCGCCTGAGAATCGAACGCTGGTTCCTCCCTCTCACGTGAAAGCGGTTTGGAAACGAAGTCTCACTTGGTGGACAAGAAGAATCTGGAAAGAGCTGGCCGGGGAAGATCGCGCTGGGATCTCCGCGGATTACCGAAACGGGGAGCTATCTGCATGATCAAGAACACAGCCTGCACAATCTCGTCATTTCGGGAGGGAGCGGCGATGGGAGCTACCGCCGAGTCGTTGACCTGGATTTCATCTCTCTTGCGGAATTCAAGCGTTGCAGCGTCGCCCTCACTCATTCTCTGAAGGAGTAGCGATGCCCCACCCTTTCGTGTTGAGGAGGCAAAGAACGGCTCCAGAACCGAACTGACATCACGCGAGCAACTTCTGAGTCGATTCTGAGTTCTGGCAAGGATTTTACAATTCAGCGGTATAAGGGTTGGGTGAAATGAACCCGGGGCAGCTCTGGGGAAACCACCATGAACGCCGGGGACACGGACTTTGCTACAGGTCCGTATCGATGATGCAGTAGAAAACAGATGAGATCTTCACGGTTCTAATGGGTGATGCCATTGAGCCACGGCGCAAGTTTATAGAAGACAACGCGCCCTGGACGTTGGGAATCTCGACATCTGAGTTGGAATCAGGTGACGCCGCTCACGCTTAAGACACATTGATCCGGGCTTTAATTGACCAAGAGACTATGGATAACCAGCTCTCGTTTAATCAAGTTCCAGTCAACATTGAAGATGAAATGAAGCGCTCTTACATTGATTACGCCATGAGTGTAATCATCGGACGAGCACTCCCTGATGTTAGGGACGGGCTGAAGCCTGTCCACAGACGCATTCTTTATGGCATGCATGAAATGGGCCTGGCGGCTAACAAGCCCTACCGAAAATGCGCCAAGATTGTAGGTGAGGTCATGGGGAATTTCCACCCTCATGGGGATTCTGCTATTTACGACGCTTTGGTGCGCATATTTAAGATTTCACCATGCGTTATGCCTTGATTGACGGGCAGGGCAATTTCGGCTCTGTGGACGGAGATCCGCCTGCCGCCATGCGATATACCGAGGCTCGCTGCGCGATTCGCTCAAGAGATGTTGGCCGACATCCGAAGGGGATGATCGACTTTGTCCCGACCTATGATGAAGCCAAATGGGACCAGTGTATCTGCCTGCCCAAGTTCCTAACCTGCTTGTGAATGGTTCGGCCGGCATTGCAGTGGGAATGGCCACAAACATTCCTCCACACAACCTTAACGAAGTCATCAACGCGGTCATCCATTGCATTAACAAGCCGGGCTACCGTTGCAGAACTGGCGGAACTGCTCCCCGGGCGGATTTTCCCACTGGGGCTTTATTTACGGAAAGAGCGGAATCGCTCAAGCCTACGCGACCGGTCGTGGTTCGGTGTGATGAGCACGTGCCGCCATCGAGAAGCAGGCGCGTGGCGACAAGGGGATGATCGTCGTCACAGAGATTCCTTACCAGGTGAATAAGGCGAAATTGATTGAGCGCATAGCCGAGCTGGTTCAGGAAAAAAAGATTGAAGGGATCTCAGATCTGCGTGACGAGAGTGATCGGGAGAATGCGTATCGTCGTTGAATTGCGACGCGGCGAACAGCGGGTCATCTTAAACAATCTCTACAAGCAAACGCAGATGCAGACCAGTTTCGGCGTGATCATGCTGGCGATTGTTAACGGGCAGCCAAGAGTTTTGAGGCTGGACGAGACTCCGTTACTTTGTCGAGCATCGAGTCGACGTTGTTCGGCGACGAACTCAGCGCGAGCTGAGAAGAAAGCTGAAGAACGAGCCCATATTCTTGAAGGCCTGAAGAAGGCGTTGGACAAGATTGACGCCATTATCAAGTTGATTCGCGCTTGCAGAGTCCCGCAAGAGGCGCGTCAGAGCTTGATGAAACAATTTAATTCTCTCAGATCCAAGCCCAAGCGATCCTCGATGATGCAATTGCAGAGGCTCACCAGCATGGAGCGAGAAAAGCTGATGGAGGAATACGAGGGGGCCTGATTAGGCGAATTGCAGAGCTCAAGGAAATTCTGTCCAATGATCGTATCTTAAAGCAGGTGATTACGAAGGAGCTCAAAGAAGTTCAAAAACAGTACGGCGATGCCCGTCGGACCGGGTGTCGACGAGCACGCGGATATCAAGCTGGAAGATCTGATCACAGTGGAAGATGTCGCCGTGACGGTAAGTCATTCTGGTTACGTCAAACGCACGCCCTATCAGTGTTTATCGAATGCAGCATCGTGGCGGCAAGGTCGCATCGGGATGCGAACGCGTGACCAGGACTTTGTGGAATATCTCTTCGTTGCTTCGACCCACAGCTATCTCCTCATTTTTACAGACAAGGGAAAGTGCACTGGCTCAGGTTTACGAGATCCCCGATGTGAGACCAGTGGCAAAGGAAGGCCATTGTGAATCTGATTAACTTTAGCGCCGAGGAAAAGATGACGGCTGTTCTACCCATCAGAGACTTTGCCGAAGATCGATTTGTCATGTTTGCCACACACCAAAGGAGTTGTCAAAAAGACAGCCTTGGCCGCCTTTAGCAACCCCATGGCACGCGGCATTATTGCCATAACCGTAGACGCAGGGGATGAACTGGTGATTGCGGCTTCCAGACTGACCAGCGGTAAAGATCAAATCTTTCTGGGGACCCATGATGGTAAGTGCATTCGCTTTCCAGAAGAAGATGTCCATGTGGGCCGTCAGGCCGGTGGCGTAAGGTATCGAACTCAGCGAGGATGACTATTTGGTTGGCATGACGGTGAGTGGGACGACAGCTTGATCCTTTCGGTCACCGAGAATGGTTATGGCAAAGGACCTTCGTAAAGGAATACCGCGCCCAATCCCGCGGCGGCAAGGTGTCATCAACGTCAGACAACGGAGAAGAATGGTCTTGTGGTCGCCATCATGAAGGTGGACGGTGACTCTGAAATGATTCTCATCACGGCCCAAGGGAAAATCATAAGGTTGCCGACCTCCGCCATACGGGCTGCAGGCAGAAGTACACAAAGGTGTAAAACTGATTGATCTTGAGTCGGATGACAAGGTCGCCGCAGTATCTCTGATTACCAGCCCAGGCCGAACAATTAATGGACAATAACCCACCTACGGTTCATTGATGCTGATTTCTGGAGTTGAGAGCGAGTTCCTTCTAAGTGCGCCTGGACTCAAGTCTTTGGAAACCCTCTTAATCATAGCTCCTGCCCTGTTTCCGACCTTTCAGTTTGAACGTAGAGTTTGCTTTGCCTTGCCGATTGTTCTAGGATGTAAGGCAGATTAGCCCCCTTTTCGCGGATGCAGGATGGCTCGATGGCAGACGCTCCGACTAAACTCTTAATCGTCGATGACGACGAAGATTACGCTCGACTGCTCGTTGAGTGCTTCACCGGTCTCGGGTTTCAAGTCGTCTATGTCGGGCCACAAGGCCCTGCAGGAGAATGAGAAAACTCCTACCCGACATAGTCTTGCTCGATATCTTGATGCCGGAAATGGATGGTTTTGAGGTCTGCAGACAAGTCCGTCAAATTCCGGAATGTGCCAACGTGATTGTGATTATGCTGACTTCAAGGTCGAAGTTGAGGATAAGATCAAGGGCATTGATATTGGAGCGAACGACTATGTTAAGCCCTTTGGGCTTTCAGAATTATTCGAAGTCGTCGCAAGGGTGAATCGGTTTTCTGGACACGAAATGCAGTTATCTTAGAAGAAGGGTGGAAGAAGAGAAATTTAATACTTGCGAGGCGCCGCCAGCACCGTTTGTCACGAAATTAACAACCCCTTGACAGCCATCGTGGGGTCGGCTAGGTCTCTGGCCAAACAATTCAACGAGCTTGAGGAAGACTCCTCCCAACTGAAGGTTGATACGGAATCCATCTTAGAGGCCGCTTTGCGCATCCAGAATATCACCCACCAATTTGCTCGGGCGATTCGGGTCGTGACCACCGAACCTGTTCCCGGCATCCGCATGATCGACCTTCAGGCCTCCTCCAGAAGAGAGTAACCTACTTCAATCTGGCCGTCGCCTCCCGAATTCGGCTGATAGCCTTGCCCAAGTTCTCAATCGAGTTGGCATAAGAGATTCTCAAATATCCCTCTCAAATTCGAATGACGTCCCGGAAAGCAGGGCGACTCCGCCTTCACAAGAGCAAGTAATCAGCAATTCATTACTTTTCTTTCGAAGCTCTGAACGTTGAGCAATACGTAACT
>ERZ1370068.2038-contig-12002_pt1 | contig 17938 bp, 29 predicted proteins | sample MGYA00561227_ERZ1370068 | MGnify/ENA primary metagenome ERZ1370068 (study PRJEB38410, sample SAMEA6850437) | metagenome | study: Metagenomic assessment of the ecological functions of the soil: analysis of the soil microbiota associated with the...
CCGCCTCGATCACGACCGCGGCCTTGAGCCCTCGCTCGCGCGCCTCGTCGGGCGTGTACGCCTCGTGCACGCCCATGGACCGCGCCAGGTCGAGCTTGTCGGCGAGCTGGTCGACGCCGATGACCGTGACGTCGTGGTGCGCCAGCGCGGTGATCACCGCGGCCATGCCGACGCCGCCGAGCCCCACGACGACGACGGTCTGGCCGGGCTGCGGCCGTCCGGCGTTGATGACGGCCCCGCCGCCGGTGAGTACGGCGCACCCGAGCAGCGACGCGACCACGGGCGGCACGTCGGCGGGCACCGGTACCACGGAGCGACGGTCGACGACGGCGTACGTGGCGAAGCCGGAGACCCCGAGGTGGTGGTTGACGGGTTGGCCGTCGCGCGGACAGCCGCCGTTCGCCGGCCATCAGCGTGCCTGCGCCGCTGGCGGCGCTGCCGGGTTCGCACGGTGTCAGCCCGTTGGTGGCGCACGCCGGGCAGTGGCCGCACCTGGGCAGAAACGTCATGACGATGCGCTGCCCGACGGGCATGTCCGCCACGGCGGAGCCGGCCTGCTCGACGACTCCCGCTGCCTCGTGCCCGAAGCAGCATCGGCACCGGGCGCACCCGGCTGCCGTCGACCACCGACAGATCGGAATGGCAGAGGCCGGCGGCCTCGATGCGGACCAGGAGTTCGGAGTCGCCGGGCGGCGCGAGTTCGAGCTCGCCGACGGAGAGGGGCCGCGATTCGGCGTAGGGCCGGGGCCTACCGATCTGTTCGAGCACGGCGCCGCGGATCCTCATGGTGACCAGCCTGCCGTGACTGGGACACTGCTGCCATGACAAGCGAGCAATCGCTCACCAGCCGCGACTTCCCGGTGCACTGGCCGGTGCATACCCGATGGACCGACAACGACATGTTCGGCCACCTCAACAACGCGGTGTACTACGCGCTGTTCGACACCGCGATCAACGCGTGGATCAACACCGAGCTGCGTGGATCGACCCAGCTGACGGTGTCGTGGCTCGGGGTCGGTCGCGGAGTCGGGCTGCAAGTACTTGTCCGAGTTGAAGTTTCCCGACCCACTGGTCGTCGGATTGGCGGTGACCCGGCTGGGCAACAGCAGCGTCACCTATCGGCTCGCGATCTTCGAGGAGCCCGCCGACGCGGTCGCCGCGGTCGGCCACTGGGTGCATGTGTACGTCGACCGCGCCAACCGCAGGCCCGTGCCGATTCCAGACACCATCCGCGCGCTGCTGGAAAAGGCGCGCGTGGAGTAGTCGATATGCTCGGCCAATGCCGCTTGTGAGCAAGACCGTCGAGGTTGCGGCCTCCGCCGAATCGATCATGGCGATCGTCGCCGACTTCGAGTCGTATCCGTTGTGGAACGACGAGATCAAGGGCTGCTGGGTGCTGGCCCGATATGAGGACGGCCGGCCGAGCCAGCTGCGCCTCGACGTCGTGGTCCAGGGCCAGGCGGGCACGTTCATCACCGCGGTCTACTACCCCGGCGAGAACCAGATCTACACCGTGCTGCAGCAGGGCGAGTTCTTCGAGAAGCAGGAGCAGAAGTTCTCGGTGGTGCCGATCGGCGCGACCTCATTGTTGACCGTGGATCTGGACGTCGAGACCAAGCTGCCGCATTCCCAAGCCGATGGTGAAGAAGGCGATCGGCGACACCCTGGATTATCTGGCGGACAACCTCAAGGCCCGCGCCGAGCAGCTGGCCGCCACCCGTGCCAGCCGCGTAGCTCTCGCTAGCGCAGCCCGCGCAGCGCGTCAGGTCCACAGCCCGATCTCATCGAGCCGGCGATACCGGTGCTGCCGGCGTCGGTGAACTCGCCGCTGGTGAGCCGGACGACGGTGTCGACATCGCGGCGGCGCAACGCCGCGATCAGCTCGCGGTGGCCGGCCACCGCCGCGGCACCCCACGCCGCATCGCTGGCATAGATCTGCCCCGGCAGGTACCGCGCGACGTGCAACAGGAACCAGGCCAGCTTGATCCGGCCGGTCGCACGGTTGAACGCCCGGTGGAACGCGAACTCCGCCGCTGACGACCTCCTCGGGATCGCCGCGACCGACGGCCGCCGCGAGTCTCGTCGTTGAGCCGTTCCAGCTCCTCGATCTGCGCATCGGTGATCCGCTCGGCCGCGGTGGCGGCGAGCTCCTTGGCGATCGTGGCCTGCAGCCAGAAGATGTCCTCGATGTCGCCACGCGTCAGCGGCACCACCACATGCCCGCGATGCGGCTCGAGTTGCACCATGCCCTCGCCGCGCAGGGTGCGCAGCGCCTCACGCACCGGGCGTGATGCTGACCCCAGCGCAGCGGCCGTCTCGTCGAGCCGGATGAACGTCCCCGGGCCGCAGCGTGCCGGTCATGATGTCGGTGCGCAGACGGGCGGCGACCTCGTCGGAGAGCTGTCGCGCCGCACTGCCTCGCCGCCGCTGCGCGCGGGGCCTGGCGGGTGCGTTCATGACTCTCTCCGGTGTGTCTGGCGTGGGTTGTCCCCGAGCCGCCGAGGCCATAGTGTGACCGGGGCAACACAATGTTTGATCAAATATCAACGTCGCGCAACCCACCCGATGGAGCACCAGCCGTTGACCGAGCCGTCATTCACCGAGCAGCCGTATCTGGCGCGCCGGCAGAACTGGACCAACCAGCTCGCAAGGCATGCGTTGATGCAGCCCGACGCCACGGCGCTGCGGTTCCTCGGTCACACGACGACGTGGCGTGAGCTCGATCGGCGGGTGACCGCACTGGCCGGTGCGCTGAGCCGGCGCGGCGTCGGCTTCGGCGACCGCGTGCTGATCCTGATGCTCAACCGCACCGAGTTCATCGAGTCGTTCCTCGCGGCCAACAAGCTCGGCGCCATCGCCGTGCCGGTCAACTTCCGGATGACCCCACCGGAGATCGCCTTCCTGGTCAGCGACTGCCAGGCCCGGGTGGTGATCACCGAAGCCGTGCTGGCCAAGGTGGCCACCGCGGTGCGCGACATCGACCCGACGCTGCGAGACCGTGATCGTCGCAGGCGGCGGCACCGATGATGAGGTCATCGGCTACGACGACCTGATCGCGGAGCCAGGCGATGCGCCGCGAGCCGGTGGACATCCCCAACGACTCGCCCGCGCTGATCATGTACACGTCCGGCACCACCGGCAGGCCCAAGGGCGCGGTGCTCACGCACACGAACATCACCGGCCAGGCGATGACCAACTTGTTCACGATCGGCGCCGACATCAACCGCGACGTCGGCTTCATCGGGGTGCCGCTGTTCCACATCGCAGGCATCGGCAACACGATCACGCGGCCTGCAGCTCGGGCTGCCCACCGTGCATCTACCCGCTCGGGGCATTCGACCCGGCGCGCTGCTCGACGTGCTCGCCGCCGAGCAGGTGACGTCGATGTTCCTGGTGCCCGCCCAGTGGCAGGCGGTGGTGCGCAGAGCAGCGCGCGAACCCGCGGAAGCTTCAGCTGCGGGTGCTGTCGTGGGGTGCCGCACCGGCGTCGGACGCGCTGCTGCGCGACATGGCCGAGACCGTTCCCAGGCACGCAGATCTACGCCGCGTTCGGCCAGACCGAGATGTCACCAGTGACCTGTATGTTGTTGGCGCAGGATGCAATTCGCAAGCTCGGCTCGGTCGGCAAGGTGATCCCGACGGTGGCCGCGCGAGTCGTCGACGAGAACATGAACGACGTTCCCGTCGGCCAGGTCGGCGAGATCGTCTACCGGGCGCCGACGCTGATGGCCGGCTATTGGAACAACCCGAAGGCCACCGCCGAGGCGTTCGCCGGCGGTTGGTTCCACTCGGCGACCTGGTCCGCCAGGACGAGGAGGGCTACGTCTGGCGTCGTCGACCGCAAGAAGGACATGATCATCTCCGGCGGCGAGAACATCTACTGCGCCGAGGTCGAGAACGCCCTGGCCGGGTCACCCCGCCATCGTCGAGGTGGCGGTGATCGGGCGCCCTGACGACGAAGTGGGGCGAGGTTCCGGATGGCGGTGCGCCGCGGTCCATACTGATCTTGACCTCGGTGATCTTGATGAATTCTCACCGAACGGCTGGCGCGGTACAAGCATCCGAAGGCGCTGGAGATCGTCGACGCGCTGCCCCGCAACCCGGCTGGCAAAGTCCTGAAAACGGAACTGCGGGCGCGTTTTGGCGCAGCAGAATCTGATTGACGCTGGCGAAAGTTCCACTCCGCCAACGGTTTCTGCTGTGGCACAAGACATTTAACGGACGGAGGTGGGTTTGCTAACGGTTACGGGCTCAATCCTGCCGATGCGGTGCACTGGCGGGTATCAGCATCGGGTACAGTCCTGTGGTCCGTCTTACTACCCGCGAGTAGGGAGACTGGTGGCCACCACACTCGGGGTTGGGGCAAGGAGGGGGCGTGCGACAGGGTCTGCCGCTGCGCCGCGACACTCGCGGTTTCGTCGTCGGAGGCCACCGGTGACGGCGTCGACTCGGCGTGGTCGGCTACGTCCGCGATCAGACCAGGCCGGCGCTGACGGCTGTCGGCGGCTTCGTCCGCATGTGCGTGCTGCACCGTGCAAGGCTCTGTTCAGGCCGCCGTTCCAGTGGCGCGAGTTCATCCTGCAGAGCTGGTTCCTCGTTCCGGGTGTCGTTCCTGCCCACCCTCGCGGTCTCGGTCCCGCTGACCGTGCTCCTGATCTTCACTGCTGAACATCCTGCTTGCCGAGTTCGGCGCCGCCGACGTCTCCGGCGCGGGCGCGGCGATCGGCGCCGTCACCCAGTTGGGCCCGTTGGTGACAGTGCCTGGTGGTGGCAGGCGCCGGGTCGACGGCGATCTGCGCCGACCTCGGCGCCCGCACCATCCGTGAGGAGATCGACGCGCTCGAGGTGCTCGGCATCGACCCGATCCACCGCCTCGTGGTTCCCCGCGTGGTCGCGTCGACGTTCGTCGCATTGCTGCTCAACGGTGCGGTGATCACCATCGGCCTGGTCGGCGGCTTCATCTTCGGGTGTATCTGCAGAACGTCTCGGCGGGCGCCTACGTCTCGACGCTGACGCTGATCACCGGCCTTCCCGAGGTGCTGATCTCGGTGGTCGAGCGCCACCGTCTTCGGTCTGATCGCCGGGCTGGTGGGCTGCTATCGCGGTCTCACGGTCTCGGGCGGCGCTAAGGGCGTCGGCACCGCGGTCAACGAGACGCTGGTGTTGTGCGTCATCGCGCTGTTCGCGGTCAACGTGGTGCTGACCACGATCGGTGTCCGGTTCGGAACGGGCGTTGACGTGTCGACGCACTCAGGTCCTGCGTTCTCGGTTCCCGCGGGCGCCGCCGGTGCCGACAGATTGGTCGGCGCACCCGGGCGGTTCCTCGACAGCGTCGGCCACGTCGCGTGGTTCGTCGTCACCGCGATGGGCTCGATCGGGCACGCGCTGCGTTACTACCGCAAGGGAGACGCTGCGGCTGATCGCCGAGATCGGCATGGGCACCGGCGCGATGGCGGTGATCGGCGGCACTGTCCGCGATCGTCGGCTTCGTCACGCCTGTCCGGCTCATCGCTGGTCGCGATCCAGGGGTTCGCGTCGCTGGGCAACATCGGTGTCGAGGCCTTCACCGGCTTCTTCGCCGCGATGATCAACGTGCGGTCTGCCGCACCACTGGTGGTCGGGTGTCGCGCTCGCGGCCGTCGTCGGCGCCGGCGCCACCGCCGAGCTTGGCGCCATGCGCATCAGCGAGGAAATCGACGCCCTCGAGGTGATGGGCATCAAGTCGATCTCGTACCTGGTGTCGACGCGAATCATGGCCGGCTTCGTCGTGATCATCCCGCTGTACGCGATGGCGATGATCCTTTCGTTCCTGTCCGGTCAGGTGACCACCACACTGTTCTACGGCCAGTCGATCGGGCACCTATCGAGCACTACTTCAGCACGTTCCTGCGACCCGGAGGACGTGTTCTGGTCGTTCGTGCGACGCCATCATCATCTCGATCATCGTGATGCTGAACCACTGCTACTACGGCTATTTCGCCAGCGGTGGGCCGGTCGGCGTCGGCGAGGCGGTCGGCCGGGCCATGCGAGCATCCCTGGTGGCGGTGGCATCTGCGTGGTCCTGTTCGCTGCGTTGGCGCTCTACGGCGTCGACCCGAACTTCAACCTGACGGTGTAGCGAATGACCGCGCCGCTGAACACCAACTCGCAAACCGCCATACAAGTTGGCCGGGTTGATCTTGACGTTGCTGACCATCGCCGTCGTCGTGCTGGCGTACATCGCAGTTCCGCGGCGACTTCCTGAATCGCGAACAGCTGACCATGATCTCGTCGCGCGCGGGTCTGTCGATGGACCCGGGCGCGAAGGTCACCTACAACGGCGTGGAGATCGGCCGGGTCGGCAAGGTCGCAGGCGGTCACCGTCGGCGATCAGCCACGGGCGAAGATCACCCTGGACGTGGATCCCAAGTACTTCAAGTTCATCCCGCAGAATGTCATCGCCGATATCACCGCCACCACGGTGTTCGGCAACAAGTACATCTCCGTTCACGTCGCCGAAAGATCCCGACCCCGCAACGCATCACGACCAAAGATGTGATCGACGTGACGTCGGTGACCACCGAGTTCAACACGTTGTTCGAGACGGTGGTGGATGTGGCTCAGCAGGTCGACCCGGTCAAGCTGAACCAGACGTTGTCCGCCACCGCGGAAGCGCTCGGCGGGCTCGGTGATCGGTTCGGCCAGTCGATCGTCCACGGCAACGAGATCCTGGCCGACATCAACCCGCAGATGCCCCAGATCCGCCACGACAACCAACTGTCTCGCCGATCTCGGCGACGTGTACGCCAACGCGGCGCCGGACCTGTTCGACGGTCTGGAGCACGCGGTGACGACCGCGCGCACCCTCAACGAGCAGCAGGGCAACATCGATCAGGCGCTGATGGCCGCGGTCGGGTTCGGCAACACCGGCGGCGACATCTTCGAACGCGGCGGGCCCTACCTGGTGCGTGGCACCGCGGACCTGGTGCCCACCTCGCAACTGCTCGACACCTACAGCCCCGCACTCTTCTGCACGATCCGCAACTTCCACGACGTCGAGCCGCAAGGTCGCCGCATCGCTTGGCGGCAACGGGTATTCGCTGCGGACCGACGTCCGGAACTCATCGGATTGGGCGCGGGTAATCCATACGTGTATCCCGACAACCTGCCGCGGGTGAACGCGCGGGCGGCCCCGAGGGCAGGCCGGGCTGTTGGCAGCCCATCACGCGTGATCTGTGGCCTGCGCCCTACCTGGTGATGGACACCGGTGCCTCCATCGCGCCGTACAACCACTTCGAACTCGGCCAGCCGATCCTGATCGAGTACGTGTGGGGACGCCAGATCGGGGAGAACACGATCAACCCATGAAAATCACCGGAACAGCCATCAAGCTCGGCATCTTCTCACTGGTGCTGTTGCTGTTCACCGCGATGCATCATCGTGGTGTTCGGCCAGATGCGGTTTGACCGCACCACCGGGTATTCGGCGATCTTCTCCAATACCAGCGGGCTTCGGACGGGCCAGTTCGTCCGAGCCTCCGGCGTCGAGGTCGGCAAGGTCTCCAAGATCGAACTCATCGACGGTGGATCGCAGGTGCGGGTCGACTTCAACGTCGATCGCTCGCTGCCGCTGTTCGACGGGACGACCGCTTCCATCCGGTACCTGAACCTGATCGGCGACCGGTACATGGAGCTCAAGCGCGGCGACAGCGACAAGCGCCTGCCGGCCGGCGGCACCATCCCGCTCGAACACACCGAACCCGCGCTCGATCTCGACGCGTTGATCGGCGGCTTCCGGCCCGTGTTCCGGGCGCTCGACCCCGACAAGGTCAACAACATCGCCCAGTCGATCATCACGATCTTCCAGGGCCAGGGCGGCACGATCAACGACATCCTCGACCAGACGGCGTCGCTGACGTCGGCGCTGGCCGATCGTGACCAGGCCATCGGCGAGGTGATCAAGAACCTGAACACCGTGCTGGACACCACGGTCAAGCATCAGCAGCAGTTCGACCGAGACCCTGCAGAACTTCGAGAAGCTCGATCACCGGGCTGAAGAACCGCGAGGATCCGATCGCGAGTTCGGTCGCCAACATCAGCGACGCGGCGGGCACGATCGCCGACCTGCTGGCCGACAACCGCCCGCTGCTGCAGAGCACCGTCACCTATCTCGAAGGGGTCCAGCAGCCGCTGGTGGATCAGAAGGATCGAGCTCAACGACATCCTCGCTCAGGCTGCCGACGGCGTTCAACATCATCGGCCGGGCCGGTGGCATCTACGGCGACTTCTTCAACTTCTACGCCTGCGATATCTCGTTGAAGCTCAACGGCTTGCAGCCGGGCGGCCCGGTGCGAACCGTCAAGCTCTTCAGCCAGCCTTCGGGTAGGTGCACGCCGCAATGAGGACACTCGAGGGTTCGAACCGCGTTCGAAACGGGTTGATGGGCATCATCGTCCTGGTCATCGCTCATCGGCGTGGGGCAGAGCTTCGCCAGCGTGCCGATGCTGTTCGCGACGCCGACGTACTACGCCCAGTTCTCCGACACCGGCGGCCTCAACACGGGCGACAAGGTGCGCATCGCCGGCGTGGACGTCGGCCGGGTGCGATCCATGAAGATCGACGGCGACAAGGTCGTCATCGGCTATCTCGCTCGGCGGCACCCAGATCGGTACCCAGAGCCGCGCGTCCATCCGCACCGACACCATCCTGGGCCGGCGCAACATCGAGATCGAGCCGCGCGGAACAGAACCGTTGCGCGCCAACGGCGTTCTGCCGCTCGGGCCAGACCACCACCGCCGTACCAGATCTACGACGCGTTCTTCGATCTGACCAAGGCGGCGTCCGGCTGGGACACCCAGACGGTGAAGCGGTCACTGAACGTGTTGTCGGAGACCATCGACCAGACCTATCCGCATCTGTCCGCCGCGCTCGACGGTGTCGCCCGGTTCTCCGACACCATCGGCAAGCGCGACGACCAGATCAAACAGCTGCTCGCCAACGCCAACAAGATCGCAGGCGTCCTCGGCAACCGCAGTGCGCAGGTCAACCAACTGCTGGTCAACGCGCAGTCGCTGCTCGCGGCGATCAACGAGCGCAGCTACGCGGTCAGCATGCTGCTCGAGCGGGTGAGCTCGTTCTCCGAACAGGTGAAGGGCTTCATCGACGACAACCCGAACCTCAACCACGTACTCGAGCAGCTGCGCACCAGTCAGCGACATCCTGCGGGACACGCAGGTGCGACCTGATGCACACGCTGACCACGGTGGCGAAGTTCGTTGCGTCGCTTGGTGAGGCGGTGGCCTCCGGCCCGTACTTCAAAGTCATGCTGGTCAACCTGCTGCCGGGCCAGATCCTGCAGCCGTTCGTCGACTCCGCCTTCAAGAAGCGCGGCATCGACCCCGAGAAGTTCTGGGGCGATGCGGGTCTGCCTGCCTGGCGGTTCCCCGATCCGAACGGCGCAGCGGTTCCCGAACGGTGCGCCGGCGCCGGGGCCCGCGGTGCTCGAGGGCACGCCCGAGCATCCCGGGCCCGCGGTGCTCAAGGGCTCGCCGTGCTCGTACACGCCACCGCCCGACGGCTTCTGCCGCGGCCCGGCGACCCGCTGCCGTGTTCGCGACCTGACGACCGGTCCGTTCGGCGGCCCGCGAATACGGCCCGCCCGACGTGGTCACGTCGAACCCGAACCCGAACGGTCCCGGCTTCACGCCGGGTGTGCCCGCCGCGGCCATCCCGGGTCAGATGCCGCCTGACATGCCCGGCGCGCCGGTCGCCGTTGCCGCCGGCGCCTCGCCGGTGCGCGCACCGTGCCCGCTGGGCCCGCTGCCCGTCGAGCCGCCGGACTTCACGCCGGGCATCGCGCCGCTGCCGCCTGCGCTGACGGGTCCGCCGCCGCCACCCGGACCGGGCCCAGACGCGGGCCCGGCCGGCACGCCGCCGCTGCCAGGCAACCCGCCGTACCTCCCGCCCGGATCGCAGGAGGGCTGAGTCGATGTCGACAATCTTCAACGTCCGAAACCTGAAGCTGCCGGGCGTGTCTCGGGCTTCGGTGATCATCGGCACGCTGGTCGTGATCCTGGCGCTGGTGGCCGCCATCGTCGGCTGGAACCTGTACAAGAAGCTGACCACCAACACCGTCGTCGCCTACTTCCCGAGACACGCTGGCGCTGTATGCCGGCGACAGGGTGCAGATCATGGGCGTCAGGGTCGGCTCGATCGACAAGATCGAGCCGGCGGGCGACAAGATGAAGGTGACGTTCCACTACGACAACAAGTTCAAGGTCCCGGCCAACGCCACCGCGTCGATCCTCAACCCGAGCCTGGTGGCGTCGCGCAACATCCAGCTGTCGCCGCCGTACACCGGCGGACCCGGTGATGGAGGACAACGCGGTCATCCCGATCGACCGCACGCAGGTGCCGGTCGAGTACGACGAGTTGCGCGACTCGATCAACCGGATCCTGACCGACCTCGGCCCGACCAAGGAACAGCCCAAGGGCCCGTTCGGCGACATCATCGAATCCGCGGCCAACGGCTTCGCAGGCAAGGGCGAACAGCTCAACAGGACGCTGAACGGACTGTCGGAAGCGCTCTACACCCTCAACGAGGGGCGCGGCGACTTCTTCGGCGTGATCAAGAGTCTGGCGCTGTTCGTCAACGCGCTCTACCAGAGCGATCAGCAGTTCGTCGCGCTCAACGACGACCTCGCGACGTTCACCAACTCGTTCACCAACACCAACCGTGAGGTGGCCAACGCGCTGCAGGACCTCAACCAGTTGTTGACGACCACGCGTCAGTTCATCAGCAAGAACGGCGAGGTGCTGAGCCACGACGTCAACAACCTGGCCGACGTCACCAACGCGATCCTGCAGCCCGATCCGCTGAACGGCTTGGAGACCGCGCTGCACGTGTTCCCCACGCTCGGCGCGAACCTGACGAACATCGTGTCGCCCGAACACCGGCGGCGTCATGGGCCTCCCACCATCAACAACTTCGCGAACCCGCTTCAGTTCGTGTGCAGCTCGATTCAGGCCGGCAGCAGGCTCGGCTACCAGGACTCCGCGGAGATGTGTGCGCAGTACCTGGCGCCGATCCTCGACGCGATCAAGTTCAACTTCCCGCCATTCGGCGTCGAACCAGTTCACCAGTGCGATGACGCTGCCCGAAGCAGATCGCCGTACTCCGAGCCGCGGCTGCAGCCGCCAGGCGGGCTACAAGGACACCACCGTGCCGGGCATCTGGTCGCGCGACACCTTGTTCTCGCACGGCAACCACGAGCCGGGCTGGGTGACCGCGCCCAGGCATGCAGGGCGTCGACGTGCAGCCGTTCACCGCAGAACATGCTGACCCCCGAGTCCCTCGCCGAGCTGATGGGTGGCCCTGACGCGCCGATCCCGCAGGCGCCGCCCGCATTCGGGGCACCGCCTGAGGCAACCTGCCCGGCCCGCCGGACTCGTACAACGAGAACAACCCGCTGCCGCCGCCGTGGTATCCGCAGCCGGGACCGCCGCCCGGTCCCGCACCGGGCGTGATACCGGGCGACCCGGGCGGTTCACCGCTGCTCCGGGCCTGCGCCGGCCGCCCCGGCTGGACCCGCGCCCGGCGGGCCGGCGCTACCCGCTGAGGCAGGTGGATGAGCATGCTTGCGTGAAGGTGGAGCCGAGATCGCCAGCGCGCGCCACGGCGCGCTCGTCGACTGGTCGGCGTTGGTGCTGAGCTCGTGCGGGTCGTGGCAGGGCATCGCGAACGTTGCCGCTGCCGGGCGGCCCCGGCACCGGATCGGACAAGATGACGATCTACGTGCAGATGCCGGATACGTTGGCGCTCAACGTCAACAGCCGCGTCCGGGTGGCCGACGTGTATCGTCGGCCGGGTGCGCGAGATCGCGCTGAAGAACTGGGTCGCGACGCTGACGCTCGATCTGCAACCGGGCATCAAGCTGCCGGTGAACACGCTGGCCAAGATCGGCCAGACCAGCCTGCTGGGCAGCCAGCACGTGCAGCTGGACGCGCCGCCGGATCCGTCGCCGCAGCTGTTGCGCAACGGCGACACCATCCCGCTGAAGAACAGCTCGGCGTTCCCCAGCACGGAGCGGGTGCTGGCGAGCATCGCCACGATCCTGCGCGGCGGCGGCATCCAGAACCTGGACACGATCCAGACCGAGATCAACAACCTGCTGACCGGTCGGGCCGATCAGATCCGGGAGTTCCTGAACCGGCTGGACACGTTCACCGACGAGCTGAACAAGCAGCGCCAGGACATCACCCGCGCGATCGATTCCACCAATCGACTGCTGACGATCGTGGCTGCAGCGCAACGACACGCTGGATCGGGTGCTGACCGAATTCCCGCCGCTGATCAAGCATTTCGCCGACACGCGCGATCTGTTCGCCGACGCGGTGGACGGCGCTCGGCCGGATCGGCGTGGCTGCCGACAACGCGCTGGCGCCGTCGAGCGCCAACCTGCACACCAACCTGCAGAACCTGCAGCGGCCGCTCAAGCAGCTGGGCCGGGCGTCGCCGTACCTGGTCGGCGCGCTCAAGCTGATGCTCACCGCGCCGTTCTCGATCGAGAACGTGCCGAAGGTGGTTCGCGGCGACTACCTCAACGTGTCGCTGATGATCGACCTGACGCTCGTCCGGCTCGACAACAGCCGTCCTGACGGGCACCGGGGTCTCGGGCATGCTGCGCGCACTCGAGCAGTCCTGGGGCCGCGACCCGGCGACGATGATCCCGGATGTGCGGTTCACGCCGAACCCGCACGACGCGCCGGGCGGACCGCTGGTGGAAAGGGGTGAGTGAGCAGTGCTGACCCGTTTCATCAAGATCCAGCTGGTGCTGTTCACCATCCTGACGATCATCGCGATCGTCGCGTTGGGCTGGTACTACCTGCGGCTGCCCAGCCTGGTCGGCATCGGGCAACTACGAGCTGCACGCCGACCTGCCCCGGTCCGGCGGCCTGTACGCGACCGCCGAACGTGACGTATCGCGGCACCCAGATCGGCAAGGTCACCGACGGTCGAGCCCACCGAGAACGGCGCGCCGAGGCGACGATGAGCATCGACAAGCCGCTACAAGATCCCGGTCGACGCGGTAGCCAACGTGCACTCGGTGTCGGCGATCGGTGAGCAGTTCCTGACCTGGTGTCGACGGGCAACCCCGGCCAGTACTTCAGTGACGGTCAGACCATCGACGCAGATGGGCGACGGTGCCCAAGCGAGGTCGGTCCGGCGCTGGACGCCGCGAACCGCGGCCTGTGCCGTGCTGCCCAAGGAGAAGATCGACGCGCTGCTCACCGAAACCTCGCAGGCGGTGGGCGGATTGGGCCCGGCGCTGCAACGGCTGGTCGACTCGACGACGAACATCGCGCAGGGCTTCAGGGACAACCTGCCGCAGGTCAACGACATCATCGCGCACTCGGCGCCGATCCTCGACAGCCAGGTCGACTCCGGCGACAACATCGAGCAGTGGGCGCGCAACCTGAACATCATCGCGGCCCAGTCCGCCGAACAGGACGCGGCGCTGCGCAGTGGGCTGCAGCAGGCGGCTCCGACGCTGGATCAGACGGCGACGGTGTTCAGCGATGTGCGCGACGCGTTGCCGCAGACGCTGGCGAACCTGGCCGTCGTCATCGACATGCTCAAGCGCTATCACAAGGGGCCTCGAGCAGACGTTGGTGATCCTGCCGCAGGGCGCGGCGACGGCGCAGGCGGGCACGCTCTTCGAAAACCTCGGCCAGCTGCCGCTGGCGCTGTCGATCAACCAGCCGCCGCCGTGCCTGACCGGGTTCCTGCCCGCCTCGGAGTGGCGGTCGCCGGCCGACACCAGCATGCCAGCGCCGCTGCCGACGGGCACCTACTGCAAGATTCCGAAGGACTACCAGGGCAACGCGTGGTTCGCGGTGCGCGCAACTACCCGTGCGTGGACGTCCCGGGTAAGCGGGCGGCGACACCGAGGAGTGCCGCAGCAACGAGCCGTACGTGCCGCTGGGCACCTAACCCGTGGTACGGCGATCCGAACCAGGTCCTGTCGCTGCCCGGCGCCCGCGGCGCGCTGCGACCAGGGTGTCAACCCCGGCGGTGCGTCATTCCGGCACCGACGGTCAACAGCGGCGTCAACCCGGCGCCTGCGGATCAGCTGCCACCGCCGCGCGAGTCGTCGGCGCCGGTCAGCGACCCGCTGAGCCCGCCTGGCCGGGGCACGGTTCAGTGCAGTGGACAACAACCCAACCCGTGTACGTACACTCCGGCACCAGGGCCACCCGGCTCCACGGCGATCTACAGCCCGACCAGCGGTGAGGTGGTCGGACCCGACGGCGTCAGGTACAACGTCAGCAATTCGAGTAACCCAGGAGACGACGGATGGAAGGAGATGCTGGCACCCGCCGGCTGAACCCCACCGATGCTGATGAAACGCCGGACGAGTCGTTAGCAGTATCTACAGAACACCAAACCGAACAAGCCACCGAAGCCAATCGCCGGAGCCGGCTGACCGGAGACCGTCGAGCGACGGTCGGCGGCCGTCGCGCCTCGGCGTCGGCTGGGTGGTCAGGCATCTGCGCCGGGCTGCTGGTCCTGGCCGCGGGGGCAGGCGGTCGGCGGATACCTGGCGCTGCGGTCCCATCGACGACGAGTGAGGCGATCGCGCGCGCCGAGCGCGGCGGCGCTGCAGGCGGCGAAGGATTGCGTGGCCGCGACGCAGGCGCCGGACACGGCGGCCATGATCGCCGCGCCAGTCCAAGATCATCGAGTGCGCGACCGGTGACTTCGGGTGTGCAGGCGCCCCTGTACAGCAGCGTGCTGGCCGAGGCCTACCAGGCCGGCAACGTCAAGGTGCAGGTGTCGGACATGCGTGCGGCGGTCGAGCGGCACAACGCCGACGGATCGGTCGACGTGCTGGTCGCGGTGCGGGTCAAGGTGACCAACTCCGAGACCGCCGACCAGGACAGGGTACCGGCTGCGTGTGCAGATGGCAGCCTGACGCCGGCAAGCTACAAGATCGCCAGGCTGGATCAGGTCAGTCGTCGTGACGGCTGTGCTCGACGCGACGCCCGAGACGCGCCGGCCGACGAGTCGGCGCCCGAACAGCCGATCGCGTCCTGGTTGGCGCGGGCCGGCGCGTTCTCGCGTCGACGTCGCTGTTGGGCGTCGCGGTGATCGCGACGATGGCGCTGCTCGGCGCTGGTCCGCGCCGCAGCGCGGCTGGCTGTGGTGGGTCGTTCACCGGCGCGGCGGCGCTGATCTGTCGTGCTGGTGGCGGTCAACCGGTCGCTGCTGCCGACGATCACCGGGTGGAGCGCTGGGCCGCGCGCTGTTCGGCATCGCGCGTGAGGAAGCGCGACGGTGTCGCCGGTCGGCGCTTGCGCGACTGGTCGGCCGCGATCTGGCGCATCTGCTGGACACCGCGGCGCTGTTCATCGGATGGCTTGTGGCCGCTGTGGGATCGCCGCCGCCGCACGTTCGCCGATCTGCTGCTGCGCACCGAGGTGCACTGACGGTCGAGCCGCCGCAGCGCGACATGCGCCGGCCGGTCGCGGTGGCGCTCGTTGCGGCGACGCTGCGTGTGCGCGCGGCCGTGCGGCACTGAGCTATCTGGTGGTGTACCGGCATGATCGGGCGGTCGACGCGGCGCAGCGCGCAGATCGCGGCGCAGGGGCCGCGGATCGTCGAACGAAGATGCTCGAGCTACGACGATCGACACGTTGCAGCAGGACTTCTCCCACGCCCAGTCGTTGACGACCGACGCCTACCGGCCGCAGTTGATCGCCCAGCAGCAGGCGGTACGGAAGGCGGGCGCCACCAAGAACGAGTACTGGGCGGTGAGCAGCGCGGTGCTGTCGGCGCCACAGGACCGGACCACGCGTCGATGCTGTTGGCGATGCAGGGCCAGCGCGGCAGCGACGCCGAAGGACCTCAAGTTCATCACCGCGACGGTGCGGGTCGACTTCGACAAGTCACGCGACGGGCAGTGGCGGGTCGCCAATCTCATCCGTGCTGAAGAAGCCGCAGATGAATCACGGCGGGCCAATGAGCCCGCGGCGCAAGCTCGAGGCCGACGAGCAGGACTTCTTCCGATGTGGCTGCCGAAGCCGCCGCGGCGCTGGGGTCTGCCGACTCATCGCCAGCGACTGGCGACGCTGTTGATCGCGGCCGGCATCACCGCGAAGCGCGCTGATGCTGATTCAGCCATGAGAAGGACCACCGGGCGTCGGTCAAGGAAGCCGCAGGCGTTGGGCTACGTGCGGGAGTTCATGACCGCGTACACGACGCTGGATCCGTTCCACGCCAACGACTATGCCGACCGGATCCTCGCGCAGGGCACCGGCGACTTCGCGAAGATGTTCAAGGAGAAGGAGAACGAGATCCTGATCCAGGTCGCCCGCGCCGAGCCCACGACGGGCACCGTGCTCGAGAGCGGGCGTGCAGCGGTGGAACGACAACGGCAGCGCCGACGTGCTGGTCGCGACGAAGATCTCCGACGAAGTCGCCGGACGGGAAGTCGACGATCGAGAGCGGAAACCGTTGGGTTGCAACGGCTATCAAGGAAGGACAGCAGTGGAAGATCAGCCAGCTGATTCAGGTGATCTGACCACGGACGCTGAATCGCTCAGCCGGACGCTGAACAGCGGCTCGACGCCGGCGGCGCCGTCGCCGCCATCGGATGCCGCTGCGTAAGGAGCTCGCGGCGAGACCCGTGAGGACGCACGTCGACGACCGCGACGCGACGAGAAGCCCGAGACCGCCGAGGCGCCTGACGGCTGCCGAATCCGTCGGCCGAGCCCGCGCCGTCGTCGCCGGTGGAGCCTGTTCCGCCGTCGCGCGAAAACATGCTGAGCCTGAGGCTGTTTCAGGACCGGTGCAGACAGGTCGCGGAGCCGCGAGGAGCCAGAAGCGGCGCAAACGCGGCACGCGCACGCCCGTCGGCAAGGCCAGCCAGCACGGCCAGAAGCCGGTCAAGCGAACGCCGGAGAGCCGGCCGTCGAAGACGGAGCGGCCGCAGCGTCGGACGAGAGCGCGGGGACAGCGCCTCCGAGGAGACGCCAGCAGGAAGAGCAGATCCTGGTGCCGCACCGGCCCGCAGGCAAGCGACTGACCATCGCGGCGGCCGCCGCGGGCGTCGTCTTCGTCGGTGCGGCGGCGCTTCGCGGGTGCGACGCTGCAGCCGTACCTCGGCCGACCGTGCGTTGGTGCACACCAAGCTCGACATCGCCGGACCGCCGCCAACGCGATCACCACGTTGTGGACGTACACCCCGGACAACATGGACATAGCTGCCGGACCGGGCGGCCGGCTACCTGGGCGGCGACTTCGCCAACGAGTACCGCGGAAGTACATCGACGCCGATCGTCGCCACCAACAAGCAGGCGCAGGTCACCAACACCACGCAGGTGATGGGCGCGGCCGTGGAATCGGTGACGCCGACCGAGGCCACCGCGATCGTGTACACCAATTCGGTGGCCACCAGCCCGGCGTCGAAGAACATCCCGTCACTGCGCTACCTGTCCTACCGGTTGACGATGCAGCGCCACGACGCGAAGTGGTTGATCACCCGCATGTCGACCGTGACGTCGCTTTGACTCTGACACCGCAGCTGTAGACCGAGACGTCAGGCCATGCCCGTCGTGTCCCCGGTCTCCGAGCGATTGACGGTCGTCGGCCTGCTGCTGCTGACGTTTGCGACCGGCATCGTCGACGCGGTCAGCGTGCTCGTGCTCGGCCACGTGTTCGTCGCCAACATGACCGGCAACGTCATCTTCCTCGGGTTCTGGTTCGTTCCGCACTCCGGTCGTCGACATGACCGCCGCCATCGTCGCGTTCGTCAGCTTCTTGGCAGGCACGGTGTTCGGGGGCCGGTTCGGCGCGGCACATCGACAGCGAGGTCCGCGCTCTGGCTCACCGTCGCGCTCGGCGCGGAAGTCGTTGTGCTGCTGACACTCAGCAGCCGCCGTAACTGAACGAAGCATAT
>ERZ1370068.8704-contig-7538_pt1 | contig 17936 bp, 36 predicted proteins | sample MGYA00561227_ERZ1370068 | MGnify/ENA primary metagenome ERZ1370068 (study PRJEB38410, sample SAMEA6850437) | metagenome | study: Metagenomic assessment of the ecological functions of the soil: analysis of the soil microbiota associated with the...
AACTGAAGGTGCGGCCTGGACGATACATCCAAGCCGTGGGTAATCTCTCGGATGAGCGTCATGAGGCGTCCGAAGACACGACGCCCAATGACGAGAGCCGACAGCTGGATCTAGGGCGTGCATCATAAAACCGGACAACCAAATGCTGACTTTGCCGGCCCAACGTCCGTTATTGCGGGTAAAGCGGACATGGCGCGGACTTGTCAGTATGTCCGCTAATGACCCAAAGCGGACATCCAACGATTTTTGTGAACTCTTTTGCCTTGTGTCCCATATTAATGTCGCCTTTGCCTATAAGGCTGTCGGGCAACGGTCTGAATGCCTATGACGATGCCGCGACGGATCGCGACCAGGCGTTGGATCGACGAGAAGTATTGAGTGGACAGAGGCTCCCCCAATTCACAACCGCGGTCATACTTCGAATGCTGCCTCTCGTCCGTTTCGCTCCCGGTCTTGCCAAGCTGCTTGAGTACAAGCTTGCGGATGCGCCAGCTGACATAAAAGCGGGCCTCGCGGTTACTGCGGTGGCGTTGCCGGTTGGGATTGCATATGCCGGACTTGCCGGATTCCGTCCAGAAGTCGGTCTTTATTCAAGCCGTATTGCCCCTTGTGGCCTACGCGATTTTCGGCTCGTCGCGCCAACTCATTGTCGGCCCCGATGCGGCAACGTGCGCCGTGATTGCAGCCGCCGTCGCTCCCCTCGCAGCAGGTGACGAAGCCGACCTACGCCTCCCTATCGGCGATGCTGGCCTTGCTCACGGGGTTGATATGTATCGCCGCAAGCTTTCTTCGCCTAGGCGCGCTCGCAGACTTCTTGTCGAGGCCCATCTTGGTGGGCTTCCTGAATGGAGTAGCGCTGTCGATAATCCTGGGGCAAGCCGACAAGATCTTCGGCTTTGCGGTTGTTGAGAGCGGGATTTTGCGCCCGCCTGGTAGAGATCTTTGGGAAACTCGGCGAGAGCCACGGGCCGACCCTCGCCGTTGCTGCCGGCACATTTCTTGTCATGGCGATTAGCACCTCGCCTACTGCCGTGGCTACCCGCAGCTCTTGTTGGCATGACTCTGGCGGGCGCTGCGGTTTTCCTCTTCCACCTGACCAACATCGGGAGTGAAGACGGTGGGCCCAGTGCCGGGTGGTCTGCCAGCACTTACGCTGCCTAGCGCCAATCCGGCGCTTCTTCCCGCTTCTGGCGGCAGCGGCGGGCTTAGCACTTGTCAGCTTCTCAAGTCTGATGCTTACGGCTCGAAGTTTTGCGACGAAAACGGATACGACATCGAACCAGACCAGGATTTCGCGGCGTTGGGCGTGGCAAACGTGGCATCCGCCGTGTCGCAAGGGTTCGCCATAAGCGGGGCCGACTCACGCACACGCCATGAGCGATGCGGCAGGGGTAGAACGCATGCCGTTGGACTCGTGGCGGCCGCTGCGGTGGCGCTCGTGCTGCTGTTCTTCACCACACCGCTGCAATACGTCCCGATGGCGGCGCTCGGCGCCGTGCTCGTCGTCGCTGGTTTGTCCTTGATCGATATTCGCAGCGTCAGACTTTTTATCAAATTGATCGGACCGAGGCCGTTCTGTCAGCACTTGCCACGCTCGGCGTTGTGGCAGTGGGGGCCGTCAACGCCATTCTGTTCGCCGTGGTCCTTGCCCTGCTGCGCTTTATTAAATTGATGTCCGCGGCCGCGCGTGGAAATCTTGGGCAAGGTCGAAGGTCTTCCAGGACTTCACTCGCTCGACCGACATGAGGGCAGTCAGGAATTTCCTGGGATGCTGCTCTTTCGTTTCAACGCGCCGATCACCTTTTTCAACGCGCCCTACTTTAAGCGGGAGTTGATGAGAGTCGTTGATGAAGCGGGACCAAACCTACGTCACGTCGTTATCGACCTGCTTCCGGTTACCAACATCGATGCTACCGGACTGCTCACCGTCACCGAATTGGTGCAGACACTTGAGACTCGCGGCATACGATTGAATGCTGCCGGGAGGGCAACTGAGTGGCGAAACTGGGCCCGATCGCGGGGTTTTGCGGGAAACCGCATCCGAATCTTTCCCACATTGCGCCAAGCCGTTCGTGACCTATCGGTCCGGCGCAATGAGCAGTGATGTCTATGTCCGCTTATGGCACATAGCGGACGTGCCACTCGCATTGACGAATGTCTGCTTTGAGGGGAAGAACGGACATGGCGGGGACTTGTCGGTATGTCCGCCTCATGACCCTAAGCGGACATCCAGGCCCTGCGAGCCAATGCCAGCCACCGGCGAGCAGAAGTTGCTTTGCCTCTCCTAACCATATACAGGTGGTTGGGAGAGCGAGTGAAATTCGTGGTGAAGGCTTTTGCGTTGAGTACTATGAGACGCGCAAGCGTTGAGCTGCAGGTGCGTACGGGTAACGGGGCCTCATCAAAGCCCTCCACAACTCCATCTGGTGAGGCAGCGTCGCTCGCAAGCCGCGAACGCCTCACTGCACTTGGCGTTGCACCTGTGCCAAGCCTCGTCTGGAAGCCGACCGAGGTCGCGCGCCAGAGCGCAACGATCCGAACAGTAAGATTGCTCGTATTGACATTTCTTGTGTGTTGCCCAGGCGAGGGCACACGTTGCAAGCAGCGAAAACAAGGCAAGAATTAGTAGGCGCATGGCGAATAGCGTCTATGCTCGATTGGCGTACAAACAAATGCCGATGTTCGCCAACACCCTGGCCTGATTGTGTCGCGGAAACCGGCGTTGGGTCAAGTGCTGGGCGAACAGCAGAGCGCCCGCATAGCTCACGTGCTCTGCGCATTCACGGATCGCACCTACTGCCGGCCTTCAATGCAACTCGTGTATGATGGCATTTCTAGGCAGAAGACACGGATTTTTAGCACGCTTTCGGACACAGGAAACCGAGCCCCAGCGACGCTTGGCCGGTTTTCTCAGCGGATCGGTGTTGACGAGCCTCAGTTTGGGAGTGATCAATGGCGACCCAACCAGCACGAAAATGTCGATGCGCGTCTGATACACACGGTCACGACCCCGGCAAGTGCGCCAATCTAGCAACTCAGCCCGACAGCTTATGCAAACTTTGTTACGATACGACCTTGGAGGAAGTTAAAGAGAGGTTGGAGGAACTTAAAGACATAACCGCAACAAGCCAAAAGGATGAGCGGAAAGAAGGTCGCAAAACATCGCAGCGCATAAGGGCCGTCGGCTATTGGTCGGTTGTTATGCGGAACTCAGCTGCCACTGCTAGAATTAATATAAGCCTGTCGGAAATGTCGAAAAGTGACTAGATTCATCCCTAGAAACCGGTTCATCTGGCAATGTGTCAGTCAACTCACTCTAGGCTCAAGCAGAGGCCTTTGGTAATGTCGATTTGGGAAAAGCTCGCTGCTGCTACTGCAGACCTCTCGTTTGGGGGCCAAATTGCCGCGCTGCTTGGTCGCGCAAGAGGCACCACGTCCGGGATCAAAAGCAGGATGAGCCCGCCGACAACGCGCTGCCGTTCACCGTCGGCATGATCTCGCTTGGCGCGAAAATGGCCAAGTCCGACGGCGTCGTTACCAAGGACGAGGTCCGCGCTTTCAAAAAGGCTTTCAAGGTAACTGACGCGGAGATGAAACACACTGCCCGCGCCTTCAATCTCGCCAAGCAGGACGTAGCTGGCTACGAAACTTGCGCCGACGAACTCATCACCGTGTTCCGCGGCGACCGCAAAATGCTTGAGTATGTGCTCGAAGGTGTCTTCCACATTGCTAAGGCCGACGGGGTGCTCCACCCTAAGGAAGAAGAATTCCTTCGGAAGGTCGCGAAGCGTTTCGGTTTCACGGATGCCGAATTCGACTTTATGAAGGCGCGCCATACTCCAGGGCCCGAGCGCAACCCTTATGACGTACTCGGCCTCAAACCCTCTGTCAGCAGACGATGAACTGAGGAACCACTTCAGCCGACTGGTTGCCGAAAATCAATCGGATGAGTTCTTGGCGCGTGGAATGCCGAAGGAGTTCGTCCTCATCTCGACAGAGAGGGTCGCCGCGATCAAACAGGCCTATGACGCGATCGCCGGGCGAGCGGGGGATTTAGCTCAGCGCGAGCGAAGACCGGGAGGAGAAACGAGTGCTCGCAACGTTCGTGTGTTCGTGGCCTTCGGGTCCCGTCGCGAATTCTATTCCCCTACTATCCGCTAACGCTCTTGAAGGCGCTCGGGTCTGAAGTCTAAGACCGTGGATTCAGGCGAAGTGCGGAAACCTGGCTGACCGGAACGACTTCCAGCTCAAACAGCTCTGAGCTTCTCGACACCCGGCGGCAATGATCTGATTTTGCCTCCCCGATGCTGGGTGCGTTTAGAACCGCAAAGAAGCCCGGTTCATCTCCTACCTTGTATAGAACCTGGGATAGCACGCCGTGCCGGATCAGATCCCAGGTAGAAGGATCCTAGTCGGCGCGTTAGGTGCTCAATGACTTGTTCCTCGTCGCACCTGCTCTTTGGCCGACTAATCACCATGAACAGCATGATATCCTCCTCAAGTAGCCTTTCTTGATGGGCGCACGTTTCCACGACAGATTCGTGACAAGTGAGATTGAAGCCGAGCTGCACGAAGGCGGACCAGAGAGGAATATTGTCTTGCTCCAATTGGAGGCATTTATATACGCTCAATGTTGTAGGGAGGAGGCCATGGCTGCGGATAAAGGCTTTTCGTTACCCACCGCTCAGCAGGCGATGGAGAAGCTCGCGCTTGCCGAAGCGGAGAAGGCTTCTGCCGCGGCACGCAAGCAGGCAGAGCTGGAATCCGAAAAGAAGATGCTTCTGGAAAAGATCACCAAGCCGTCGGGCGTGTCTGACGAGGAAGCGCTCCGCCGCGTGGCGGCGATCATCGAGCGAGCAGTCTCAAATGGTCTCACCGAGGTGCAGGTCTATCGCTTTCCGAACGCGCTCTGCACCGATCGCGGCCGCGCCATCAACCAGCAGGAGCCGGGTAGGGAGACGACGCTGACCGCCTGCCGAAAGAAATGTATCAGTTCTGGGAGTGGCAGCTTCGTCCGCGCGGATACAAGATCAAATTACACTTTCCGGACGGCACGCCTGGCGACGTCGGCATCACGTTGAAGCGTGAGCGACTAAGCGTATCGGCGCGGCGATGCGCTGACTATCAAGGGGAATCGGGGGTGATTGGCTCAAGGCGGCCGTTGGTCGCCTGTCCACATTTGCAGTTTCGAGGAGGACCCATCGGATGACCATTCAACAAGCCCCAGCCAAGCCGCAGGCCAGCGCCACTTTCCTCTATCGCCTGGAGGAATCCTGCACTGGAGGCGTGGTCCTATTGGGTCGACGCCTGGCAGCGCGGGATCTTTTCCTCGACGTCATGCAGCAGCGGAGCAAGCAGTACGAGGAGCATGCCGCCAAGCCGGCCCCGCACGTCCTCGAATTCGGCGCCGAGCTCGTCATGGATGGGCGCAAGCTGCCGCGACCGGTGAATTACATTCTCGCCCGCGTCACGCCGCCGAAGGGTGTCAGCGTCAATGCACAAGAAGCGGCCGTTCGTCATCGTCGACCCGCGCGCCGGCCACGGACCGGGCATCGGCGGGTTCAAGGCGCAGAGCGAAATCGGCGTGGCCTTCCAGGCAGGCCATCCCTGCTACTTCATCGGCTTCCTTCCCGAGCCGGTCCCAGGCCAGACTATCGAGGACATTGTGATGGCCGAGGCGGCGTTTCTCGAGCGCGTCATCGCCCTTCATCCCGAGGCCGATGGCAAGCCGGCAGTCATCGGCAATTGCCAGGCAGGCTGGGCGGTGATGATGGTCGCCGCCAAGCGGCCCGAGCTTTCGGTCCGATCATCGTTGCCGGCTCGCCTCTGTCTTATTGGGCTGGCGTGCATGGCGAAAATCCCATGCGCTACACCGGCGGCCTGCTCGGCGGCACTTGGCTCACGGCGCTGATGGGCGATCTCGGCGCCGGCAAGTTCGACGGCGCCTGGCTCGTCAGCAACTTCGAGAACCTCAACCCCGCCAACACGCTACTGGACCAAGCAGTACAATCTCTATTCCAAGGTCGATACCGAAGCTCCCCGCTATCTCGAATTCGAGAAATGGTGGGGCGGGCACGTCCTTCTCAACGCCGAGGAGATGCAGTTCATCGCCGACGAGCTGTTCATCGGCAACAAGCTCGCGACCGGCAGGCATCGTGACGTCGGACGGCGCAGAGCGTGGATCTGCGCAGCATCCGCTCGCCGATCATCGTGTTCTGCTCGAAGGCCGACAACATCACGCCGCCGTCGCAGGCGCTCGACTGGATCCTCGACCTCTATGGCAGCGTCGAGGACATCCGGGCCCACGGCCAGACCATCATCTACGCCGTGCACGAATCGATCGGCCATCTCGGCATCTTCGTCTCCGGCTCGGTGGCAAAGAAGGAGCACGATGAGTTCGCCGAGCAACATCGACCTGATCGACGTGCTGCCGCCCGGCCTTTACGAGGCGGTGATGACGCCGAAGGAGGCAGCCGGTCCGAGTGACGACGACTTGGTTGGACGGCAACTATCTCGTCCGCTTCGAGGCGCGAACGCTCGACGATATCCGGGCTCTCGGCGGCAACAGCATGGAGGACGAGCGCCAGTTCGCCGCGGTCGCGCGGCTGTCCGAAATCAATCTCGGCCTGTACCGAGCCTTCATGCAGCCTTGGGTCAAGGCCTGGGCCAATGCAGGCTTCGCCGAGTGGATGCGTAAGATGCACCCGCTCCGCTTCCCCTATGAGATGTTCACCCCTGCCAATCCTTTCCTCAAGTCCGTCTCCTCGACGGCGGAACACGTGCGCGAAAATCGCCAGCTCGCTCTCGCCGGACAACGTCTTCTGGCAGGCGCAGGAGAAGATGGGAAGGCAATCGAGTCCTCTTTGAAGGCCTACGGCGATATGCGGGACCGCTTCCTTGAGACGACGTTCCACGCCGTTTACGGCTCGCCAGTTCCTGCAAGCGCTAGCCGGCCTGAAGGCCTCCGACGCATCTCCACGTCACCGGCCTGGCATCGACGCGGTCTACCGGGCCTTCGTCGCGCAGCGCGGATCGATGAGATTACGCGGAACATTGCGCAAGGCGGCCCGCGCGAGGCGGCGATCCGCGCTCTTCTCTACATCCGCATGCCCGAGGGTGTCGCCGACGAACGCGGCTTCCGCCTGCTTGAGCATATGCGCGAAGATACCGGCAGCGGACTTTCGCTCGCGGACTTCAAGACCATGGTGCGCGATCAGTTCTTCACGCTGTTACTCGACGAGCGCGCGACGCGGTCGAGGCCATGCCAGCCATGCTCGACGACGATCCTGAGCTCGCCCAGCGCATGGCAAGTACGCTCGCGCAAGCTGACTGAGGTCGCTCGGCGTGGAAAGCAAGCTCGGCAAGAGCCGACTCGCCGAGATGACTGCGATGTTCGAGTCGAGAAAGGCCGCAAGAGCTCCCAAGAATGGTGCGCCGAAAGAGAGTCGCATGCAGCCTCCCCGACCCGCCCGGGCGCCAGCGGCGAAGCCGCATCAGGGCCCACTAGCGCAATTTGAGCTGAAGGATCGAGCCATGAACGAGAACTCAACGGCGTCGACCTTGCGTCGGCACGAAAAGTACGACCGCCTGATCGCCGCGGCAAAGAAACTTGAGCCGATCGCCACCGCCGTGGCCCATCCTTGCGACGAGACCTCGCTGAAAGGCGCGGTCGAAGCCGGCGAGGCGGGATTGATCAAACCCATCCTCGTCGGCCCCAAGGACAAGATCGCCGCGGTCGCCGAGCAATTTTCGCTCGACCTCGGCGGCATCGAGATCGTCGACGTGCCGCACAGCCAGGCTGCCGCCGAGAAAGCCGTCGAGCTCGTGCGCACGGGCAAAGCCGATCTTCTGATGAAGGGAAGCCTGCATACCGACGAGCTGCTCGGCGAGGTGATGAAGCGTGAGACCGGGCTGCGCACAGGACGGCGCATCAGCCACGTCTTCGTCATGGACGTCCCGAGCCATCGCGCAGACGCTGTTCATCACCGACGCCGCGGTGAACATCGCGCCCGACCTCGAGTCGAAGCGCGACATCATCCAGAACGCCATCGATCTTTACGCCGGGCTCGGGCTTGGCACGCCGAAGGTCGCCATCCTCTCCGCCGTCGAGACGGTGACGCCGACCATCCCCTCCACCATCGAGGCGGCGGCGCTGTGCAAGATGGCCGATCGCGGCCAGATCACCGGCGGCGAGCTCGACGGCCCGCTCGCCTTCGACAACGCGATCAGCCCCGAGGCGGCCCGCATCAAGGGCATCAAATCGCCGGTTGCCGGTCAGGCGCAGATCCTGGTGGTGCCGGATCTCGAGGCCGGCAACATGCTGGCCAAGAACCTGACCTTCCTCTCCATGCCGACGCCGCCGGCATCGTGCTCGGCGCGCGCGTGCCGATCATCCTCACCTCGCGGGCCGACCATGTGCGGACGCGCATGGCCTCCTGCGCCGTGGCCGCGCTGCTCGCGCCACAGCCAAATGGCGAAAGCAGCCGATCCGGGCCTGAGCCATGGCCGACACCATCCTCGTCGTCAACGCCGGCAGCTCGAGCATCAAGTTTCAGCTGTTCTCGGTCGGCGAACGCGATCGGCTGCAGCGTCTCCTGAAAGGCCAGATCGAAGGCATCGGCGTCCGTCCGCGGCTCTTCGCCAAGGGCGTGAAAGGCGAGACGCTGATCGACCAGACCTGGCCCGGTGCTGACGTTCGCCGATGTGCCTGCGGCGCTCGCCAAGGTCGTGGAATTCCTGCGCGCCGCAGATCGGAAGCTTGCCGATCGCTGTCGGCCATCGTGTGGTGCATGGCGGCCCTGACTACAGCGAGCCGATCCTCATCGACGACGCCGTGATCGAGCGGCTGCAGGCTTTCGCGCCGCTCGCTCCCCTCCACCAGCCGAACAATCTCGGCCCAATTCGCACGCGCTCAGGCAGAGGCAGCCGCAGCTTCCGCAAGTCGCCTGCTTCGATACGGCGTTTCATCGCGGCCATCCCGAAATTGCCGACCGCTACGCTCTGCCCGAACGCTTCTACCAGGAAGGCGTCCGCCGTTACGGTTTCCACGGGCTGTCCTACGAATATATCGCGAGCCGGCTGCCGGAACTGGCGCCTGACATTGCAAAGGGCCGCGTGGTCGTGGCCCATCTCGGCAGCGGCGCGTCCATGTGCGCCATCAACGCTGGGAAGAGCGTCGAGAGCACCATGGGCTTCACCGCGCTCGACGGTCTGCCCATGGGGACGCGCCCCGGTCAGCTCGACGCCGGCGTCGTGCTCTATCTCCTGACCGAGAAGGGCATGAGCGCTGAGCGACATCGAGCATCTGTTCTATTACGACTGCGGTCTCAAGGGCCTCTCCGGCGGGAGCAACGACGTCGAGAGCTTGCTTCAGAGCTCAGACCCGCGCGCCAAGCTCGCGCTCGACTATTTCGTCTATCGCATCGCGCTCTTCACCGGCATGCTCGCGGCCGCCATGAGCGGCATCGACGGCTTCGTGTTCACCGCCGGCGTCGGCGAGAACGCACCTGCCATTCGCGAGGCCGTGGCGCGGCGCCTGTCCTGGCTCGGGCTTGAGCTCGACCCAGAGGCGAACGCCAAGGGCGCCGGGCGCATCTCGGCGCCAGGCTCGCGCATCGCCTGCTACGTCATTCCCACCGACGAGGAACTGATGATCGCCCGCCACACTCTGCGTGTCCTGCGCACGCAGCCGGCATTCCAGCTCAAGGAGAAGCGCGCATGATCGACATCTCCACCTTGCCGCTGCTCAAGGGCAAGAAGGCGCTCGTCACCGGCATCGCCAACGACCAATCGATCGCCTGGGGCTGCGCCAAGGCCTTTCGCGCGTTCGGCGCCGACCTCGCCATTACCTATCTGAACGACAAGGCGAAGCCCTATGTCGAGCCTCTCGCCAAGGAAGTCGAGGCCTCGATCTTCATGCCGCTCAACGTCCAGCGTCGAGGGCCAGCTGGAGGCGGTGTTCGAGACGATCGAGAAGCAATGGGGCAAGCTCGACATCTGCCTCCATTCCATCGCGTTTGCGCCCAAAGCCGACCTGCAGGGCCGCGTGGTCGATTGCTCGAAGGAAGGCTTTCTCCTCGCCATGGATGTGTCCTGCTGGTCGTTCATCCGCATGGCAAAGCTCGCCGAGCCGCTGATGAAGGATGGCGGCACGCTGTCCACCATGACCTATTACGGCTCGCAGATGGTGGTGGAGCATTACAACATGATGGGCCCGGTGAAGGCCGCTCTCGAAGCCTGCGACGCGCTATCTCGCGGCCGAACTTGGGCCGAAAGGCATCAGGGTGCACGCCATTTCGCCAGGGCCGCTCAAGACCCGCGCGGCGTCCGGCATCACCGATTTCGATGAACTGATCGCCAAGGCTCAGGCGAAGGCCCCGTCCCGGCGGCTCGTGTCGATCGAGGATGTCGGCGCGGCTGTGGCGTTTCTCTCCATGAACGGAGCGAAGCTGATCACCGGCGAAACGCTCTATATCGACGGCGGCTATCACATCATCGACTGAGCACGATGGACCCGCGAACCTACACTGCCGGCGAAGTCCTGAAGGATGGCACCGCCGTCACCATTCGGGCCATTCAGAGAGGCGACAAGAGCCGCCTTTTGGAAGCATTCAAGAACCTCGACCGGGAGTCGGTGTACCGGCGCTTCTTCAGCCCCAAGAAAGAGCTGAGCGACCGCGAACTCGAGCAACTGACCGATGTCGATTTCAGCCAGGTCGTTGCTCTCGTCGTCACCACGCAAGGAGCGGATGGCGAAATCCTGATTGGCGGAGGACGCTACGCCACCGAGGGGCGGGTTCGGGCGAAGCCGAAATCGCCTTCATGACCGACGGCAACTATCGGGGCCTTGGCATTGCGTCGCTTATCCTGAAGCATCTCGTGCACATCGCCAGGAGGCTGGAGTGCAGCGCTTCGAGGCTGAGGTGCTTGCCGAAAACTCCCCCATGCTTGCCGTCTTCCGCCGGAGCGGGTTGCCCATGCAACGCCGTCGTGACGGCAGCATCCTTCACGTTACGCTTTCACTCGGGAACCGAAGAGGAGCAGCGACATGGGACATGAGAGCAGCGCACAGGCGTCCGCGCCCGACGCGAGCCCCGCGCGACTCGGCGGCAAGCCAAAGCTGAAGCGGAAGGACTACGAAAAGGCTTTGCGCAAGCTGCAAACGGAACTCTGCGTTTTGCAGGATTGGGTCAAGAGGACCGGTGAGCGGATCGTCGTCGTGTTCGAAGGCCGCGACGCCGCCGGCAAGGGCGGGACGATCAGGGCGCTGACCGAGCGGGTGAGCCCGCGCACCTTCAGATTGGTCGCGCTGCCCGCCCCGTCGGACCGGGAGAAGTCGCAAATGTACGTGCAGCGCTACCTTCGCGCATTTTCCGGCGGCCGGTGAGATCGTGATCTTCGACCGCAGCTGGTACAACCGGGCCGGCGTCGAATACGTCATGGGCTTCTGCACCAGGAGCAGCACAAGCGCTTCCTGCAGATTTGTCCCGAATTCGAGAAGCACATCACCGACAACGGCATCAGGCTGATCAAATATTGGCTGGAAGTGAGCAACGATCAGCAGAAAGAGCGATTCGAGGCGCGGTGGAAGACCCGATGCGGCAATGGAAGCTCAGCGACATGGACCTTCCCTCACGCGAGCGCTGGTACGACTACTCCCGCGCCCGCGACAAGATGCTGGAGGCGACCGACACCGACTTTGCGCCCTGGTATCTCTTGCGCTCGGACGACAAGCGGCGGGCGCGGCTCAATCTCATCTCGCATTTCCTCAGCCTCATTCCCTACGAGGCGTCGCCGGGAAAGAAGGTCAAGCTGCCCACGCCGCGACAAGTCGAAGGCCTACGACGACGACGCGACCATCAAGGACCGCCGCTGGATCAAAGAAAATTCTGAGCGGAGCGGATCAGGCTGGTCGCGGCGCAAGCCTGCTCAAGTCCGGCGCGTCGCGCGAGCGGCTTATAGACATGCACCATGAAGGCGGTGGCGAACAGCGGCGTGAGCAGGTTCAGGATCGGCACCGAGGCAAGCCCGGCGATGATCAGGCCGCACAGCGAACACGGTGGCGAGGTTCGCCTTGCGCAAGCGCCGCGCCTCGTCAGGGGGCAGATGCCGCATGGCCACCATCTCGAAATATTCGCGCCCGAGCAGATAGCCGTTGCCGGCATAGAAGGCGATGAGGTTGACGCCGGGCACGAGCAGCAAGAACAGCGCGACCAGGTTCACCACCAGCACGACGAGGAAGAATTTCAGCGCCAGCGCCGATAGCGGCAAGCGGTCGGCATCTCCTTGCCCGGCGGGTCGCCGGGATAGTGGACGCGCTCGACCTGACCCGCGATGTCGTCGAGATAGAGGCCGGCCATCAGCGAGGTCACCGGCGGGATGAGGAAGATCGAGCCGACCACGAGCGCGAGGCCGCCCAGCCATTCGATGGTGGTCTCGATCCAGTCCGGCCATTCGGACGAAATGACTGAACAGGCCATTCGAGCACGATGATGAGGAGCGCGAGCAGCCCGATGGTGAAGCCGACGCATTTGAAGAGCACGGCGCGGAACGGCGGCGTGAACAGCTCCTGGAAGGCTTGAATTGCGGCGGCGAGCATGACGTGTTTCAACTCCGGCGGCGCGAATATAGTGGGCGTCCCGGCCAATACCAGGGCGGACATACGCAAAAGGGAGTGACACAGTCATGGCGGAACACGGGCAGCGCATGGCTGGACGAGCTACGACGTGGTGGGCATCGGCAACGCCATCGTCGACATCATCGCCCGCTGCGACGACGCCTTTCTCTCCAAGCACGACCTCGCCAAGGGCTTCATGCGCCTGATCCCGGCCGGCGAGGCCGGGCGCCTCTATGAGGCCATGGGTCCAGCCATCGAGCGCTCCGGAGGCTCCGCCGCCAACACCATCGCCGGGCTTGCCTCCTTCGGGGCGAAATGCGGCTTCATCGGCAGGGTCGCCGCCGACCAGTTCGGCGGCATTTTCCGCCACGACATCCGCTCGCTCGGCGTCGCCTACGACACGCCGCCGGCCGACGAGGGCGAGCCGACCGCCCGCTGCCTCATCTTCGTGACGCCCGACGGCGAGCGCACCATGAACACGTTTCTCGGCACGAGCGTGCACTTCGCTGCCGCCGACATCGATGCGTCGCTCATCGAGCGCGGCAAGCATCGTCTATCTCGAAGGCTATCTGTTCGACCGCGACGAGGCGAAGGAGGCCTTCAAGGAGGCGGCGCGCGCTTGCGCGGAAGTCCGGCGCCAAGGTTGCCCTCACTCTGTCGGATGCCTTTTGCGTCGACCGCCACCGCGCCGACTTTCTAGCGCTTCATCCGCGAAGGAACCGACATCCTGTTCGCCAACGAAAAGGAGATCACCAGCCTCTACGAGGTGAACAGTTTCGCGGAGGCCGCCGACGCGGCGCTTGCCAGACTGCGAGCTCGCCGTGCTGACCCGCTCTGAGGAAGGCTCGGTGATCGTTGCCGACGGCGAGACCATCGCAGATCGCGCCTGAGCCTGTCCGCGAGGTGGTGGACGTGACCGGCGCCGGCGACCTCTATGCCTGCAGGCTTTCTCTACGGCCTCACCCACGGCGCGCCGCTTGCCGACCTGCGGCCGGCTCGGGAGCCTCGCGGCCGCCGAGGTGATCGGCCATATCGGTGCGCGCGCCCGAGGCGCTCCTTGCGCGAGCTTGCCCAAAAACGAGGCCTGCTCGGAGAATGAGCGGTCTGTGGCTTTTTTCGCCACGGGAAGCCGGAAATTGCCTTTGTTACGCGAGGTTTAACCTCCGCTGCGCGGTGGCTGCTATTGTAGAACGCAACACGGAGCGACTCAGGGGCTTCCATGCGTAAATTGTTGCGCCTTGTTGCAGGCGTTCTTTGCGGTGAGTTGCGGCGGATTGCCGCCGAAGTCGCGCTGCGGCTTATCGCGGATGGGGTCGCCTGAGGTGGTGACGCTAAGTGCGACGGCGTCGGGGCGGGGCCATGCGCATCGATCGCCATGAGCCCGCACGTGCTCGGCCTGCCAGAGGGCAAGCGGGGTGCCCCTTCGTGCCGATGAGGAGCGGGCGAATAAGCAAACTCTTGACTCCGTCGGCTTAAATAGCGGCGATCGACATTCACTGGCGCCATTGATGGCGCGACGCGCCTGCCTCTTCAGCCGGCGTGTGTCTTACCCTGCCAGCTCAAGCGCGATGGCTACTGTCCAGATGCCGGTCCCATGCCAAGTGCGTGCGAACCCGCCTCACAACGTCGTCTAGAAGGGGGCCGAGACAGGATATTTCACGACCCCATCGTACATTAGAAGCGCTCTTCCAAACGATCGATCTTATGTCGTTGGAGGTCCCGTCTTTGCTCGCGGCATACAGATGGCGATAGCCGGCTTTACGGAGTTCCTGCTCCACACCAATGCCGGACACCCCTGATGGTCGATGACGATCAGGTCTGGCTTGTCAAGCTTATCGTGGGCTTTGATGGCCGCCACGCACATCAGGAATCTCGAGTTTCAAACGGACGACATCGGTCAGATAGATATTATCTCGACCAGCAGGACTGCCGGACGCCCCACTTTGTGCAGACCGAAGGATTGCCTTCAGGGGCGCCGATATCCAGCTATGCATAGATGAGCTTCTGAATTTCGGAGGTTTGTCGTATCGTGCAAGGCGGTCGATGCGAGGCACATGCCTGAACCCCCAGCTACAGGCCGCTGCTGGTATTGGGACGCGAAAGCGTGCGGTGAGATTTCGCGTTTCAGGCGTTCAAGTTGTTCCGGCGTCATCCGGCCTGGATGCAGCAATTCACCAGGTTGGCGGGTCATGATGACGTCGCCTCGCCGACGTGACGAACAGCCTTCTTCTTCTCCGCCACGAGCGGCAGTGACAACGGTAAAGTAGCCGCCCTGCTTTTGCAGCGTTCCAGCCAGATCGTCGGGTGCGACGCGGTGCATGACCAGGATAAACACGTTCTTGGCATTGTCCTCGAAGCGAGTGAGGACCGAACTTGATATCCACGAACGGATTTTTTCTTTTGCGAGTTCCGGAACTCCCCTTCTCCGGTTCGATCGATCGTCGACGATGATTTCAGTGGCGACGGAAGCCGGTAATATCGCTGCCGACAGCCGTGGCGTAACGATAGCCGCCCTTCGTTGTCGTGAGCCAGTCCTCGGCCTTCTTGTCGAGCACTGTTCCGGGAAAGATCGCTCGATATACCGGCGATTGCATCAGCTTGCGGGTCGATGCCAGAATGCTTGTGCGGCAAGGTCATCGCCATAACTGATGCAGACGAATTTCAAGGTCGGGTCAACGCCGAGCCGCCAGGCAACGGACATGATCCAGTCCGTCGGCTCCCCAGCCTGCTTCGGACTTTGCAGACATATCGAAGAAACCCGGCCACGCGCGGAGGACGCGAGCCGGGTTCCTCGGCGGGCTGATCCGGTGGCGGAATGCGACCTTGCCGAGGTTTCGCCACCGGCTTCGATTTACCCGCGAACTAAGATCGGTGTTGCTGGGCAAGGCGTGTTTCAGTAACGCCAGCGCCGCCCATAACGATAACCGTAGCCATAGGGCCGTCGATAGCGTAGCCGTAGTAGGGCCGATAGTAAGGTCCATAGCCATAGGAGTAGGGTCTGTAGTAACGGCGGCGGTAGTAGTAGCCAGCCTTCTCGACCAACGTGTCCGCGACAGCGGAACGATCCAACGCGAGCGTGGGCATGGCGATGCGCCGGGCCGGAACCCGCAAGTAATCCGGCGCTCAGTAGACCGGCAGCAAGTATCATGGGGAAATAACGCATTGAGGTCTCCTTGGTCAGACTCCCTCCGATGGCCGATGCTAGCCGTCCCCTGGCACTCCAGCAATGGACCTCGGAAATATACAGTAAACGATGAGCTAGGCGCTGGCGACGCAGGCCGGGCTGCTGCCGTTTCACTATCGGGTTGCTAAGGAAGTCGGAAGCCCGACAATGCCAGTGCACGGTCGGGCTTCTTAGTTGTTCAGTGGCCTGTGACCACTCCGCGGCGGACATGGCGGCGGGCGGATGTAGTCGCGCACCGACCGAGTGCGTTATTCCACTTCATCCCCGCGCCACATGCCTGACGGACTTGCGTGATCATGCCGTCCGCCTGATGAAGCGGCGCGGGCGACATTGCCTGGGCGGAGGTTGCGACGGCCAAAGCAAATGCAACAGCGATCAACCTGATCATTGTCACCTCCCGTATGAGCCTTCCAGAAAGACTTCTTGGAGGAGGAGCGTGCGCCGTCCCGCCGATTGCGTTTTCAGTATACTCCTTACGGCGCGCTGTTAGGCAGTAAATCGAGGATGATTTTCTCGCTAGATCGCGCCCCAATGCCGACAGATCAGAAATCATGGGGCGAAGTGTACTGGCGATCCGGCGGGTCAATGTCCGCTATGGGTCATTAGCGGACATTGGTGAGGCGTCAGCGATGTCCGCTTTTGTACCAATAGCGGACATACCCAGACATCGCGCCAACGTTTCGAGAGGCCGTAGCGGCCGAGCCATCACGGCCTTCGAATGCGATTAAAGACAGGTCTGCGCTTCATTAGCAGAAGCGCTTTACAGAGGATGGTCGGCAACTGATTTGCTCAGACGCGCCGCTGGGAAACTGGGTACGAATACGAGAGCGTTGCTCTCACGCCATCAATCATCGCGCCGGAAACAGGAAGGTCATCCCGAGCCGGCCGCCGAAACCATGGGGACCGGTGTCGGGAGAGTCCATCCAATAGCGCACGCCGCCAACGATGCTGACCGGCTGCCCCCAACTTCGACAATCTTGGAAACTAGGAAGTTGACCGGTGCCAACCATTCGCCAGTCTCCCAGTTGTAGGTATCTTCGCCCTGAGCGTAAACGTCCACGCCCGCGATGTCGTATAGGCGAGGACGGGCTGCAGGAATGTTTCGTTGACATCGGCGCGGTCGGCGTCGCCAGCGAAAGACCAGTTGTGCCAGGCGAGAACGCCGACCGTCCAGCCACTGCCCTGCCAGACAACAACCCCGGTCGGACCCGTGCCCCATTTCCCGGCGCCGAGCAGCTCATCGGTTGCGGTCGGCAGCAGAAAGATTGGCCCCGCTCCCAAGGTAAAGCCATTGAACGTTCGCTTTGGCGAAAAATAGAGTCCTTGCGTCGTGTCGCGCAGACCGGACTGCGAGCCGGAGCCAGGGAAGAGGCCGTTCTGGCTGAACATTACGGGAAGGATTGTTCGCGAGATCACATACCAGTCGTCATTGAGCGTAAACGGCACTACCGGTTGGATGTTCACGAACCATTGTGAACCATCTCTCTCCGTACCGACTTCCCCGTTGTAGTTTCCGAAGAACGGTACGCTGATGAGGGCGGCGAGCGGGTTGGCGAGCTCTTCGGCCAGAGCTTTGCTGTCATCCTGCGCAAGCGCGGCTCCAGCCCCAGCAAAAGAGCGCGGCAACCGCGGCGCAAGCAACTAGCGCATGCTTCGGGTTAGTCTTGGGCGAACCGCTCGTGAGCATGGCTGACTTGGTTATATGGCCCCCTTCCCGCCTATCGACTAGCCAGCGCACGAGAAAGCGGCATGAGGATGATCAATCCGACGATTGCGACAACGATTACCATGACGACCACTTTTGGATCGCTGAAGCTTTGGCTCGCGACCACCAGTGCGGCGGCAATGTTGCGCTGGCCGGTACCGAGCGCCATCACCCGCTTTGTATCGGCGTTAGGTCCACCGAGCAACCAACCAGTCCCAAAGGCCCAACGCGATAAACAAAAGCCCCGCAAGGATCCCTCGGGTGCCGAACACTTGTAAAACTTTGTCAATGTTCGCTGCGGTGATCAGGCATATCAAGCAGGATGAGACTGACGTTGGAAATCCAGTCGAGCACGGGCTTCACTCGTGCAGCCAAGTCGCCATAACGCGCCTTCAGGGCGAGGCCTATGACCAGCGGAAGCAGCATCAGCA
>ERZ1370068.1040-contig-10951_pt1 | contig 17930 bp, 26 predicted proteins | sample MGYA00561227_ERZ1370068 | MGnify/ENA primary metagenome ERZ1370068 (study PRJEB38410, sample SAMEA6850437) | metagenome | study: Metagenomic assessment of the ecological functions of the soil: analysis of the soil microbiota associated with the...
GGCCGTCTTGATCCTGGAACAGCAGAGTTTCAAGTGGCGGCACATCGGCGGCGCACGGGATTTTGTATTCGCCCAGGCTGGGCGTGATGATTTTGCCTTCGTCGTCGCTTAGATTTTCCATCAGCGCGAACCCTAAGCCCTGCATCATGCCGCCTTCGACCTGCCCTTGATAAGTGACCGGATTGATCACCGTGCCCGTGTCATGAGCGGAAAGCATTTTGAGGATAGTTACTTTGCCAGTTTCCGGATCGACTTTGATCTTCGCCGCCTGGGCAAAAAAACAGGCGGTGCCACCGCGCTCCTGATTTGAAAATTCGCTTTGACTTGCAGCTTTCGTCCGGCCGCGGCGGCGCGTGCAGCTAATTCCGCGAAAGAGATTTTCTCTTTGGCGCCGTTACGGAGAACACTTTTACCAATCCGCAGCCTATCGACCGGGCAGCGAAAATTTCTGCGGCCTCATTCAGAAGCAGATCGCGCAAACCGCTGGCGGCATTTTCGCTTGCTTGACCCGCGAGGTGAGTAACCCGGCTGGCAGCGACGGCGACATCGGTTGGGAAATGGTCCGTGGTGCCCATAATAATTTCAACATCGTCGGCGGCAACGCCAAGCGTCTCGGCGGCGATTTGGCGGAAAATCGTGTGGGAGCCGGTGCCGGTGTCGGGTACCGTGGTGACCAGATAAACTCGCCCATCGTCTTTCAGACCAACCTCGACGTTGGCTTCGCCGATGCCGATCTCCCGGATGCAAAACGCCAGCCCTTGACCGACGTACGGTTGCTCTTTTCTAGCGCCGTTCCAGCCGATTTTCGCCGCCACTCGCTTGAGCAGTTGGCGCGCCTTGTCGTCTTCGAGCCGCACACCGTAGGGCAGTAGGTCGCCGCGCTTGAGCAGGTTGCGGTCGCGGAATTCGATCGGGTCCATTTTTATTTGCGCGGCAAGAAAATCGGTGTGGCTTTCAACCGCGAAGAGCATCTGAGCTTCGCCGGGGCCGCGCATAATGCCGCTCGGGACGCAATTGGTGTAAACCGAGAAAGCGTCGATCTTGAGATGGGGAATGAAATAAGCGCCGGCGCCGTGGCGCGCGCCCGGTAGATTCACGGTGTCGTTGTTTTTGAATCCAGCGTAAGCGCCGCTGTTGAAGATCACTCTGACTTCCCTGGCCCAAAGTCTACCGTCGCGCTTGAGGCCGCTTTTGATCGTGATCAGCGCCGGGTGACGCGGGTTGGCGGCGGTCAATTCTTCACTGTAGCTCATGATCATCTTGACAGGGCGGCCGGTGGCTTTGGCGAGCGAGTAGCAGAGCGGAATGTCCATCAGCGAAGCTTTGCCGCCGAAGTCGCCGCCCACCGGACTGATCTGGAAGCAGATTTTTTCTTCCGGCAGATCGAGCCATTGGGCGAGATGCGATCGAGTGACGTAGGGACCCTTAGCAGGACACCAGACGAGAACGCGCCCGGACGCTTCGATATCGACGACCACGGCGTGGGGCTCGAGATAGCCGTGATGCACGCGCGGCGTGGTGAAGCTCTGTTCAAAAATCAACTCAGATTCTTGAAATCCTTGCGCGACGTCGCCGAAGACCGACTGAACGTGAGAATGGACGTTGGGAATATCGGACAGCGGCAAACGGAGAATTTCGTAGCTGCGCAAAGTTCCCGTGCAGGATCGGCGCCTCGGCAGCCATGGCTTGGATCGGGTCATGGACCGATTTCATTTCTTCATAATCGACGACAATCCGGTTGAGCGCCTCTTCGGCAATCTCCGGCGTCCGCGCCGCGACGACAGCCACCCGCTCGCCGATGAAGCGCACGGTTTGCTGCGCCAGCACCGGCATGTCCCTCAATCTTCGGCCGACCAAGCGGCGCGGCAAGTCGTCGGCGGTGAGCACGGCAAAAACGCCTTCGATGTTTTTCGCCGAGGCGGTATCGATGCTGCGGATGCGCGCGTGGGCATAGGGACTTCGCAGGCATTTGCCCCAGATCGTGCCCGGCCGGTCGATATCCGCGGCGTAGCGTATCCCACCGGAGACTTTCGCCTGACCGTCGAGACGGGTTGCCGATCTGCCGACTTGGGTAAGGGGGTGTCATGGTTACGCCGTTTCTATGAGCCAGACTTGGTGATCGCGCTCACTGCTTCGCGGTAGAAACTATCATCGAAGTATTTTTCCACGGGCGGCAAGGGCGAACCGATCAGTGCCAATTTGTGCCGCATCTCGAGCACGGTCTTTAGGCTCTCCGGGTTAAAAGCGCCGCGACTGGTCAAACCGGCGCGCGGTTCAAACAGTCGTCGATAATCTCGCCGCACTTGCTCGGGGCTGCGGCCCGATTTGATTGCATCAAGTCAACCAGCTCCGCTTCGTTGCGTGCATCTAACATCCAATCGATCGTCATGATCATCGCCCGAATAAAGCGGACCAGCAACGATCGATGCCGGCTCAGCCCAAGCACGGGTGGTGAGACCGATCCGAGCGGGATAGGGATCGGCGTAGTCTTTGCCCGAAGCGAGCAAACGGAGATTGGCCGCGCCGCTGTCCTCGACGTAGCGTGGATTCACCATGGCGCCGACAATTGTCCCAGCGCTCAATTCGGCCAAGCGCAGGCGCGTCGAACCGACCGATTTGAAGCTGTAGTCGCGCTCAAAACATAACCCGTGGCAGTGGAGAATGTAGCGCAGCACCACAGCGAAGCCGGTGCCGACGGCGTCGGCGCCGAGAAGCTTGCCTCTTAGATCGCCGATTTCTCGGATGTCGGATGTGACGAACAGACTTTGGTTCAGCTCTTGAGAGCCGCCTAGGAAAATGAACAGGTCGTGAGTCTTGCCGTCGGCTCCTTGCCCTTCGTCCCAAGCCACGACGTTGTCGCCGTTGTCAAAGGCGATGTCCCACTTTGCCGTCGAGCAGACCCAAAATCTCGCCGGTGGAGTTCACAGTTTGATCGAAGCTGATGGCGAGATTTTCCGCCGCCAAGAAGCCCTTGGCTTCGCCGACCGAGAGCGTGATGTCCTTATCGAAACCGACAATCTTGATCAGGTCCGTGGTTGTCGAACCGGGAAGCGATTTTGCGGATGGCGCTTCAGGCAGCTGTGCAGCGGGCCGTTGGCGCAGAGCGGCGAAGACCTTTCCGCGGTGATCGGCAGATCGGTGATCTGTACGCCGATCGCGTCGTAAACGGCGTTGGCGATCGCCGCAGCGGTCGGGATCGCGCCGTGCTCGCCGATTTGCTTTGCTTGAAACGGGCCGGGGCCGGTGTGATCTCTGACGTAGAGCGTTTCATGCGCGGGTATGTCGCGGATGTTGGGCAGCTTGTACTCACCCAGATTGGCGGTAACGATCTTACCGTCTTCGGCGGCGAGATCTTCGCTCATCGCGAAGCCGAAACCCTGGATCATGCCGCCCTCGACCTGTCCGGCGATGTAACAGCGGGTTGATGATGGTCCCGACATCGTGGGCGGAGATCATTTTGCGCACTTTCACCTGCCCGGTTTCCGGTCGACCCGGACTTCCGCCACCTCGGCAAAGAAACACATGGCGCCGAGCCGTTCTTTGATATCGATGCTACCGCGCGCGCTCAAGGATCCATCAATCGATTTCGCCCGCGCGGCGAGATCGGCGAAGTTGACTTTTGAGCGCCTGGGCCCGACGGCAGCACCTCGCTCCAAACGGACCGCGTGCGGCGAACAGCCAAGCAGCGCCGCAGCGAGCTGAATCAGCTTGTCGCGCACTGCGAAGGCTGCCTGTTGGACCGCTCGTCCGCTCAAGTAGGTGACCAAACTGGCGATCACTCTGACATCGGTCGGGAACATGTCCGTGGTGCCCATTCTAACTGCAACATCGTCGGCTGAAACCGCAAGCGCCTCGGCGACGATCTGGCGAAAAATCGTGTGCGCGCCGGTGCCGGTATCGGGAACCGTTGTCAGGATGTACGCCGCGCCATTTTCACTGACGCCGACGTCTATATTCGCCGCGCCGAAATTGACATCGCGCGAAGCCAAAGCAAGACCTCGACCCACATAAGGGGTTTTCTTCGCGTGCCCGCGCGGCTGGATTTTGCGCCGCATTTTTCCCAGCAGGCGCTGTCCCATGTCGGTATTCACACGCTGGCCATTGACCAACAGGTCGCCGGGTTTGACGACATTGAGCCGGCGAAAGTTATACGGAACGATGCCGAGCTCGCCCGCGATGTAATCCATGTGCGACTCGACGGCGAAGTTGACTTGCAGATCGCCGGGACCGCGCATGATGCCGCCGGGAATGCAGTTGGTGTAGACGCACAGCGACTGAATGTACGAATGGGGAATCGCGTAGGAGCCGTTGCCATGGCGCGAGCCGGGCAGGTTGCCGTTGCTGCTTTCCTTTGATGCCGGCGTAGGCGCCGCCGTTGAATACCGCTTTCAGTTCTCTGGCCCAGAGCCGGCCATCTTTTTGACGCCGGTCTTGATCGTGATGACCGAGGCGTGACGCGGGTTGGCGGCGACTCAACTCTTCGGCATAACTCATGATCATCTTCGCCGGTCTACCGGAGACCTTCGCGAGAAAGTAGCAAAGCGGCAGGTCCATGAGCGTGCCCTTGCTGCCGAAGTCGCCGCCGACGGCGCCGACTTGGAAGATAATTTTCTCTTCATCGATGCCGAGCCACTCGGCCAGATTTGCTCGCGTGAGATACACTTGCTTGGCCGTGGACCAGATCAAGATGTTCTCCGACGGCTCGACTTGGACCACGACGGCGTGGGGTTCGAGATAACCCTGGTGCGCCCGCTGAGTGGTGAAGCTCTGCTCGAAAACGAAATCCGCTTCGGCAAATCCTTGCCGGTGATCGCCCGACCGCCATTCGGCGTAGTTATGCAGGTTAGGAACATCCGGCAGCGGCGGGCGCAGTCCGTCGTAGCTTCTGAGGTGCTCGTGGATCAGCGGCGCGCCGGCCGCCATCGCTTGCAGCGGATCGTAAACGGCGGGGCAGTTCGTCGTAGTCGACTTCGATGCGGCTTAGCGCCTCTTCCGCAATCTCCGGCGACGCCGCGCCGACCACCGCAACGCGCTCGCCGATAAATCGAACGCGATCTCTGGCGAGCGGCTGGCATGTCCCTGAGGATGATTCCAGTCAAACGATCAGGAAGATCGGCCGCAGTGAGCACCGCGAAAACACCTTTCAAATTTCTCGCTTTTTTCGACATCGAGGCGACGGATGCGCGCATGGGGCAGCGGGCTGCGCAGGCACTTGCCCCAAATCATACCGGGCAAACTGTGGTCCGCGGTGTAGCGGGTCGCGCCGGTGACCTTCGGTGCGCCGTCTGAGGCGGCGCGCCGAGGTGCCCACGGAGGAAAATTTCTGCCGCGATTTCAGTGTCAAACGCTGTCCAAGAAATGTTTTTAGTCGAAGCGGCAAGATAAGGTGAAAAAGCGCAGACTGTCAATCGAATACCCGGCTCAACAAGAAGATCCCGGCGTGGGTTGCCGCAGCGAACAGGCGAACTCGCAATATCTGCCGGGAAGTGCGCGAAGGCGCAAGGTTTAGAAGGGGAAGTATTTACCACGAAGTGAATCATGAGTTGCACACTTGCCCACGAGAATAAGAATGCTCGGGAAGATTCCACATTCTTCGTGACAATGCGACTCGAAGTGAGGCGATTCTCAGGGTAAAGCTCCGTGAGAGATCTTGCGCCACTCTATTTTGAAGGAGTACACGAAGGACACGAAGCTCGGGAAAGAGGGTGGTTTAATTTCTTCTCTTACCTTCAGTGATCTTCGTGCCCTTCGTGGTGAGTCTTTGTTCCCGCACTTTGCGCCCCTTCGACGTTGCTCAGGGCATGCTTGGCAGGAGATTCCGTCTATTGCGACGATTCTGCATTGACAAGGTTTGGGCGAGGGGATAAACGGACTTTGGCATTGTAGTGCGCATGAAAATGACAAGAAAAATTTCCGTAACTTCACCAACGCCCTTAGAGGAGGCAAGACATGAGTAAGGTCGCTCGTCATCCGCGTCATCCCGCGGTCGTCAACATGGGCCTCGAAGAGATTTCGCAGCGCTACACGGTGCGCTTCGCCGACATCAAGCCGGACTGGAGCGTGTTCGGCGATTCGAACTTCGACGGTTATCGTCGAGCGCAGTTCCGTTATATCGGCGAAACTCTCGGCAAGCCCGAGGTGAGACATATTCCAGCCGGTGCGACGCGGCTGTCTCGTGATGTACGTGCCACCAGGCGAAGGCAATGCGCCGCACACGCATCCGGTCGAAGAGGTGTTTTTCATCTTGAAAGGGAATGTGACGGTGTTCTTCGAGGAAGAAGATGGCCGGCGCGTGGAGGAAAATCTCGGCCCTTGGGACTGCGTCTCATGCCCGGCAGGGGTTATTCATGGCTTTCAAAACAATGGCCTCGATCCTGCTTACCTGCAGGTGATGGTGGGGCAAACCAAACCACAGCCGATGGGTTACGCCGATGTGAAGCTTGACGCTAGCGACGCTCACCTGGCGCGTAAGCAGCCCTGAAAATAATTCAACAAGCTCCGCACGGAACGCTCAAGGACGCTCTATGAGTTTAGCAGTTTGGCACGGTGCAAAAATCATCGTCGCATCGGCATTACTCCTGATCGCTGCCGTTCCGGCCGCGGCCCAAGAGTTCTTCAAAGGGAAAACCGTCGTGGTGCTCGTTGGTACCGCTGCGGGCGGCGGCTTCGATACCTACAGCCGCATGATGGCGCGCCATATCGGCAAACATCTGCCGGGTAATCCGAGCATTGTCGTGCAGAACATGCCGGGCGCCGGGCAGCTCATCGCCGCCAATCATTTGTATAATAGATCGGTGCCCGACGGTTTGACCATCGGCCATTTCTCCGGCTCGGTGATCTTCCGCCATGTGATGGGCGATAAAAGTGTGATGTTCGACGGTAAGAAATTTGGCTGGCTCGGGACGCCGGCGCCGGAACGCCACACCTGCGTGGTCACGGAAAACAGCGGCGTGAAAACATTGGCGGATTGGTCCGCATCCAAGCGGCCGCTCAAGTTTGGTTCGCTTGGGCCGGGTAATTCGACGTCGGCCTGGCCGCATCTGCTCAAGTCGACGTTGGGTGTTCCGCTAAGCGTCATCGAAGGGTTCAAAGGAACCTCCGACGTTCGGCTGGCGGCGGAGGCCGGCGAAGTCGATGCCGCATGTTGGGGCTGGGATTCGATCAAAGTCACCTGGGCGAAAGGACTTGAAACCGGATTCGTTCGACCGTTGGTCCAGACCACGCTCGAGCCCCTTCCGGATCTACCCAATGTTGCAGTTGCAATTCAGCACGCCAAGAGCAAAGAAGACCAAGCGCTGCTGCGGCTTGCGGCGCAAGCCTATGGGCCGGCCTCGATCGCTTACTTCTCTGCCGCCGGGCTTGCCCAAGGATCGCTTGCAAACTTTGCAGAGGGCTTTTATGGCAACGATGAAGGATGCCGACTTCTTGGCGGAAGCGAAAAAGTCGAACCTCGTAGTCAGTCCGCTCGATGGTCCAACTATCGAGCAGACGGTGGCGGAACTCTACCGCGCCGAGCCCAAGCTGATCGAGCGCTTCCGCGACGTCATCGAGGTGTCACAACCGCAGCGCTAACCGGCGTGCCAGCTCGCCCAGTGTCCGTGAAGCTCTGCCGCCATTTATCTTCCAACAAAGACATTGCACTGCTATTGTCCGGGATTGATGACACGGTAGAACGCTCCTCGAATATTCGATTCGCGGTTGGGTCCTAATCGCGTCTGGTTGAGTGGAGGTTGCGGTCAGGCCTGAGTCGTGCGTTGTTGTCGGTTATCTCGGCTATTTTCTTTTCCGTCGCATGGATCTCGATACGCTTCAAGGTCGAATTTTACTTCTAGACTTTCTTGCTTTTTGTTTCCGTTCATCCCGCACGGCACTTTTGAATTCAACTCCGCAACTTCTTGCTCGCGATTGCCGCGCCGTCGCGCAAGGCGCGCAGCTCTGGCCCAGGCGAATTGCCGATGGACGCCGGCCGCCTGGACCGCAGTGGGTGCCGGCGATGACGTTTTCTTGACCGACGATTTCAGCTGAACGTGATGATGCGATCGGCTACGAGTTCCGGGTGCTCGACGAGGTCGGTCGCGTAGCTGACGGCGCCGGGAATAAGGATTTTTCCGGCGGGGGTTTGACGTCCCGCCGGACTTTGAATTCAAATTCGAAAATTCGGGGCAAGTCTTGAATCGTGGCGTTGCGAGAAGTTTGCGCACCGTCGAATAGTGCATGACAAGATGAACGGTCGCTTTTTCTGACTGGAACCCAATTTATCTACCACCTCTTCAATGCGTCGATCTCTACCTGCTACGGCGAACGAATACTACTCCGGTCTCTCTCACTTCGGCAGGAAATCGTTTGTCGCGACGTCCGCGAGCATCGGGCGCTTTTTCAAGATCCCCGCCACCTCCATGACGTCGGCGGCAGCCTTCAACGCCCGCTCCGTTATCCGCCCGTCGCGACTGTAGGCCGGCACCGTTGCCTTGATCCCGGTCATGAGAGCGTCGCGCGGGGTGGCGCCCATCGAGGGCTGGAGCGCGTCGGCGATCTCCTCGGGCTTAGCGGCGAGAGCCCACTGGTTGGCGCGGAGTAGCGCCCGTACCAGCTTCCGCACAAGCTCGGGATCCTTCTGGATCACGTCGGGCCGGGTGACAAAGACCTGCTGAAGGAACTCCGCGAGCGCCGGGTCCTCGCCCCGCGCGTTGTCGATCAGCAGGATGGCGAAGCCGCGCGCCACCGCCGTGTCAGGCAGCGGCGGCGACATGAGCGCGACGTCTACCTTGCGTTGCTCGAGGGCCGCGAGCCAGGTCAACCCGCTACCAACCGGAATGACATTGGCGTCCTGCTGCGGCACGAGCCCAGCCTTGCGGAGAGTGTAGGCGGCGAGGTTGGCGGTCAGCGAGCCGGGCTGCGTAGAGCCGATCGTAAGCCCGCGGAGCGCTTTCAGCTTGTCGGCGAGTGGCGACTTCTCGGTGATTCCCTTGGCCTGCGCCACGTCTTTATGCATGGCCCAGTTGATCAGCGCGCGGGGAATCACGCCCATCACCATGACCAGGCGTTTACCTTCCTGCCAGGGAAGCATGACCTGATCACTCGCAGTGTAGGTGAAGTCGACGTCCCCGGCGATCAGCGCCTTGATGTCCGGTCCGCCGCCGCCGGTCACGTTCAGTTCCACGCTGAGGCCTTCCTGGGCAAAGTAGCCCTTGGCCTCGGCGAGATACACGGGCGCCGTCGTCAGCGCCACCACCGGCAAGGTCATCTTGACCTTGCGAGGCGCCTGGGCGTGGGCGAGCGTGGAGATCAACATGATGAGCATGGCGAGCGCAACGAGCACGCATGATCGGGGTCTTATTAGAAGGTGTCATAAAGGCATTCTCCAACTGTAACGGTACGACGCGGATGAAGCGGCCACCTCTTTCCGACTGCAACCTCTTGCTTGTCTTATCAAGGTCCCGCCTGCTCCAAGCCGGCCGCGAGCCATGCTGCAGTGCGGCTGCAGGCGACGCAATAAATTTGAGAAACTCTATCACCGCAGAAGGAGATACGTTGCTGGCGGGCACGCCGGCATCGTACGTGATGTACGCTTGCACTGCCGCCGGAACAGGTCCCAGTAGCACAACGCCTTTGGCCCTCGGAATTTCACTGACATTGTAAAGGCCGAGGTCTGCCTCCCCTTTGGCAATCAACCCTTGGCCATCCGAGTGTGGCAACAGCTTGGTTTTGATCTCGTCGGCAATGCCGAGATTCTGCAATACCTTTTGCGCATTGATGCCGCTGAGACCTCCCGTCTTGGAATCAGAGTAGGTTACTTTTTGCTGGGCGAGAAGCGTCTTGCGCAGCGCATCGGGTGTAGTGATATCGGGTTTGGGTGCGCCCTCGCGGATGGCAATCCCAATGCCCACGCGGACGAGGGCTCTCCTGGTACCAGGCGCTAGCTTCCCGGCTGTGTCGAGCGCGGCGAGAGCTGGCGTCGGCATAATCAGAAGATCGAATTTCTCTCCCGCGTCCACCTTCTGCTGGATCTGTCCGGGTGAGCCGGAGATGAAGGTGACCTGATTGCCAGTCTGCTTCGTGTGCTCGGCCGCGAGTTCTCGCAGCGCCATGGTCAACGCGTTGGCATTGAGCACGCGAATCTCGGCAGCTCCATGCTGGTCTGGCCAAACCGATGCCGAGCGCGATTAGCAAACTGCAAACTGCTGTTGCGGTGAAAGGCGAGAAACGCATGGAGCCTCCATTCATCGCTGAAGATCGTCTCGAGATCGCTTCTGCTTGAGAGTGAAAGCGGCAGCGATTCTCTTCGCGTCCTCTATTCCTTGACGTACTTTGTGATCCCCTCACTGTGGCTTCTGCCGTGAAGAGATTGCCGGCACTATCGATGGCAATCCCTCTCCCATGGCTCCATCGGGCGCATCGGTTTTGTGCGGCGGCACGAAGATGGTCACCTTGCCGTCCTTCAAGCTCCCAATGCGGATGCCCTTGAGCCAGCCGGGATGCCGCTTTGGATCCGATTCAGAGTCCGCCGTATAAATTGATGTCGTTCCCGTCGATCGCCAGCCCGCTCGCGCGGCTGAACTCGCGCCATTCAGCGAGATACTTCCCGTCCTTCGTCAGGATCTGAATCCGGTGGTTGTGGCGGTCGGCGACGATCAGCCGTCCCTGGGAGTCGAACTCGATCGCGTGCGGTGTGCGGAATTCCCCGGCCCCGTTCCGGTCTTACCGATGACCCGCAGGAACTTGCCGTTGCGGTCGAACACCGAGATCCGGCCGACAAGATTCGCGTCTTCGACGTTGGTATGGCTCTCCGCTACGTAAACATCGCCGTTGCCTGGGTCGGTGACGACGTCGTTGGGCTCGGTCAGCGCGTCCGGCGGATCTCCCTTCACGCCAGGCCGGCCCAACGTCATGAGCACCTTGCCATCGGGACTAAACTTGATGACAACGCTGCCCTTCTTGTCTTCACCCGGAAACTTGATGCGTTCATCGGCTGTCGCGACGCGGGCGTCGGTCACCCACACGTTGCCGTCGCGATCGACGTGGATGCCGTGTGGCCAGACAAACATGCCGCCGCCAAAGCTCCTGATCTCCTTGCCTGTCTCGTCGAAGAGATGGACCGGGTTTGCTTTTGTGCCGAGGCAGCCCGGAACAGTTCCCGGCGAGCAACGGTCCGTCGCCCAAACGGACTTTGCCGTCCCGGTCGATGGCGACACCGTTGGAACCGCCCCACGGCCTTTTCTCCAACGTGAGCTGCGCCCAATCGCGTATGACGCGATAAGGGTTGGGTCCGCTGTTGACGGGCTGAACTTTGTCGGTCTCGGCGGTCCCGGCCCGCTGTTGAGCCTGAACGCTGGCGCGTTGGTGCGGCGATGCAGACGGCGATCGCCATCGCGCACGCGAGTCTCAGGACAATTGAGATGGTCATCTCGGTGCTCCTGTTCTATGGATGGCAAATTTGAAGACCCGTTTTTCCTGAAGCAGGCCATATCGCGATCGCGCCGAAGCGTCAATCGTGCAAGAGAAGAGGTCTTGGTCACGTCTTTACAGACTGTTGAAAAAGCCTCATAGGCTTCTGTTGCGCTCGATCGCTCCAGTGAGCGCGGCGTCGTTCGTGCTCGTGGGAATTTCACGATCACGTTCACCAGACACGATCACGAGATTATGCGCGCGCTTGCCGCTGAGATCATTCTAAACAATCTGTGAAGAGAGTTTTCAATACTCTGTTGAACCTTGACGTACCTCCTGTTTTCGGTTTCGCTCTTAGCGAAGATTTGCTGTCAGTCTCGAAATGGGAAATGGGGCCGTGATGAGAAAAGCGTGTTGCGACTCGGAGCCAGCCTCGAGTAAAGCTGTGATCTATGGCCGGCACTGATTTACCAGATACCCTGGTGCAACAAATCGCCGCTGCAACGCTGCAGCCAGCGTTGCCGCTGCGGCAATTCCATCGGAGGTCGTTGAGCATACCAAGGCGCTGATCCTTCGACTCCATCGGCTGCGCTTTGGCCGCGACGGAGAGCCGGCATTTTGCCCGGCGCGTCGCGTTTTTGCGCAACTCGGCAGTAACCCTGACTGCACCGTGATTGGTTCATCGCGGCGCGTCAATCTACCGCAGGCCGTGCTGCTGAATGGAATTTTGATTCGCGCGCTGGACTTGAACGATGCCTACATCGGCTCCCGGACAGATGGGACATCCGAGTGACAATATCGCGGTGGCGCTTTCCGTCGGCGAAAGTTTCACGCCTCTGGACTGAGCGTGATCGCCAGCGTCGCGCTCGGCTGCGATTTACCGCCGCATGCAGGACATCATTCCAGCTCCGCGGCACCTGGGATCCACGACCGCATCGGCATTGGCCGGCTTTGATCGCCGGCCGGTTGATGGGATTGAACGCGGAGCAGCGGTTCGCCCACGCCGGCCGCGCTGTCGGCCACGCATGGCAACACGCTCGCCGTCGCGCGCACCGCAGCTGGCCAATTCCAAGGCGAACGCCAACGCGCATGGTGGCCTCCGGCAAGCGGTCCTTGTGTTCGTTGTTTGCCGCCGAGGGCACTGACCGGTTCATTGGGGGTGATCGAACACCGGCGCGGCTGAGCACCGGCATGCTCGCCGGAGCAAAATGAGATCTTCTCGCTCAACCGATCGGCGATCGCCATAGAATCATGACCTCCGCTATCAAAGCCTATCCCTGTATCGGGACGGCCCAGACCTTGGTCGCCGGCGTTCTACAAGCGCGCGCCGGCATCGCCGATCCGGCGCGCGAAGTTCAGCGCATCGAAGTGGTGATGGCCGATATCCCGATCGTCAGCGCGCAAGTGGCGGACGAACAACGTCGCTACCCGGCAAGCCGCGAAAGCGCGGATCATAGCTTATTATCTTGCGGCAGCAGCTCTTTCGGACGGCGAAATTTCTGAAGCGCACTTTGCCCCCGGGCGCTGGCTGCAGACCCCGAAATCGGGAGAGGCGATGGCGCGAGTCTCGGTCCGCACCGACGCGAGTTTGGAACAAGTACACGCCCGGCATGCCACCCGGCCGTGGTGAAACTGATTTTGCAAACGGCGAGAGCCGGGAGTCGAGGTCGTTTTTCCAAAGGCCATCCCAACAATCGCATGTCGCCGGCCGAAGTCGAGGCTAACCTCGCCTGCGCGCGTGCGCGAGCGCCGTCGGCACGCCAGAGAAAGTCATCGGGAAAGCGCGCGAGTTGGAAAAAGCTCGGCGTCCGTGGCCGAGCTGATGGAACGGATTTGGCAGGAAGGCGAAACCGGCTTCGAACCAGCCTTGAACTTCACACTCTTGCCAGCGCGATGGCGATTGTGCCGCCGAGGACAACGAGGAGAGTGCCAACTGAGGATGCGCGGCGTGACTCTCTCAGCACCGCTCAGGAATAATTGCTCGCGATTCGCAAAGGGTCGGCGCGTCGCTACGATAAACCAAATGGGGGATATCTTCTATGAAACGTTGTGTCCCTTTGACTTTATTCTTGCTGACCACCTTGTTAGCTACTGCGGGCTTCTGCCAAAAGCTTCGACCGGTTACCCTGGGTTTGACTGGGAGAAAAGCTTAACTCACATTGATCTTCGAAATGAGCATTCGAAGAGGTCACTTCAAGCAACAGGGGCTGGATGTCAAGTTGATCACTATTCGCCAGAGCGATGTCATCATCAAGGCCACCATGGCGAAGGCGAACTGAACTTCATGAGCGTTATCCCTTACCGCGATTCTGGCCTCGGTTCGCGGGCTCCCCATTCGTACCATAGCCGTCAATGTTGACAACGCGCCCTACGTTCTCGTCGGCCGGCCGCAGATCAAAAGCATGAGTGATTTGAAAGGCAAAAAAATTGCCGTGAGCTCGATTGGGCGGTATGAGCACTCTGGTTGTTCGTGAAATCGTCGCGCGGTAGCGGTCTCGATCCGGATCGAGACGTGACTTACCTGGCGGTTGGCGGAAGCGAGACGCGCAGCGGTGCCATGGCGGCCAGCTTTGTCGATGCGGCGCTGATGACGATCCCGCTGAACTACGCTCCTGAGCGGCAAGGATATACTCGTCTGGCCTGGGGCCCCGATTATGTGCGCTATCCAATGAACGGAATCTCCGGGTCGCCAGACTACTTCTCGCCGCCAACCGCGATTTGGTTCTCGCTGTTCTGCGCGGAATGGCGGGTGGAGCTCGAGACGTGAAGGAAAGGAAATCTGACATGATAACTTTCCTGAAAGGCTATCTCGAAGTACCGGAAGACGAAGCAGTGAAGAGCTATGAATTTCTGGTCAGCCACATGCCCGACAACATGATTGTCGATGATGCGGTGATCAAAAGTGCGATGGAATTTGCCGCCTCTGCCTCAAGTTAAAGCCCGACGCCGTGCCTGATATTTCTAAGGTTCGCGACTGGTCGTATGCCCGCGCCGCTACAAAATGACTCGACGCGAAGCGACCGGCGCGCTATCTATATGAAAATTCGTGTTGCCTTCGTCATCGGTCAGTATCCGCCTGAGGAGCGCAATCTCCGAGAACAGGTGGCGCTGTCCTATGCTACACCGGAAATCGAAATCGGCATTCTCTCAACGCCGGCCTCGCCGTACATTCGCGGCATGAGCCCGACCGATATTCAGATGGCTGCGCCGTTGTTTATCGAAGCGTTTCGCGAAGCGGAACGCCAGGGTTAGTGACGCGGTAGTTCCGCTGGGCATGCTCGATCTCGGCATTGACGGCGGAAAGTCGGCCGTGAATAATCCCGGTCGTCGGACCTTCGAAGCTTCGTTCCACGTCGCGTCGCTTGTGGGCGATCGCTTCGGCCTGGCTGTTTATCACCGCCAGGACGATCCCGTTCACGCGCGCGATGGCGCGGCGCTACGGATGGAGTCGAAGATAGCCAGGTATTCGCAGCGTTGGTTTTGCCTTTGCCCGGATATCGCGGCGAACCGCGATCAGATGGTGCAGAACTTCGTCGCGCTCAGGCCCGGGCACTGGATCCAGGAAGAGGGCGCGGAGGTGATTATTCCAATGGGCATCACGCAATGTCCGGTCCATATAAAACCGGATTGGCTGCAGGAACAGCTCGGCGTTCCAGTGGTGGAAGGATTCGGCGCACCGATTCGCACGGCGGCGCTGCTGGCAGGTCTTGGTTTAAAGCAGAGTAGGGTGCGTTGGCCTAGGATCGAATTCTTAGCAAACCTTCGAGAGTCGGGGATTGAAAATTCAATGTTCAGCCGCTGTTGAAGAACCCTAGTCTCAGGCTGTTCGTGAAAGGTCCAGATGCGAGGCGCGCGAGAAATCGACGAGCGAGGCGTATTTACTGATACGTTGGAGCGAGGCGACCGAAGCGCAACGAAGCAGGTGGGCCTTTTTCAACAGCCTGCTGACATGTCTGCGATTAGAGCGTCTATGAAGCCTTCGTCGTCAAGCTCCTTAACCCAATGCATATCCCAGAGAGCCAGTGGATTTAGGTCCTGGGCGCCATATTCCTCGCAAGCGACCTCGTAAGTGGCGGCCAGGGCCTGTGGCGTCGGATAGGGTTTGATCTGCAGCTTGCCAACAATGGCGTCAAAATGTTTCTCCATCTCATGCACATCGCTCATTTTCATCCAGCTGCATCGGCTCTCCCGTGACAACTTTCATGGCTTCCCGCTTGTGATGCTTCATCCAGCAAATCCCATGAATGACCGCCTTCACATAATTTTTTAATACGGCGGATTTCTTTGCGCGCGAACTCGGCGGTGCACGCCTGGGCGTAATGGCTCACCACCGCAAGTTCGGGCACCGGGAGAAGTTTTAGACCGGCTTTCAAAGGCTCTGCTTGGTACAGCGGGATCCATAAAGCAAGCGATGCATTCTCCGCTTACGACTTTCTTCCACTGACCCCACCTGCCCACGTCCGCATCCTTGAAGATCGGCACCCCCACTTTGCCCTCCAATCCCATCATCCTCAGCCAAGAGCTGTAACTGTATAAGGCCGGCCGGAATCCCTGACCGCCATATTCTTGCCGGTGAATTCGCTCACGTTTTCAACGTGCTTGGGCACCATCAAATCCAGACCGCGGACGATTCGAGGGGCGCAAAGAAAGTAATTTTTTTCCCTTTGGTTGCTTCGGCGTAAAGCAAATTCCACGTGGTCGATCAACACATCGGCTGAATCGTTGAACAGCGAAGCTTCGAATGCGCCATAAGGTCTTTGATCTTCAAAGCCTCAACGTTGATTCCATAATGTTTCGCGCCCATTTCTTTGATGCAGTAGATGACCGAGTTCGATCATCGTCGCGATAGGCGACTCTCACAGTGTCCATAGACATCAACCCTTCCTGCTGACCTGCTCGAGCGAAATGCTTACGGGGCTCTTTTGAGTCTCGCACGTCCGAGCTTTCGTAAACACATCCATTGTGAAGAAGGTAACTAGATCTTTGTAGACTTCCGTCCCCAGCGTCCCCGCACCATAAACCTCATTTTCGGTCTCGTCGGAAAGATCTTTCGCTTCGACCGATCGCTTGCCGTACGGAGTAGACTACCTGCAAACTCCCAAGCTTCCGGGCAATCTTCCGTGACTCTAAACCTTCGCTTCCAGAATCGGGCTGAACGGCGTCGCCTTGGCTTTTCTGAACTCACTGAAGCCGGCTTTGTCTGAGCACGCGTAGCCAGGCGCGCCTCGCCGGCCTGAGCGCCGAGGGCGGCCGCGCCGTCCTCCGACAGCGAAGTGCGCGCAGCAAAGCGTGGTCGAAGCCGAGTAGTAAAGACCGGCCCACGGTGTTCAGGTTGTCTTCATCGCGATCGTTGGCGAAGGGCTCGACCAGCATCACCGTACCGTCATCGGCCAGCGCTCTCTTTGGCATGCCGCGCGGCGCCCACCGGGTCGCCCAATGTCGTGCAGGTCAGTCGAAGAAGCAGATCAGGTCGAAACCTTCAGCCGGATAACTCGTGGCGCCGGCGACTTCGAAGGCCACGCCGAATTTTCGACTCGTTCGTGTTGTCGAGTACCGCGGCGGGCGCGGTTCGATCGATTGCTCGTGATAGTCGAAGCCCCAGAAGCGCGACTGCGGGAACGCCTCGGCCATGAGGATGGTGGAATGACCGTGCCCGCAGCCGACGTCCGCGACTCTGGCGCCGGCGCGTAGTTTTTCCTCCACGCCGCGGAGCGCCGGCAGCCAGTCGCGCACCAGGCTGTTGCGGTAGCCGTTCTGGCAAAAGGCGGCGACGCCGCAGAAGAGCCGCTCAGTGGTGCTCGTCCTCCAGGCGACGCCTTTGCCGGTGCGAAAAGGCGTCGATGGTTTTCTCTCGTCGAGAAACATGGGAAGCCGGCACTTCCCACGCAGGCGGCATGAATACCGGGCTGTCGTCTTCCGCCAACACCAGCGCCTGCTCCGGCGTGAGCTCGTAGGTGGCGCTGGCGGGGTGATAAAGAACGTAACCGGCCGCCGCCTGGCTATTGAGCCATTCGTGCGCACGTAGCGGCTCGGCGCAGTTCGACCGCTTTGGCGATTTCGATGAATCGAGCGGTCCGGCATGGGCCATGGCTTTATAAAGCCCGAGCTTGTGTCCCAGCACGGTCAGCGACGCCGCCATAACCAGCGGCCAAGTCGGTGACGGCCTTTCGACGAATTCGATTAAGTTCTCGTCGACCTTTCATGGATAAAATCCTCCTCGCAGAAAAGTTTGCTTGTGCATGAAGACATCCTCGCCGGGCGGCGCGAGGGGGAGAGGCAGTTTGCGCAAAATCGGATCCGTTTATGCCAAGGAAGGACGAGAAAATGAGTGCAGGTTCCAAAGAGCTGTGCGCGTGTGCCTTGGTGGCGATTCCCGAAGATGATGGCTTCGACGCTGATGGGGCCTACGACGTGCTTGAACTCGTTTAATTTGTCGACACTTACACCGACGGTTGACCGGCCGAGCGCAGTTCAAAGCCGAAATCGTCGCCACCAAAACGGAGCGCTTTCCTCCGCGAGAGCAATACGTAACTGAACGAAGTACA
>ERZ1370068.1759-contig-11695_pt1 | contig 17928 bp, 27 predicted proteins | sample MGYA00561227_ERZ1370068 | MGnify/ENA primary metagenome ERZ1370068 (study PRJEB38410, sample SAMEA6850437) | metagenome | study: Metagenomic assessment of the ecological functions of the soil: analysis of the soil microbiota associated with the...
GCCGGCGCCGCCAATACGCGTGGCTCGGCGCGGCACTCGGCACGCGCGCGGCAGGCCGCCGCCGGCAGCCGGCGTCGGTTGGACACATTGGGGTGCGACCCCCGAAGCGGTGCACTCCTCGAATTCACGATGTCAAACAGCGCAGTCTTCTTCGTTCCCGCGGCGCGTTTTTGCGCCCGGGTTGGTCTTTGTCTGTTCGCACCCATCCCTAAAGAGGGTGGGCGGAGCGCCGATCCGCCGTCCTCACATCCCCACGTCGCCTCAGATCGCCCCAGGCCACTCTAAAAGCTCAGATATTTTGCCTTGTGCCCGCCTCAAGACACCCTCTAGCATCCTCAGGTACGTCGTTTGGAACCGGGATAGAGCTTAGGGTGGATCATGCGCGCCTGGAACAAGCTATCCGCGTCATTCGTGCGAAGCGTTCGTGGTGAGGGCCGCTATTCCGATGGCGGCAATCTCTACCTGCAGCTCGCCAACGGCGGCAAGAGCTGGGTCTTCCAGTACCAACGTCATGGCCGCCAACGCGAGATGGGCCTCGGCAGCGCTCGTGTCGTCTCGCTCGCGTTGGCACGAGAGCTGAGGGACGATTGCCAAACAAAGCTCGCCCGCGGCCTTGACCCGATCGAGGCCCGCAAGATTGCCGCGCTCGCCGCCCGGGCCGAGCAGGCCAAGCAGATGACGTTCCGGCAATGCGCAGAGGACTACCTCGCCGTCAACGCCAGCAAGTGGCGCAATGCCAAGCACCGGAAGGAATGGCTCGCCACGCTGACCCGCTATGCCTATCCAGTGTTCGGCAATCTTTCCGTTGCGGCGATCGACAGCGGGCTGGTGTTCAAGGCTCTCGCACCGCTGGTCGCCGACAAGCCGGTGACTGCGAGCCGCGTACGGGGGCGGATCGAGACGGTGCTCGACTTTGCCCGTGCCGCCGGACGCCGCGACGGCGACAACCCTGCCGACAAGGCGGTTATCAGCCATCTGCTGCCACTGCGCTCCGAGAAGGCTGGCGTAAGGCATCAGCCGGCGCTTCCCTTCGCGAAGCTACCGGTGCTCATGGCGGAACTGCGCAAAATGCAAGGGCTGCCGGCGCGGCTGCTGGAGATGATCATTCTCACCGGCATGCGCCTCGATGCCGTACGACCAGCGCGCTGTGCCGAGTTCGATCTGGATGCCGCGGTTCCAGTGTGGCTGATCCCGCAATCCCGCATGAAGAACCTGGGGCGCGATCAGCGCGTTCCGCTTGTCGGCCGCGCGCTCGCCATTGCACGGGAGCTGACCGCGGGCCGCGACCCGAGAGCCCCGGTGTTCGGCAATCACAGGCCTGATCAATCCCAACGCCATCCGCAAGAGCGTGCTGCCCAAGGTTCTCAAGGCCATCGGCCACGAAGCCCCGGCGGTGACGCACGGTTTCCGCTCATGCCTCAAAGATTGGTGCCACGAGACTACGAGCTTTCCGCATGAGGTGGTCGAGCAGGCGCTCGGGCATCGTATCAAGAGCACGGTCGAACGCAGCTACCGACGCGGCGACCTGTTCGAGCGTCGGCGCGCGCTGATGGCGGCCTGGGACCGCTACTGCAACGGGGAAATGGCCGCAGAGGTCATCGAGCTGCGGGGCTGAATGCCGTGGCTGCTCGGAGATCAGCGCAGCCGCTGTATGCGGTGTACCTGGCGAGCGGGTGATCAAGAGCCAGTCGGTGCAGCGCCATCGAGCAGCCGTCACCGGCGACGATAAACTGCCGCCGTGGGTGTTCTTCTCCGCGGGCTGTCGCCCCAAACTGACCGGCAACTTCCTGTGGTCCCTGGATGCGCCGGAGGAGGATTTCCCGGGGCGCCCCGGGGCGCCGTTCGACTTGCTGCTAAATCCCATTTCGCCTCCTATGCAACTGGCCTGGGACGCGGCGGTCGCGGCCTTTAAAGAATTCATCAAAGCGATCAAAAATGGCGAGCTGATCGCCAACGGGGTGCATCCGGCAACCGGCGTGCGCCATGATCTCCATCCGGCGGAATGGACGCGCGAAGCGGCTGATCCTCGATGTGCGCAACGGCGACTTGTTTGAGGGGCACTGGATCGAGCATGTGCGGCCGTCGAGCAACGGCGAGTCGATTGAGGGGCGCAACACCTGGCATCTGCGGTGGTCGAGCATCACGCTGCGAGCGAGTCAAGCAACCCGGACAGAACGAGACACGCGCGCACGGCTATGACTGGGAGGGACGATTGGCTGCGCGTTAACGCTGCGCGCCGACGATCGTCGGGATTGGAAAAAGGTATCGGCCCGAGACGAGAAGCAACCATTACCGTACGGTTCACAAGGTCGTCGAGGCACAAGATCAAGAACTGCTTCGAGGCGACAGGGCACTGTCCAGCGAGTCTACGGCGACATTCGCCAGCACGTTATATCGTGGCGACTCTGATGCGGCCCAAGCGCACGCGAAACCAAGCGCAAGGGGTGAAAAGGCGCGCGTGGACGTGGTTGCGGCGACCGTCAGCCACCATAAACCCACGATAACACCACAGTTTAGACGTGGGGCGAAATGGGTGCATGGTGGGGCATGCCCAAGCCCCTGCCGCGCGACCCTCACGCCGAATCCCCGTTCGTGTTGCGGGCCGAGTTGCTGACCTTAGTTCCGCACTCGATGTCGACCAGTCGATCGGCTGGAAGCTAAGGGCCATTTCCCAAGCAGATCCGGCTGGAGCCTACAAGCCGCGTAGCCTGGCTGCGACGTGAGCTCACCGGCTATTTGCGCCACCTCGCTAAACGCAGGCAGTCAGCGGCAAAGGAAGATCATTTCGGGACAGGCAATCAGGAATTTGTCACCCGTTTAAAGCAAAGCGGGCCGACCCAGGAGGATCCCCCGTTAATCCAGACCACCAATTCGCGCTCAGCAAAAAGCGGCTGGCGCGCCGAGGCCGGCAATGAGCAGCGACAATCCGAAAAATAGTCGAGTTTCCGAAGGCGGAAAGCACTCCTGAAGAGCGCGCTCGCCGTTTGAAGATCGAGGTGGATCGGCTTGGCTAGCCTGCCGGTGGTGGAATGGCGGTACTACGTCGAGTGTAGCGATGTCGCCGAGAAGCTCGGCGTCTCGCGCACCGTTATGAAGGCGACTGGTCGAGGCAACCATCAAGGAGCGCGAGAATAAAGCCAAGCAGGAGAAAGCCGAGCAGGAGAAAGTCGAGCAGCGCGTCAAGAGAGCAGCCGCGGCCAAGAAGAAACAGAAGGAACGCGCCTTCAGAACCTTGGATGCATTGCCCGAAGCGGAGCAGAAAAACGCCTCGATGAACTTGCAAGGAGCCTCGATGAGGACCCGGCCACGGTGCGCGAGGAATTTGCGACATCATTCTTACCCCCGGTTGAGAGCAAGCCTGAACTCTGGCCCGAAACTGTCGACAGCGCAAAGCTGCTGAGCTGACCTGGTCAAGCAGATCCGGCGCTACGTCGTCATCCGCGACGACGGCACTACCGCCGCAGCACTCTTTGCGGCGATGAGTTGGATCCACAACGCGGTCGCCACGCACAGCCCGATCCTCGGCGTCACGTCTTCCGATCATCGATTCCGGCAAGACCACGCTCCTTGGCGTTCTCGGGTTGTTGGTACCAAAACCATTCCGTAGCGCGGAGCTTACCGGGGCCGCCGCCTTTCGCCTAATTGATCGCGAACACCCAACGATGATCGTCGACGAAGCTGATGATATCTTTCAGCGCAAGAAGGACCTCGTCCACATCATCAACGCCGTCATGGACACGCGGCACACGGATTCCCCGCAGCCTTCCGGGGCAAGCCGGCGTTCATTGGTACGACGTTTTTTGTCCAAAAATCATCGGCCTCAAAGGCATGAAGGTGCCCGGGACGACGGCCAGTCGCTTCATCACCATCAAGATGCTGCCGCGCTTGCCCGAGGAAACGATCGAGGATTTCCCGTTCGTTGATGGCCCTGAGTTCGTAGAGATTCGCCGCAAGCTGGCGCGTTGGGCGGCAGACAATGCCGTGGCGCTCGGCGACGCAAAGCCCGAGCAGCCCCCGGGTTTCACAATCGGCTTGCCGCAAATTGGCGCTTGCTGTTCGCGATTGCCGACCATGCTGGCGGCGATTGGCCAAGCGCGCGCGGCAAGCCGCGGTCAAGCTTTCGCAGCAGCACGCCGAGCCGAGCCAAGGCCGCCGATTGCTTGCGGCTCTGCAGGAGATTTACACTGAATCGCGTCGAGATCCCGTCGGCCGAAATCGTGCAGCTGCTCGCTGCCGATCTCGACGCCGAGTGGTGTGAGTACCGCGGTCGCACTCCGATTTCCCAGCGGCAGCTCGCGCTGCTGTTGAAGGAATATGAGATCTACCCGGTCGTTCTCCACCCAACCAAGCGCTCAGATCTGTCGCAGGCACGGCTATCGCCGCTCGCAATTCAAAGACGCATGGGCTCGATTCCTGCCTGCAGTTCCGAACATCCGAACATTAGAGGTAAATTAGTAATGCAAATGTTCGGGTGTTCGGATTCTGCTGACCTGTTTTTGAGAAAACTCCCATGACGAACAGCCCGACCGTTCCCACCACGATCGCCAACGCAAAGAAACCAAACCCTCTGTCGGCACCTATTTCCACGCGGCCGTGCGGCATTGGAACGCGCAGCGCGTCGCGGGTTGGGCGTGCTGATGGTTCCGACGCCCGCGGTCAAATCCGGCGTCAACGGGCCAACGATCGACCGAATTTCGAGGGACATCGCAGCCGAAAATTTGCCCGCTACATCGGTTGCGAGCTTTCAACAGGACGGGCGAGACATAGAGCAGGAGGTCAAGATGACGAAACCGCGTATCGTTGGTGCGGATAGCGATCAGAATCCCGATCCGGCAGCCGAGCCTGCAAGCGAGACTGTCGAAACTCAGACCGCCAGCATGCCGCAGGCGGAGATCGAGCAGCTCGACGACGAAGAGAAAGAATTCCGCGCGCTGCGACGCGACCTTCCCGGCGTGAAGGGCGCCAGTGCCGCCGGAATTGTCGCCATCTCCGTGGGCAAAGCGCCTGCGAAGAATGAGTTTTTCCGAACCCACAAGGAATTCCGAGCGATCGTTCCGATCGTTGATCTTGAGGTTGGTATGGAGCGACAGTATTTCGCGGTGACCGCCGACATGGTCGAGGCACTAAGAGGAGTTGGCATCACCGTCACGGACCACGTGTTGTACCTGACGATCACGGCGCGCGGCGCTGTATCGCATCGTTCCTGTTCGCCAAGCAAACGCCGACGGCGAACAGAACGAATACCATCGCACCAAAGAAATCGGCCTCGCTGCAAGCGGTCGACGAATGGGTGCGGCTGTTACACCGACCAAGAGAACCGCTGCTACAAAGTCTTTCCCGCGCCGGCCGGCCGCTTTGCCGATCCGACCTGGCCGGACCTCAAGCCGGCGCGGATCTTCAAGCTGGCATTTCGCGACAAGGGCCGCCTCCTCGATAGCATCGAAGCACCCACTCTTCAAGAAGTGGGTGGCCCGTGACGCTGAGTGAATTGCCATTCGATGAGATATGGCCGTTCGACTTCGAGTTTATCTCGCGGCCCGGAGAACGCCCGGATGTTGTCTGCCTGGCTGGCGCGTGAATTGCGCTCCGGGCGGACGCTCCGGCTCTGGCGCGACCAGCTCGGCAAGGCGCCACCATACCGCTCGGACCGCCGCGCTGCTGTTCGTCTGCTTCGTCGCGCAATGCTGAATGCGCCTGCCATCTGGCGCTAGGCTGGCCGCTGCCGGCCCGCATTCTCGACCTGAGCCCGGTTTTCCGAAACTCTGACCAACGGCCTTCGACGCCCGAAGGTAAGGGCCTGCTCGGGCGCATTACGGTACTACGGTCTCGATGCCATCGACGCCAAGCTGAAGGACGACGATGCAGAAACGGTATCCTGTCAGGGCTGGCCCTTCACGCCGAGAGAGCAGCGACGCGATTTGGAATACTGCGACAGCGACGTCGACGCGCTGTGCCGACTGCTGCCGCGCATATTGCTGGAGATGAAACCGTGATTGACCTCGGCGTCGCGCTGCACCACGGCGAATTCGCCGCCGTGTCCGCACTGATGGAGCACCGCGGCGTTCCGATCGACATGGAAAATTTTCCGCAGCTCGCCGACACAGGACATCTGGCGCACGGTGCGCGACGCCATGGTGCCGGCAATCGACGCCGAGTATGGCGTTTACGTCCGCGACCCGACGGGTCAACTGGACGTTCAATATGGAGCGTTTCGTCGCGTACCTTGAGCGCGAGGGCATTACACCGGCTGGCCGCGGCTCGAGAGCGGCAAGCTCGATATGGAGCGCAAGACGTTTCGAGGATATGTGCAAGGTTTATCCGCAGCTGGAGGAGCTGCGCCAACTTCGGCACGCCCGCGACAAGATGCGCACAGTGAAGCTTGCGGTTGGCGCTGACGGCAGAAATCGTACTGTGCTCTGGCCGTTCAAGGCCAAGACATCACGCACACAGCCGAAGCCTCTAAATGGATCTTCTCGCCGGCGGTGTGGTTGCGCTCGCTGATCAAGCCCGAGCCGGGAATGGCCGTCGCCTATATCGACTATTCGTCCATGGAGTTCATGATTGCGGCAGTGCTGTCCGACGGACACTGTGGACCGGGCAATACCATGCTCGACATGTATCTGACCGGCGATCCTTATCTTGCGCTTTGCCAAGCGGGTGGGTGCGGTGCCGAGCTGGGCCACCAAGACGTCCGCATGCGGCTGTGAGGGACCACTACAAGATCATGCTGCTGGCGACGCAATACGGCATGCGCGGCGGAAACCCTGGCTGCGTCGGCTCGGCGTCTCAACCTTCGAAGCGCACGAGATGCTCAACCAGCACCGCGAGCTGTTCGCGCAGTACTGGCGCTGGTCCGACGATTGGGTGCGCATGCGCTGCAGACCGGGCACCATGCGGACAGCCGTTCGGTTGGACCTGCCGCACTGGGATCATCGAGTTTAACGAGCGCTCGATCCGCAACTGGCCAATTCAGGCGACCGGCGCCGACATCCTGAGGATTGCCTGCATTCTGGCGGCACGGCACGGCATCAAGATCCTGGCGCCGGTGCATGACGCGGTGCTGATCGAAGCCCCGCTCGAGCGGATCGAGGCCGACGTTGCGCGCATGCGAGGAAATCATGCGACGAGCTTCGCGGGTCGTGTTCAACGCGACCGCCGATGGACCCGCATGAGCTGCGCACCGACGCAACGATCGTCCGCTATCCCGAGCACTACTCAGATAAACGCGGCGCGGCGATGTGGGACCGCGTGCTCGAACTCCTGACCGAGCACCGGCAATCGGCCGTCGAACTGAGGGCGTGATGCGCAAGAAGGCTGGAGCCCTTCGTGAAGGTGCCGTTATGGTGGATTGAAGAAACCGCCAGGCTCACGAAGTCGCCAGACAACACTGGTGTTGATCGAGCTTTGCGGTTGCACTGGAAGACCAAGAGCTTGACCTTTCCGCTACCCAACGGCCGGCTGCAAAGGCTGGGTGTAAGCCGGGACGTGAAGCGCCGGGTACTGCGTGACCTCGAGCGCGCGCGCGTCATCATGGTAGAGCGGCCGCCTCGAAAGACCCCTCGCGTCACCCTGGTGGTACTCTAAATGCAGCCCGTCTGTCGTATGGAGCCACATACCCTCTGTCGTCCGGAACCACATGCTCTGTCGTCTGGAGCCACATACGGGTCCCTTCTTATCTTCTCTCCTTGCTTCCTATGTCTCCAACAAACAGGTAGGTGATGGGAATGGTAGAGGTATACACCGATACAGATGAGGCGTTCTTGCGCCAGCTCGTCCTGCCGGAAGAGGATCGGCTACGTCTGCATCCTACGGTTCAGGGGACGGGTGGATTTCGCTGGTTTCGGTCGCCCAATGTGATCCCAATCGAGCGTTGGAAGCGTTCCGAGCCGGAAGATGTTCGGCGTTAGGGTTTGATGTTGGGGCCATCAAAGCACTTCAACGCGCAGCGACACCGCCCCACGCCGCCCCGCCACTCTGCGCTACGGGCTTGCTTTTGGGCGCGTGGGGTATGTCCCTGCGACAGTTGCGACGGTGAATGGATGGTTTTCAAAGCATCGGGTATTTTCGTGATTCTGCCACTTTTTCATGTCACGCCGGCGCAGTCTTGATGGGGACGAGCCAACCGAGCTTGACCAGAATTTCGGTCGAATTGCCCACGCTCTTCCGATCCCGGATGGAGTTAGGCCCAAGGCGGTGAATCTCTCGCGCGCTGATCGGTGGGCTGGGTCCAGCCGCGCTGGAGCCAGTTGTTCAGCGTCTGTGCCAGCGGGGGTCAACTCGTGCGGCTTTTGCGGCGGCCGCCCGACAACCTTTCAAAGAGCGTTGCCACTCGCCGTCCGCGCCGGTTTCTTCGGTTGCGATCGACGCGACCATCGGCGCGGTGCCGATGTCGTTGGGGTCGACATCGTTGGGCCGGGCGCGATCGACTTGTCAAACCTCAAGGTGTCGCCGCCCAAATTGATCGCTGATCTGGAACCCGTCCGCCGCCGGCACGCCCCACCGGCCCGTTGCTGGCGAAATCATCAAGTACTTTGGCCGAATCGATCTCTGTGCCTGGATCTGCGCTGGGGTCATTCATGATGGTGCCTTAACACGCTGGGGCGCCTGCACAACCAACACCTGCGCGCGTTCTCGCTCTGCTGCCGCCGTCCTTTATTCAGCTCCTACTTCTTCTCGGCCTCGATGGCCTTGATGAGCTCTTCTCGTCGCTGAGGCGCCCCCAAACATCGGCGGACAGATGATGTTTTTCTTACGGCCTTTCGTCCAGTATGCCTTCGGCGAAGCGCGCTAAGTCACTGACGAACTCGAGATCGTCCTCGAGCCCTGCTGGCTGGCTGTGTAGATCGACAACTTCGCCCATCGTGGTTGCCTTCTATGTGCGGTCGACCTCGGCCCGACAGCTCATAATAGCATCAGCCTCGGTGCGCTTAGACGGACAGCGCGCGATCGACGCCCTCATGGTGCGGCTTCCGCGCAGATCCGCGCGACGGTCGTGTGGCCGACGCCGTGCACCTGCGCGATTTCCCGAAGGCTCTTGCCGGCGGCGCGGTCTGACTGGATCGCCCGGACCTTGGCGGCATCGTTCGTCACGGTCGGCTGCCGCCCCAGCCGCGTCCCTTCCGCCTTCGCCCTGCGCCAGGCCGGCCATGACCCGCTCGCGGATGATGGCACGTCTCGAACTCGGCAAATACGCCCATCATCTGAAACATCGCGCGGCCGGAGGGTGTCGAGGTGTCGAGCCCCTGCTGATGCAGATACAGGTCGACGCCCTTGGCGTGCAGCTCCTGCAGCACTCCCGAGCAGGTCTGTCAGCGAGCGGCCCAGGCGGTCCACCGACCAGGCGGCGACCATGTCGACCTCCTTGCGGGCGACCGCTGCCAGCAGCTTGTCGAGGCCGGGGCGCTTGATCGCGTCCCTTGGCGCCGCTGATGCCCTTGTCGCCGATAGACCTCCACCACCTCGCCAGTCCATGGCGCTCTGGCGACGTCTTGCAGCTCGCGTTCCCTGATTCTTGGTGGTCTGGCCGTTGGCGGTGCTGGTCCGGAGCGTAGATGGGCGACCCGCTTGGGTCTTCGGCTGGCGTTCATGGGGCTCGTGTCCTTCGTGGTGCTATGGGGCTGCAGGCTGCCAACATATACATTTGTTTTGCGGTCCACTGAAACCATGGAAACGGCCCTTTGCGATCATGAGGGTTTTTAGCCACGCCAGACGGGGGAGGGTTCATGGTACAGCGGGGTTCGGGCCGAGCCTCGGCGGGTCCGGCGCGTGCCGGCGCCGCCCGCCGGTCACGAACGCGGATCACTCATGCGGGCGCTGCTGCCTTGGCCGGTCAGCCGGCTGGCCGTCTAATGCTTTCGCCCACAGCTCGGCCGGGTGGTCCTTGCGACTGGCCACAGGATCGATCCTGGCTCGTTGCGCCACATCCGCACGGCTTGCCGCGACACCCAATCGCCGAATGCGTTATGCGCCATCTGGACAAGGCTGGCCGTCGTGCTTGCTCTCCGGCCGCCTTCCCCAATTGTTGGCTTCATTGCCGATTGTTCAAAACTTTCTCCGCTTCATTTTTATCCAGCTGATTTATCCAGAGAGCGCGAGCGGCACGCCCCCTGCTGTGGGGGAGCCCCCTGGGGGACCCCCACCCGGACGCTGGCCAGGCCACTCCCACGCGCGTATACTTTCAGTGACCTGAAAATATAGAATCCCTGAAAACCGAAAGGTATGAAAGTACTACCGCATCTTTAGGTTGCTTACTACCCATGCTTAGGGCTTTTCGCGCACGCAATGACCTATTGATCCAATAATTTAACAGCCAAATAGCTAATAGCCTGATAGGTCGATGGGCGACGGGGCGCAGGGCGATAGGGCGATAGCCTGTGACTCAATAGATAATAACTTATTGAATCAATAAGCCATATAGTTCAACCAAACAGCAAAATCATCACATGATAGACATAGCCCTTCGGCTTGATCGGCACATTGACCGTCAGTATCGACCCGGCGATCGACGCCGAGTCGGCACCCTCGACACGCCGGTCGGCAGGGTGCCGGGAGGAGATCAATCAGAAACCAATTGGCGATGCGTCCACCGATGCCGGTCGGTTGTGCGGGATCGCCATACTCGCCCCACGCAATTCTTTCCCGAACCCATTCTGAGTTTTGCGCGGAGTGGGATGTTATTTCTTCACTTGATTGAAATATTTCAAATCGGGAGCCGGCTGATTCTTCTTTATTGGCATGATGGTGCCGTCGCCGCTGAGGTAATAGACCTCCTTCCCAATGGTGATCCAGGCTTGGCTTTCTATGCAGTTGTTTTCAGCCCACCGGACCTTCGGCGCGCGACGGTAGTTCTTCAACACCGTCCAGGGCCGAGTCAGCGAGTTGTCGATCGTGGTCATCTCGTTATGCAGAATTGCCGGATTGCTCTCGTCCAGGAACAGGCGCTCCTTGATGACGCCCTCGTCGTCATCCGCCATCGGCATGCCGCTCTGGTCCCAGGTGCGCGGATTGCGCACATGCCGGGTTTCGACCAGCAGTTCGTCATAGCGGCCGTCGCCGTCTTTATCGATCCATTCGCCGATTGAGTAGCCGGGAAAAGTTGTGTCATCGATGCCGATCTTGGGCCACTCGCGTCCATCGGTGTAGATGCGGCGGGGCGCATAGTCGTTGCGGTCGAACAGGATGTGGGTGACGCCCGGCGAGATGAGAAACTCCATAAGTGCTACGCCTGACATCATGCGCGGCATGCCAGGTGGTCGGCAGCTATAAGCCATGTCGAGGCCCATTCCGCCGAGGTCCTGATCACGCATGCTGGCCTCGAACCGGGCCTGATACTCCGGCTTGAGCGGGGCCTCCTGCTTACGAATGGGCTTGGTCGGGTCATAGCGCGGCACGCCGCCATCAGGTACCCGGCTCCATTGGCCGAACCAATCGGGATGTCTGCTTTTTCTTGCGCCGCCGCATCTACCGCCATTGCGCACAACAGACCCGCCACTGCGATCGATACAATACCGTTTCGATTCCCCATGGTGTGCTCCCTAAAGAAACAAGGTTTTGGTTGGTCCTATTTCTTTTCGATAAAGTCGCATCGCCTGACGCCGAACATGGCCAGTCTACGAGCCACCCAGCGACTGCTCTGGGCCGGCTGAACGCTGCGAGCCACGGCCGCTGTCGCGCCGCCGAGCAGCGTTATGAGCCCCGCGTCTCTTCAACCGTTCGAAATGCATCTGCTGCCCGTCGCCGGGGAACAGGATAGCGGATTGACGAGCATAAAGCGCGGGACATGCCGCTCTGCGGGTATCACCCATGACACTGCCGCTGTGGCGGCTATAGACATGCCTAGAGCCGTGAGGGCGTTCCCGGCGGCGGCGCGCTAAGGGCATCACTCACCCATCTTGAGACGAGCGTGTACTTCCTGTTGCTGCTGCGGCGTCAACCGGAATGGCTCGACCGGTTCTCTCGCGACCGCAAAACCAACGCGAACCTATTGGGGCGCGTATTCATAAACCGAGCTTGATTGGCGCGGCTTGGTCGATGTCCGCTTTGCCCCGATAGCGACCAAATTCCGCATCGCACTGACGCGACGATGTGCCAGAAGCCGACTATTCGCCATTGACGGCATTCCAAATTGCGCCTGTCATCAGGCACCGATGCCAGCGCTGCTGCTACGTGGTTGGGAGCCGAACGATGCTGCAACTTTATGGGAACTCCAGATCGCGAGCGATGCGATGTCTCTGGATGCTTGAGGAGATGGGTAAGCCATATCAGCTGATAGAGAAGAGTACCCGCGCTGACGATCTGCAAGGCGCCGAGTACCTCCGACTGAATCCGAATGCTCGAATACCGACCCTCGTAGATGGTGATCTGGTGTTGTGGGGAATCGATGGCGATCAACCTTTACCTCGCACAAAAATACGAGGGGCCGATGCACTGTCCCGGACCGGAAGTCTTGGGTCTAGCTGCTCAGTGGAGCTTCTGGGCCATGTTGGAGACGGAAGCGCTACTGCTTGATTTGTTGCAGCATCGCGCAGTGCTGCCCGAATTTGCGCGCGACGCTTCATATGCCGAACGCGACGAGTTGTTGCTAAAAAAGCCACTAGGCGTGCTCAATGGTGCCTTAGTCGGGCGCGATTATTTGGCGGGAAATAGCTTTACTGTCGCCGATCTCAACGTGGCGAGCATTCTCGTCTGGGGCAAAATGGCCCGACTAAATCTATCGAATCATCCCGAAGTCGCACGATGGTTTGACACCTGCTTGGCACGGCCGGCCTACGGTCGAGTGCGTGAGCGAGCAAGCCGTAAATAATCGATCGGATTTGGCCGCTCTCAATGGTGCGCTGACCGCCGTGGGTCAGCCTCGATCAAAGTTCAGCGCGTGGTCTTTGCCTATCGGCCCCTTCCGCTTAGCCCCAAGAGCGGACATTCCGCCAGCGCCCGTTTTGTGAGTACACGCCCTAGCCAGTTCACGCGCCTGCTTCCTATTCACGGGTGGGCGTTTAGCGCACCGTTTTGTCTGATCGTGTCGACGTCGACGCCAGGCGCGATGTTGGCCTGGAAGTCGCCCGTGAGGTTGCCATATGTCACCAGGCTGTCGCTGGTGGTGTCAACCTGAACCCTTCGTGGTGCCCCGTGACTTCAGCGGGGTGCTACGTGCGTTTTTTGGTACCTCCCACGCGGTTGGAGGACGCCGCGTGACCCCCTCAAAGAACATCAAAATCCGACATTGTGAGCGATTCTATACAGACGTGGAGGTGGGATAGGCTCAGTCTCACGAAGACGGGCGCTCACCCCAGCCACCCCCCCATCAGAGCGCTCGATGACACGACCCACCCCCTGGTTTGGTGTCCGTTTCATAATTACTTTGGCAGATTTACTCACGCCGCTGCTCGTTGCAAATCCATTTTCGGCAATGCGGGCATCGCTGCGGCGGTAGTCGAGCGATGAGTTCGAGGATGGCGTGGCGCACGGCTGGCAAAGTCGGCTGAGGCGGCGGCCCGTTGATTCTTTTTTCCCGCCTTGCTGTTGCGAGGCGGCGATGCTGGAGGAAGGCGTACGCGATCATCGTCATGAGCGCATGACGGTGAAGGCCTTGCCAGGATCGTCCCTCGAAGTGATCGAGACCGAGTTCTTCTTTCAGCTGCTGGTGAGCCTGCTCGCAAATCCATCGCGCCTTGATGGTGGCCGCCAAGGTGCGCAGGTCCGTCTTCGCCGGCAGGTTGGCGAGATAGTATTTCTTCTCTCCCGACATCCTGTGTTCGCCGATGAGCCAAGCCTCCTCCCCGGGCAGATGTTGCTGGCCCTTGTCCCAGCAAATGTCGGCGCGAAGCCTGCGGGGCGCGTCGAAGATTCGGAGGAAATTATGACGCGGATCAGCAATAGAATGTCTCGCCGCCGGTTTTTGGCGATGAGCACCGCGGCGACGGGGATCAGAGCGGTCGGCGGCATTTCCCGACCAGATCTTAGCCGTGCAGCTGATCGGCCGATCATTACTCATGGTTTGCAATCTGGTGATGTCAGTATTGACGCTGGTGTTGTCTGGGCAAGGGCCGACCGGCCATCGCGCATGCAGATCGAAATCGCCACCACTGACAGCTTCAAAGACATTCACCGCGGTGCTTATGTCGACGCGCTCCCGGAGAGCGATTTCACAGCTAAGCTATTGGTCGGAAACTTGCCGTCTGGACAAGACATCTTCTACCGCATTCGATTTCAAGATCTCGAATTTCCAACGATTGTCGGCGAGCCCATGGTCGGACGATTTCGCACCGCACCACGCGACCGGCGCTCTGTCTCTTTCATCTGGTCGGGTGATCAAGCAGGTCAGGGATGGGGTATCGACAGATCGCGCGGCGGCATGCGCACCTACGCTACCATACTCAGAAATCGGCCTGACTTTTTATCCATTCTGGCGATCACATCTATGCCGACAATCCGATCTCTCCTGAGGTCAAACTGCCGAATGGAGAAATCTGGAAAAACCTAGTCATCGAGGAAAAGACGAAATCGGCCCAAACCCTTGCCGAATTCCGCGGCAACTGGAAATACAATCTGCTCGACAAGAACCTGCTCGCGTTCAACGCTGAAATTCCGACAATCTCGCAATGGGACGACCACGAAATCCTTGACAACTGGTGGCCTGGCGAACCGTTGACGCTTGCCGTGCATCAACGCAGGAAATATGTAGAGAAAAACACACTCATCCTGATGGCCCGCGCTAACCGCGCCATGCGCGAATATTTGCCTATGATCGAAGAGCCAACCGAACCCGGGCGCATCTATCGCAAGATCTCCTACGGACCGCTGCTCGACGTGTTCATGCTCGACATGAGGAGCTACCGTGGCCCCAACGCGGAGAATATGCAGGAGACATACGGCCCCGACGCCTACTTCCTTGGCCCCGAACAAGTTGCTTGGCTCAAGCGCGAACTTCTGAACTCGCGTGCCACCTGGAAGGTGATCGCAAACGACATGCCGCTGGCGTTGATCCGCATTTACGACCCGGATCGTAATTGGGGCTATGAAGCAATCGCTCAGGGCGACAACGGGCCACCTCGCGGTCGCGAGCTAGAACTTGCCGACATTCTCTCCTTCATCAAACGCGGAAAAATCCACAATACCGTGTGGCTCACGGCCGACGTGCATTACACTGCCGCTCACTACTTCGATCCAAACCAGGCTGCATTTCAGGACTTCGATCCTTTTTGGGAATTCGTTTCCGGGCCTATCCATGCCGGAACTGGGAGCCAAAATCAGATCGACAAGACGTTCGGGCCACAAGTGGTCTATGCGAAAGCGCGACAGAGGGACTCGAGCTTCTCCGGAGCCCCGAGTGAAGGGTTACAATTTTTCGGTCACGTCTCAATCGATGGAATGACTGAGGTCATGACCGTGACGCTCAAGGACGCTGATGATCATGCGTTGTGGTCGACAAGGCTGGAGCCCAAGACGACCTAATCTCATTTGCCATAACCCTCCGTGACGGCCATCGTGTCGCGCGTTCGCGTGTTGCTTGCGCATCAGGGAATGTCGCTGCCTGACGCGCTGGCGCCAGCGGATGTACGACTTCCGGTGTGGGTCAAAATGCGAAGAACTCTCATTGAGCAAGCATATGTCGGCCGGTCTACCCCTGAAAGCCGACATTGCTCAGCGCGGTTGGCACGGCAGAGAAAGCGCCAAAGGGCGACATCCGCGCCTGCAAGGGCCTCAGCCGATACACGTCTCTGCATCAGGAAAGCCGGGTTGACGCATCGATGCGTGACCCGTCCCCTCGCTCACAGCGCGCTCCATTTGACAAGCGACGGTGCGGATCGCTAGTGTATTGAAACCCTGTTTCATCAGATGAAACACATGTCGAACAGTCAGCGGCAGCTGCGCGGGGGCGACAGGAAGCCGAGGCCGCTCGACGAAAGTCCGGTCAACGAGACGGTCGACCTGTCGCTGCGCTTGTTGGAACGGCTCGCGACCTTGAGAGAGCCGATCGGCGTCTCCGAGCTCGCACGCGAATTCGCGTCGTCGAAGGCGACCGTCTATCGCCACCTCCAGACTCTCATGCGGCATGGCTTCGTGCGTCAGGAGCCGACGACGATGCGCTATGCGGCGGGGATCAAGCTGTTCATTCTCGGCGAGCGCCTGAGGGAGCGCTTCGACGTCCTCGCGATTGCCCGGGACGATCTGGCGCGGCTGCGCGACGAGACGGGGCAGCCGGCGACCTTGTCCGCGCTGGTCGAACATCAGGTCGTGGTCCTGGAGGTCCTGCAGGGTCACGCGATCGTCAATTTCGGAACGCAGCCCGGAACCGTGCTCGATCTTCATGCGAGCGCCCACGGAAACGTCGCGTTGGCGTTCGGTCCCGAGAGTCTCATGGAGCATTGCCTGGCGAAACCGCTCAAAGCCTGGACACCGCATACCATCTGCTCGCCAAGTGCTCTCCAGCGCGCGTGGCGCAAGTGAGAGCGCGCGGCTGGGCCACTGCTCCCAACCGGGTGCTGCAGGGCGTGAACGGCCTGGCGGCTCCGCTGTTCAATCACGGCGGTGACTATGCCGGTGCGGTCGCCATTGCGGGCTCCATTCAATACATCCCCGCATCGCCGCCTCAGGCCCAGATCAGAGCGGTCACGCAAACGGCGGAGCGCATATCACGCAAGCTCGGATGGAACGGGAGATGGCCAAGAACGGGCAATGGCAGCTGAGCGCGGAGGCGGCCGAACGGTACGAGCGCTACGTCGCTCGGTACATCCTCGGACCCTGGGCGCCCTTGCTTGTCGATGTCGCTCACGTCGGCGTCGGCGAGCGCGTGCTGGACGTTGCTTGCGGGACCGGCGTCGTCGCTCGCGCCGCGGCGGAACGGGTCGGTCCTGCTGGACGTGTCGTAGGAGTTGATCTGAACTCGGCAATGATCGCCGTCGCGCGATCGCTCCCGGCACCGGTCGGCGCATCGATCGAATGGGTCGCAGCGCAGCGCGCTCGATCTTCGATTGCGGGACGCCACCATGGACGCGGTTCTCTGCCAGCAGGGACTGCAGTTCTTTCCCGACAAGGCGCGTGCCATGCGGGAGATGCGCCGCGTGCTCGCTCGTGGCGGCCGCCTCGCGCTCAGCGTCTGGAACGGTGTCGGGCTTTACAACGGCGCGGTCGGCGAAGCGCTCGCGCGATTTGTCGGCGACGCAGCTGCCTTGCAGTTTTGCGCCTCGCGACAGGTCCCTGCCGAGGAGGAGCTGCAGCGGCTTGCAACGGAAGCGGGCTTTTCAGCGGTGGACGTGCGCGTCAGTCGGATCAATGTGCACCTCCCTCGGCTGGACAAGTTCACGTTGGACCATTTGTCCGCAACACCGGTTGCGCCGATCATCGCCGCCGCCGATCCCGAGGCGCGGGAGAAAATTGGCGCGTGCGTCATGAAGCAGCTGCAACGCTACGCCGATGGGGACGGGCGTCACCTACCCGGAAGAAACCCATGTGCTTGACGGCTCAGGTCCAGTGACCGCCGGAAGCCGGAATATGTTCGGTCAACAGGGGGCAAGCATGCGAAAGTGTCTGCAAGCTGCACTTTGTGGCAACCGCCGCCAACTTCTACGTCTGGCTGCGGGCGCTGCCGCGCTCCCAGCCGTGTCGCGCTTTGCTTGGGCGCAAGCCTATCCGATACGGCCCGTGCGCATCATTGTACCGCTCGCGCCAGCCGGCACAGTCGACATCATCGCGCGCATGATGGGCCAGTGGCTGTCTGAACGGCTCGGTCAGCAATTCGTCATCGAGAACCGGTCGGGCGCAGGCACCACTCATCGGCACCGAGGCGGTCGTGCGCGCGCTCCCTGACGGCTACACGCTTCTCATGATCGACGTGTCAGCGGCGTTCAACGCGACGCTCTACGACAAGCTCAACTTCAATTTCATCCGCGATATCGCACCAGCAATACGTAACTGAAACGGGCACACCGA
>ERZ1370068.1609-contig-11514_pt1 | contig 17927 bp, 34 predicted proteins | sample MGYA00561227_ERZ1370068 | MGnify/ENA primary metagenome ERZ1370068 (study PRJEB38410, sample SAMEA6850437) | metagenome | study: Metagenomic assessment of the ecological functions of the soil: analysis of the soil microbiota associated with the...
CAGTTTGGGGCCAATCTTTCGGTCGAACAACTTCGGAAGACGGCAATGGAACAGCAAGATCCTCTGAAAGCCTTCAGCGGCATCTGTCGGCGCGAGCTGAAGGAGGTCCAGAGAGGAATGCCGTTTCGCTGGTAGATCGTGGAGACGAATCGGAGGCTACGGTTCGATATGCCTGAGAGAAAAGCAGAAGTCATCCTTAAAATCGCGCAGGCGATTGGCAATCAGTTAGGAATATCTGAATTGCTGGCTTCGTTGAACGAAACGTTGAATCCGATCTTCCATTTCGACGCCACCGGCATAGTCACACTCGAGGGCGACGCAGTAACTGTCCACTGGGCGCATCTTAACGAGCTGACGCCCAACGCCGGCGAAAGCGTTGAAAGAATCGTGGGCCGGTACGCCTCCAGAATCAAGGTTGAGCCGCCGCCGATGAAGATCCCTGTGAGTGATCACCCGATTAGCGTGATCATGAAAACCGGTCAGCCATATATAGCTGCCGACCTGGCTGTTGAGCGCGGCTTCGACACGGACGAGCCTTTATTGAATATGGGTTTCGGCAGCTACATCGATCTGCCGCTGGTCACTCAGCGGGCAACTGATCGGCACTATCAAATTTCTGTCGCGGGAAAAAGCGAACTTCACGGGCGCCCAGTTAGTGCCTGTTGCAGGACATCTCGAACATTGTAGCCATCGCTGTATCGAATGCTTTGGCTTACGAAGAGATCAAATCACTGAAGGAGCAACTACAGCTGGAGAATCAGGTGCTTCAGGGAACAGATTGTGGAACGATCAATTTATGAAGAGATCGTCGGCTCATCGGGTGCGCTGCGAAAGTGGTGACCGCAATTGAACAGGTCGCGCCCACAATTTCGACGGTTTTGATTACCGGCGAGACCGGAACCGGAAAGAATTGGTAGCACACGCGATTCATCGCCGCTCTCCGCGATCAGATCGCGCCCTGGTGAAAGTGAATTGCGCTGCTTTGCCGGCGGAATTGATCGCCAGCGAATTGTTCGGTCATGAGAAAGGCGCCTTCACGGGCGCGATGCAACAACGCATTGGGCGATTCGAAGCTGCGAACGGCGGTACCATATTCCTTGATGAGATCGCCGAACTTAGTCCCGAGATTCAGGTGTCGCTGTTGCGCGTCCTGCAAGAGAAGAGTTCGAGCGCGTGGGTGGCAACCGCACGATTAAGACAGATGTGCGCGTGATTGTGGCAACCAATAAAGACCTGCGACGAGAGGTCAACGAAGGTCGATTCCGCGCGGACCTTTTTACCGGCTCAACGTTTTCCCGATTGACGTGCCGCCTTTGCGTGAACGTGTCAATGATATTCCCGTACTGGTTGATTATTTCGCGGCGCGGCTGGCGGCGCGCACGGGCAAGAAAATAAGACCAGATTGAGAAACGATCGCTGCAGGTAATGAAGCAATACTCATGGCCCGGAAATATCCGTGAGTTACAGAACGTGATCGAGCGCTGCGTAATTCTCGCTGCCGGTGAAGTCTTGCGCGTTGACCGGAATATTGTTGGTCTACGAACCGCAGCCGCTAATCACTTCGCCCGCCGTCACCGATGCAGGATCAGATCGCAAGTCTCAGATCGAAGCCGTGCTGCGCCAGACGCGTGGGAAGGTTTATGGACCAAAGGGCGCTGCTACTCGCCTCGGCATTCCTGGAACCACGCTCGATTCGCAAATCCGCTCACTGGGAATTCGGAAGTATTTATTTAAATGAACCTCCGTGCTCTTTCGAGTATTTCCAGTCTCCGAAAGAGCCTCAAGCGCAACTCCAAAGAGAAAACCAGGCCTCCCGTTCTGGCTCAACCCGTCACCCTTTCGGAATTGTTGCTGAGGCGAACCGGCCTCACAATGATGCGCAAGAACTACGAAGGGAAACACGAAAATGAGTACAGGCTTCGCCGGAGTTACGCACGTTACGGTTTCTGTTTCGGAGCAGGCGCCATTTCCGCTCGGCACTAACGTGGTACCGTTGGGGAGCCGCCGTCACAACAGGCGATCGTTGACGACGCATGATCAGAGCGCCGAAGTCCTTGCATTCGAAAAACCGCTCGCCTTCGAAGAGCTTTGCGACGGCAACGAGAAGTTGGACGCTCTCTCGGCGAAAGAACAAATTCGCAGCGAAACGAATTTTGCTGAGATTGTCGGAAATAGTGCGGCGCTGCGACGCACGCTCGAACTGGCGGAAAAAGGTCGCGTCCTGGGATTCCACCGTGCTGCTGTTGGGCGAGACCGGGACGGGCAAAGAGTTGGTGGCGCGCGCGATTCACCGTAGCTCCGATCGTGCCCATCGTCCTTTAATAAAAGTGAACTGCGCAGCGTTGCCCGCAGAGCTGATCGCCAGCGAACTGTTCGGCCACGAAAAGGCGCCTTCACTGGGGCTATGCAACAGCGCATTGGGCGATTCGAAGCTGCTAACGGCGGGACAATCTTTCTCGATGAGATCGCCGAACTAAGCCCCGAGATTCAGGTGGCGCTTTTGCGCGTTCTGCAAGAGAAGGAATTCGAGCGGGTTGGAGGGAACCGCACGATTAGGACAGACGTGCGTGTGATCGCCGCGACGAATAAGGATCTTCAGCGCGAAGTTAGCGAAGGTCGATTCCGTATGGACCTCTTCTTTCGGCTGAATGTGTTCCCGATTCAAGTGCCGGCTTTGCGCGAACGCCTCGACGACATTCCGGCGCTGGTTAGTTATTTCGCAGCGCGGCTCGCCGAGCGCACGGAAAAAGGATTACCCAGATCGAGAAGCAGTCGCTCTTCGCGATGCAGCAATACTCATGGCCTGGTAATGTCCGTGAACTACAGAATGTGATTGAACGCTGCGTGATTCTGACGATGGACGATGTCTTGCGCGTGGACTCCACCATGCTGGTTCACGAAACGCCGCTCGTGACTAGTGCGCCTGCTGCCCGCACCGCTGATTCTGATCGGAAAGCGCAAATCGAAGGCGTGCTGCGCCAGACCCGCGGCAAAGTCTATGGACCTAATGGCGCTGCGGCTCGCCTTCACATCGCAGCGACGACGCTTGATTCACAAATTCTCGCGTTGGGGATAAGGAAATATCAATTCAAATAAGGCGAGTGCTCTCGCTGATCTCTGAACCGGCCCCGTGCTGACCCAGCTTGCAGCTTCTAACCGTAGTACAGCCTGATAAGAATCCTCGCGCACCCGTGAAAATCTGAATACTTCACTGCGCATCACAAACTGATCAGAGCGTCTCTGCACTTGAGCCTTACAACATCTCCGTGATTCCACGAGACCTCGTGGAATTACGATCCACACTTGCCAATTTCCCGAAGAAATTTGCCGGCTCGCGTTGGTACAACTGTTGCACTTCGATGGGCGAAGGTGAGGACAAGGAAATGAGCACACCCCAGATTCAAAAGATATTACAAGCGGCTCTGCTGCCGCTTCTTTCCATTGTTTTGTTGAGCGGCATCGCCGACGGGCAACAGCCCGCAGAGCGCGACGGGCTCGTTGCGTGGCGCCGTCGCAACCGCGGCCCCTGACGGACAGTCGTACAACATTCCCGGCGCAAGCCTCGAAGCTCAAGTCGGAAACACGATCATTGGATGCAGTGACTGACGACGCGGGCGAATACCTGTTCAAAGACTTATTGCCGAGCGCCTACACGCTCGAAGTCTCCGTTCAGGGCTTTAAGACAGCCACGAAGACATTCAGTGTTCGCGCCGGTGAAACCTCGGTCGAAAACATCAGCATGGTTGTCGCAGACGTAACGGCTACCGTAACCGTCACCTCGGCGGACGCGGTGTCAGGAATACAGACGAACGAAACAGCGCCCGCCGTTACTATCAAGCAAGAACGACCTGCAAACGTTGCCGCTGCCAAACGAGCAGTTGCTCGATGCGCTGCCGTTGGTGCCGGGAGTGGTGCGTGGACCCGATGGGCAAATCAACATGAACGGTGCACGCGCCAGCCAAAGCGCGATGACCGTCAACAGCGCGAACGTGACTGATCCAGTCACCGGCGACTTCGCCATCAATCTGCCTCTTGAAGCGATTAAATCAGCGCAAGTCCTGACGAATCCCTACGCCCCTGAATATGGCAAGTTCACCGGCGGAGTAACGGCCGTCGAGACACGCTCCGGCGCAGACAAGTTCAAGGTTGACCTGCAGAGCTTCTTTCCCCGTTTCCGTCGCCGAGGTGGCAAATGGACCGGCGTCGAAGCCTTCACGCCGCGGTTAACAGCCAGCGGTCCAATTAAGAAGAACAAGCTTTGGTTCATGCAATCATTCGAGTATCGGTTTGTCCGCACGCCCGTCTATAGTCTGCCGCCTGACAAACGCGACACCGGTCTTGAGAGTTTCGATTCTGTCACCCAAATCGATTGGGATATCAACCCCAGCAACCACCTCACCAGCACCTTCTCACTGTTTCCCGAAAAACTGAGATACGTAGGCCTCAACACTTTCAATCCCGAAGAGGTCACGCCCAATTACAAACAGCGCGGTTTCTTCTGGGCGGTGAACGAAGCGCCGCACGATGAGCAGTAAAGCCGTACTCGAATCGTACTTGAGCGTGAAGAAGTTCGACGCCAACGTGTTCCCGAGTTCCGGCGAGCAGCCAATGAACTTCACCCCGAATGTGAACACCGGAAATTTCTACAACCGTCAGGATCGACGCAGCACGCGAATCGATGCGCTGGAAATCTATAACTTTGAACCGCCTAGGTTCGCCGGCGGCCACTTCATTAAAGTCGGCATCGGCCTGACCCACACAACGTTTGATGGCCGCAACACCAGCAACACTGTTCGCATCCTGCGTCGCGACGGCACGCGCGCCGAACAGATCGACTTCGTCGGCCAGGGCCAGTTAAGCCGCAACACGACGGAGTTTTCTTCCTTCATCGAGGACAAGTGGACTATCAATGATCGACTGACGCTGGAGTACGGCGTCCGTGTTGATCGGGACAACGTCGCCGGCACCAACAACATTGCGCCGCGCTTATCGTTTGCGTTTGCTCCGATCCGCGACGGCCGTACGGTCATTCACGGCGGCATTGGTTTGTTTTATGACGACATTAATCTGAATGTCGCAACGTACCCCAGTTGCAGGAACGGCTCATCACACGCTACGGCGCAGATGGACGACAAGTCCTGGGCACACAGCTTCAACGGCCGGCGCTGCAAGACGCAGAGTATCTGACACCACGCAGTGTTAACTGGAACATCGAGTTCGATCGCGAGTGGATCAAGAACCTCGTGGTTCGCGTCGGCTATCAACAACGGCAAGGCACGCGCGAATACATTCTCGACCCGACTGACTCATCCAGTTCCGGAAGCAGCTTGTGGCTCAGCAATGGCGGCAAATCGCGTTACCGCGAGTTTGAGGTCACGACGCGCTACACGTTTGGAAAGCATGACGAACTCAACGCTTCTTACGTGCGCTCCAAGGCGATTGGCGATTTGAACGATTTCAACTCGTACTTCAGCAACTTCCAGAATCCGATCATTCGCCCGAACGAGCGCTCGCTCTTGCCATACGATGCGCCGAACCGGTTCGTCTTCTGGGAAACTTTTCTGTGAAGTACGGAATCACGGTCGCGCCGGTGCTGGACATGCGCAACGGCTTTCCGCTTTCAAACATAGACGAAGATCGAAACTTCGTCGGTGAGCGCAACCGCGCGGGCCGCTATCCGAACTTCTACTCACTCGATATGCAGGTGCTGAAGAGTTTCTCAGCGCCCGGGCGCTTCAAAGAAACCTATCGTTTCAGAGTCGGGGTCAAGGTTTTCAACGCAACCAATCATTTCAATCCGCGCGACTATCAGGGCAATCTGGCCAGCGACAACTTTGGCGGGTTCTACAACGCTGTCGGGCGTAAGTACGGAATGAAGTTTGTCATCGAGAAGAAGTAAGCGAGGTGAAACGGCAATGGATACGGGACACAAACTGGGGCTCATGCTCCTCTATTGCGTGATGGCTGGGTACGCAGGGTTGCTGCTGCCGCATGGTCGTTCAAATAGTTTTCGGAGCGGCAATTGAAAAACGCAGTCGACGGAAGTGGATTGAACAGAATGCGCAAGGCGCCTACACCTTTAGTGCACTTGCCGGCAAACGCGGTTGGGCCAATACATGGCTACCGAGGAGTGTTGAAGTCAATATGGCGACGCGAAACGATAAAGTCAATGCCCGACTCGCCAGCGCGCTGTTATTCGTCAAGCACGCCATTGCGCTTGTTTCTATATTTATTGCCCTGGGTGTGGCCTCGATTGCAGCGGCCCAGCAACGCCCTGCTCGCGACCTGTCGACTTCAGACCTTAAACAACAATTGATCGACATCGAAGTGAAAGAGACACAGCTGCGCATACGGCTTGAGGACCTTGATGAACAACTGAAGCCCGAATCTATCGAGCGCGAGCTGGCCGGATTCGGATCCGTGCATCCCGAGGAACTGCGCGAGCACCGGCGAAAGCTGCTGACGATTGAACGCAGCGGTCTGCAGAAACAACTGGATCTGCTCGAAGAGCGTCGCGCGCAAATTGAAGCCGCGATTGCCGCGGCAGAAACCGAAGCGTATCTGAAGTATGCGCAACCCGCACCGACACCACAGCCGAACCCTATGAGTGAAATGGCGATAATTAACCTGCCCTCAAAAAGTCACTAGTTGCGATGACGTTGCTGCCGCTGATCGCCGCAGGAATGATCTTGCTGCTCATTGTGGGTATCAAACGAATACGGCCGCGGCACAACCTGTTACTGACACTGCTGTTTGCCCAATTTGTCCTCCCCGCGCAAGCGCAATCGCAGCCAACTGAATCAATAACCTGCATTCGCCAGGGGACATGGTTCTATCGTTTCGGCGGTCGAAGAGCGAAAATTTTCTGCCGCCTTTGTTGTGCTCCGGCCGAATGGCCAGGCGGTGATCACGCTTTACTCGGATCTGCAGTTACAGGTCCGGGGAACCTGGTCGGTGAGCGACTCCTCGCCTCAGGAGATAAAACTGAAAATCACTGGCGGTGAACTCGGCGGTAACGCGAGCGGATCGGGAAAGGTGTTACTCAGTAACGATAGGAAATCCATCAGCGAGCTGGCGATTACAGGTAAGTCGTCGAACGGTTGCGACGTAACGATCAGATTTACCGCAGACCGTTCGGATGACAATCAGCAGGATAGGAATCCGATCTTGCTTTCGCCGTCTGCGGTAGCGGCCACGACCGCAATGACTGTGCGATCAGAAAAGGTTCCAGTGGTCATTTATTAGAGGAGCGAATGATGAAAACACTTCGTGTCGTAATCGCGTGCGGCTGCTTAATTCTGTCGAGCTCGATCGCCGCCCGGGCGCAATCAGTTCAGACAGACTATGACCGCACATATAATCTCGCGAAACTGAGAACCTATAGTTTCGCAGAGCAAACCCGTCCGCCCGGCGACCGCTTTGGCGGCCAGTCCACTAAACGATCGCCGAATTCACTCGGCGCTGGACTCACAACTACAGACAAAAGGATTCCGGCCCGGCGAGCAGCCGGATTTCTTGATCGCTTACTTTGTGACCACACGCATGGGTCTCGATATTGACGACAATCGCATCTCGGGTCCGCCCTGGGACAGGTGGGGCAACATCAAGGTCAGCCAGGTAACCGAAGGCACGCTAATGGTGATGTTTCTCGAACCCGCGACGCGACAGGAAATCTGGGTTGGGCTGGTGTCCGGCGAGATTAACCCGCAGAACCTCGATCGAGACCTCAACAAGAGCATCGCCAAAATGGTGCAACGTTTCGCAAGGGATCAAGCCGCGAAGAAATAATTCTGCGTCACCTTGAGATTGAGGCCCCGGCTTCGTGACATTTCGATTACGGGGCACCAGCGATCACCTCAACGGCGTTGGACGCTCCGTTTCCAAAGAGAGCGACCTGGCCGACGTAAAAATAAACGTACATCGAAGCCTAAATTCATCCTAAGCCACCCTAATTCACCTGTGTGATAAGTCCGAAACCCTGAGTAAGACCCCCTTGATTTCAACCACTTTTGCGGATACTGGTGAGAGCGCCTTCCTGAAAGGCCGGCGTCGCCGAAGTGGTTTAGTAGGAAAGTAGCGCATTATCCCGATTCACTCGAACTCTCAAAGAAGGTTTATTTCCCCGGCCTTTGATCGTCCACGGCCACGTTCCGTCACCCCCTTATTGCTTTTCAATGTGCGTGATCGTGGGTGTGGGGACGAATGCCGACATAGGCTGCATGCGCGTCGATGATTACGCGCCGCTGACTTGTCGGAGCGGAAAGTTTCTCAACTAACCATTCGACGACTTCGGCTACTCCCGTCCCGTCCTTCAAATTAGTAAAGATGAATGGACCGACGCCGCCGCATCCGCACGTGAGTCGCGCTTCATTACCTCAAGTGATGCGCCGACGTGCGGCGCCAGGTCAATCTTATTAATCAACAACAGGTCCGACCGCGTCACCCTGGCCCACCTTTACGCGGAATCTTGTCGCCACCCGAAACATCAATCACATAGATGAAAACGTCCACGAGATCCGGACTAAAGGCCGCTGCGAGATTGTCGCCGCCACTTTCGACGAAGATCAGCTCGCAGTCCCGGCAGACTGTGTTCGAGATCGGCAATCGCCTCGAGATTCATCGAAGCATCTTCTCGAATTGCCGCGTGCGGACAGCCGCCCGTCTCGACTCCGCGAATCCGCTCGACCGGCAAGCGTCCCCTGCCGAATCAGGAACTCCGCGTCCTCTTTGGTGTAGATGTCGTTGGTGACGACGGCGAGGCTATGCGTTTGCCCGCAAGTTCTTTGCTCAGGGCGTCAACCAGTGCGGTCTTGCCGCTGCCAACCGGCCCGGCAATGCCTACGCGGAAAAGCGCGCTCATGATGAGCATGGTCCATATTGATTAATCGTCTCCGTCTAGAATAGGAAATATCTTTGCGCCAGGGGCAAAACCGTCGCGGGCTCGCAGGTCAACAACTCACCGTCAGCGCGCACTTCGTAAGTTTCCGGATCGACTTCTATGTTCGGGCGTCGCGTCGTTGTGAATCATGTCCGCCTTGCCGATGTCGCGGCAGTTTGCGACTGCGACTACGGTTTTCTCGAGTCCCAGGCGTTTTGCGGGATCTCCCGCTCGATCGCGGCGCTGGAGAGAAACGTCACGCTCGTATTGAGCATCGCCCTGCCAAAGGCGCCGAACATCGGCCGATAAAGCACCGGTTGCGGCGTTGGTATCGACGCGTTGCTGTCGCCCATCACGCTCCAGGCGATGAAGCCGCCTTTGATAATCATCTCGGGCTTCACGCCGAAGAATGCCGGCTTCCACAAGACGAGATCGGCGAGCTTGCCTGGCTCAATCGAGCCGACGTGCCGCTGCGATGCCGTGCGGTGATGGCGGGATTGATCGTGTACTTGGCGACGTAGCGTTTCACGCGAAAGTTGTCGTTGCGATCGGAATCGTGCGGCAGCGGGCCACGCTGCACTTTCATCTTGTGCGCGGTCTGCCAGGTGCGCGTGACGACTTCGCCGATGCGGCCCATCGCCTGCGAGTCGCTCGAGATCATGCTGAAGACGCCGAGATCGTGCAGGATGTCTTCGGCCGCGATGGTCTCCGGCCGGATGCGGCTCTCGGCGAACGCGACGTCCTCCGGCACCAGCGGGTTCAGGTGATGGCAGACCATCAGCATGTCCAGGTGCTCGGCGATCGTGTTGACCGTAAACGGCCGCGTCGGATTGGTCGAAGAGGGCAGAATGTTGGGCAGCGCGGCGCAGTGCGAATGATGTCCGGGCGCATGGCCGCCGCCGGCGCCTTCGGTGTGATAGGTGTGAATCGCGCGCCCGTTGATCGCGGCAATTGTGTCTTCGACGAAACCGGCTTCGTTGATCGTGTCGGTATGAATCGCTACCTGACGTCGTACTGGTCGGCGACCTGCAGACAGGCATCGATCGCCGCGGGAGTGGTGCCCCAGTCTTCGTGCAGTTTCAGTCCGCAAGCGCCAGCTTCGATCTGTTCGGCGAGCGGGTCGGCAGCGTCGCAGCGTTCCCTTTGCCGAGGAAACCAAAATTCATGGGCCAATGCCTCGGCGGCTTCCAGCATGCGGGCGATGTTCCAGGCACCCGGGCTGCAGGTTGTGGCGTTGGTGCCCGGTCGCCGGTCCAGTGCCGCCGCCGATCATCGTCGTAACGCCGTTCGAGAGTGCGACTTCGACTCTGCTGCGGCGAGATGAAGTGGATGTGACTGTCAATTGCGCCGGCGGTAACGATCAGGTTCTCACCGGCCACGACTTCAGTTGCGGCTCCGACAACCAGCTCAGGATCGACGCCGTCCATCGTGTCCGGATTTCCCGCCTTGCCGACTTTCACAATGCGGCCGTCTTTGATTCCGATGTCACCTTTTACGATTCCCCAATGATCTATGATCAGCGCGTTGGTGATGACGAGGTCCAGGGCACCTGGTGAGTCTTCGCGCGTCGCTGCACTGCTCTGACCCATGCCGTCGCGAATGACTTTGCCGCCGCCGAATGTGATCTCATCGCCGTAGACAGTAAAGTCCTTTTCGACCTCAACAATCAGTTCCGTATCGCCTAGCCGCACCCGGTCGCCCGTAGTTGGGCCGTACAGATCAGCGTAAGTGCGACGTGGAATTTTTAGAGTCATGGATGTTAAGCGTCGGCGCTAGCTCGCATCATCAAGCGCGCCATTGATCAATCCGTGGTGCCCGAAGATCCGCCGCGCGCCCCCAAAGTCCACCAGCGTAACTTCTTTCTCTCCCCGGGCTCAAAGCGCACGGCGGTGCTGGCGGGAATGTTCAATCGCATCCCCGCGCCGTTTTCCTATCAAATGCGAGCGCGCGATTGACTTCAAAAAGTGATAGTGGCTGCCGACCTGAATTGGCCGATCTCCGGAGTTTTTCACCAACACGGTTGCGATGCGACGACCGGCGTTCGCCTCGATCTCTCCCGATTCGATGAAGTATTCGCCTGGGTGCATCGTCTGGGATCCGAACGAGCCTGACAAGCAGGCCCGCCTGCAGACTCTCACTTGATTGGATCGTGAACCGTAACGAGCTTAGTACCGTCCGGAAAAGTAGCTTCGACTTGCACGTCATGAATCATTTCGGCGACGCCGTCCATGACATCTTCGCGTTTCAAGATCGTCGCGCCAAACGTCATAATCTCCGCAACCGATTTACCATCGCGCGCAGCTTCCAATATCTCGGCTGAGATGATGGCGATCGCTTCGGGGTGGTTGAGCTTCAATCCGCGCGTCTGCCTTTGCGTGCGACTTCAGCGGCAACGAAGATAAGCAGTTTCTCCCTGTTCGCGCGGCGTCAGATGCATGATGTCGACTCGCTCGCAGCCGTAAGCTGTCACCTTGCTTGGCGAACTCACAGTTTGCGTTAACAACACCTCAGTAGACCTTCCGCGGCAACACCGCCTCGCGATCGTACAGAAACAATTTTGCGACGCGCCAGAACTCCGGCAAATGTCTGGTTATCTCCCGGCCACTGACGCTGAGTGCCCGAACGACCACTCCATGCGCGCGGAGCGGGCTGACTCCCCAAACCGTTCTTGACGGCTGTGACAACTGTGCCGCCAACTCGCCCAGCAGCTTTTCCAACTTCAGCCAGCGAGAACTCTCGATGCCAACGCGGCAAATATAGAAAGTTGAAAAATACGCGTACGGGCCCAACCTGGCAAGCGAAAATATCGATCGCCTTGCCGGTTCGATTCGCATGTGTTCGATGGCGATTGGTTGGCCCTGCGCGCTAATCCATGTCTTGAGTTGAAGCAGGTCATACGCGAACATTTCGTTGCGCGCCTCGCGGCCCGGCGCGACCGTTTCCCACCAAAAAAGACCCGCTTTTGCGCCAAGTTCGATCCGCGTTTCCTTGCCGATAGCGCGAGCCGGCAAATGGGATCAATTGATCGGGGAGATACTCAGCGAGACCATCGTCCTCGACTCTGACCTGAAGTTTCTGCTGGGCTGGCTCTGCATTCTTCCGACTGCGATAGATTCGCGTGGCGCCCGTCGAAGTGACTTTGCGCGATCGCGCCCGGACCGAGCTTCAACGGCGAGCTCCAAATGGTCGCCGCCCAAAACACCCCCTGACAGATTGTGCAGGTGAACCAGCGACCCGCCGTCATCCAGTTGAAAGGCGCGGACGATCCGCAGCGGCAGGTGATGCTCGCTTTCAGCCAGGATTGTTTGGTTACGGACTCCGCGAGCTTCGAAGCGCAACCGCAATCGACCGTAAACACGCTGAGTTGGTTCGGCGCGATTGAACCTCGATCTGTCTTGTGAGTAGTGTTCCGCAGTACTCAACTGGATGGCCATGAATCAGCTATTCAAGTCAACTAATAAACAGGCGCGTTGGCAGCGTCGGATGACGCATCGACCCCACCTCGATGAGCGGGGCAAAGCAGGCAACCTGATCGATGTCGAAATCATTTTCCTGCGCGCGCCTCACGAGTTCGGCCAGCAGCGGCTTAAGGGCCCACAACATTCGCGTCGCCTGCGTCTGGCCCAGCGGTAGCAGCCGTTGGCACGCCAAAGTAGATTGGCAAGAGATTGATGACCGTAAGCCAACAGGATTCGACTCCTCATCAATTCCCAGGACAGCGCCCGCCAGACCAAAGGCCGCACAATGATGAGTGTCGCTTTCCGTAGCTTGCGCGGCGGCGATCGCCGCCACCAGGAGTGGCGAGTCAACCAGTCCGTGAACCAATCGGAGGAATCGACGGCCGAGCGTCGCGCCCGCGCTGCGGCTCTTTCCGAGCGAGTTTGAAAGCGCTGCAATGCGCATTCAGATTAAGCCACTGCGCGATCGGGAATCTGATCGTGACCGGCAATTCCCAGCCGATACGCTGCCCCATCAGAAATGAATTTAGCAAACCGATTTCCTAGTACTCTGCAGAAATGCTTAAGCCCATCAGCGCCGAGCGATTGCTCAACGGTCAGAGTCTCAAGTCCATAAGAATGGTTCAGCGCACCAATCGGCAGCGCGGTGTCCGATAGCTGCAGTAACCACAACAATGGCGTTCGTCTCATCCCGTCCACACATGATTGAAAGCTCGACAACTATACCAGCGTTTTGCGCGATCTGTTTCTCCGTCAGCGTTGGGGGACGCCAGTTTCGACCTAAATCGGGCTAATCAGACCATTAAGCCTGATTAGGGATTCCACTGAACAATATAGAGAGGAGATGACAACGCGACCTGCAAAGCGCTCTCCGATCCGACCCAGCGCGGTAAATACTGCAGACCGCTTAGTCAGGGCGCGGATGACGGCGGGCTATGAACTCGGCGAGTGGCAGGTTCTGACATGGCGCAGAGCTCCTCTTGAACTACATACGATTCTCTCCCCTTTCACGGCGGCGACACGGGGTTCGACTCCCGTCCGGGACGCCAAAACTTTCCGGCATGCGCTGCTTGTCGCATTCCTGGGTTATTGCGGCTCGACTCCGCCAATAATTAATCAATCAACTCACGATTAAGTGACGACGTCGTCGTCGTGCGTGTACTATCATCGTGGTCCACGGTTTGCCAGCACAGGAAGACTGTGATTGCGAAAGGCATTTGCTGGCGTACAGTGAGACAAATTATGGAACCTGGTCGTCGGTGCAGCGGGTTGTTAGGAAGTGAAATATGCCAGCTGCTCGTTGGCAGAAGGTAAACCTGTGAGAGGCCTGGTGAGACCAACCTCCAGACCGGACAAAGGTGGAAAGACTCCACGCGCCTCAGCGTCGAAAGCGTTCCTGGCGATCTCAGGGATCGGGCATCTCTGGATGCTGCCTGCCAAAGGATCAAGGCAGTTATTTCAACCGCCTCCGCGACAACTCTCACGACAGGAAGGAGACTCGATCCAGAGTGTCGACCGCGAAGGTCAACTCGGTCTCATCGACGCGCGCGAAGGCCGCGGGGGTTGAGCGATTCGTCCTTATCTCTTTCCCAACATGAATGTGGAGTTTCCCTTCAGTCTGCTAAACGCGAGGTGGAACGACATCTCAAAGAGAGCGGCATGACTTACACCATCTTGCAGCCGACCTTCTTCATGGAAGTGTGGCTGAGTCCAGCGTTGGGCTTTGACGCCGCTCAAGGCGACAGCGCAGATCTACGGATCGGGGCAACACAAGATCAGTTGGATTTCTTTCCAGGACGTCGCCGAGTTTGCAATTGCATCGCTCGATAACCCTGCCGCACGAAATGCCGTGATTAAATTGGGGGTCCTGAAGCGCTCAGTCCTTTAGAGGTGGTGAAGATATTTGAGAAACAGAGCGGGCGACCATTCACCGTTCAGCATGTCCCGGAGGAACAACTTCGAGCGCAAAAGGAGGAGGCGACGGATTCATTGCCGGAGTCCTTCGCGGGCCTGATGCTCGCTTATGCGCAGGGAATGTCGTGGACATGCGAGCCACGCTACAGAAATTTCCCGTGCGGCTTAGATCGGTGGCGGGAATACGCACAGCCAGATAGTATGAACGACATTGATTAAGAGGAGAGATGAGTTGGCTACTTATCTGTTCGTGCACGGTGGATGGCATGGCGGCTGGTACTGGCGACGAGTCGCTTCTATCCTGCGTGAAGCGAGCCACGAGGTCTTCACGCCGACGCTCACCGGCCTGGGCGAGCGGGCACATCTGCTCAGCCCGGAGATTGACCTCGGACACTCACATTCGAGACATCATGGGAGTTCTGAAATACGAAGACTTGCATGATCTAATACTGGTCGGTCACAGCTATGCGGGCATGATCATTACCGCCGTCGCTGAACAAGCACCGAGCGGCTGGCGCACCTGGTCTATCTCGATGCCTTCATTCCCAAAAACGGCGAGTCGTTAATTGATGTGATAGGCCCGGACTTCGCGGCGACTTTCCACGAGCTGTGTGCAGGCCGAGGGGAAGGTTGGAGGCTCCCGCCTTTGCCGCTCGAACTTTTAGGGATCTCGGAAGAGGCGGATAAGCTATGGATGAATCCGAAGTTGACGGACCAACCTTTCAAAGCCTTCTCACAGTCCGTGCGACTTAAGGGATGAAGCAGCCGCGAGCCGGATATCGCGCACTTTCATTTACTGCAATAACCCGGCCATAGGCCCATATGATCGGTTCGCCGAGCAGGCGCGCCACGAGGGCTGGCGCTACCGCGAAATAGCTACCGGTCACTTCCCGATGGTGACCGCGCCGCGACAAACAGCGGACTTGCTACTGGAGCTTGCCTGAAGATCGTTGACAAGCCTTCAAGTCACCAGGCCGATCCGACATAGCAGATCGGTGAATCGCGAGTCCGAGCGGAGGCTATCGAATCGCGGATCAACTTTCAGCCAAAGAAGTCCCCAGGAACGGGCCTTATAGGCTCTCTCTAACCACGCGAACGCCTGTTCCTTCTCACTGAGTCCGGTGTAGATAAGCGCCATAACGAAAGGCGCGACGTACTTTTGTTTGCTCTTCTCTTGCAAGTCCTTGAGAAGCTTCTGCGCCTCGCTGCGCTTTCCTGAGACGGCGTAACCATGGCCGAGCATTGCCAGGGATAGCGTGCGGCTTCCCGTCCCTTGAGCGCCGCATTCAGCTCCGCCAGACTCTCAGAGTGCATTCCCATCTGCTCATAGGCTGATCCGAGAAGCCACCGCACCCAGGAGAAGTTCGGCTCCATTTCCACCGTCCTTCGCCACTGCTCGGCGGCATCCGAATACTGGCGCGCAAAGTAAAGAGTCCAGCCCAAGACCGTGTTGGGAAGTAGCGAAAGCGGTTCGATCTCATGTGCATGCCCGGCCTGTGCGATGGCTTCGTCATGCCGCCCCATTGCCGAGAGAAAAAGTGCGTACCAGTAATGGGCCGGCGTATAGTCAGGATTAAGCGCAATCGCTTGCTTGAATTTTCTCTCTGCGCCCGCCCAGTCCCAGTCGTACTGAGTCTTGACCCACGCCAGCGAGGTGTGCGCTTCGGGGAGTGTGTCGTCTATCTCCAGCGCTTTCACGGCTGCCGCTTTCGCTTTAGGGTACGCAGCCTCTGGCGAAAGGAAACTAAAATTACCCAGAACGGCGTAGCAGTCCGCCAGGCCGGCATAAGCCAGAGCTGTACTCTCTGATCGATAGTCAATCGCCTGCTGGAAGTATTCAAGTCCTTTCTTCAGCTCTCCTTCGGTCCTCTTATTCCAGAAATAGCGGCCCTTCAGATAAGCATGATAAGCCCGTCGTGTCTCTGTATAACGCTTCGTCAGCAGCCGCTTTTCTTCAGCCCTGAGCTTTAAGCGCAACCCCTCGGATATTTCCCTGGCAATCTCTTCCTGCACCGAAAAGATATCCACTAATCCTCACGATTGTATTGCTGGCCCCACAACTGGCCCCCACTCTTCACATCAACCAGTTCCGGTTCTGATGATCAGGCGTTCTTCAAACTGCAACACCCTGCCGAGCAGCACCGCGCGGACACCTAACTCCCGACCCACTTCGCGGATCAGGCTCGCCGCGGCCTTTGTAGCGGAAGACCGTGCTCCTCGCCATGACGCGCAGCTGCTGAGAGCTGAGAGAGGTTGTTGCATGATGCTGTCCGTGATCCCGTCAGAGAGGTACTCGGCCTCGGGTCCGCACCGGCGTTGATGAATGGCAGCACTGCCAGCGAGTCCGATCGCCTGCCTGTTCGTGTCTGACGGTCTCTTTGATCAGTACTTCGGTCTCAGCGCCTGGAACGGTCCGTGAGTTTTACGCCTTCGACTGTCGCTCAGCTTCACATCAGCGGTGAAGCGGTAGCCGCGGCGCGGCACAGGTCTCGATGTACTGGTGTTCGGCCAATGCCCGCCGCAGGCGCGAAGATGTTGCCGGTGAGAGTTGTTCTCTTCGACCACGACGTCAGGCCAGAACCTGCCGCATCAACTCTTCCTTGTCGACGATGTGTCCGCTCTCGGCTGATCAGCGCGAGGAGCAGTTTCGTAAACCTTCGGCTTGAGCGGCAACCGGACTTGCCATCGCGCAGCAGCACGCGCTCGCGCGTGTCCAGGCAAAAGGGGCCGAACTCGTATAAGCAATTGCTGGAACTGATCGTCCATGCTCACGCTAAGAACTCGCTAATAACTAATCAATGACTCGTTAAGTACTTCGGCCCGCCGTTCATTTATCTTCGCTGCTCAGGAAGAGAACCGATTGAACATGGTAAGACGAGCAGGGCGAGCGGGCTGATTCTAATGTCGCAGCCGTGACTGGGCAATAACAAGACGAGAGGTGGCCATGAAGACGAAGCAGCAAGAGTACCGCGGACGGAGCCCAACTGCGCCAGGTGGTAATCATCAACCGGCGCGTTCATCGCCCCCAAACGCGGTTGCGTCAGGTGCGCCAAACCGAGCGGCATGATCACGCCAGACGAGGCGGCGGTCCTCGTTCAACGTGAGCACGCGGACCGTTTACCGTTGGCTTGAAGCAGGCTCGATACACTTCTCCGAAATGTCCGGAGGATGCTCCTCATCTGCCTGAGTTCACTGGCGTCGGCGACATCCGAGGAGCGCATGCACCGTTGGAAGCCTGAAGGTTGATGAAGTCGTTCACCATCCGGCCCGACCATAAGGAGTTAGGAAGCCCAGGAGTTGATGATGAGTACCAATATCAACAATGTCGACCTGACCGGCAACATCGCGTCATTCGGCGGCGCCATGAGCCGGGCACGTGACGTCGAATAACTGCACCTTCACCAACAATCGCTACACCGCAGACCACAGCGGTGACGAGTCGCCACCCCAAACTGAAACCCTGAAGTCGAAACCTGCTGGAAGATTTTTTCCAGCGTCGCCAAACTTGTTTAGGAGTCCTACTATGAAATCCGCCATCGCCTTGCGTTCGACGCGCTGTGCTACGTTCTGATTCGAACAATCGATTCCTCAATCGAGTTTCGCTGGCCCTGGTGATGCTGCTGGCCGTCGCGGTTGTTTTGATTTACGTGGACCGGTCCCGTGAGCAATACGTAACT
>ERZ1370068.6200-contig-5199_pt1 | contig 17922 bp, 33 predicted proteins | sample MGYA00561227_ERZ1370068 | MGnify/ENA primary metagenome ERZ1370068 (study PRJEB38410, sample SAMEA6850437) | metagenome | study: Metagenomic assessment of the ecological functions of the soil: analysis of the soil microbiota associated with the...
GGTAGTACTTCGTTAGTTACGTATTGCTGCTGGGCGCGCACTCGATCACGATGTCCTGCAGCGGCGCAGAGATCATTGAGCGGGAGGACGGCGGGCGGTCTTTCAACGCTGGCCAAAACCCTGGTGCTTGGCCGGGTTTTGTATCGACACAGCGGCGAGCACCAACCCGTCGATGCCCTCGTCCAGGGCCTTGACGACCTTGGTCCCGATCGGGCCAAGCCCGACAACCGCCACGCGCCTTGATAGGTTGGCCATGCAACGAACTCCCAAATCCGTCCGGAATACCCTGCATAGCATTTCTGCGATCGAGATCGATGGCGGCGCGTATTCCGGTACGTTCCACGCGCGGTCGCCCACGCCCAGAGCGTCGGCCTCAACTAGATTTTGGGGAACATCAGCAACGGCCGGGAAGATAAACCGTCCATAAGCCTCACTAGGTGCCGCTGGGTGGAAACCGCGACCTTCATGGGCGGTTGCATAGCTGCCTTCGAACGTGATCGACGGTGGCATCGTATACGGATTCGCGCTCTCCCCTTGTTCAGCGAAGCGCGCCGTCGCCGATGATGGGGCCAACAAACAAAGGGGGCGTGATGGCGGCCGTTTTGCAATTATTGCTCGCAGCCGTGTTGCTGTTGGGCGGCGTCCACGCAGCCTCGTCGGAGGGCTATCCAAACAGGCCGGTGCGCGTGGTCGTCGGGTTCCCAGCCGGCGGCCCGACCGATGTGATCGCGCGCCTGGTGTCTCAGAAACTCTCCGGACGCGTCTCAGCCAGCAGTTCTTATGTCGAGAATATCGGCGGCGCGGGCGGCAACACCGCGTCGGGCCAGGTCGCGCGCGTCGGCCGCCGACGGCTACACCATCATGGCGATCAGCACCGGCTTCGTGGTCAATCCCAGCCTCTACGCCAGGGTGCCGTACGATCCGGTCAAGGATTTCGCGCCGGTGACGCTGGTTGCGGTTTCGCCGAACGTGGTGGTGGTCAATCCGGCGGTTCCGGCCAAGTCGCTGCCGGAGCTCGTGCAGCTCATCCGCGACAATCCCGGCAAGTACAGCTTTGCAGGTCCCGGCGTCGGCTCGACGCCGCATCTGGGCGGCGAACTGTTCCGGCTGGCGTTCAATCTCGATCTCGGTGCACGTGCCGTTCACCGGTGCGGCGCCGGCCATCAGGCGACGATCGGCGGGCACACGCCGATCGCTTTCACGCGCGCTGCCGCCTCGCCGCTCTCGGCAGTACAGGCGGGGCAACTGCGCGCGCTGGCGTTGCGGCGACCAGAGCGAGCGGCGCAGGATACCCGGCGTGCCGACATTCGCCGAACAAGGCGTCAGGGATCAGGAGGCCGACACGCATCACCGGCATCGTCGCACCGGCAGAGACGCCGAAGGAGATCGTCGACCTGCTCCACCGCGAGATCCGCCAAGAGCTGTCGGCGCAGCCGGACGTGAAGAACGCCTGCGGCGCTCCGGCTGCAGGCGATCGCCATAACAGCCAGACTGAGTTCGGCGCACGCATCAGGCTGGAAATGGAAAAATGGGGCAAAGGTGGTGCGCGACGCGAAGTTGAGGATCGAAGTAGCGGGCCAGCGCCGCCATCTGCCGTGAGCTTCGACTTCCTTGCGCTTAGCGCTGCTCGTTCGATCCGTCCGTGAACGTCAGGCCGATCCGGTTTTCGCTGATCAGGCGATCCGGCACTCTGTGGATGATTGACGAGGTCCTTTGCCATCATCGAGGGCGAAAGCGCTGCGGGACGAAGCCGGGTTCTCGACGTCGATCGCCGCACCCTCGGGCGAAATATTGCGCACCACGCAACGCATCACGGAGCCGCCCGACGAAACATAGGCGGGCTCCTCGATTTCGGTTCGCGGATGTTTTCGCTTCTCTTCCATCCGTTCGATCCTGAATCCTGGATAAATGTGCGGAAAGGTTGCACACCGATTCAGGCCGCGCGCGCAACTGACGATCGGTAGCTTTCACGCCTCTGTTTGCGTGCACAGCGGTACGAAATTCTCCATCGTCGGTGCGCAGATGTGCTCCGCGCTATTCGTGGACTTGCCGTCGCCAGCGGCATCGCGATACCCTTTCCCGACAGGCGGTGCGCAGGCGCGACGCCCGCTCAGACAAAACGAACAGGCGCCAAGGGGAAACGCCATGTTCGAGATCCTCGATCGCCGGACGAGTCTGACCGGCAACCAGATCAAAATCCTCGCCGCGGCCATCATCGGCGACGCGCTCGAATTCTTCGACTACTTCCTGATCGGCTTCGTGCTGGCCTTCCTGATCGGGCCGTGGAAGCTCACCTTCGGACAATCGGCCATCGTGCTGATGAGTTCCGGCATCGGCGCCATCATCGGCGCCTATGTCTGGGGCTGGCTCGCCGACCGCATCGGCCGCCGCATGGTGTTCATCGGCACCGTGCTGAACTTCTCGATCGCCACCGGCCTGCTTTACTTCACGCCCGACAATGGCTGGATCTATCTCACGCATCATGCGCTTCTTCGTCGGCACCGGCGTCGGCGGGCTCTATTGCGTGGACCTGCCGCTGGTGCAGGAGTTCATGCCCTCCTCCAAGCGCGGCTGGGTCGGCGGCCTCGTGACCTGCGTCATCCCGCTCGGCGTCGGCCTCGGCGCGCGTGATGGGAGCCCTGATGGGCTCCGACCAGTGGCGGCTGTTGTTTGCGATCGGCGTGCTGCCGGCGCTTGCTGGTGCTGCTGGTCCGCCTCTGGGTGCCCGGAGAGCCCGCGCTGGCTGTGCCGGCAGGGCCGCTACGAGGAGGCGCGCAAGTCGCTCGCCTGGGCGCTGCAGATGGAACCGATCCGCGCTGCCGCTGCCGACCGCGGCCGACGCCGGTCCGATCATCAAGACGAGCTGGTTCGATCTCTTCAAATATCCGCGCAGCCTGCTGGTCTCCTGGCTCGGCAATGCCGGCGCGCAAACCGGCGTCTACGGCATCACGCTCTGGGCGCCGTCGCTGTTCGTGCTGTCTGTTGAAGGTGACGCCGCAGGAAGCCGCCAAGATGATGATCCTGCTCGAGCGTGTCCGGCTTCATCGGCCGCCTCTCCTTCTCCTACTTCTCGGAGCTGATGGGACGGCGCACCGCGGGCGGCCTATTGGGCTTCGGCGCCGGTGTCCTGATCATCGTCGGCCGGTTACAATTACGACGCGACGCTGTTCGGCCTATCGGCGTTTTGGCTGATCCTGGCCGTGGCGTTCTTCTTCGCCGATGGCGGTTTTGCCATTGTCGGGTCCCTATGCCGGCGGAGGTCTGGCCCTCGCATCTGCAGAACCACCGGCATGGGTTCGGCCTATGGCTTCGGCGGCATCGGCAAGATCATCGGACCGGTCGGGCTTGCCCTGATCGTGGGCTCCAACAACTCATCTCAAGCCCGACGTGCCGCTGCCGCAGATCCCGACCGCCTTCATCTATCTCGGCTGCTGGTTCCTGATGGCCGGCGATCGGTGTATTATTTCATCGGATTCGAGACCGGGGGCAAATCGATCGAGCAGATCGACAAGGAACTGGCCGACGGGCTTGATCTGTCGACGGCGAATCCGGCAGGCTGTAGTCTCGGATAGAGCCTAGACACGTCTTGATAGCGTTGATCGCGACTTCGCCGATCTGGCCGGCGACCGGACAGTGATCGCCTGCGCCGAGGGCGTTCGTCCGGATGTCGCTGCTGCATCGAACGAGATCGAGATGCACGCGCCGGCTGCCGCCGGCGCTGCTCGACAAGCTGCACGAAGCGCGGCTGTTCCGACTGTTGTTGCCGCGCTCGACCGACGGGATCGAAACCGATCCCGTCACCTTCTTCCACGTCATCGAAACCATCGCCAAAGCCGATGCGTCGCACGGCCTGGTGCCTGAGCCAGGCCGGCGGCTGCGCGATGTCGGCGGCCTATCTCGATCTGCCGGTGGCGCACGCGGTGTCTTCGGCGATCCGCGCGCGGTGCTGTGCCTGGGGTCCCGGTCCCAAGGTCAGCGCGGTCGAATGTGACGGCGGCTACAGGGTCACGGGCGTTTGGTCCTTTGCCTCCGGCGGCCGCCACGCGACCTGGCTCGGCGCGCATTGTCCGATCTATCAGGCCGACGGTTCGCCGAAGACTGCGACGCCAACGGCGTGCAGGCGGAGCGCACCATGCTGGTGCGAACCGAGGACGTCGCATGGACCGACATCTGGAACACCGTCGGCCTGCGCGGCACAGCCAGCGACCAGTTCGCGCTGAACGACTTCTTCGTTCGGTCAGATCATTCGATCACCCGCGAATTCGACCGCGAATGCCGCGAAGGCGGCCCGCTCTACCGCATGGGCGCCGGCACGTGCTACCAGGTGGGCTTCGCCGGCGTTGCCTGCGGCATCGCCCGCAGCGCCGCTCGACTGCTTTCGTCGACGTAGCGCGCAACAAGGTGCCGCGCGGCGTCAAGAGCGCGCTGCGCGACAATGCGGTGGTGCAGACCGGTCTCGGCCCAGGCCGAGGTCAATCTGCGCGCCGCGCGCGGCTATCGTGCTGCAGTCGATGGCCGAGATCTGGAAGGACCTCGTGGCCGGCGCCACCATCACGGTCGCGCAGCGCATCACCGTGCGCATGGCCGCGACCCACGCCATCCACAAGGCGCGCGAGGCGGTCGACTTCGCCTATAATGCGGCCGGTGCCACGGCGATCTTCGAAGAGCCACCCGCTGGAGCGCCGCTTCCGCGACATCCACACCGTAACCCAGCAGTTGCAAGGCCAGATCAGGCATTTTGAAACCGTCGGCGCCTGGATGATGGGCGTCGAAGCCGACCTCACCTTCGTCTAACCCGCTTTGCGTTAAGGAGAACAACCATGGCACTTGGCGGACTGCAGCACTACACCATCGAACCCTGCCGATCTCGAGCGCACCAAGGATTTCTATTGCGACGTGCTTGGGACTGGAGAACGGCGACCGTCCGCCGCTCGACTTCCCGGGCTACTGGCTCTATTCGGGCGGCATAGCCACCGGTGCATCTGATGGGCACGCGCAAGCCGCGCGAGAGGCATCGTGGTGCGCGGCACCGAGAAGAAGTACGACGAACACCGGCACGGCGCTGACCACATCGCCTTTGCGGCAACCGATGCCGACGGGCATGCGCAAGCGCCTGCAGTCCAGAGAGCGTGAAATTCCGCGAGAGCATCGTGCCGCGCACCGGCGACACGCAATTCTTCCTTTACGATCCCGACGGCGTCGGCGTGGAATTGAACTTCCCGAAGACCTGACACACCGCCGCTGCAAGCATCGCTCGCGCGTTCTGGCCAGCCCGGTGCTGGCCGAACGTGTTTTATCTCGGCTTTTTGATTTCGGCTTTGCGTTAGCGGTTCCCGACCAAGCGCCCCGACTACGCTCATCACTCCGGCGCGAATCCGTCAGCGTTTGTTCAACATTGCTGACGAATCGAGACGAGCCGCGCCGCTGCGGCAGGATAGCCGGGCGCCGCGCCTTCAACCTACCCCAGGGCATAGCGTGCCCGGCTATTCGCCCGGCGGCCGTGGCGTCACCGACCGGGGTGCTCTTAATCCAGCCCGCGCTCGTGGCTCAGATCGCACCATCTCCTGGATGAAGATTGCCTTTGCTTGTCGTCGAGGCTTGCGAATAGCGGCTCGGCGGCATCGGCCACGTTGCGCTGATCGACCGCGCGGTCGTTGAGAAACTGGGCTTCGTTGCGCATCTGCTCGATAATGTCGTCCGGCGGGTCGCGCTTGGCGCGGGCAATGCGCAGGTTGAGGCGATCGGCGCCGTTATGGCCGAGATAGTGCATCGCGCTGTTGAAGCCGGCCCAGTGCTTCTCCTGCTCGGGCGTAAGATTCAACTCCTTCTTGATCCGCTCGATGTTGGCGTCGCTGTTGGCGACGATCTGCTCGGCCGTGAGTTGCGGCGCGCCGTTCTGTGTCAGCACGGTCGGCTGCTTGGTCCCCTTGCCCTTTGGCCGCCTTGGCGTCTTTGGCCGCTTCCCGGATTTCGGCCGCATCGCCCTGCTTGGCATCCGTCGACGGCGGCTGCGCGTTGCTGGTCGCCGCCGCCAAGCACGCCGGTCACACCGTTACCACGCCGACGACGCCGCCGATCGCGCCGCCGAGCACGCCGCCGACCGGCCCGGCTGCCTTGTTACCCTCGCGCGCGCCTTTGCTGGACGCCCTGCAACCACCTGCGCGTCCACCATTCGCGGCGCGTTCAAAAGCATGATGGCGGCCACCGCCAAGGGCTGACGCGCAGTTTCAACCGCGCGCGCAGCTGTCGATGTCGGGCTGGTCATTGTCGGGTCTCCATGATGGATCGCAGGATATCGACCTGGCGGTCGCGATGGCCAGAGGACGGCTTGCCGAATCCGACTTTATCGTTTTCGCGCCGAACAAGTCTACCTGCCACGCCAGCGTTGCCCGATGACGAGAAAAGCTCGACGGCGATCGAGCCGGTTAGAATCGGCCGCAGTGGAACCTGCGGCGCTATCTGCACAGCCTTGCGTCTCGCCGGTAAGTCGAAGTGTGCAGCGCAATATCGTCCTTGCCGGCTGCCGATGAACAGCTGGCAGCGGCTCTCCAAGTCCGGCTGCCTGCAATTTGCACACAACGTTAGTTCTAGACGCCAAGCAGCCTGATTTCTCGACAGACGCCGGCAATTCTGCTCTGATTGTGACCGACGAAATCTCCGCCGCGATGCCGCAGCTGGTCACGGCGGCGACAAAAAACAACAACGGGATTTCATCTATTGGCTCACCAGGGAGGCAACGCCATGTCACGGAAGAAGCTTTCTCGACGACAATTTGTTGCTGCTACCGCGCTGTCATCGGCAGCGCTGATCACCGCGCCCTATGTTCGCGGCGCGCTACGCCGCCGGCAAGCTCACGATGGGTTTCTGGGATCACTGGGTGCCCGGCGCCAACAAGGCCAGCACCGACCTCGTCAATGAGTGGGCGGCGAAGGAGAAGGTCGAGGTTTCGATCGACTACATCACCAGCAACGGCCAGGAAGAACGTAGATCACGATCGCCGCCGAAGCCCAGGCGAAGTCCGGCCACGATATCCTCGCGATGGCGACCTGGTGGCCGCACTGCGCAGTGCCGAACTGCTGGAGCCCGATGAACGACATCGTGGAGCCGCTCATCAAGCAGAACGGCGACGTCAACGGCACCGTCAAATATCTCGGCAAGCTCGGCGACAAATGGCTCGGCGTTCCCGCCTGTATCGGCAGCCAGATCAAGGGCCCTGCTCGCGCATCGACCTGATGAAGAAGCACGCCGGCATCGACGTGCAGGAGATGTATCCGGCAGGCAGCGCCGCCGAAAGCCGACAACTGGACGACGGACACGTTCCTCAAGGCGGCGGAGGCCTGCCACAAGGGCGGCGTCCCCTTCGGCATCGGGCTCGGCGAGACCAGCGACTCCGTCGATACCGCCGGCGCGATCTTCCAGTCGCTTCGGCGCCGCAGCTCGTCGACGCCAAGGGCAACGTCACCGTCAAGACCGACAGCGGTGCGGCAGGCTCTCGAATACTACAAGAAGCTGATCGCCTTCCTGCCGCCGGATGCGCCGGCATGGGACGACGGCTCCAACAACAAATGGCTGGTCTCCGGCAAGGGCGCGCTGATCATGAACCCGCCGAGCGCCTGGGCCGTCGCCAGGCGCGACGCGCCCGAGATCGCCGCAGCAATGCTGGACCCACGGCTTCCCGGCGGGTCCGAAGGGCCGCTTCGCGCCGTTCCTGCCTTATTTCTGGAGCAGTCTGGAATTTCTCCAAGAACAAGGCAGGCGGCCAAGAGCCTGCTCGTCCATCTGTCGCAACCGGCGGCGATCGAGAAGCTGGTGGCGGCGAGCGGCGGCTACGACTTGCCGGCGTACGAGAAGCTCACCACCCTGAAGACTTGGGCGGAGGAAGGGCCGCCGAAGGGCACGCTCTACCACTACCCCAATCCGTACAACCACCAGAAGCTGTCGATCGCGGCGTCGCCGGCGCCGCCGAAGGTCGCCCAGCAGATCTACACGCAGGCGACCCTGACCAAGATGTGCCGTGCGCTACTATCAGGGCGAAGCGATGGAAAAGACGCTGGCCTGGGCGGAAGGCGAGTGCGAAGGCTTCATGCGGAGCTGACGCGACGGAGTTGCCGCGACGGCCACGTCCGATCGCGTGGCCTGCCGCAGTTGCGTCGCATACGACAGGCGTCCGGCGGCGATGCCGGCCGCCATCGAATGTCCGGCATGCCGGACCTGCTGATCTGAACTTGCGCGAGGAAGATGCATCATGGCTGATGTCGCATTTCAGCCGAACCGGCATGGCCGGTGCCGGAGCGCGCAAAGCGCGCCAGTCTGCAGACGGCGCTGAAGCGGAAATCGACCGCAGCGTTTCTGATGACGCTGCCGCTGATCTTCTTGATCGCGCATCCTGGTGATCTATCCGGCGTTCTACTCGCTGCATCTGGCGACGCTGAACAAGTCGATGCAGCGCTTCGTCGGGCTTCGGCAACTTCGAGTTCCTGTTCAAGCGCGAGACCTTCTGGCTGGTGGTCGAAGCAGTCCTGCATCTTCGCGATCACCGCCGTGATCTTCAAGGCGCTGATCGGCTTCATCGTCGCGCATTTCGTCCACAACATTCCGGCCAAGGGCCAGCGCAAGTGGCGCGGCATGCTGCTGGTGCCGTGGGTGATTCCGCCGGCGATGAGCACGCTGGCGTGGCTGTGGCTGTTCGACCCGTCCTACAGCGCCTTCAACTATACGCTGTCGTTTTTCGGCATCGGGCCGATCCCGTGGACCGGCGACGCCGACTGGGCGCGCTTCTCGGTCATTCTGGTCAACGTCTGGTATCGGCGCGCCGTTCTTCATGATCATGTATCTGGCGGCGCTGAAATCGGTGCCCGAGCAGCTCTATGAGGCCGCCGCCATCGACGGCGCCAACTGGTGGCAGCGCATCTGGTACGTGACGCTGCCGATGATGCGCAACATCATCGCGATCACGACGCTGTTCTCGCTGATCGTCACCTTCGCCAATTTCGACATCGTGCGCATCCTGACCGCCGGCGGTCCGCTCGACCACACCCACATCTTCGCGACCTGGGCGTTCCGCGTCGGCATCGAGGGCGGCGACATTCCGCTCGGCGCCAGCGTCTCGCTGTTCATGTTCCCGATCCTCGCGATCGCGGCGATCTTCATCCTGCGCGACATCAACAAACGCGGGAATGAAGCCTGATGACAAGCACCGCTGCACGATCGACAAGGCCGCACCGACCCGCACGCGTCAAATATGGCAGCATGAGCCGCGACCGCACCTGGGCGCTGCGCTGGTCGTACTTCTTCCTGACGCTGTTCGCGATCTTCTCGCTGGTGCCGCCGATCTACATGCTGATCACCTCGCTCAAGACCAGCGCGGAGATTTCGGCGGCGACCAATCCGTGGTGGGTGTTTCATCCGACGCTGGCGAACTACGTCGAGTTGCTGACGTCGAACCAGTTCCTGACGCTTCTTCCGCAACTCGGCCTTGGTCTCGATCTTCGTCGTGACCATCACCATGCTGATCAGCGTGCCGGCCGCCTTCGCGCTGGCGCGCATGCGGTTCTGGGGCTCGGCGACGCTCGCGACCGGCGTGTTCCTGACCTACCTCATTCCGGACACGCTGCTGTTCATGCCGCTGTTCAAGATGTTCGCGGTGTTCGACGACTGGACCGGCATCCAGCTCATCAATCAGATGGTATGTGCTGCTGATCGCTCTATCCGACGCTGACGGTGCCGTTCTGCACCTGGATCATGATCGGCTATTTCGCCTCGATCCCGAAGGAGCTCGACGAGGCCGCCATCATCGACGGCGCCTCCTGGTTCCAGACGCTGACGCGCATCTTCATTCCGGTGGCGCTGCCCGGCCTGATCGCGGCGACCATCTTCGCCTTCACGGTGTCCTGGGCGCAGTTCCTCTATCCGCTGGTGTTCACGACCTCGACCGACCAGCTGGTGCTGCCGGTCGGCATCATCACCACGCTGATCAAGGGCGACGTGTTCAACTGGGGACAGATCATGACCGGCGCGCTGCTCGGCGCCGCGCCGCCGCTGATCATCTACGCCTTCCTGATGGACTATTACATTGCCGGCCTGACCGCCGGCGCGACAAAGGGTTGAGACTCATGGCTGACGTCACGTTGCGTAAGGTTGTCAAGCGCTACGACGAGGTCGAGGCGGTGCGCGGCATCGATCTCGACATCGCCGACCATGAGTTCGTCGTGCTGGTCGGGCCCGTCCGGCTGCGGCAAGTCGACGACGCTGCGGATGATCGCGGGGCTGGAGGACATCACCGACGGCGACATCATGATCGGCGGCGACGTCGTCAACGACGTGCCGCCGAAGGACCGCGACATCGCGATGGTGTTCCAGAACTACGCGCTCTATCCGCACATGACGGTCGCGCGAGAACATGTCGTTCGGGCTGCGGCTGAAGCGCTATCCGAAGGCCGAGATCAAGACGCCGCGATCGACGAAGCCGCGCGCATGCTCGACATCATCGAGCTGCGTCGACCGCAAGCCGAAGCAGCTGTCCGGCGGCCAGCGCCAGCGCGTCGCGATGGGCCGCGCCATCGTGCGCAACCCGAAGGTGTTCCTGTTCGACGAGCCGCTGTCCAACCTCGACGCCAAGCTGCGCGTGCAGATGCGCATCGAGATCAAGAAGGTGCACCAGAAGGTGCGCACCACCACCGTCTACGTCACCCACGACCAGGTCGAGGCGATGACGCTCGCCGACCGCGTGGTGGTGATGAACCATGGCCGCATCGAGCAGATCGGCACGCCGAACGAGCTCTATCACAAGCCCGCGACGCGCTTCGTCGCGAGCTTCATCGGCTCGCCGGCGATGAATTTCATTCCCTGCCGGCTGGAAGATGTCGGCGGCAAGCTGCACATCCGTCTGACCGACCGCATCGCCTTCCCGCTGCCGCCGGCGCGCGCCGCGATACCAGGTCATCGTCGCGGACCGACAAATTGCTGCTCGGGATCCGGCCTGAGCACATCACCGAAGCGACAGGCCGCATCCGGAGCCCGGCGTCGAGACCTTCGATGCCGTGCTCGACGTCACCGAGCCGATGGGCATGGAGACGCTGATCTATTTCACGCTGGAAGGCGCGCAAGTCTGCGGCCGGGTCAATCCCAACGCCGGCGCGCAGGATGGCGCCCCGCTCCGATTGGCGGTGGACCTCAACAATATGCACCTGCTAAACGAGGGTGACCGGCGCCGTCCTTTGACGGCGCACAAGCAAACGACCCAAGGGCGAGGAAATGGCGACCAACAAGAAGAAAATCTTCATCACGGATCGATGCTCGCAGCAGGGACGGGCACTTACTCGACGAGCGGGACGACATCGAGACTCGTCGAATTCTCCAACATGATTTCGGCCAGGGATTTCGAGGCCAAGCTGACGGAACACGCGCCGGTCCATGGCGTCGCGCTCGGCGGCACCCGGTTCGGCGAGCCGGAGCTCGGAGGCTTCCAACGACATGAAGGTGGTGACCCGGATCGGCGTCGGCTTTGACGCCGTCGACGTTCCGGCGCTGAGCCAGCCGCAAGGTGCCGCTGATGGTGGCGGGCACTGCGAATTCGCCCTCCGTCGCCGAACAGGCGCTGTTCATGATGCTGACGCTGGCCAAGCGCGCGGTCGAAATGCATTCGATCGTCCGGGACAACAAATGGGGCCGCCGGCTCGGCATGCTGCCCTACGATCTCTACGGCAAGACGGTTCTGATCGTCGGCTTCGGCCGCATCGGCACGCGCACCGCCAAGCGCTGCCTGGCGATGGAAATGAACGTGCTGGTCTATGATCCCTACAAGTCAGCCGCCGAGATCAAGGCCGCCGGCTGCGAGCCGGTCGCCGATCTCGATGCGGCGCTGCCGCGCGCCGACTTCGTCAGCATCCACTGCCCGAAGAGCGCCGGAGACGGTCGGCATGTTCAATGCGGCGCGCTTGAGGCGGATGAAGCCGACCGCCTATCTTGATCAACACCGCGCGCGGCGGCATCGTCGACGAACCGGCGCTGCATGACGCGCTGGTGTCCGGCAAGCTCGCCGGCGCCGGCCTCGACGTTTTCGAGCAGGAGCCGCCGCCTGCCGGCCATTCGCTGTTCGACGCTGCCCAACGTCATCCTGGCGCCGCATGTCGCCGGCGTGACGCGGGAAGCCGTCGACCGCATGAGCGAGCAGACCGCGCGCAATATCTTGAGTGCGCTCGACGGCGATCCGATCCGCCAGAACGTGATCAATCAGGACGTACTCGGCTGAGCCTTCGGCGGCCCGGCCTCGACGATGAAGAACCTTATTCCGACTTGCGGGGCTGACCGCGGGTAAAACGTCCCTGGAGCACGCCGGTAACCGCGGTTTTGCGTCTGAACGGACAAAACTCGGCCTCATTCGGAAGCGAGGAAAAGATACCGGGCGGTACCGGGAACACCGATTCCGCAAACGGAGCTCGATCCGAGGCCGAATCGTGAGTCAAAGCGACCCCACCGACAATGCGCTGGCGGCCATCGCCAGCATTCTCGATCACCCCGAAATCCACCGCAGAGCCGGAAAGGCCGCACCTTGAGGAAAAGCCGGCCGCCCCCGATCGAGGCGGATGGTTATTCCAAGGTCGGTCCGGGCGCCGATGGCTGCGATCCGCTTCAAATGGACGGTCCGCGAGGACGAGCGGCGACTATTACGTCGATGAGACCATGGGCGAACAATTCGATGCCCCTGTTGTCAGCGGACCGATGGACGAAGGATGCCGCGGTCCAGCTGGTCGATGATCGCGAAGCCGAGGCGCGGCGCCGCTTCGAGCACTTGAAAGCACGAAATGGCCGGGCGCAGCGCGACGCTCCAATCTGGCCGCGCAGGGACAGCGGCGAGGCGTAGTCCCGCTGCGCTGGTCTCTTCCGCTCATGCTTGTCTAGCCGGCCCCAGAAAGTCCTTCTTCGCAAGCTCGACGCCGGCGTGGCGCAGGATGTCGTAGGCCGTCGTGACGTGAAAGAAGAACTGCGGCACGCTGAACATAAGCAGCAGCGATCGCCCGGTGAATTTTCGCGTCGCGCCGTTCTTGAAGGTGAACACGACCTCCTTGTCCCCTGCGACGATCGATCTCCGCGCGCGGCAGGCCCTGGACGAAATCGATCGCGGCCGCGATCCGCGAGTTTGAGCTCGGGAATATCAGGCTCGATGCCGCCAGAGGCACGAGAGCGCGCGTCCGGCGAGCAGCGCGCTAGGCGACGACCGCATGGCGGTTGGCCTCGCCGACCTGCTGCGTCAAGCTCGTACATATTGGGTGCGAGCCGCAGGTTGAGCAGGATCGCGGGGTCGATGTTTTTCGCCCGCGCATAGGCCGCTGCGTGGTCGAGCAGGGCCGACAGGTTGCCGAGATACGGCACGAACACATCGACCGATGATTCGCAGAGTGAGATGGTCACGATTGTTCATTTTCTCCGGCTGGCACCGCGCGCCGCATCTGGTCTAAATCCAGCGCCATCGCAAACCCAGGTGTCATTGAATTCACCGGCGGAGAAGACGATGATGTTTCGAATGTTGATCGGTCTCGCCGTGGCTGCGCCTGTTGACGGTTTCCGCCCACGCCCAGCAGCGCGTGCGCCTTCCCGCCTCGACGACATCATCAAGCGCGGCACGCTGCGGGTCGGCATGACCGGCGACTATCTGCCCTTCACGTCATCTCGACAAGGCGACGTCGACATTCAGCGGCTTCGACGTCGACATGGCGGAGGCGCTGGGCAAGGCGCTCGGCGTCAAGGTGGAGTTCGTGCAGACCGCCTGGCCGCAGCTGATGAAGGATTTCGAGGCCGACAATTTCGATATCGCGATGGGCGGCGTATCGATCACGCTCGACCGGCAGAAGAAGGGCCTGTTCTCGACGCCGATCATGCGCGAGGGCAAGACGCCGATCGCGCGCTGCGCCGACAAGGGCAAATACGAGACGCATCGCCGATATCGACAAGCCGGGCACGCGCGTGATCGTCAATCCCGGCGGCACCAACGAGCGGTTTGCCCGCGCCAATGTCAGGAATGCCGAGGTGAAAGTCCACAACGACAACGTCACGATCTTCGACGAGATCGCCAAGGGCGATGCCGACCTGATGATGACGGATTCATCCGAGACGCTGTACCAGCAGAAGCTGCATCCGGGCGTGCTGTGCGCGGTGCATCCCGGAAAGCCATTCGACTTTCGCCGAGAAGGCCTATTGGCTGCAGCGCGACGTCGCGCTGAAGGCCTTCGTCGACCAGTGGCTGCACATCGCGACGCGAAGACGGCAGCTTCAAGAAGATCTACGCCGCCTGGTTCGATTGATCCTGCGTCAGAATGCGCTGCGTTTCGCCGCGAAATTGACCGCCTTCAGCCGTGCTGACTAGCACTGACGCGCGCGACTTTTGAACCCAAAGCCGCCAGCACACGACTTATCTTTTGAAAGTGATCTGGATCACGTTGCGTGAAGCTGCCGATCGGTAGCTTCGGGGCTTGGGATTCCCTGCTCAGGAGGTCGTAATGAAGAAGCTTCTGGCTATCGCCGCGCTGTTGCTGGCGAGCACCGCCGCGCAGGCCCAGTACACCTTCGAATATGGCGGCCGCACCATTCGCGTCGATCCCGACCGCGGAACCGTTTCGATCCCGGGCGTCTACGACAATACCGGGCGCAAGGCCAAACGCTCGCGCAACGAGGATGCGGATCGCGATCGTCCGCGCAAGAATTCGCCGCAGCAGGCAAAGACCGACCCGCAGGCCGCGCCCGATGCGCCGGCCGCCGCACCGGTGCCGGCTCCATCCGAGCAGGCGGCCGTGCCCGCTGCACCCGCTCCAGCGCCCGACAGCTCCGCCGCATCCCGCTGCGGCGACGACGCGAACCATCGACGACGACCGCCGCCGTCGCGCCGGCCGATCCCGCGGCGACCCCGCGCCGCACTCCTCCCGCCAGCGCACTGCCCGCAAGTTCAGCAGGACCAGCTCCGGCTTCGACCGAACCCGCGCCTGCCGTTGCCGCGGTCACACCGCGCGCCAGCGCCGCCATCCGCCCGCTCCGCAGGCCGCAAACTCGCCGCTCGGCGTCTGGCTGACGGAAGAGAAGGAAGGCAAGGTTCGGATCGAACAGTGCGGCGCCAATCTCTGCGGCTACTCGGTCGACAAGAAGTCGAACCAGAACCGCGAACAGGTTCTGATCAACATGAAGCCCGGCAAGGACAAATGGAGCGGCCGGATTCTCGATCCCGAGCAGCGGCAGCACCTATGATTCCACCGATCGCGCTGAAGGGCTCCAACACCCTGCGCGTTCAGGGCTGCGCCTTCGGCGGCGTGTTCTGCGGCGGTCAGACCTGGACCCGTGTGAACTGACGAGCGGGCACATGACGCGCCGCGTTGTGCTCCGGCACCTGGAACGCGCACCGCCGGAGTCGCGCGAACGATCGAGCGCAGCCAGCATTCGAGGAACGCTAACCGACCTTTGCGGAATATTCGGCGTCGGTGACCTTCTCCATCCAGGTCGCGTAATTGCCGTCGAGCGCTTCCTGCATCGCGATGTGGGTCATGCTGTTGGTCGGCGAGGCGCCATGCCAGTGCTTCTCGCCCGGCGGAATCCAGACGACATCGCCGGGCCGGATTTCCCTGACTGGTCCGCCCACGGCCTGCACGCCGGCCGACCCCCGAAATCACGTACAGCGTCTGGCCGAGCGGATGCGAGTGCCACGCCGTGCGCGCGCCGGGCTCGAAGGAGACGCGGGTGGAGACCAGCCGTGCCGGCGCTTCGGTTGCGATGATCGGATCCTGCAGCACCGTGCCGGTGAAATAATCCGGCGGCGCCTTGCGCGTCGGCCGCGAGCCGGAGACGTGAATATCCATGGCGTTACCTCGCTTTGTTGATGTTATTTCTTGGTCGCCGCGTAGCGCGCCTTGGTCTCGGCATTCATGGGATAGAGGCCGGGCAGCGCCGCGCCATTGTTCACCTCGTTGACGATCCAGGCCTCCCATCCGCTCCTGCTCCGGCCCTTCCGGCCAGCACATGGTCGAGCGAGGCCTGCGGGATCAGCACCGCGCCGTCCTGGTCGGCGACGATGATGTCGTTCGGAAATACCGCAACCCCGCCGCAGCCGATCGGTTCGCCCCAGCCGACGAAAGGTCAGGCCCGCGACCGAAGGCGGCGCGGCAAAACCGTCGCACCACACCGGCAGATTGGTGCCGAGCACGCCCTCGACGTCGCGCACCACGCCGTCGGTGACCGAGCGCCGCAACCCCGCGCTTGACCATGCGCGCGCACAGGATATCGCCGAAGATGCCGGCATCGGTGACGCCCATGGCGTCGACCACGGCGATGCAGCCCTTCGGCATCGCTTCAATCGCGGTGCGGGTGGAAATCGGCGACGACCATGATGCCGGTGTGGCAAGGTCTTCGCGCGCGGGCACGAAGCGCAGCGTGAAGGCCGGTCCGACCAGCCGAGGTTGTCCGGGACGCAGCGGCTTGGTGCCGCGCATCCAGACGTTACGCAGGCCCTTGTTGAGCAGCACCGTGGTGATGGTGCCGGTGGACACGCGGGACAGGGTCGCGATGGCTTCCGGGGACAGGGACATCTGCAAGGCAAGGCTCCAATGGGAGGGATCAAAAGGCAAGCGCATCTTGCGGGGTGCGCGCATCGCGTCAAGGATTCGTTCGCGAGCTAGCGATCACAACATCTTATCGTCGCGCATGCAGATTAATTTATTGAACTTGCAGGCTGATTTCGCACGAAGCGAATTCCACTCGCGCGCAAAACACGCTACAGCTTGATCTCAGTCCGATCCAGTCCCGAGGCAGTACCGAGGCCATGGCCGCGCCGCACTCCCCGCCCTGCCTCTTTGCCGAGTGGCGACAGCGCCATCACGGTGGAATTTTCCCGCAACATCGACGATGCCGCCAACCGGCGGGTGCTGGCGCTCGACCGCGCGATGGCAGCAGCGCCGGTTGAGGGCATCACCGAGACCGTGCCGACCTATCGCTCGCTGCTGGTGCATTACGATCCCGTGCGAACTTCGTTTCGAAGAACTTGGCGAAAGCAATTCTGGCGCTGGCGCAGCTGCCGGTGCCAACAACGGCCAAAAACCCGGCGCTGGCGCATTCCCGTGGTCTATGGCGGCGAGCATGGCGTCGACCTCGAGGACGTCGCCAAAGACGCTCAACACCACGCCCGACGACGTCGTGGCGCGGCACGTCGCCGGCAACTACCGCGTCGCCATGATCGGCTTTACGCCGGGCTGGTCCTATCTCTCGGGGCTTTCGGACACGCTGCAGATGCCGCGGCGGCAAAATCCGCGGCTGCTGACGCCGGCCGGCACGATCTCGATCGGCGGCGTGCAAACCGGCGTGCAATGCCTCGCCGGCCCGAGCGGCTGGCATCTGCTCGGACAGACCGCGGTTCGTACCTATCAGCTGCATCGCGATCCGACCTTCCTGCTGGAGCCGGGCGACGCCATCACCTTTGCATCGGTCGACGCGAAGACCTTTGCCGAGCAGGACCGCGCCGCGGAAGCCGGGGAAATCGTGGCCGAGTTGATGACGTCATGAGCAAGCTCGTCATCGCTTCCATCGGTCCGGCCAGTTCGGTTCAGGACGGCGGCCGTCCCGGCTCGCAGCGCTATGGCCTGGTGCCGAGCGGCGCGGTGGATCGCCTGGCGCTGGCGGCGGCGAACACGCTGGTCGGAAACGAGCTGTTTGCGGCTGGCGTCGAAATCGGCCCGTTCGGTGCGGCATTCACCGCGCGCGGCGGCGCGGTCCGCATCGCGCTTGCCGGCGCGTCGCGCAACGCCGACATCGCCGGACGCGCGATTGCGATCCGATACGTCGGCGACGCTTGCCGATGGCGAGACGCTGACGCTCGGCTTTGCCCGCGGCGGCTCGTTCAGCTACCTCGCCATCGAAGGCGGCATCGCGGGTGAGCCGATGTTCGGCAGC
>ERZ1370068.7547-contig-6459_pt1 | contig 17912 bp, 30 predicted proteins | sample MGYA00561227_ERZ1370068 | MGnify/ENA primary metagenome ERZ1370068 (study PRJEB38410, sample SAMEA6850437) | metagenome | study: Metagenomic assessment of the ecological functions of the soil: analysis of the soil microbiota associated with the...
CTGCAGGCTCCCGGGCAGCCTTTCCTGACCCAGGGCAAGATTGGGATCGAGCGAGAAAGTCACCACGAGCGCACCAAGCCCGCCGGTGAAACGGCGTCGCGTGAAAGCGGAGCGTTCATCCTCAGGTCCTCCCGCTTGCCTGGGCGGCGCGCAGCACTGCGCGAATGATCCGGTTATGGGTGCCGCAGCGGCAGAGATTGCCGGCGAGCGCGGCGCGGACATCGGGCTCGTTCGGCCGTGGATTGCGGTCAAGCAGTTCCTTCGCCGACATGATCATGCCGCTGGTGCAGTAGCCGCACTGGGCTGCCTGCTCCTCGATGAACGCCTGCTGGAGCACGTGCGGCTTGTCGATCGAGCCGAGACCTTCGAGGGTCGTGATCTCGCTCGTCTCCAGCGCGCTGATCGGTGTGACGCAGGAGCGCACCGCTCGGCCGTCGACCAGCACGGTGCAGGCGCCGCATTGAGACAGCCCGCAGCCATACTTTGCGCCGTTGAGTTCGAGATCGTTGCGCAGCACGTAGAGCAACGGCGTGTCCGGCTCGGCCGTCACCGAGCGAGGCACCCCGTTGACTTTGAGATTGATGGCCATCCGCGGTCTCCCGAAGTCTCAGCGCTTGCCGCGCCTGTTTAGATTGGTTTTATTCTGCGCCCCTGCAACGGCGTCGTCGAGCCCTATTGCGCGCCCAGGCCGAGGCGCTGGATCAACTCGCCCTTGAATCGGTAGTCCGCAATTGTCTGCGCCTGGAATTCGGCGCCGCTGAGATAACGGATGCTCTGTCCGGTATTGGTGATGATCTGTCGAACCACCTCGCTCTTCACGGCATCGGCGCAATGCCGCTCCAACGCCGTCTTCGTAGCGATCGGCAATCCGCCCGGCGCGTAGAGGCCGTTGTGGCCGGGCGGCACCTCGCTGGCGGCGCCAAGCTCGCGTGCGATCGGCACGTCCGGATAGGCCGGGTGCCGGGCCTGCCAAAATACCAGCAGCGGGCGAAAATTCTGCCCGTGGATCGTGGATACGGCCGGTGCGCCGAAATCGATATCGCCCTTGAGCAGGGTCGGCAGCACCGGAGCGTCGCCACGGAATGGCACCGCCTGGAATTTCAGCTTCAGAGCCTCGGCGAAGTTCTCGACCGCCAGATGCGGAATGGTGCCGGTGCCGGCGTGGCCATAGGTCAGCTTGCCCGGATTTTCCCTGGCTGCCGTGATCAAGTCATGCACTGATTTGAATTTCGACTGCGGCGCGACCGCGATCGTGAACACGTTCTCGAAAATCTGGCAGAGATAATCGAATGATCGACCCGATAGCGCACCCCCTTCACCAGATAGGGCGCGTTGGCGATCGGCGTCGTAGGACCAAACGCGATGGTGCTCCCGTCAGGCGTGGCCGCAGCCAACGCGTTGAAGCCGATGGTTCCCGAAGCGCCATCGCGATTGTTCACGACCACCTGCTGGCCCGACTGGTCCGCCAATGCGCTGGCGACCGCACGGCCGATCACGTCCACTCCGCTGCCGGCCGGGAACGGGATGATCATCTCGATTGGGCGCGCCGGCCATTTCTGTGCATTGGCTTCAAGCGCAATCGAGCGCAAGCGCGATCGCGGCGACAAAAGCGCCTTTCCATCTCATGACGTTTCCTCCGCCTTGACCCTGGGGGTTGACCCCCAGACGGTTTATTCGGCGGAGTTTGCGCCAGTCGTCGCGTGCGGTCGAGGACCTAAATACCTTGCGCGGATGCCACGTCGCCACGCGCCCAGCTTTCGCGGGTCTGCGCGCAGAAATTCGTGAAGCTACCGACCGCGATCGCCGCGCGGATGCCCGCCATCAACTCCTGATAATACGCAACGTTGACCATGGTGAGCAGGATCGCGCCGAGCATCTCGTTTGCCTTCACCAGGTGGTGGAGATAGGCGCGCGAATAATCACGCGCCGCGGAGCAGGAGCTTGCGTCATCGAGGGGACGCGGATCGTCCGCGTGGCGGGCATTCTTGAGATTGATCGGCCCGAAACGGGTGAAGGCGAGCCCGTGGCGGCCGTTGCGGGTCGGCAGCACGCAATCGAACATGTCGATGCCGCGCGCCACCGCAGCCAGGAGGTCGTCGGGCGTTCCGACCCCCATGAGATAACGCGGACGCTCGGCGGGAAGCGCGGGCGCCACCTCGGCAATCGTGCGCAGCATCACCTCCTGCGGCTCGCCCACGGCGAGCCCGCCGATGGCATAGCCGTGGAAGCCGATAGTCGGTAAGCGCGCGCGCGCTTTCGAGACGCAGTTGCGGATCGTCGCCGCCCTGCACGATGCCGAACAAGGCGCCGCACCGTGCGCGCGCTCTCGAAGGCGCGCTTGCTGCGCTCGGCCCAGGCGAGCGACAGCCGCATGGCGCGTTCGAGCTCGCCGCGCGCGGCCGGCAGCCGCAGGCATTCGTCGAGCTGCATGGCGATGTCGGAGCCGAGCAGGTTCTGGATCTCGATCGCGCGCTCGGGCGAAAGCTCGACCATGGCGCCGTCGATGTGCGAACGGAATGTCACGCCGTCGTCCGCGACCTTGCGCAGCTGCGACAGCGACATGACCTGGAAGCCGCCGGAATCGGTCAGGATCGGATGCGGCCAGTTCATGAACGTGTGCAGCCCGCCGAGCGCGCGCAATGCGCTCGGCGCCCGGACGCAGCATCAGGTGGTAGGTGTTGGCGAGCACGATGTCGGCGCCGGTCGCGCGCACCGTCTCGGGCGTGAGCCCTTTGACTGTCGCTTGGGTGCCGACCGGCATGAAAGCCGGCGTTGCGACCAGCCCGTGCGCGGTCGCGATCTCGCCGCGGCGGGCATCGCCGTCCGTCGCCAGCAGGCGGAAGGAAAAGAAGCGTCAGGCGTCGGCGCAGGCGATATGGCGGGACCGGATTGCGCCATCACGACTTGGCTTCTGGCCCAGATATCTTCGCGGCGCAACCATCACTCTGTGGGTTCCCGCGCTGACACGTTTCGTGTCTCATGAGGCCTCCAGCAAAGATAGCAGGCCTTTGAGCAACTGCGTTGGGCGCGGGGGCAGCCCGGGATGTGGAGATCGACCGGGCACAACGGCCGAAACGCCGCCGACCACCGCGTAGCTGCCGGAAAGATGCCGCCGTCGAGCGCGCAGTCGCCGACGGCGACGACCCATTTCGGGTCGGGCGTCGCGTCGTAGGTGCGCTGCGAGCGCCTCGCGCATGTTCCTGGTGACCGGTCCGGTCACCAGCAGCACGTCGGCATGGCGCGGCGACGCCACAAAGCGCAGCCCGAAGCGCTCGAGATCGTAGAACGCGTTGTTGAGCGCGTGGATCTCGAGCTTCGCAGCCATTGCACGAGCCGGCATCGACCTCGCGGATCGACAGGCTGCGGCCGAGCCGCCGGCGGGCCGCGCGGTCGACGCTCGCCGGCCAGCTCGGCGAGCGCGTCGTCGTCCGCGACCGGCGGCGCTTCGGTCAGCGGGCGGCGCACCAGCCTTCGAACAATGCTGCGCATAACGTAATCCTCGTGTCGTTACCGCGAAGGCCGGCATCGATCGGCCGCCATCGGTGCCCAGAGAATGTCTCGAGCTAGAGTCATGTCCGGAATAGGAGCAGTTGAACGATTTGTTGCAGAGCGGGAAGTCGCGCGACGATGTTGCCCTCGATCACGGCTTCCAGCAGCGGCCATTGGAACCAGGACGGGTCGCGCAGGTGGCAGCGCGCGACGCGGTCGCCGTCGAGCCGCACCCACGCCAGCACGTCGCCGCGAAACGCCTCCGCCAAGCCCGAGACCTTCGCGCGCTCCCGCCGCGCCAGGCTGACGCTCGGTCCGGATCGCGCCGTCGGGCAGAGCGTTGCAGGATCTGCTCGATCAGCGCCGAGGCTTTGCTCGACCTCGCGGATGCGGATCCAGACGCGGGCGTTGACATCGCCGGTCTCGCAGCACAGGAATGTCGAAGTCGAGCTGATCGTAGGGCGCGGTAGCCGAGCGATCTTGCGCGCGTCGAAGGCGCGGCCGCTGGCGCGTCCGACATAGCCGCCGGCGCCGAACTGCCGCGCCAGCTCGGCGCGCAGAATGCCGGTGGTGGCGGTGCGGTCCTGCAGCGAGGCGGTGTTGTCGTAGAGCTCGACCAGCTCGCGGGAACGTGCCGGCGGATGTCCGCCAGCAGCGCCGTCGACGCGCGCCATGCCGTCGGCGTCGAGATCGCGCGCGACGCCGCCGGGCACGCACGCGATCCATCATCAGCCGATGGCCGAAGCAGGCATCGGCCGCGCGCAGACGTCGCGCTCGCGCAGGATGCCGCACTGCGCGTGCATGATGCGAGAACGAGGCGTCGTTGCAGATCGCGCCGATGTCGCCGAAATGGTTGGCGAGCCGCTCGAGCTCGGCCATCAGCGCGCGCAGATAGACCGCGCGCGGCGGCACCGTCGACGTCGAGCGCCGCTTCGACCGCGTGCGCGAAGGCGAGCGCATAGGCGACCGTGCTGTCGCCCGAGGTGCGGCCGGCAAGCCGCGCCGCCTGGTCGAGCGTCGGCGCCCGCCATCAGCGCCTCGATGCCCTTGTGCACGTAGCCGAGGCGCTGCTCGAGCCGCACCACGGTCTCGCCGTTGGCGGTGAAGCGGAAGTGGCCGGGCTCGATGATGCCGGCATGCACCGGGCCGACCGGAATCTGGTGCAGGTTCTCGCCTTCGGCCGGCAGGAACGGATAGGGCGCGCGCGGCGTCGCGGCGCCGCGGCTGCGCTCCGAGCGGATGCTCGCACGTCCCAGAAGCCGAGGTCGAGCCAGGGCCGCGTGTCGGGCAGCGCCGACCGGCTCGATGCCGTAGAGATCGCGGATCGCGCGCTCCAGCCGGATCGCCGGCGGATGCAGCGCGCCGACCGACGGAAACGTTCGCGTCCGGGCATTCGAATGTGAGCGACCGCGATCTCGCGCGCTGCGCTCGTCGAGCACCGCCATGTGCACGGCGCCGGTGTCGCCCCACAGGCCGAGCAGCGTCCAGTCGCCCGGCCGCGAGCTGGCTCGGCGGCGAAGCGCCAGCCGTCCTCGCGTCACGACGACGCGCGGCCAGGGACGGTGGCCTGCGACCTGCGCTCGCCTGCGATCATGTCGATCAGCGCTGCCATCGGCTATCCGAGCAGCTTGGCGACGTTCTGGAACCAGGCGACGAGCGCCGGCGGCATGTAGATGCCGGCGACGAACACGAGCGCGAGATGCGCGAACATCGGCACGTAGGAGGCCTTGGCCTCGGCGGTCGGCGCCGCGCGGCTCGCCGAACGCGATGGTGTTGAGCCGCAGGAACAGCGCCGCAACGCCCGATCAGGATGCCGAAGCACCAGCACGCACGGCGAGCCACGGCGCGCGCGCGAAGGTCGAGGTCACCACCAGGAACTCGCTCATGAAGATGCCGAGCGGCGGCAGGCCGGCGATGGCGACGACGCCGAGCACGAGGCCCCAGCCGAGCACCGGATTGGTCTCGGTCAGGCCGCCCATGTCGGCGATGCGTTGGGTGCCCTTGACCTGCGCGATGTGGCCGACCGCGAAGAAGATCGCCGACTTGGTCAGCGAATGCATGGTCATGTGCAGGAGGCCGGCGAAATTGGCGAGCGGGCCGCCCATGCCGAACGCAAAGGTGATGATGCCCATATGCTCGATCGAGGAATAGGCGAACATGCGTTTGATGTCGCGGCGCCGGTAGAGCATGAAGGCCGCGAACACGCGCCGAGATCGAGCCCCATCGTCACCATCAGCGGGCCGGGCGCCAGCGCCTGCGGGTTGACGCGCGAGCAGCATCTTGAAGCGCAGCAGCGCGTAGAGCGCGACGTTGAGCAGCAGGCCCGAGAGCACCGCCGAGATCGGGGTCGGGCCTTCGGCGTGCGCATCGGGCAGCCAGGCATGCAGCGGCGCGAGCCCGACCTTGGTGCCGTAGCCGAGCAGCAGGAACACGAACGCGACGTTGAGCAGCGCCGGATCGAATGCGGCCGCGCGCTCGACCAGCACGGTCCACACCATGGCGTCGAGGCCTTCGCCGACGACCGGGCCGCGCCGCCATGTAGACGAGGATGGTGCCGAACAGCGCGAGCGCGATGCCGACGCTGCCGAGGATGAAATATTTCCACGCCGCCTCGAGCGCCTCGTGGGTGCGGTAGATGCCGACCATGAGCACGGTGGTGAGCGTCGCAAGCTCGATCGCCACCCACATCACGCCGATATTGTTGGCGACCAGCGCGAGGTTCATCGCGAACATCAGCACCTGGTACATCGCGTGATAGAAGCGCAGGAATGTCGGCGTCAGCCGGCCGATCTCGAGCTCGTGGCCGATATAGCTCGCGCTGAACACGCTGGTGGTGAAGCCGACGAAGGTGGTCAGCACGATGAAGACGTTGTTGAGGTCGTCGACCATGCAGATACGGCCCGGCTGGCGGGCGCCGAAGAACAGCGACAGCGCGGCCGAGGAAGGTCAGCAACGTCGGCGAGCACGTTGAGGCGCGCGGTCAGCCGGTAGCCCGGCAGCACCGCGAGCAGCGCCGCCGCCAGCGCCGGGATGCAGCAGGACGGCGGTGACGGCGTCGAGAGCCGTCATCGGCGCTCTCCGCGGAAGCGGTCGAGCGCCTGCAGGTCGACGGTGTCGAAGCGCTCGCGGATGCGGAACAGGAAGATGCCGATCACGATGAAGGCGATCAGGATCGAGAAGGCGACGCTGATCTCGACCACGAGCGGCATGCCCTTGGCGCCGGTCGGCGGCCAGCACGAGGCCGTTCTCGAGCGACATGAAGCCGACCACCTGGCTCACCGCGTTGCGGCGCGTCACCATCATCAGCAGGCCGAGCAGCACCACCGAGAGCGCGAACGCGAGATCCTCGCGCGCCAGCGGATCGGCGCTCGGCGGTCACCCGCAGCATCACCACCATCGAGAGCGCGACCAGCCCCATGCCGAGCAGCATGGCCGGTGCCGACGCCGACCACCTTCTCGATCTCGCGGTGGATGCCGAGCCGCACGATGATCCGGTGCAGCGCCACCGGAATGATGATCGCCTTGAACACGAGCGCGATCGCGGCGGTGACGTAGAGGTGCGGCGCGTCCTGCACGTAGGCCTGCCAGGCGACCGACAGCGCCAGCACGAAGGCGTGCAGCGCGAAGATGTTGAGCAGCGCATAGAGCCGGTCCTGGTAGAGCTGCAGGAAGCTCACCAGCACCAGCGAGCCGGCCAGCATGTGGGCGATGTCGAAGGTGAGGCCGCGCATCAGAGGCTCCGCGAGACGAAGCAGGAGAAGCGTCGCCAGCAGGCCGAGCATCAGCGCGGCGCCCAGGAATTCCGGCACGCGGAACACGCGCATCTTGGCAATCGAGGTTTCGAACACCGCCAGCAGGACGCCGCCGACCGCGAGCTTGCCGAGATAGGCGACGACCCCGAGCGCGAGCGCCGCCGACGCCGGCGCCGGGCGCGGCCATGCCCCAGGGCACGAACAGGCAGGCGATCAGCGACACGTAGAGCAGCAGCTTCAGCGACGCGGCGAGATCGATCAGCGCCAGATGGCGGCCGGAATATTCCAGCACCATGGCCTCGTGCACCATGGTGAGCTCGAGATGGGTTGCCGGATTGTCGACCGGGATGCGCGCGTTCTCGGCGATCGCCACCATGATCAGCGCGAGCAGCGCGAGCCCGAGCGACACCCGCAAGCCCACCTCCGACGAGACCAGGAAGCCGGCCATGGTGGAGAGCTGGGTCGAGCCGGCGATCAGCGCCAGCGTGAACACGATCATGATCATCGCCGGCTCGGCGAGCGAGGCGATCATCACCTCGCGGCTCGAGCCGATGCCGCCGAAGCTGGTGCCGACGTCGAGCCCGGCGAGCGCCAGGAAGAAGCGCGCGCTGCCGAGGAGCGCGATGATGGCGATCAGGTCGGCCGACCAGGAGAACAGAAGGCCGGTGCCGAAGGTCGGCACCAGCGAGGCCGCCACCCAGGTGGCGGCGAAGATCGAGATAGGGAATGACGCGGAACAGCCAGGAGGCGTTCTCGGCCAGCACCACCTCCTTGCGCAGGAGCCGGATCGAGGTCGCGGTAGGGCTGGATCAGCGGCGGTCCCTGCCGGCGCAGGAAGCGCGCCTTCACCTTGCGCACGAGGCCGGTGAGCAGCGGCGCCAGCAGCAGCACCAGCAGCATCTGCGCGCCCTGCACGGCGAGATCGAGGATCACGGCCATATCGCGAGCACCAGCAGCAGGATGCACGAGCGCGGCGAAGACCGAGGCTGAGGAACTGGCGGATGGTCAGGAACTGCAGATGGTTGAGCCGGTCGGCGGCGAAGCCGACGCCGGCCGGCGATCGGCGCATAGAGCGCGTCCCAGACGAGATCGCGCAGCTCGACCGTCAGCCGGGCCGGCCGCGTGTCGCCGGGCGGCGGCATCTCGGCGTGCTCGCGGGCGCGGAACACGACGGTGCCGAACACGCGGCGGATCGGCTGCGCGAAGCTCGATCGGCGGTGTACTGGGTCGCCGGGCTCGCGTCGGGATAGCCGCAATCCCAGGGCGGCGCGCGGCGCAGCTTGTCGGAGGCGAAGCGGTGGATCGCGCAGGCCGCGAGCGTGCCGGAGATGACCATGAACAGGAACACCAGCAGGCCGTTGTAGGAGCTGCGGCTCTCGGCGATCGGCACGATCGAGAGCCAATCGACGCCGCGTCTGCACCGGCATGCGCGCGCCCGACCAGGCTCTGCACCACCGGCGCCAGCGCATCGATGAAGAGGCCGGGCAGGATGCCGGCGACGAGGCAGAGCGCCGCGAAGAAGAACATCGCCGCGAGCGAGAACCGGTCGGTTTCTCGCGCGCGCTCGGCCGCCGGCGTGCGCGCGCGGCCGAGGAAGGTCACGCCGAACGCCTTGACGAAGCAGGCGGCGGCGAGCGCGGCCGAGAGCGCCAGCAGCGCGCCCGACCGCCGGCACCAGGAACTTGAGGCCCCAGGACGGCAGCTGCGGGCTGAGCAGGATCGCCTGGAAGGTCAGCCACTCGGAGACGAAGCCGTTGAGCGGCGGCAGCGCCGAGATCGCCGCGCAGCCGACCAGGAACACGAACGCGGTCTGCGGCATGCGGTGGATGAGGCCGCCGAGATGCTCCATGTCGCGCTCGCCGGTCGCGGTGAGCACGGCGCCGGCGCCGAAGAACAGCAGGCTCTTGAACACCGAATGGTTGAACACGTGCAGCAGGCCGGCGGTGAGCGCGAGCGCCGCCGCCACGCGCCATGCCGTGCGCCTTGAAGGCGAGCGCGAGGCCGAGCCCGATGAAGATGATCCCGATGTTCTCCACCGTGTGATAGGCGAGCAGCCGCTTGAGGTCGTGCTGCATCAGCGCGTAGAGCACGCCCATCACCGCGGTGATGCCGCCGAGCGCGAGCACCACGCATGCTCCACCACCAGGCCGGCTCGCCGAGCAGATCGAACACGATGCGCACGAAGCCGTAGACCGCGACCTTGGTCATCACGCCGCTCATCAGCGCCGAGACGTGGCTCGGCGCCGCCGGATGCGCGAGCGGCAGCCAGACATGCAGCGGCACCGAGCCCGGCTTTGGAGCCGGCGCCGACGAGCGCGAGGATCAGCACGCAGCGCGCGGCCCGCCGAGGGATGCGCGGCGCGGATATCGCGCGAAGGCATAGCCGCCGTCGGGGCCGGCGAGCAGGCCGAAGGTCGAGCAGCAGCGCGAGCGTGCCGAAGCTCGCCATGATCAGATAGACGTAGCCGGCGCTGCACGTTGTCGCGCGACGCGATGATGCGCCATCACCAGCGCCCACGACGACAGCGACATGAACTCCCACGACGACCAGGAAGCGTGAAGGCGTCGTCGGCGAGCACGACGAGGTTCATGCCGGCGAGGAAGGCCGGATAGAACGGCAGCACGCGCTGCGGCGCGTGCTCGTGGCGCCCGTATCCGAGCGCGAACAGGCTCGCCGCCGCGGCGCCGAGATTGACCACGGCCAGAAAGAAGGCCGACGAGCGCGTCGATGCGGAAATGCGCGCCGAGCCACGGCAGGCCGAGCGGCAAGCGTGACGCCGACCGACGCGCCGCGGCGACGAACAGCGAGGCAGCGCGATCACGATGGCAGCGCCAGCGAGGCGGCGAGGCTCGCGCCATAGACGACGTAATGCGCCCGCGCGGAGCCGTGCGGCGGCGATCGCCGATCGGCACGATCGCCAGCGAGCGCGCAGCAGCACGGCGGCGAGCACCATCACGCCACCCGATGGGCGATTGCCGCTCGATGACCGCCGCATGGTTCGCCGCGCTCATGAGCCGCACGCCGCGCCCGCCGCCGGTGGCTCACCGCGTCTTCGCCGATCAGCTCGATGCCGGCGGCGTCGAGCGCCTCCACGAGCTTCATCAGCGAGTCGACGTTGCCGCGGATCGACGCCGTCGCTCGCCTCCATGCGCTGGATGGTCGGCAGCGACAGGCCGGAAGGCCGCGCGAGCTCGCGCTGGTCGATGCCGAGGAGCGCCCGGGCCGCCCGCATCTGAGCGCCAGTGATCATGTCGTCAGACATCAGAATCGATAATATTTACGCCTGTAAATTGATGCGTACTATGGATTAATCGGATCTTCAAATACGAAAAATGAGATCCCGCCTGTCCTGGGGCAGGCGGTCGAGCGGCTGTCGTCCGCTCCGCTCAGGGGGTGCAGGGGGAGCGGTCGGCGGCCGTCGGCTTGAGGGCGGGAAGCGTGTGCCGACTCTCACGATCGACGGCGGCGCCGAGTCTCCGTCAGCGGCGAGGCGTGATCGGCGAGCCTTGCGCAGATCTCGCTGCGGAGCGCGCCGAGCCCGCGCGGGGGCGGTGCGAGCCAGGTCGAACCGGCGGATGGCACCGGTGCCGAGCGCGACCGTCAAGGTCGCCATTGGCGTCGAAGCCGAAATAGCTCACCGCGGCGTCGAGCGCGACCGAGGCCAGCAGCGCGCTCGCCGCTGCGCGCTTGCTCACCGCCGATCCGAAACACCCGCAGCATGCGGTCGTTGCCCAGCGCCGCGAGCGCCGTGCCGTTTGGCGCAAAGCGCAGGTCGGTGATGCTGCATCGCGTTGGCCGGTCCATGTCGAAGAGCGCAAACGCGTCGGCCCTGATCGGAAGACAATCGAACCTGCAGGATGCGCGGATCGGACGGTGTGTCGCCGGTGGGCTGGCGCATGAGGATGTTGCCGCCGGTGATCGCGACGGCGAGGTCGGAATTCTTGGGCGAGACCGCAATCGACGATGCGGCAGCCTGAGGTCTGAGCAGGCGCCTGGCCCGGTGGGATGAGCGCGTCGCAATTGCCGAGCTTGATCGTCGCTCCCGCGCGGGCGTCTGGCCCGCGGTCGGTATGATCTGCGCAACGGTGTCACCGGAGATGGCATAGCCCGTCAGTGCTTTGTCAGGGCCCTTCACGGCGCGATCGACCGGGGCTTGGCAGATCGCGCACGATTCCGTTCTCGGACAGCATCCACAAGGTCGCCCGGCTGCCATGGCGGGCCACCAGCACATCGTCGCCGCGAAACAGCAGGACGCGCACCTGATATTCCTGGCAGAGCGACTTGGCGACCTGCGTCTTCTCGGACATCGCAATCGCGAGAAAGGTCGAGCGTGCGCTCCGCGCCGGTGTCGAGATCGAATGCGATGAACGCCTGCGGCTTGTTGCTGACGACGGCATAGCGCCCTGGCGGCCGAGATGAATGCGGCTCGGCATGCAGGAGCCGGATTCCGATCGGCTCCGCCGGCAACCTTGGCGCATTTGGACGCGACGACCATCTTGGCGGAATCGTCGGCATTGACAAGCCAGATCGAGCCGTCATCGAGCGTGAGCAGGAGACGCTGGCCTTCGTCGTCGGTGTCGATCTCGCTGACGGCGCAACCCCGCTGCTGCGCGCCTTGGCGCACACGGCCGCGATGCTGCGCGGGCGCTCTTGCCCGCTGGCGACATCGGTCAGGATCACCTGCGCGCCGTCGGCCACGCGGACCAGGAAGCGCTCCTTCAAAGCCGCTGAAGTCTGCATCCTTGCCTTGGGAATGAAGCCGCTCGTCCCTGATCTGGTGAATTCCGGTGCGGCGCAACTCTGCTTCGGCATCGCCGGGCTGGAACCAGCCGAACAAGGAGCCGGCCTTCGGCAGGCCGGAGAGCGCGAGCGCAGCGGCGCGGTCGAAACTGCCTTCGTTGAACTCATGGGCGGCCGCAGTCGCGAAGGCGGCGGCGCACACCTCTATGCTCCAGAATGAGGCATAAACAGCGATTAGAAGGGTGGCTGCGTGCGGCTGCGCCAGATGGCAATGATGAGTGTGCGCCCACGCTTGGGCGCTGCGGTCGCGGCCTCGCAGACAGCTCGTTGCCGCATTGCGGCATTTCCAAATGCCTCTTTTCGCTGATGCGGCCGAAAGCCTGTTGCGCTGCCCGCACTTCGCGCATGTGACGATTGGTGCGTCCATCGACAAACTCGATACTAATAACAACTGAGATGAGCCCCACGGTCGATGTAGAGTCAACCGCGGTAACCTCAAGGCGGAAGGATATGGTTAACGAGAGCAACCATCCTCTGACCTGGCGCGTGCAATCTCAGAGTGCGCGAATGCAATGTTTCACAAAACCGCAACATTCGATCGGCTCGTTCGATCTGCCAATTTCGCCAATCAAAGCACACGAGTTCAATGAGTTGTTTGAGCGCCTCGACTTCGTAAGCTCGCAGAAGAGATAGCCGGGGCGGGTTCGGTACAGGGGCGCCGCATGCACAGGGCAGTTTGACGGGGGTGCCGGAGGTGGAAGAAGGAATGCAACCCTCACCGAATTGACAGCACCACACCACCGCTATCGTGACCAACAACGTTCCACCCACGTCGCCTGCGGTTCGCGCCGCAAGCCTTCGCGGCGCTGCAGGTGCCCGGTTACGGCATGTACATGCTGGGCAGCGGGCTTGCGATGATGGCCGATCTCGATCGAGCACGTGATCAGCTACTGGATGGTGTTTCGAGAAGTTCCAGCTCGCCGGCGCTCGGCGGCTATGCGGTGATCTCGCATTGGCTGCCGTTCCTGCTGTTCTCGGTCTCGGCCGGGCGCGCTCGCCGACCGCTTCGATCCGCGCCGCATCATTCAGGCCGGCATGGTGCTGTTCATGCGTCTGCTCGCTCGCGCTGGGGCGTGCTGTTCATGACCGACACGCTCGAGGTCTGGCATGCGATCGTCGATCCTCAGCGTGCACGGCATCGCGGGCGTGTTGTGGGCGCCGGCCTCGCAGCTCCTGATCCACGACATCGTCGGCCGCGAGCAGCTGCACAGCGCGCGTGCGGCTCATGGCGATGTCGCGCGTGCTCGGGCTGCTTGGCGGGCCGGCGGTCGGCGGCGCGATGCTGCTGGCGTTCGGCGCCATCGGCGGATGCCTGCATCAACGCGCTGATCTATCTGCCGCTGACGCTGGTGGCTGTGGCGGGCGCCGTCTGGCCGCGCTTCCGCGCGCGCAGGCGACGCCGCAGCGAACGCGCACCTGGCGGCTCGCGCGGCATCGCTGGCGACCGTGCGCGAGATCGCCGGCAATCGCGTCGTGGTCTCGATGACGCTCGTTGCGCGGCGCCTCATCGCTTCGTCATCGGCAACGCCTATCCAGGCGCAGATGCCGGAGTTCGCCGCCGACCTCGGCCACGTCGATGCGGATGTCTATTACAGCATGCTGCTCGCCGCCAATGCGGCCGGCGCGCTGGTCGGCCGGGATCATCCTCGAGAGCTCACGGCGTTCGTGCAGGCGCGAGCCGACGACCGCGTTCGTGCTTGGTCATCGCTGTGGTGCCTTTGCATGGGCGGCTTCGCCGTGTCGACGCAGTCTATCCGCTGTCGCTCGCGCTGCTGTTCGCCGCGGGCTTTCTCAATCTGGCATTCGGCTCCATGGCGCAGACGCTGGTGCAGCTCGCATGCGCCCGCAGCATGTCGCGGCCGGGTGATCGGGCTCTACAGCACGTGCTGCAACGGCATGCGGGCGTTTTCCGGCGTCACCGTCGGCATGGGCGGCAGCCTCGTCGGCGTGCACTGGTCGCTTGCGCTGAGCGCGGTTGCGCTGCTGGTGATCACCGTCGGGCCTCTTCGCCTTCGTCATGCGATCGCGCGCCGCGCAGCGGCGGGTGACGGCGTCTTCCGCCGCTGCGTGAAATCAGGCACAATGCGCGTCATCCAATGATCACAGACGTGCGCCGAGCACCGCGCTCCGCTACGGCGAGGGAGGTTCCTGATGTTCTCCAAGATCAACCACGTCGCCATCGTGAGCGAAAACTACGCGCTGCTCGCGAAGTTCTACGAGGCCGTGTTCGGCATGAAGCACTCCGGATACGGCCGCGCGCGCGCGCGCGGTCGACGGTCGGCGACGGCTATGTCGGCCTCAACATCAATCCCGCGCCGGGCCGGGCGCTCCGCCGGGCTCGACCATTTCGGCATCCAGGTCGAGGACTGCGAGACCGCGTTCGACCGCATGCGCAAGAAATATCCGACCGCGAAATGGCTCAAGCGGCCGTCGAACCGGCCGTTCGCCGGCATCTCCGCCAACGATCCCGACGGCAACGTGTTCGACATCTCGCAGAAGGACATGGCGAACCGCACGGCGGTCTATGTGGAGAACGACGGCAAGGCCAATCCGCGCCACATCAACCATGTGGCGCTGCGCACCATGAACCCCGACGACATGGCGGAGTTCTATCGCGACGTGTTCGAGCTCGCGCCCGGCAACCAAGAAGCGCGCGGCGATCCGCAACCACTATCTCACCGACGGCCACGTGACGCTCGTCATCATGCCGTGGCAGATCGACGGACTACGACGGCACCGGCATCGTCACCGGCCGGCATGGATCACATCGGCTTCAAGGTCGAGAGCGTCGAGGCCGTCAAGGCCGACGTCGACGAGCATCGCCGCCAACAATCCGCGGCTTGCGCCGTCCCCGCTGCAGCACCGGCAAGGAGGGCGCGGCGCTCGACAAGCTGTTCGCGCGCAGCTGCCCGCTGGGCCAGCATCGGCTTCGCCGATCCCGACGGCATTCTGATCGACGTGATGGGGTAGGAGAGGCTCAGCCATGCTGCGAGCGCGAGTTGACACGCAAAGACTGACTGCCGCGCGCAACGCGCGACGCACTCATGCAACGGCGTTGCAGCTCCGGTGGCGGAGGTGGCGTTTTGACCGGCACAGCGGCGTCCGCCGATCCGATCGCCGATTTCTACAAGGGCAAGACAGCTCAACTGGATTCTCTCCGCCGGCGCGGGCGGCGGCTATTCGAGCTATGCGCATGTGTTCGCGCCCTAGTTCTGCCGCGCACATTCCCGGCAAGCCCAACATCGTGGTGCAGAACATGCCGGGCGCCGGCGGCATCCGGGCGATGATCTATCTGCAGCAACGTCGCGCCCAAGGACGGCACGCACCATCGGCCTCGTGCATTCGAGCGTGCCCTATGCGCCGCTCTACGGCATCCGCGGCGCCAACTTCGATCCGCGGCGGATGAACTGGATCGGCAGCATCAATTCGGCGACCGGCATCTGCGTGTCGTGGACCGCCTCGGGCATCACCACAGTGGCAGGATCTGTTCGAGAAGGAATTCATCGTCGGCGGCACCGGCGCGGGCTCGCAGATGGAGACCATGCCGGCGATGATCAACAAGCTGTTCGGCACCAAGATCAAGATCGTGTCCGGCTACAAGGGCGGCAACGACGTCTACCTCGCGATGGAGCGCGGCGAGGTGCACGGCCGCTGCGGCGGTCTGAAGTCGTCGATCAAGTCGACGCGGCCGGATTGGTTCCCGCAGAAGAAGGTGTCGGTGCCGATCCAGATCGCGCTCGAGCGCGATCCCGAGTTTCCTGACGCGCCGGCGCTGATCGAGTTCGCCAAGGACGAGAAGACCAAGCAGATCCTGCAGCTCGTCCTCTCGCCGATGGACATGGACCGCCCGATCCTGGCGCCGCCCGGCACGCCGCCGCGATCAGGTCGCGGCGCTGCGCAAGGCCTTCCAGCGCCGCCATGGCGCGACCCCGGCCTCATCGCCGACGCGAAGAAGGCGCAACATCGAGCTCGAGGAGATCGCGGGCGAGAAGATCCAGACGATCCTCGATCGCGCCTATGCGATGCCGGCCGATGTCATCAAGGAAGCGAAGGACGCGATGAGCCTCACCGGCGCCGCGAACGAGTAGGGAGGCTGGTGCAGATTGTCGCACGCCTCCCGTTTCCGCCGATCGACCTGCGTGAATTGTCTGATGCCGAAACGAAGCGCCGGCATTCTGATGTACCGGCGAGGCGCGCAAGGCCTCGACGTGCTGCTGGTGCATCCGGGCGGGCCGTTCTGGGCGCGAGAAAGACCTGCGGCGCCTGGTCGATCCCGAAGGGGAATATTCCGAGGGCCGACGAGGCGCTTGCCACGGCGGTCCGCGAATTCGCGGAAGAGACCGGTAAGCCATCCACGCGGCGAGTTCCGGCCGCTCGGCGAGATTACGCAGCCGGGCCGCAAGATCGTCACGGCCTTCGCGGTCGAGGGCGATTTCGATTCCGCGACGCTCAAGTCGAACACCTTCGAGCTGGAATGGCCGCCGAAGAGTGGCCGCAAGACGAGCTTTCCCAGAGGTTGATCGTGCTGAATGGTTTCGCTCGAGATGGCGCGCGCGAAGATCCTCTCGGGCCAGCGCGAGTTCATCGCCCGGCTGCTGGAGATGGCGTAGAGACCTCGGGGGGCTGTCGCGAGCAAGAGCGGGAGTTGATCACCGCCCCGGCAACTTCAGCGTCGCCTGCCGAATATCGGACTCCACCTGTCGGGCGGGCTCACTCGGCGCCGCTGGCGCCGGTGCCGATGAGATAATGTCCGCCCGCTTTGCGCGGCAGGATGAAATAAAACAGCGTGTAGCCCTGGTCGCCTTCGCCGCATTTGGTGAACATCCGCGGCACGTCGCTGTTGTTGCTCGCCGGTGATCGACCCCGGGCGAACTTGCTCCTGCAGCCGGCGGCATCTACGGCCGCGATCTTCCAGCCGATATCCAGCCCAGCGGCGGCTCGTTGGGCTCGATCCGGACCATGCCGAACAGCCGATCGGTTCGCCACCTCGCATCGACGAAGTCCAGTCTCGCCCTCTACGAAATGGAAGCGCGACGATTCCGGCGCTGCCCAGGATGTTGGCGGCGAGTGAGACCGCTTCGGCACGATAGGCCGCCGGTCGCCCCTGGCTTGCTGGAGTCGCAGCGGTGTTTGCCGGAGCCGAGCCTGTGTGGCGAACGGGTTCGCCGCGACAGTCGTTGGCGCCGGCAGGCTGCAGGTTCGCCTGCACGCAGCGCAGCAGCGCCGGCAAGACCTGCGACGTTCCAGTCAGATTGAACGCAAACACTTGTCCGGCGGCCGCGACGCGCAGCTGATAGCCCTGGCGAAAGCGCTGGAACAGCTCCGTGCTGTCGGCGAGCGGCACTTCGACCTGGTTGGGACCGATCGCGATCGCGCGCCCTCCGATCGGCGAATCTGGTCGACCGTGAAGGCAATGTCGTAGGTCTGTCCTGCGTCAACCGCCAAGAGCGCTTGCGAAGCTCATGCTCCAGGCATAGCTGCGCGACACCGAGAACGACATTGTGATGCCGCTGGTTATAGTTGGCCGCCGCGGCGCAATGATCGAAACTGCCTGCCGCTCTGCTTGCTATAGGCGCGCCGGCCGACCAGGTCCCGACCTGGGCAACGTCGTCGCCGCGGCGGTGTGCAGGCCTCCGGTGAGCACCAGAACGGCTCCACAGATTACGTAGGGCAAACGCATTACAAACAAACGCATTACAAACAAGCGCATGGCCCCTCCGCTTCCATCGACATCATCAATGATCCTGCACGGTGCGGTCATCCTCGCAATGCGCTGCTGGCCCCGACCGACGATGCGGAATATCAGCTCGTGCCGTTCGGCCGCGATGAACTCGACCGTCTGTAGCAATACGTAACTGAACGAAGTACAT
>ERZ1370068.1944-contig-11902_pt1 | contig 17911 bp, 25 predicted proteins | sample MGYA00561227_ERZ1370068 | MGnify/ENA primary metagenome ERZ1370068 (study PRJEB38410, sample SAMEA6850437) | metagenome | study: Metagenomic assessment of the ecological functions of the soil: analysis of the soil microbiota associated with the...
GGCCGGCACTCGGTGTGATCGTTGGGAGCGGGCGTTCGAGGTCCATGGGCGAGGATAATAACGCAAGCTGAGGTAAAGTACCGCTCCGTGGTCGCGCCGCAGGCCGTCGCGGGGCGGTGCGAGCCGCAGGGCCGCCCGGGGGCTGGGGCCCCAGGCCCGAGACGAGCGATGCGAACAGGCCCCGCCGGCCGAGGCGCGGCTACAGAAGGAGCCCCACCATGGCCCGGAAGCAAGACGCGCCCACTCCCGGCCCGTGACCGACGCCGACGTGGACCTCGCCACCGCTGGGACCGTCCGCTCCAGGCGCCCGGCCACACTCAGGTCGACTTCGAGGAGCGCGTCGACTTCCGCCGCCTGCACGCCTATCGCCTTGGCGCGCGCGCCAGGCGCTCGCGCGCTCGGGCCTCGGCGCGCTCCTCGTGTTCGACCAGTACAACATCCGCTACATCTCGGGCACGGTCATCGGCGAGTGGGCGCGCGACAAGCTCGACGCGCTGGTGTCTCCTCACCGGCAACGGCGAGCCCTGGGTGTGGGACTTCGGCTCGGCCGCCCGCCATCACCGTCTCTACGCGCCGCAGATTCCACCCGAGCCAGTCCCTGGCCGGCATGGTCGGCATGCGCGGCGCCGTCTCGCCGAAGGCGGGGCTCTTCCAGAAGGCGGCGCGCGGAGATCCGCGACATCCTGCGCGCGCGAAGGCGTCGCCGAGCATGCCGCTCGGCATCGATCGTGGTCGAGCCGCCGTTCCTCTTCGCGCTCCAGGACGCGGGCGTCGAGGTGCGCGACGGCCAGCAGGTGATGCTCGAGGCGCGCGATGCTCAAGAGCCAGGACGAGCTCGACGCTCCTCAACATGGCGGCGGCGATGGTCGACGGCGTCTACCAGGACATCTTCGAGGCGCTCAAGCCCGGCGTGCGCGAGAACGAGATCGTCGGCGCTCGCCACCAAGCGGCTCTACGAGATGGGCTCCGACTGCGTGGAGGCGATCAACGCGATCTCCGGCGAGCGGTGCAGCCCGCACCCGCACAACTTCACCGACCGCATCATCCGCCCGGGCGACCAGGCGTTCTTCGACATCATCATGTCGTTCGTCGGCTACCGCACCTGCTACTACCGCACGTTCAGCGTCGGGCCGGGCCACGCGGCGCCCAGATCGCCGCCTACAAGAAGGCGCGCGAGTGGATGGACGAGCGCGATCGCGCTCATCAAGCCCGGCGTCGCCACCGACAAGATCGCGCGCGCTTCCCGAAGGCGCAGGAGATCGGCTTCGACAGCGAGATGGCGGCCTTCGGCCTGAACTTCTGCCACGGAATCGGCCTCGGGCCTGCACGAGCGGCCGATCATCAGCCGGCTCAACTCGTTCGACGACCCGATGGAGCTCAGGCGGGCATGGTGTTCGCCGTCGAGACCTACTGCCCGGCCACCGACGGCATCTCCGCCGCGCGCATCGAGGAGGAAGTCATCGTGACGCCGAGCGGCGCCCAGATCATCACGCTTTTTCCCGCTGACGAGTTGCCAATCGCGAATCGCTACTAATCCGCGACTGCTGGGATGGGGCCCGAGGGGCCCCCAAGCCCCCAAATTTTTCGACGGAGGGAGCTGATGGCCAGGGCGCGACTGAACGGAATCGAGATCGACTACGCGGTGACCGGGCGCGGGCGCCCGGTCATCCTGAGCCACGGCTACGGCGCCACGCGCCGCATGTGGGACGGCCAGCACGCGGCATTGGGCGATCGCTATCGGCTCATCACCTGGGACATGCGCGGACACGGCCAGACCGAGAGCCCCGGACGATCCGGCGCAGTACTCGCCCGAGCTGACCGTCGCCGACATCCGGGCGCTCCTGCAGGCACCTCGGCGTGAGCGCGCGCGGTGGTCGGCGGGCTCTCGCTCGGCGGCTACATGTCGCTCGCCTTCTACCTCACGCACCCCGAGATGGTCGAGCGCGCTCGTCATCTGCGACTCCGGCCCAGGCTACCGCAACGCCGAGGCCCGCGCGGCATGGAACGAGCGCGCCCACGAGCGCGCCGCGAACCTCGAGGCGCGCGGGCTCGACGCGCTCGGCGGCCGCAGCCGCGAGGTGCGCGAGGCGCTGGCGCACCACCGAGCGCCCAGGGCTCGCGCACGCCGCGCGGGGCATGCTGGCGCAGGCGGATTCGCGCGTCATCGACGGCCTGGCGTCGATTCGCGTTCCGACTCTATCATCGTGGGCGATCGGGACGAGCCGTTCCTGGCGCCCTGTCGAGTACATGGCGAAGAAGATTCCGGGCGCGCGGCTCGAGACCATCGCCGGGGCCGGCCACTCGTCGAATCTCGATGAGCCCGCGGCCTTCGACCGGATCTTGCTGGACTTCCTCGACTCGCTCCCGCCCGCGCGGGGCGCTGAGGCCGACGGTCACAGCCTCGGGGCAACCCGAGGACGCGCTCGCCGATGATGTTGCGCTGGATCTCGCTCGTTCCGGCCGAGATCGTGTACTGCCGCGCCGCCAGCACGCGGTTGAACCACCGCGGCGCGTCCGGCACCGTCGTCGGAGGCCTGATTCACCAGGACGTGCATCCCCAGGAGCTCGCCGGCGACGTCGGCGATCCGTACGCCGAGCTCCGAGCCGCTGAGCTTCAGGACGGAGCCCTCGGGCCCGGCGGCTCCCCGCGCAGCTGGCGCGTGAGGCTCCGGAGCCGCGTGTACTTGAGCGCCTCCGACTCGATGGCGAGCTGGGCCAGGCGCTGCCGGATCCCCGGATGGTTCCACGCGGGCCGCCCGTCGATCGGCAGCCGGCGCGCGAGCGCGATCAGCCGCGTGATCTGCGCCGCGTGGCTCCGGCCGCCGGCCGAGTGGCGCTCGTACATGAGCGTGTCGTCGACACCTTCCAGCCCTGATCGAGCGGCCCGAGCAGGTTCGCCTTCGGCACGACCGACATCGGTGAAGAAGACCTCGTTGAAGTGGTGGTGGCCCGTCATCAGGACCAGGGGCCGCACGGTGATACCCGGCGTCGTCATGGGAACGAGGAGGCAGCTGATCCCCTGGTGCTTGGGCACGTCGGGATTCGTGCGCACCAGCAGGATGATCCAGTGCGCGAAGTGCGCGCCGGATGTCCACACCTTCTGCCCGTTGACGACGAAGTGGTCACCGTGGTCGACGGCGCGCGTCCGGAGGCTCGCCAGATCGGAGCCGGCCCCGGGCTCGGAGAAGCCCTGGCACCAGATCTCGTCGGCGTTGAGGATCGGCGGGAAGGTGGCGGCGCTTCTGCGCGTCGGTGCCCCAGTGGATGAGCGTCGGGACCCACGAGGTTCAGCCCCATGTTGCCGGGCAGGACGGGCGCGCGCGCTGCCGCGTACTCCTCGTCCCAGATGACCCGCTCGATGAGCCCGGCGTCGCGTCCCCCGTACCCCGGGGCCACGTGATGCCCACCCACCCCGCCGCGTGCATCGCCCGCTGCCAGGCGCAGCGGCGCTCGAACGTCTCCCGGTCGGACGCGACGCGATCGTCGGAGGCGTCGTCCAGGCACAGGTCCGGCGGGAGGTTCATCGCGAGCCAGTCGCGGAACTCCTTGCGGAACGCCCTCGTGCTCGGCGGCGAATTCGAAGTCCATGGTGTATGCGAGCCGAGGCTAGATCGGCTCGCGCCGCCGGTGTCAAGAGCATCGGCGGCGCTCGCGCGAGGGCGGACGGCAAATTTTCTCTGGTGCGGTGCGTCGCGACGCCGCGCGCGGCGAAAAATCACTTTCGCGCTTGAATGTTCACGAACGGCCGTAGAGTCCGCTCGACACGGAAGTGCGAGTTCGCAGAGGAGAGCGTAGCGGCACCGTAATGCATCTCTTGCTCCTCCGTTCGCTGTTCCGCGAGATGATCGCAGACCTCGCCGGACCCGCGCCCACGGCGGAGGAACCGACCCGAGGCGGCATGACGCGCTATCTGATCGTTGTCGCTCGGACGGAGCCCGCGGTCTACGAGCACCTTCGCAATCGCCATTCCGGAGACGCGAAAGTTCGCGTGATGCTGGACCGGCGTGGCGCGAGTGATGTGGACACGATGGACCGCCTGCCGGCGGAGCGCCGGCGTCGCAGGTCGTCGCTGATGACGGGAGCCTCGCACGAGCTCGTCGCTGCGCTCTGCTCGAGAACACCGCGGAGCCCCCGGCTCCCCACCCGCAACCCCTCGAATCCCACGCGGAGGCATCCACGCCAGATGAGTCAGGATCGAGACGGTCGACGACGCGCAGCGGACCACCCGCTGGCTAGCGGAGAGCCAGTATCAGCTCAGCCACGTGATCCCATCGCTGGTCGATGAGCGCGATCGCCTGCGGCGCGCGCTCGAGGCGCGGAGAGCAAGGAATGCGAGCGGCTCGGCGGAGAGCTGGGCGAGCTTCGCCGGAGCCACGGCGCGCTTCAGGGCGAGCTCGACGCCCTGCGCGGCGAGCGGACGGCCATGGCCGAGGCGTTCGGCGGCGTCGTGGGGCTGCTGGGGCAGCTCCACCGGCCGCTGTCCGACATCGCGCATCGTCTGCAGACCGCTCAGCCCGTCGGCCTCGGTACGCAGCGAGATTAGTCGCGCGCGGACCACGCGCCCGAGGATGCGAGGCGAACGCGGTTCGTCGCCGTAGCCGGACCCGGGCGCTGCCCGGTGTCCCTACCGACCTAGCCGGTGGCGCGTCTGTCCCGTATGATGCGGGGCATGGAACGAAAAAAGCCAAGCGACGCCCACGTCGCGTCGCCGAGAAGCCCGGCCCGCGGCGGTCGCCGCCGTCCCCGGAGCCGACGCCGGAGCCCTCGCCGGCACCGGACTCCTCGTGGCGGTCGAGGCGCCGGAGCCGGTCTTTGCCGCCCGCATTCCCCCATCGGCGCCGAGCGGCGGCGCCCGACGACCCGGCACGCGATTTTCTTCGACGTCGAGAACACGAGTCATCCCGGCCATATCGAGCGGGTGATCGAGCGCCTCGCGATCGATCATCTGGGTCGGAGCACCGAGTTCTACGCGGTCGGCAACTGGCGCGTGATCGGCCACGAGACGGCGCGTCTGCTCGCCCGTCACGGAGCCCAGCTCGTGCACAGCGCACCGTCGACCGGCGTGCGCGACTGGAGCGACCTCCGCATCGCGGTCAGCGCCGGAGTGTGGCTCGCCGGCGCGCACCCGGGCGACGTGATCGAGATCGTCTCCGACGACCGGGCCTTTCGACGCCGTGGGTGACGTCGCGGCGGCGCTCGGCATCACCTTCATCGGCTCACCGCGCGCACCCTCGGGAGCGCCCCGTCCGTCGAGCCGCCCACGCCGCCCCGCAAGAGAGAGGACGGCGTCGGAGCGGTCGTCGGCGCCGGCCGAGCGGCCGCGCGCCCGCGCCCGTCATGGAGGTGCGGCGGGAGACCGGCGGTGCGGAGCCGCCGCGCCACGATCAGCCGGCGGAGGCACACCGCGCCGCACGACGAGCTCGTGCTGGTCGTGCAAGAGCTGGCGGAGCGCACCCCGAACGGCGCCGTCCTCATCGACAACGTGGCGCGAACGCTCAAGGCGCGCGGGTTCAGCCGGCCTCCCGGCTCGCCGCGGCTCGTGACGCGGTTGCGGCGCATCAAGGAGCTGATGGTTGAGCCCGACCGGGATGATCACGCTGGTGTCCGGCGCGGCGGAGCATGCCGCCGAGCCCTCTCCACCGGCGGTCGCCGACGAGCCCGTCGAGTCCACGCCGCCACCCGCGCCCGTGCCGGGCCGCCGCCGATCGCGGCGCGGCGGTCGCCGCCGGCGCCGGCCTGCCCCGGCGGCTCCGGGCGCCTAGCCGGCGCGCGGCGCGCTCGCTCCTACACGACGAGCATCGCCTTCGCTCTCTCGCGGATCGCGTCGGGGAGGGGCTGGGCCGCCGGGCAGCCATGTCGAGGTGGACGCCGAGCTGCTCGAGCGTCGCGATGCCGCTCGGCGGTACGCGCGTTCGACATGACGTGCAGGAGCCGCATCGACGAGCTGCCGACGTGCACGAGCGCGGAGCGCACGCACACCGGATCGCCCGGACGCAGCACGCCGCCGACCTCGAGCTGGAACTCGAACGTCGAGAAGCCCCTCCCCTCCGATCGCATGTAGCCCGGGGTGATCCCGAAGGCCGCGGTGGCGTGGCCGTTGGCCGCCGAGAAGCGGTGGATGTAGTGCGCGAGCGCGACCTGACCGAAGACGTCGACCTCGTCCGGCTTCACCGTGTCGCGCGCGCTGTCGCGGAATCCCTCGAGTCCGGCGGGCCGCGGGCGCCGCTCGCGCGCCGGCCCGTCCCAGTCGACGCGCCGCCGCTCGGCGGCGCGCCGTTGCAGCGGGCGTGAGCGCCCGGGCGGCGCGGCGCCTGGCGTCGACGTGGCGCACGCGCTGCTCGACGGTCGTGCAGACCTCGCCGGTCTCGGAGTTGAAGACCTTGTGGACCAGCACGAGCGCGCGTCGGGCTCGACGGCGAGCACACCGCTGGCGATATGCATGATGTCGCCCACGCGCAGCTCTCGGAGGTAGCGCACGTAGCAGTCGGTGGTCAGGGCGAGACGGCTGCGGCGGCGCGCGTGATCGAAGCCGAGGCCGAGCGCGTCCAGGAGCTCGTGCGCGGCGTCGCCGAGGCGCGCGAAGTAGAAGGCGACCGTGAGGTGATCGTTGTGGTCTACCTCCCAGCGATAGACGATGCCGCGATACGTCTCGAGCCAGCCGCTCACAGTGTTCTCCTTCGCATTGTTGAGAATCGGCCCACTCCCGGAATCGTTCCGCCGTGCCCGTGGGCTCATCTATTTTCCGGCAATCGGTAGCCTACACGAGTCGAGGAGACTTCGATCGGGTGTAAGCTGGAATCGTCAAGAGATGTGAACGGCCCGGGCCGGAGGGGCCCGACGAGCGGGCGTGGTATCGGGTCGACCATGACAAGATTTCGGAAGCCGCTCGCGATCTGGTGGCTGACCCTGCTGGGGACCGGCTACTTTCGTCGCGGGCAAGTTCGGCCTCAGCCTGGCGTTCTTCAACGCCAGCGCCTCGCCGGTGTGGCCGCCGAGCGGCATCGCCTTCGCGGCGTTCCTGTTGCTGGGATCGCGCGCCTGGCCCGCCATCCTGGTCGGCGCCTTCCTCGTGAACGTCACCACCACGGGCTCCGTCGCGACCTCGATCGGCATCGCTGTGGGCAACACGCTCGAGGGGCGCCTGGGCGCGGATCTCGTGAGAGGCTGTTCGCGAACGGCCGCGGCGCGCTTCGACCGGGCGCGCGACGTCTTCAAGTTCGTCGTGCTGGCGGGGCTCTTCGCCACGACCGTGAGCGCGACGATCGGAGTGACCAGCCTGACGCTGGCCGGCTACGCGAACTGGATCGACTACGGCCCCATCTGGTTCACGTGGTGGCTCGGCGACGCGGTGGGCGCCCTGGTCGTCGGGCCGATCGTGATTCTCTGGAGCGCTCCCAGCACCGTGCACTGGACTCGCACGCGCATGCTGGAGGCCGCGGGCCTCCTGGCCGCCATGATCGCGCTGGGCGTCCTCGTGTTCAGCGGGACCAGCGGCGATGCCCTCACCTCTTCTCTGCGTCCCGCCGCTCATGTGGGCCGCGTTCCGGTTCGGTCAACGGGAGACGGCGACGACGATCGGCGTGCTGGGGTACTGGCGACCTGGGCAACCGTGCGGGGTCTCGGTCCCTTCTCGGACGTTCCGGCGAACGACTCGCTCGTGATCCTGCAGGGATTTCTGGGCACGATGGCCGTGACGAGCCTCCTGATCGGTGCCGTGGTGGGAGAGCGCCGCCGGGACGAGGGCCACGCTGGCGCGGCTGGCGTCCATCGTCGAGTCGTCGGACGACGCGATCATCAGCAAGACGCTCGAGGGCGTGATCACGAGCTGGAACGGGGGCGCCGAGCGCCTCTACGGCTACACGGCCGCCGAGGCGGTGGGCCGGCCGATCTCGTTCATCATTCCACCCGACCGCCCGGACGAGATGCCGCGCCTCCTGGCGCGGCTCGACCGGAGCGAGCACATCGAGTCCTACGAGACGGTGCGCATGCTGGAAGGACGGGACGCGCGTCGAGGTATCGCTCACCATGTCCCCGATCCGGAATGCGTCCGGCCAGATCATCGGCGCCTCCGCGATCGGGCGGGACATCACCGAGGAGAAACGCGCGGAGGCGGCGCTCCGGGAGGCGACGGCGCTCCAGTCCGTCGCGAGCCTGGCCGTGGCCGCCGCCCACGAGATCAACAATCCGCTCACGGTCGTCTCGGGAGAGGTCCAGCTCCTCGCCCGGGAGGCCGGCGTTCACGCCGGGCCGCGCATCGCGTCGATGCTCGAGGCCCTCGAGCGGATCCGGAGGTGGTGGCGCGCATGAGCCGGATCAACCGGCTCGAGGCCGCGGACCCGGTGAAGAGCCTGCCGGAGATGCTGGACATCAAGAAGTCCAGCGATCGCGCGGACTAGCCTAGATGTGCACGCCCTTCAGCTGCGCCTCCGGGTAGCGCGTGCCGGAGGCGGCGCCGGCCGGAATCGCCGCCGCAATCCGTTCGACGTCGCGGGCGTCGAGCCGCACGTCCGCCGCCTTGACGTTCTCGTCAGAGCTGCTCCTGCCGCTTCGTGCCCGGGATCGGGACGACGTCCGGCCCTGGGCCAGGAGCCAGGCGAGCGCGAGCTGCGCCGGCGTGCACTGCCGCTCCTTCGCGATCGTCTCGATCCGATGCACCAGCTCGAGATTCTTCGCGAAGTTGGCCTCCTGGAAGCGCGGATGGTCGCGACGCCGATCGTCCGACGGAATGTCCTCGAGGCGCTGGACGCGGCCCGAGAGCCAGCTGCGACCGAGCGGTGAGTAGGCGACGAACGAGATGCCGAGCTCGCGCAGCGTGGCGCATGCGATCGCCTCGGCCTCGGCGCGATAGAGCGGCGAGAACTCGCTCTGGAGCGCGCTGATCGGGTGAATCAGGTGCGCGCGCGACGGATGGTCGCCGGCGCCGCTTCGCAGAGCCCGAGGTAGGCGGACCTTCCCTTGCTCGATCAGCCGCTTCATGGCGCCGACCGTGTCCTCGATCGGCACGCTCGGATCGACCCGATGCTGATAGTAGAGGTCGATGACGTCCACGCCGAGCCGCTTGAGGCTCAGGTCGCAGGCCTGGGCGACGTACTCGGGCCGGCCGTTGACGATCGCGCGCCCCTCGGGCGTCCGCGCCTGTCCGAACTTGGTGGTGAGCACCACCTGGTCCCGGCGTCCGCGAATGGCCCGGCCCAGAAGCTCCTCGTTGTGGCCGAAGCCGTACATGTCCGACGAGTCGAGGAGGTTCACGCCCAGGTCCAGCGCGTGCTGAACGACCCCGATCGACTGTGCGTCGTCGCCCTTGCCGTACGTCCCCGACATGGACATGCAGCCCAGGCCGAGCGCCGACACCGAGAGCGAGCTGTGACCGAGCGTGCGGTGTTCCATGGTCCCCTTGTCATCGCGCGATTCTACCTACTTCTGAGGCAGCGCCTCGGCCGGCGGGGCCCCAGCCCCGCGACGGCCTGCGGCGCGCACCACCTCACTGGCCGGTTCCGGCGGCCGGGTGGCGGGGCTTGCTACAATATCGTCATGCTCCGTTTTACCGGAACGTTCACGCCGCGGTCGGCCGATCTGCAGACCGCGCTCAGGGGCGACCCGAACGGGTTCCCGTTCCAGAGCGAGCTGAGCCTGGTACCCTCTTCAGGTTCTGGGAAAAGAGGTTCGGCGACGACACGTCCTCCAAGGGAGCCTTCGTCCGGACGGTCCGCGAGCAGGTCAGCCAGGTGCCGGAGCTCCTGGGCCCGATCACGGATCTGGGCGTCATCGACCGCCATCGCAAGCTCATCGAGGTCGTCATGGCTGGCCATCTTTGCGCCGGCCTTCTTCGAGCAGGAGTTCGCGGCCGTCCTCGTCCCGTTCCAGCTCAAGAGCTTTCTACGCCACGCCGCCCTTCGAGCGGCACCTGCGCGCCGAAGATGGCACCTCGCGGCCGGGTGAACCTCGATGCGCCCATGGTGAGCGCGATGCGAATTTTCTTCGCCTACGCGCTGGTGCTGGAGCGGATCTACGGGATCAACCTGATCGTGGACTATCCGTTTGTGCTCACCGTGCCCGATCCGGAGACGAAGCTCGACCGCCACTTCAAGATGGAGTTCGACTGGCGGTTCGTGGAGGTCAAGACCGTCGGCGACGTGCCGACGCTGAGCGACGAGATCCGGCGGCGGCTTCGCCGCGACCTCCTCGATCCGGACCTGCTGCGCGACGTCCTCCCGCCCGACCGGTTCATGTTCAGCGGGTTCACGATCTTCCGGGCCATCGAGGTGACGGACCAGGAGGTGCTGTCCTCGCTGGAGCGCGACCTGATCGACAAGGAGTCGATCGTGTCGCACGCGCGCTTCGGCGCCCTGCAGGACAAGCTGCGCACGCTGTTCCGGCGGCCCGAGCTGCGCTTCGGCCTGGCCGCCCTCGACGGCGACCAGGTGCTCGTCCTGAACTACGGCTCCGAGTGCGAGAACGCGTGCATCTTCGCCGACTCGCGCCACCACACCGTCGAGGAGTTCCGGGGATCGGTCTACGAGCGCGCGGTGACCGAGCGGAACCCGGTGATCGTCGAGGATCTGGCGGAGATGCCGAACCGGACCCCGGCCGATGACGAGATCATCGAATGGGGTCCGGAACATCATCGTGGCGCCCCCTGCTCTATCAGGACCGCGTCATCGGCACGCTCGAGCTCGGCTCGCCGAAGGTGGGTGACCTGGACGCCACGCACCTGCCGAAGCTCCACCAGATCCTGCCGCTCTTCTCCATGGCCGTCCAGCGCAGCATGGAGGAGCTGAACTCGCGCATCCAGGCGTTCATCAAAGAGAAGTGCACGGCGATCCACCCGGTGGTCGAGTGGCGATTCCGCAAGGCGGTCCTCAAGAGCATCGACCAGCGGGCCGAGGACGCGAACGACGACGGGTGCGGAGCTCGAGCCCATCGTGTTCGACCGGGTCTATCCCCTCTACGCCCTGTCGGACATCCGGGGCTCCTCGACGCAGCGGAGCCTCGCCATCCAGGCCGACCTGCTCACACAGCTCCGGCTCGCCCGCGACGTGATCCGCTGGGCGCACGACGCGCGGCCGCTGCCCGGGCTGCACGAGCTCTCTACCGGCTGGACAAGCACGCCGCCAAGATCCAGACGCATCTCAGCTCGGGCGACGAGGTCTCGATCGATCGCGTTCCTGCGCGCCGACGTCGAGGCGAAGTTCGACCACCTCCAGACGTTCGGGCCCGGCGTGCGCGAGCGAATCGAAGCCTACCGCGCTCCTCGACCCCCGGATCGGCACCGTGTAGCGATCGGCGCCGCCTGTTCGAGGAGAGCGTGACGCGCATCGCCGACGGGATCTCGTCCTACCTCGACCTCGGGAGCAGACCGCCCAGACGATGTTCCCGCACTACTTCGAGAAGCAGAAGACGGACGGGGTCGACCACCAGATCTACGTCGGCGGCTCGCTGCTCGAGGACGGCCGCTTCGACCCGCTCTACCTGAAGAGTCTCCGTCTCTGGCAGCTGATGGTCACCTGCGGCGTCGCGCTGCGGGTCAATCGGCTCAAGGAGAAGCTGCCGGTCCCGCTCGAGGTCACGCACCTCGTGCTCGTGCAGCACGCCCCGCTGTCGATCCGCTTCCGCTTCGACGAGAAGCGCTTCGACGTCGACGGCGCGTACGACATCCGGTACGAGATCGTCAAGAAGCGCATCGACAAGGCGGTCATCGAGGGAACGGACGAGCGCATCACCCAGCCCGGGAAGCTCGCGATCATCTACGCACCCGGCCGAGGCGCACGAATACCGGCACTACATCGAGTACCTCCAGTCGCTCGGCTACCTCACCGGCGAGGTCGAGGACGTGGAGCTCGACGAGCTGCAGGGCGTGCACGGGCTCCGGGCGCTCGGGTGGCCATCGATCTGCGCAACCCGCGGATCGAGCGCCGCGTCGCCCTCGCCGATCTGCAGCCCGCGACCGGCGGCCCCTCCCGTAACTGAGCGGCCGCCGCGCGCTCAGCCCGCGGCTTCATTCCCTCCCGCGTCACGCCTTCGGCCAGGAGCGTCTCCACGTCGGCGGCCGAGAAGCCGAGGCCGCCGAGGATCGCGCGCGTCTCCGAGCCGAACGGCAGCGTCACCGGCGCCGAGACGAAGCCGCCGCCATCCAGCGAGACGGGCGAGGCCAGGACCCGAGGCGGCCGAGCGCCGGATGAGTCACGTCGTGGAGCATCCCGTTGGCCAGCGGCTGCTCGTCGTCCAGAGCTCGAGCGGCAGCTTGACCCCGGCCGCGGGAACGCCCGCCGCCTCGAAGCTCGCCTGCCACTCGGCGGTGGTGCGGAGGCCAGGGCCGCTTCGGCCGCCCGGCGGGCGTCCGGTAGTGCTGCACCTCCTTCTCGCGGTCGGCGATCGGACGGTCGAGCGCCTCGTCGGTGAGCCCCACCGTTCGCATGAAGGCGCGCCGGAGCGCCGGGCTTCCGCACGCGACGGCGATCGCGGCGTCCGGGTCGCGTAGGTGCGGTAGTAGACGTGAACCGTCCCGGGCGGCCGGATCTGAGGCGTGAGCGCCGCCTGCTCGGCGTACGGCCGTCCGGTCGCGCGCATCTCCGCGAGCCGGGCGCGGATCGCGGTGTGAGCGACGCCGTCGGCCGACTCGATGCGCACCATGTTGTTGTTCTGGACCGTGAGCGCCGCCATCAGGAGCGAGACGTCCACTTCGCCGCCGCGCCCGGTGGCGGTTCGGCGCAGCAGCGCCGACGCGTGATCCCGAACGCGAGCGTCATCGCGCACATGTAGTCGACCACCGGGTTCTCGCCGCCCGTGGGCACGCCGTCCTGGACGTTGCCGCCCGCCGCCAGGAGCCCGCTGCGCGCCTGCACGACCAGGTCCATGCCGGCGAGTCGCGCCGCGGGACCGCGGCGGCCGAACGCGCTGACGTTGCCGACCACGAGACGCGGATGGCGCGGCGCCAGGCTCGCCCAGTCCAGGCCCAGCTCGGCCGCCAGGCCGGGGCGGAAGTTCGTGAGCACGACGTCGGCGCGGGCCAGGAGGCGGTCGACGACGCGCCGGGCCGACGGATGGCGGAGGTCGAGCGGCAGCGAATGCTTGCCCCGGTTCCGGGAGATGAAGTGGCGCGTCTCGCCGGGCGCCAGCGGCGCCAGCTGCGCACCGGGTCGCCGTCGACCGACTCCACCTTGATGACGTGCGAGCGCCGCCCTCCGAGAGAATCTGGGCGCAGAAGGGAACCGCGATGAACTGGCCGAACTCGACCACCTCGATGCCGGCGAACGGGCGCGCATTGTCCATAGCGCGCTAGGGTAGCGGCGAATCCTTCGAGTTCCAAGTGCCGCGCTCCGCGGCAGGCTCGTGAATAACCCGAGCTCACGCTCGCGAGCGGCTATCATCGGCCCGGCATGAGCATCGCGGGCGTGGTGTTCGATATCGGCGGTGTCGTTCAGGACTCGCCGCTTCACGCGATCGCGCGGTACGAGCGAGAGCACAGGCATCGAGCCCGGCGCGATCAACCGGGCGGTCGTCGAGGCGGGCGAGCGCGGCGCGTGGGCGCGGCTCGAGCGGGGCGAGCTCGACAGTCGCCGCGTTCTGCACGCCCTTCGAAGCGGAATGCCGGGCGCGAGGCGCCACCGTCGACGCCCGGCGCCTCATGACCGCCATCGCCGAAGCGGGCGTGCCGCGGCCGCGCATGCTCGAGGCGATCCGACGCCTCCGCGCCCGCGCTCTGCGCGTCGGTGCCCTCACCAACAACTGGGTAGGGCGACCCGTCCGGCCGAGCGGTCGGTAGCCCGGGCCCCCACGCGCTGCGCGATCACTTCGACGTCTTCGTGGAGTCCGCCGTCGTCGGCCTTCGGAAGCCCGATCCGCGGATCTACACGCTCGTCTGCGAACGGCTCGCCCTGGCGCCGGCGCGGCTCGCGTTCCTCGACGACATCGGCCGCAACCTCAATGCCGGCGCGCGAGCTCGGCATGGCGACGATCAAGGTCGACGATCCGGACACGGCGCTCTCGCGAGCTGGGGACGCTGCTCGGATTCGACTTGATCGGGTGACCGTGGCCGCGGGGCTACGCGCGGCGCGCCGCGTCGATCTCCTCGGCGGTGTAGCGAAAGGCGCGGAAGACCCAGTTGTTCAGACCAGGCGCGCCGGGCTCGTGGGAGAAGTGCGGGCTCACGAACTCCCACACGACCTCGCGCTCCCGCGTCACCTCGAAGATCCGGCCGTGGCATCCCTCGCAGATGAGCGTGTTGCCGTTGGCGAGCCGCTGCGCGCCCGAGATGTACGGGCTGAAGAACTCGAAGAGCGACGGGTCGGTGTACTCCCACACGATCGCGCTCGTCCTGCGGATCGACCTCGATCACGCGCGAGAAGGTCGCCGGGTGGTCGCGCCGGTGCGTGCCGTTGTCGAAGATGAGGAGGTTGCCGTTGGGCAGGGGGCGCGGATCGTGCTGCTGCGCCAGCGGCGGGCTGCTGAGCGCCCAGACGACGTTCCCGGACGCGCGGTCGATCATGACGACCGTCGAGATGTTGCGGAAGCTCACGACGATGTGGCCGTCGGCGGTCTCGGCGACCGTGTTGCCGTGGGTCCACTCGGCGCGCCGATCCTGCAGGCGTGACCGGATAGGCGGCGGGATCGAGATGCTCCCAGCTTCGCCACTCCCAGCACGACGTCGCCCTGCGTGGTCATCTCGACGAGGTAGTCGGCGTAGATCTTCCCGTCGGCCTCGGTGCCGGGCAGCCCGCCGCGGACCTGGCCGGCGATGTTCGCGGGCAGCGGAGCCAGGCACAGGAGAAGAACGTTCCCGTTGCGGAGCCGGCGCGCGTCGTGATGGTGGTCGGGGTGGCGGACTTCCCAGAGGACGCGGCCGCTGCCAGTCGACCTCGAGCACCGCGCCGCCCTTGAAGCGCGGCCACGCCTCGAAGCGGCCCAGGTCGTCCATGATCTTGCCGCCGTAGAAGAGGTGGCCGTTGTCGAGCAGATAGCCGTAGAGGCCGGGCCGGTACGGCAGCCGCCACGTGTGGGCGACCTTGCCCGTCCATGTCGACGAGAAAGACGGTGCCGTCGCCGAGCATCGGCGCGAACAGCGTGTGTAGCCGGGCTGGGCGCGCGCGGGATCGTGCGCGATGAGGCCCGTGCGGACACGCCGGATCTTCTGCTGGTCCACCAGCGCCAGTGGCGTCGTCCTCTCCTAGAAGTGCACGCGGATGCCGCCGCGGATGAGCCGCGGCTCGCCGATCGAGATGACACCCTCGCTGGTCCGGCCGGTCGTGTAGACCTTGTCGAAGAGGTTGTCGATGGCCAGGTGCGCCCGAACCACTTGCCGAAGCCGCGCGACAGGGAAGAGGTCCATCACGAAGTAGCTGCCGAGCGGCAGCGTGTTGAGGTCGTCCTCGTACTGATCGCCGACCCAGCGCCCGGTGAGGTTCAGATTGAACCAGGTCCGGGCGCGTGAAGCGGACAGAGCCGGTGACGGTGTTCATGGGCACCTGCGCCAGGCGCTTGCCCTCGAGGGCCGGCTGCTGGGGCAGCGTCGACGACCCGGCGCGTCGGTGAAGAAGATAGCCGAGGACGGAAGCGCCACTCGCGGGCGAGCGGCGAAGCTTCGAGGTCAGTCTCGACGCCACGGATGCGCGCCAGGTCGAGGTTCTGGCGCTGCCGGCGCGTGGTGCCCGCCGGACAATCGGGCAGCCGGGTGCTGCGAGCGTGACGTTGGCGACGAGGTCCTTGACGTCGTTCCAGTAACCGGTGAGCGCGGCCCGTGAACGGGCCCCACCGCTGCTCAGGCCCCAGACTCGCCGCCAGGTCATCCGCTCCGGGTGCAGGGACGGGTTGGCCACGGTGACGTCGTTCCGCACGCGGAAGAGCCGGTACAGCTCGTTGAGCGTCCGGCACGCAGCGGTAGCCCTGATAGATCGAGGCGCGCAGGTCGGTGGTGGGCGTCGCGTGGAAGGCGCGGCGCAGCCCCGCGGGCTGGTAGAGGAACTGCTCGCTGTCTTCGAACGTCTGCCGGGCGCGGCACGCCGGGCGGGCGGGCGGGGTGTCACTTGCGGCTGCCGCTGTAGTTTGGACCAGTAGTCGACGCGGACGCCGCTCGACCGCTCCAGCACGGGCAGCGGCGTGGCTCATCGACCTGCGCAGGCTCACGCCGGTCAGTGAGTCTCGCTTGCCGCCGCGTACGCGGGTCCGGAGGTAGACGCCGATTGTTGGGAAGACGTCCTCGATGGTCCGCCGGTGACCATCGGGCCGTCGCCGCCCAGGCCGAGATCAGGTTGTGCGCCGAGCTGGCGGGTCCGTTTACCGGAGCCAGCCGCCGGCGGAGGTCGAGTGGCACCTTCTGATCGAGCGCGAGCGTTTCGAGGATTGCGGTTGAGCCGCCTGGGTCGAGAACGTGCCGCCGAACTGCTGGTTGTGTCGGCGTAGAGCGCCAGCCGTAGCTCGCCGGCCTCCGGACGTCGTCGCGCCGAGCCGGCCGCCGAAGCGCGCCGCCGCCGTAGGTCGCCAAGCCGTGGCCCTGGAGCGGCGTCCCGCAGTGCCGCGCGGTCCTCGTCATGTCCGTGCCGGAGACGAAGCAGCGTGGCCTCGGGCGAGAAGCACCATCTCGGCCCGGCCGGTGCCAACGTGGTGACGGCGAATCGCGCCGTCGATGTCGATCGTCGCCCCGGCGGGAGTCCTTCCACGGACGAAGTAGCCGTCGGTCTTGAAGTGAAGCTGCCCTGAGCGAGCGCGACGCGCGGAGCAGGCCCCTGCACCTCGTGCAGCAGGAGGTCGAAGTTCATGCGTGTTGTGGGTGCCGTAGCTGCCGTCGAAGTAGAGGCGCGCTCCGGTGGGCCGGCGAGCGAGTGACCTGGGACGACGCCGCCGGGAGGGCGCAGTGAAGGCCCATGCTCGAGCCGCCGCCGCGGACGACCTCGATCTGCTCGATGCCTGCAGCGGGATGCGGTCCCAGTACACCCAGCCGCCGAAGCGTCGTTGACCGGGATGCCGTCGACCAGCACGAGGGCGCGGCTGGTGCCGCTGGGGCCGACATGCCGCGGAGCGAGAGACCCTGGGTGGTCGCGCGTGCGTCACGAGGCTCGACGAGCGGCGGAACAGGCCGAAAGCCGGGGACCTGGCGCAGAGAGGCCGTCGGCAGGGCCCGGCCTCGGCGACAGGCTGATGTCCTCGCGGGTCGGGCACCAGCTCGCCGCTCGACCGGCGCGTCGGCCGGCCCGCTGCTGCGGTGCGCGTGACGGCGACGACGACCGGCTCGAGTCGCGTCGGGTCGTCGGGCTCCCGGGCCGGGGCTCGCTGCGCCTCATCGGCTGCGGCGCAGCGGGCCGTTGCCCCGGCGGCTGCGGCGCGGGCGGCGGCTCCGGCGGCGGCCAGCTGCCAGCGGCGGCGGCGCCGTCGGGGCCGGAGGCCAGCGCTTCGAACACCGGCTGAGACCGCCCAGCAGTGCGCCGAGGAGCACCGCCGCGAGAACGCGCGCCGCATGGGGCTGGGCGCGAGCATGCCGCAGGGGCTCCCGCAGTCTTGACAAGCCGCGGTCCCGGGACGTATCGTCCGGCCGCAGCGGAATAATCCGTGCGGATCGCTCTCGACCCGATGTTCAAAGGGGAGGCTCCCCATGCTGCATCACGCTCGCCTCGGTCGTGGTCCTCGTCGCGTCGCGTTCGCCCTCGGCCCGCTCTGCCGATGCCCAGCGTCGCGCCGCCGCCCTGGGCGCAGGGCCAGCTGGCGAACATGGCGGACTGGACGCTGGCACCCATCGCAGCAACCGCCGGCGCCCAAGGTGCCGGGCGACATCCCGGTCGACAAGACTGGCGTCCGCCGGTTTGGCAAATGCTGGGGCACGGGACTGGCTAACGCGCGCGATGGTCTGGGGCGACAAGGGCACGCTGTCTTCGTCTCGAGCCGCGTGGCCGGCAACAGCAATACGTAACCGAAACCAGCACAA
>ERZ1370068.7809-contig-6703_pt1 | contig 17903 bp, 26 predicted proteins | sample MGYA00561227_ERZ1370068 | MGnify/ENA primary metagenome ERZ1370068 (study PRJEB38410, sample SAMEA6850437) | metagenome | study: Metagenomic assessment of the ecological functions of the soil: analysis of the soil microbiota associated with the...
ACATTATACTTCGTTCAGTTACGTATTTACTCCAGGTCTGGTGGCTGCTGCTCCTCCGCCGGCGCGCTTCGCCCTGGCGCTCGGCTATCTCTGCGGCTTTCTGCTCAACGCGATGACCCGCGTGGGAAGGACCACGGCGGTCTTCGCGAGCGTTCCCGGACGGTGCCGCGGAAATGTCGGTGCTCGGCGAGCGGTACGGGGCGCGGGTCGACGTCGTTGCCGCTGCGCAGTCGCTGCGCATCATGCTCGTACGCACTCGTGATTCCGTCAGTGTTCGCGATTCTCGAATTGCACGGCGCCGATGCGTTCCAGCCAGAGCATCGCGGTCCTGCGCGCCCGGCGGATTGATCGTTTTGCTCGTAGCGACGCTCCGGAGGCGCCGTGGTCCTCGACCGCTTCCGCGTGCCCAACGCATACGTTCTCGGCGCGCTGGCGGTCGCTATTCCACTGACCGTCGCCGAGATCAACCTCTCGGCCGTGCCGCGCCCGCTGACCAACGTCGCGCAATTGCTGCTCGGTTGCGCGCTCGGGCGAGATTCGAACGCGCATTTCTGCGCCAGGCGCCGCGCCTGGTCGCCGCGGTCGTGGTGAGCGTCGCGGCAGCGATGCTGCTCTCCGCGCTCTTCGCAACGGCCATCGCCGCAACGACCGATATTCACCTCGCGACGGCGGTGCTGGCCACCTCGCCGGGCGGCATCGCGGAGATGGCGATCACGGCGAAGGTGCTCGAGTTGGAGTGTTCCGCTGGTTACCGCGTTTCACGTCACGCGAGTCGTAATCCTGCTCACCTGCACCGCGCCGGTGTTCGCTGTGGCTGCGCAGTCGCCGTGCGGCGCGGCGCGCCAGTCGCGGCCCAGTGGCCTGACCGGTTCCCGAGGTGCTGCGTGGCTTACGTCGTACAAGCCGTGCGTGGTAGAGTAAACATTCACCTGCGATTCGCGCGCGGCTCCTGGGTCAGCGCGCGCCCGGTTCCGCTTCCTCGCTCGATGGCCATGAAGCATTCCGAATCCGATTTCGCTCTCACCGCGGCGGCAGTGCAAGCGCCGGCTTGCGCGCGTCACCCGGGGCTTGTGTCCTGGGTACGGAAAATCGCCGAGCAGCGCCCGGCCGATCATTCATTGGTGCGACGGGTCGGAGCAGAACCACAACCGCTTGTGCGAAGAGATGGTTGCCCTCGGTACGCTCACGCGACTCAACTCCGCGACGGGCCGAACAGCTCTGGCGCGCTCAGATCCGTCCGACGTGGCGCGCGTCGAAGATCGCACCTTCATCTGCAGCGAGCGCGAGGAGGACGCCGGGCCGACCAACAACTGGGTGCGCGCCGGCCGAGATGCGCAGCGACGCTCGACGGGGCTGTTCGACGGCTGCATGCGCGGGCGCACGCTGTACGTCGTGCCGTTCTCGATGGGGCCGCTCGGCAGTCCGATCGCGCACATCGGGGTCGAGCTTACCGACAGCCCCTATGTCGCCGTCGAGCATGCGCATCGATGACGCGCATGGGCCGCGCGGTGTTCGACGTGCTCGGCAGCGACGGCGCGTTCGTGCCCTGCGTGCACTCGGTCGGCGCGCCGCTTGCGCCGGCCGAGGCGCGACGTAGCCGTGGCCGTGCAACGCCGAGCACAAGTACATCGTCCACTTCCCCGAGACGCGCGAGATCTGGAGCTACGGCTCCGGCTACGGCGGCAATGCGCTGCTCGGCAAGAAGTGCTTCGCGCTGCGCATCGCCTCGGTCATGGGACGCGACCAGGGCTGGCTCGCCGAGCACATGCTGATTCTGGGCGTCACGTCGCCCGAGGGCGAGAAGACCTACGTCGCCGCCGCGTTCCCGAGCGCCTGCGGCAAGACGAACTTCGCGATGCTGATTCCGCCGCGAGGGCTTGCGAGGGCTGGAAGGTGACGACGATCGGCGACGACATCGCCTGGATCAAGCCCGCACGCCGACGGCCGCTTCTACGCGATCAATCCCGAGGCCGGGTACTTCGGCGTCGCGCCCGGGCACATCGTACGAGATCGAACCCGAACGCGATGGAGACGCTGAAGGCCAACGTCATCTTCACCAACGTCGCGCTGACCGACGACGGCGACGTCTGGTGGGAAGGCATGACGCGCGACGCCGCCCGCGCACCTCACCGACTGGCAGGGCCAAGCACTGGACGCCGCGAGCTCGGCAGGCACGAGCCGGCCGGCGGCACACCCGAACGCGCGCTTCACGGTCGCCGGCGACGCAGTGCCCGTCGCTCGACCCCGAGTGGGACAACCCGGCGGGCGTGCCGATCTCCGCGTTCATCTTCGGCGGCGCGGCGCGCGCGACACCGATGCCGCTCGGTGGTCGAGGCGACGAGCTGGGAGGACGGCGTCTACAAGGCGGCGACGATGGGCTCGGAAACCACGGCGCTGCGGCCGCGGGCAAGGTGGGACGGTGCGGCGCGATCCGTTCGCGATGCTGCCGTTCTGCGGCTACCACATCGGCGACTACTTCCAGCACTGGCTCGCGATGGGTCAAGTCGGTGCCCGCACCTGCCGCCGCATCTTCAGCGTCAACTGGTTTCGCACCGACGAGCGCGGGCAAGTTCGCCTGGCCTGGTTTCTCGCCAGAACATGCGGGTGCTCAAATGGATCATCGAGCGATGTCAAAACCGCGCGCATGCCGCGAAGGCACGCTGGCCTGCAGCCCGAATACTGCAGACCTGGACTGGCATGGACTGGACTTCGGTGCCGATCGTTTCGGACGCGTCATGCGCGTCGAGCGCGATCGGTGGCAGCAGGGAGTTGGCTGCGACGACGAGCTTCTCGCACGACTCGAGGCCGAAGAAGCCCCCGCGCTGGCAAATCTCCGCCAGCGGCTGGGCGTCAAACTCGCGGCCTGATAGCGGGGCTAGGCGAGCCACTGATCGGCTCGTTGATTCACTCTGACCCTCCCCGCAAGGCCGCGCGGGACTATAATTCATTCGAGATCGATTGCAGCAGAACGATTGCTGGATACGTTTGCTGCAATCGCAATCTATGAAATGCGCCCTGACCATCACCCTACGAGACGTGGCCAGGGCGGCCGGGGTGTCTACCGCATCCGCGTCGCGAGCCCTGGCCCGTCCGGAGGCCGTCAGCGAGGAGCTGCGCGGACGAATCCTGGCCGCCGCAGGGCGGCTCGGCTATGCGCCGAACCTGGCGGCGCGGGCACTGGTCGCCGGTCGCTCCGGGCTGGTCGCGATGTTGGTCGATACGCTGATCGAGCCGCTGGCTGCCGCGCCTGGTCGGCCGAGATGCAGCGCTCGCTTGGCGCGAAGGGGCTACTCGCTGATCATCGCAACGACGGGCGGCGTGCATGAGGAGGCACTGGCGCGCGCCCGTGAGGTGCTCGGCCGGGGCGTCGAGGCGCTGATCTCGTGGAATATGGCGGACACAGCCGGTTTGGCGGAAGCGGTGGCTGCGTACGGCGTCCCCTGGCTCGCCTTCGACGAACCTGACCGAGTGGACCCGCCTTCGCGGCGACAAGCGGGCGCCGCAGCGGGGCCATCCTCGGTGCCGCTACCTGCTAACCCTGGGACACGGACGCTTCGGGGTGGTCGCTCCCCCGGGGTGCAGGCGTCAGGAGGCGGTTCGCGCGGTTCTCGCGGGTGCCGGGGCGACGCTCCAGGAGACGGACGCTGTTGCGCACGGAGCGGACCTGGACGGCGTTCAGGCTGCCGTCGGCCGGTTGCTCGAAAGTGGACAGGCGACCGCGATGTTCTGCGGGAGCGACCTGTTGGCCATGGCTGCCTTTGCGCGAATGCCGCGCCCACGGCGTTTCGGTTCCCGACGAGGTTTCGCTCGTGGGTTTCGGGGGACTCGCCCTGCTGGCGCGTTGCTCCGCACCAGCGCTGACCAGCGTGCGCGTTTCCGCGGAAGAGATCGGCGTTCGCACCACCGAGGCGCTGATGCTTATGCTGGGCGACGGAACGCCTTCTGCCGGTTGAACTGCCACTGAAACTCGTGATCCGGGAATCGACCGGCCCGGTGCGAGCTTGACGAGGATGGAAGTGTTCCACGTGAAACACGGACTCGCGATCTCGTTTCACGTGGAACAACCCGGAGATGCTCCCTTCTGCGGCACCGTGGATTGCCGTATGATCGGCGCTCGGTTGTGCAGCGCAATTCTTCAGGCTAGCGATGTTGTTTCAACCCGTTTTGAAGTCATCGTCGTTGGCGGGGTCACGCCGGCACGGAGGCGGCGCTTGCCGCGGCGCGTATGGGTCCGCAGCACGCTCCTGCTCACGCATAGCATCGAGACGCTGGGACAGATGTCGTGCAATCCGTCCATCGGTGGCATCGGGAAGGGCCATCTGGTCAAGGAGATCGATGCGCTTGGCGGGGCGATGGCGCTCGCTACCGACGAGGCCGGGATCCAGTTCCGGATCCTCAACTCGAGCAAGGGGTCCGCCGTGCGAGCCACGCGAGCACAGGCGGACCGTCTGCTGCTACAAGCAAGCGATCCGGCGCCGGCTCGAAAACTCAGCCCAATCTCACCCTCTTTCAGCAGGCGGTCGACGATCTCACGCCTCGAGGGAGAGCCGAGTCACCGGCGTCGTGACCCAGATCGGGGTTCGCTTCGAGAGCGGATACCGTGGTGCTGACCACGGGCACGCTTCCTCGGCCGGGCTCGATCCATGTCGGGCCTCAGGAATTACGAGGCGGGGCGCGCCGGCGACCCTCCAGCGAAGACGCTTGCGGCAAGGCTGCGCGAACTCAAGCTGCCGGTCGGGCGGCTCAAGACCGGCACGCCGCCTCGCCTCGACGGGCAAACCATTGACTTTTCAGCCCTCGAAGGTCCAACCGGGCGATGAACCCGCGCCGGTGTTCTCCTTCGTGGGAACGCGATCGATGCACCCGTCGCAAGTGCCGTGCTGGATCACGCACACCAACGAGCGCACGCACGAGATCATCCGCGGCGGACTCGACCGCTCGCCGCTGTTCACCGGCGTGATCAAGGGCATTGGCCCGCGATACTGCCCGTCGATCGAGGACAAGGTCGTGCGTTTCGCCGACCGGAGCAGCCACCAGATCTTCCTCGAGCCCGAGGGCCTCGACGACGACGGAGATCTACCCGAACGGGATCTCGACTTCGCTTCCGCTTCGACGTGCAGCTCGCAGCTGGTGCGGTCGATCCGCGGCTGCGAGCACGCGCACCTTCTTCGCCCGGGCTATTCCATCGAATACGACTATTTCGATCCGCGGGCCTCAAGTCGACACGCTGGAGACCAAGGCGATCAAGGGGTCTGTTCTTCGCGGGCCAGATCAACGGCACGACCGGCGTGACGAGGAAGCCGCCGCCCAGGGCCTGCTGCAGGGATCAACGCTGCGCGGTTCGTGAGCGGAGACGAAGGCTGGTCGCCGCGGCGCGACGAGGGCCTATCTCGGGGTCCTGGTGGACGATCGTCACCCGCGGCGTGAGCGAACCCTACCGAATGTTCACGAGCCGCGCCGAGTACCGGCTGCAGCTGCGGGAGGACAATGCCGATCTGCGCCTGACCGAAGCGGGCCGGCGGCTGGGACTCGTCGACGACGCGCGCTGGGAGGGCTTCTGCGCGAAGCGCGAGGCCGGTCGCGCGCGAGCTCGAGCGGCTGAACTCGACCTGGGTGAGTCCGCAACGGCTCGATACACGCACGCGAGCGCAGGTCCTCGGGCAGCCGCTCGATCGCGACTCCTCGCTGGCGGAGCTGTTGCGTCGGCCTGGGCGTCACGGTACGCAGGCTTGATGTCGCTGCGCTGGGGCCGGGGCCGCGGTGTGCCGATTCCTCGGCCGCGGAACAGGTCGAGATCGCCGACCAAATACGCCGGGTACATCGAGCGCCAGCAGGCGAAGAGATCGCACGGCGTGCCGCCGACCAGGAAGGCCGAGCAGCTGCCGCCCGATCTCGACTATCGCGCGGTGCGAGGGCTGTCGATCGAGGTGCAGCAGAAGCTCAATCAGCACCGGCCCGAGACCGCTCGGACAAGCGGCGCGCATCTCAGGGTGACGCCGGCGGCCATCTCGCTGCTCCTGGTTCATCTCAAGCGGGGCTTCAGGACGCTCGACCTGGCAGCGCAAAAACGGCACGGCATGACACGCTGACGCCAGCCGAAGCGCTGGCAGCGGGTATGGCACGCGCTCGGCCTTGAGCTCGACTCCGCCGTTCACGCACAGCTTCTCGCCTATCTTGCGCTGCTCGCCACAAGTGGAACCGGACTTACAACCTGACCGGCGATTCGCGACACCCTGCGCATGGTCAGCCACCACTTGCTCGATTCGCTCGCCGTGCTCCCCCGGTTGCCGCAACGCGCCCGGTTGCGGCTGCTCGACGTCGGCAGCGGTGGCGGGCCTGCCCGAGGATTCGCGCTGGCAATGGCCCGGCCCGAATGGAGCGTCACGCTGCTCGACAGCAATCAAAAGAGATGCGCCTTTCTCAGGCAGGCAGCGGCGGAACTGTTCCTGCGCAATGTCGAGGTCGTCGCCTCTCGCGCCGAGGCGTTTGCACGCGGCGCAAGGCATTTGACGTGGTGATTGGCGCGAGCCTTCGCCGACCTCGGACGCCTGGCCGCAACGAGCGGTCATCTGCCTCGCCAGGCGGGTGGCTGCGTCGCCATGAAGGTGCGTATCCGGCGGACAGAGCTTGCGCAGCGTTCCGGCGACGATCCAGGTCGTCGAGTGCAGCAAAACTGACCGTGCCGGGAACTCGAGGCCACCGCCACCTCGTGATCATGGAAGCAATCAGGGGCATGACCAAGATCATCGCGGTCGCCAAACCAGAAGGACGGCGTGGGCAAGACGACGACGAGCGTCAATCTCGCGGCGAGCCTTCTGCGCAATGAAGCGGCGCGTACTATCTACCGGTCGACCTCGGATCCACAGGGCAATGCCAACGATGGGAGCCGGGATCGATAAGCGAGCGCTCCTTTACACGTGCTATATCAAGTCCTGCTTGGAGAAGAAGATCACCGAGGTCGTGTGGCATCGCCCTCGGGCGGGTTCGATCTGGTTCCTTCGAACCGGGAGCTGGCCGGGGCCGAAATCGAGCTGGTCGATCTGCCCGAGCGGGAGACGCGGCTCAAGGATGCGCTCGCCGAGGCGCTCTCGCAGATTGCGCACAGCCATCTCCGAGAGTCGCGCACGACTACGACTTTACATCCTGCTCGACTGCCCGCCCTCGCTCTCGCTGCTCACGCTCAACGGCTACGCCTTGCGCCGCCGACAGCGTGCTGCATTCCGATGCAATGCGAGTACTACGCGCTCGAGGGCCTGTCCGACCTGAGGTGCAGACGCGATCCGCCGGTCGCGCGCACCTGAACCCGCAGGCGTTGAGATCGAGGGCTGCCTGCACGACGTGCGATCCGCGCAACACGCTCGGCGCTCAACGTTTCGGCCGATCTGCAAACAGCGCTCGGATGAAAACTCATCACCGCACCGTGATTCCCGCGCAGCGTCCCGCTCGCCGAGGCGCCGAGCTACGGTATCCGACGCTCCATCTGGACACGCACCTCGAAAGGCGCGCAAGCCTACCTTGCGCTTGCGGGCGAAATTCTCAGCGCGCGACGAAGCGGCCGCGACCCGAGCGTCGGTCGCCGCAGGAGTGGGCCATGGCGTAGGCTGAAAGGGCTCGGACGCGGACTCGGACGCACTGCTCGCGGGGGCCGACGACGCATCGGCGCGCGACCAGCTGCATTCGCTCTGCCATCGACAGGATTCGCGTCGGCCGCTACCAACCGCGCACGCGAATGGACGACGCGTCGCTCGCCGAGCTGGCGGAATCGATCAAGGCGCAGGGCGTCGCCGCAGCCGATCCTCGGTGCGGCCGATCGAGAACGAACAGGCGCTCACGAGATCGTCGCGGCGAGCGGCGCGTGGCGCGCCGCCGAGCGCGCAGGGCTGAAGGAGATCCCGGCGCTGGTTCGGGCCGTGGCGGACCAGGCGCGCGCTGGCGCTCGCGCTGATCGAGACATCCAGCGCGAAGATCTCAACCCCGCTCCGAGGAGGCGCAAGGTCTCCAGCGCGCTGATCGGTGAGTTCGGGCTACGCACGAGGCGTGCGGCGCAGGCGATCGGACGCCTCCCGCAGCGCGGTCACGAACCTGCTGCGCTCTCACGCACGCTCGCCAGCCGGTTGCAGGCGTACCTGCTCGCCGGCAAGCTCGACATAGGGCACGCGCGCGCGCTGCTTGCGCTTCCGCGCCGACACAACAGGCTTCGTTCGCGGCGAGAGGTCGTCGCGGAAGAGCTTTCCGTGCGCTGATCACCGAACGGCTCGCATTGCAATCATCTGGCGAGCCTGCGGCCCGACGCAGGAAGCGTGGCCGGGGAAAGGAGTCGACACCGACCTAAGGCGACTCGAAGAGAGAACTCTCCGACGCGCTGGGAGCCAAGGTGCGAATCGGAGCGACGCGCGGCGGTGCGGGCCGCATCGTCATCGGCTTCGCGAGCCTCGAGCAGCTCGACGGGCTGCTCGCGGAAGCTGCGCGGCTAGCGGCGGCTAGCCGAAGCTGCGAGAGCATCGTCTCGGCGCCGGAGACTTCGTACTTGCCGGGCGCCTCGATGTTGAGCGCCTTGACCACGCCGTCCTCGATCAGCGCCGAGAAGCGCTGGCAACCGCACGCCCAAGCCGCGGGCGACAAGGTCCGAACTCCAGGCCCAGCGCCTTGGTGTACGTCCCGCTGCCGTCGCCCATCATGCGCACCTTGCCCGCGGACTTCTGGTCCTTCGCCCAGGCGCCCATGACGAAAGCGTCGTTGACCGACATGCGCAGAATGTCGTCCACGCCTTTGGCCTTGAGCTTGTCGTAGTTCGCGACGTAGCTCGGCACGTGCTTCGCGGAGCAGGTCGGCGTGAAAGCGCCGGGGAGCCCGAACAGCACGACCTTCTTGCCACGCGTGAGATCTTCGACCTTGAACTCGTTCGGGCCGAGCGTGCACCCGGCGGTTTCGACCTCGATGAACTCGCTCGAGGCTCCCGGCGGAAGCCGGTCGCCGACCTTGATCGTCATGGGGTTCTCCTTGTCATGGGCGCGCGCGATTGGCGACACGCAAAGCGCAATCGATGAATTCGTAGCGGCCAAAGCCGCATTCGCGATGACGCAGCTCCGATGTTGTCTTGTCGACGTCGACGCGAAGGCGTAACTTCTGCAGTCCGCCGGCGGGCGGAACGCATGAACGAGGAAAACATGGTGAAGCGTCGAAGAGCGCTCGCGACGCGCCGCGCGCGACGCTGCTCGTCGCGACCGGAAGGGTCTGTGGCAATTGCACGAGCGATGCGACGCGCCGAACGCTGGCGGTCGACAGGCCGCAGTTTCTCGGACATCGTTCACCACTGCGTCGCCGACACGCGCGACAGCCAGACGCATGCTCGCTGCCGCGCACGCACCGGACACCTCGGCCCGACGGTCTTCCGGTCTGCCGACCGCGGCCGGACCTGGCACGAGGCGAAACAGCCGCCCGCATTTCGCGAGGGCAGCGGGCGCGTCGTCGATCATACGTTCTGGCTGACGCCGGGCCACGCATCGATGCCGGGCGTCTGGTATGCGGGCACCTCGCCGCAGGGCCTCTTCCGCTCCGACGACGGCGGCGCCACGTGGCGCGGCGTCGACGGCTTCAACGATCATCCGCAGCGCAAGGCCTGGTGCGGCGGCGATCAGGACGGCACGCCCGACGGCCCGAAACTGCATTCGATGCTGATCGATCCGCGCGAGCCGCAGGCATATGTACATCGGCATGTCGAGCGGCGGCGTCTTCGAGATCGACCGACGGCGGCGCCGGCTGGCGCCCGCTCAACCGCGGCGTGCGCGCGGACTTTCTGCCCGATCTCGACCCCGAATACGGACACGATCCGCATTGCGTCCGCCTCCATCCGCGCTTGCCCGATCGCCTGCTATCAGCAGAATCACTGCGGCATCTACCGGCTCGACCGGCCCGCCGAGCGATGGCAGGACATCGGCGCCTCGATGCCGAAGAGCGTCGGCTCGATCGGGTTCCCGATGGTGCTGCATCCGCGCGATCCCGATACGCTTGTGGGTGTTTCCGATGGATGGCTCCAAAGTCTGGCCGCGCGTCTCACCGGGAGGCAAGCCGGCCGTTTATCGTTCGGTGAACGGCGGCCAGACCTGGCAGCGGCATCCGACCGGGTTGCCGAAAGCGACAGGCGTGGCTGACCGTGAAACGTCAGGCGATGACCGCGGATGCCGGCGATCCGGTTGGCGTGTACTTCGGCAGCGACCAGCGGCGAGATCTGGGGCAGCCGCGACGAAGGGACGCACCTGGCAAGTGCATCGCCGCGCACCTGCCGCACGTCTACGCGGTCGAAATGGCCTAGCGCCGGCTGTCGGGCCGCGAGACCGGATGCGCGTGCTCATTCCCAACCCGCTGCGTCTCCTACACGAACGATGCCGGCACGGTCGACGGGCACGGTCGAACGCTCGAGGAGCTGACGGCCGACCTCGATCGGCGCTTTCCGGGGCTGCGCTTCCGCGTCATCGACGAGCAGGGGCCACATCCGGCCGCACATCAAGTTCTTCGTCAACGGGCAGCAGGTTCGCGAACTTGCCGGAGGCGATATCCGAGAGCGCCGACGAGGTGATGATCGTGTGCGCATTGTCCGGTGGTTAGCGCAGGAGCCTTGACGAGTCAAGGAGCTCGCTCTTCGCAAAGCAACATTCGTTGACGCGTTGCGGCAAAGAAACCTACAATTCAACAGTTTGCTCGGTCTCCGGTGCTTCGTTCCGCTTCGAGCGATCCCCGTTCGCATATCCCGTCTTCCGCATTGCGGGCTGGCAGGTTGTGGCGACGGTTGTCGTAGCGGCGATCGCGGGCTGGCTGGCGGGATGGCATGGAGTGTGGTCGGGCATTCTCGGGGGATTCGTCAACGTTTCGGCCGGTATCGTCTTCGCGGTGCTCGCGCGCGGCTGTCGGCCGTTCGCGCACCGCGGCCGGGACTGATCGCGGCGATGATCCGCGCGGAGGCGGTCAAGATAACCGCCATCGTGCTGCAGCTCTGGCTGGTGCTGACGACGTACCGCGACGTGGTACACGGCGCATTCTTCGCCGCCTTTGTCGTGACGGTGCTCGTCACCACAGGCGGCGATTCTGATTCGCGACTGAACCGCAGGAAACGACAGGGAAACGAGGCGTAGGAACGAGCGATGGCAGCGGAACAGCAACTCGACGCAGACGTCGTACATCCAGCACCACCTGACGTTCTTCGCCGAAGCCGGTCTCGGAGGCGGGCGGGTTCTGGACGATCCACTACGACACCATCATCACGTCGCTGATCCTCGGCGTGCTCGTGCTCGGGCTTCATCTGGCTCGTCACCCGCAAGGCGACCTCGGGCGTGCCCCTCGAAGACACAGGCCTTCGTCGAGCTGACGGTCGAGTTCGTCAACGAGCAGGTCCGCAGCATGTTCCACCACGATTACCGGATCGTCGCGCCGATCGCGCTCACGGTCGGACTGTGGGTGCTGTTCATGAACGCTGATGGACCTCCTGCCGGTCGACATCATGGCGTGGATCTACGCCAACGTCTTCCACCTGCACGCGTGGCGCGACGGTGCCGACCGCCGACGTGAACACAACCTTCGCGCTGTCGCTGTCGGTCCTCGGCGCTGATGATCTTCTACAGCATCAAAGTCAAGGGCCTCGGCGGCTGGCTGCACGAGCTGCTCGGCTCGCCGTTCGGCATCAGGCCGCTGCTGGGCAGCGCCGCTGCTCGATCGCTTTCAACCTGCTCTTCAACGCTGATCGAATACATCTCCAAGCCGCTGTCGCACTCGCTGCGGCTGTTCGGAAACATGTACGCCGGCGAAATCATGTTCCTCGCTCATCGCGCTGCTGTGCGTCTAGCGGCATCGTCGGCGCAGTTGGCGGCGGCGGTTGCGCGTCAGGCATGTGGCGACTCTTCGACGATCTCATCGTCGCTCCTGCAGGCGTACATCTTCATGATGCTGACCATCGCCTACATCTGCGATGGCGCACGAACATCACTGAGGCAATCACAACCGTTCAACCTCCGTTCAGAAAGGAAAACCGCAATGGACAAGCTGCAACTGGTCGCGCAGATCCAGGCGTTCACGGGCATCGGCATCGGGCTCATGATCGGCCTGGGCGCGCTCGGCGCCTGCGTGTCGGCGTCGGCATCATGTGCTCGCGCTTCCTCGAGGGCGCGCGCGCCAGCCGGAAATGATTCCGGCGCTGCAGGCGAAGGTGTTCCTGCTGCTCGGTCTGATCGACGCGTCGTTCATCATCGGTCTGGGCATCGCGATGCTCTTCGCGTTACGGCGAATCCGCTGATCCCGCCGGGACTCAAGTAACAGCATACGCTCGAACGCAGCGCTGTAGGGCAACAGTTATGAACATCAACCTGACGCTTGTTGATGCAGGCCGTTGCCTTTGCGCTCTTCATCTGGTTTTGCGCGAAGTTCATCTGGCCGGCGCTGATGCGCGCGGTCGAAGCCCGGCAGAAGCAGATCGCCGACGGGCTCGCCGCCGGGCGAGGAGGCGCGCCAGAGCCTGGGCTCGCGCCGAGAAGCGGATCGCGCGAGATGATGACCGAGGCCAAGACACGCGCGCCCGGAAATCGTCGCGCAGGGCGAGAAGTTCAAGAGCGAGACGGTCGAGCAGGCGCGCAAGGAGGCGAAGGCCGAAGCCGACCGCATCATGGCCGCGGCCAAGGCCGAGATCGAGCAGGAGGTGCAGCGCGCGCAGGACGCGTTGCGCGATCAGGTCGCGGAGCTCGCGGTCGCCGGGGCGCGCCAAGATTCTCAAGCGCGAGGTCGACGCCAAGGCGCACGCCGACCTTCTGGCGGAGCTGCAGAAGCCAGCTCTAGGCTGCGCGCCGATGGCCGAACCGATCACCGTCGCCCGCCCGTACGCCGAAGCCGCGTTCGCGCTGGCGCGCGAGACCGAACAGCCTGCCGGTATGGGCCGAGATGCTCGGAGTCGCGTCCAGCGGTCGCGGCCGACCCAGCGCGTGCGCGCCGCGCTGGACAACCCGAAGCTCTCCACGCGGCGACAAGGAAAGTCGCTCTTCCTGTCGCTCTGCGGCGAGCAATCTCGACGCCGGCGGAAAGAGCTTCATTCGCGTGCTGACCGACGCCGATCGCATCGGGCCTGCTGACCCAGATTCGGGAGCTGTTCGACGCTGATGAAGGACGAGGCCGACGGGCGTTGCGCGGGCGCAGATCACCAGCGCGTTCCCGGTCGACGACGCGCAGCTCGCGGGCCTCAAGGCGGCGCTCGAGCGGCGCTTCGGCAAGAAGATCGAAACGACGGTCACGCGTCGATCCGGCGCTGATCGGCGGAGCCAGGATCGTCGTCGGCGACACGGTGATCGACGGCTCGGTGCAACGGCGAGCTGCAGGCGATGGCGAGCCACTTTGCGAACCTGATACCGTAACTGACGCGAGGCCCGCGGGCGGCAATGCCGGCAGGAAGAGCGCGAGGAAAAATCATGCAGTTGAATCCATCGGAAATCAGCGAGCTCATCAAGAGCAAGATCCAGAACCTGGACACCGGCGCGGAGGTCCGGACGCAGGGACGGTCGTGTCGCTGACGCGACGGCATCGCCCGGGTCCACGGGCTCTCCGACGCGATGCAGGGCGAGATGCTCGAGTTTCCCAGACAACACCTTCGGCCTCGCGCTCAACCTCGAGCGCGATTCGGTCGGCGCGGTGATCCTCGGCGACTACGAGCACATCTCCGAAGGCGACACCGTCAAGTGCACCGGGCCGCATCCTCGAGGTGCCGGTCGGACCGGAGCTGATCGGCCGCGTGGTCGAACGCGCTGGGTCAGCCGATCGACGGCAAGGGCCCGGTCAACGCCAAGGCGAGCGACGTCATCGAGAAGGTCGCGCCGGGCGTGATCTGGCGCAAGACCGTGGCGCAGCCGGTGCAGACCGGGCTGAAGGCGATCGACGCGATGGTGCCGATCGGCCGCGGCCAGCGCGAGCTCATCATCGGCGACCGGCAGACCGGCAAGACGGCGGTGGCCATCGACACCATCATCAACCAGAAGGGCAAGGATCTGATCTGCGTCTACGTCGCGATCGGCCAGAAGGCGTCGTCGATCATGAACGTGGTGAAGAAGCTCGAGGAGCACGGCGCGATGGCGTACACGATCGTCGTCGCCGCGTCGGCGTCAGAGTCGGCGGCGATGCAGTACATCGCGCCGTATTCCGGCTGCACGATGGGCGAATACTTCCGCGATCGCGGGCAGGACGCGCTGATCATCTACGACGACCTGACCAAGCAGGCGTGGGCGTACCGCCAGATCTCGCTGCTGCTGCGCCGCCCGCCGGGCCGCGAGGCGTATCCCGGCGACGTTTTCTACCTGCACTCGCGTCTGCTCGGAGCGCGCGCGCGCGCGTGCAACGCGGAATGGGTCGAGCAGTTCACCAAGGGCGCGGTCAAGGGCAAGACCGGATCGCTGACTGCGCTGCCGGTCATCGAAACGCAGGCGGGCGACGTGACCGCGTTCGTTCCGACCAACGTGATCTCGATCACCGACGGACAGATCTTCCTCGAGACCGACCTCTTCAACGCCGGCATCCGGCCCGGCGATCAACGCCGGCATCTCGGTGTCGCGCGTCGGCGGCGCGGCGCCAGACCAAGGTGATCAAGAAGCTCGGGCGGCGGCGTGCGTCTCGCGCTCGCGCAGTATCGCGAGCTTGCGGCGTTCGCGCAATTCGCATCCGACCTCGACGAGGCGACACGCGCAAGCAGCTCGACCGCGGCCGGCTGGTCACCGAGCTGATGAAGCAGCCGCAGTACTCGCCGCTTGTCGGTCTCTGAGGAGGCGCTTGACGCTGTTCGCCGGTGAACAAGGGCTACTACGACGACGTCCCGGTCGAGAAGGCGCTCGCGTTCGAAGCGCAGTCTGCGCGCATTCGTGAAGAGCAAGTACGCGGCGCTGATGGACAAGATCGAATCGACGAAGGATCATGGACGCCGAACGGCGAGAAGGCGCTCTCCGCGGCGATCGAGGACTTCAAGAAGAACGGCACGCTACTAGGAATCACGGCGATGGCCGGCTCGAAGAAATCCGCAACAAGATCAAGAGCGTGCAGAGCACGCGCAAGATCACTAAGGCGATGGAGATGGTCGCGGCCTCGAAGATGAAAAAGGCGCAGGAGCGCATGCGCGCCTCGCGCGCCGCTACGTCGAGCCGCATGCTGGCGATCGCCCGCCATCTCGCGCATGCGCGAGCCCGGAGTACCGCCATCCCTTTCTCGTCAGCGGCGGCGCAGCCGAAGAACGTCGGCCTGATCGTCGTCACCATCGGACAAGGGTCTTTGCGGCGGGCTCAACACCAACGCCTTGCGCACTCGCGCTCGCCGAAGATCAAGGCGTGGCAGGCGAAGGGCGTCGGCGTGCAGGTCACCGCCATCGGCAACAAGGGCCTCGGCTTCATGAACCGGCTCGAAGGCCAACGTCGTCGTCGCATGTCATCAATGTCGGCGACCGGCCGCGCCTCGACAAGCTGATCGGGCCGGTCAAGGTTCAGCTCGATGCTGTACATCGACGGCAAGATCGACGAGCTGCATCTGGTCTGCGACGCGTTTCGAGAACACCATGAAACAGACGCCGGTCGGGCGACAGATCCTGCCGATCGCCGACCTCGGACGGCGAGGATGAGAGCGAAAGCGCGAGTATCCGTGGGATTACATCTACGAGCCGCGACGCCGAGGACGGTGCTCGAGGGACTGCTCACGCGCTACATCGAGGTCGATCATCTACCAGGCGGTCAACGAGAACATGGCCTCCGGGCAGAGCGCGCGCATGGTGGCGATGAAAGCCGCGTCGGACAACGCGGGAACGATCATCGACGAGCTGCAGCTGATCTACAACAAGACGCGGCAGGCGGCGATCACCACGAACTGTCCGAGATCGTCGGGGTGCGGCGGCGGTTTGAGCCGCCGGCGAGATCGGGCGAGGCTCACGTGAGCGAAGCGAACGTTACAGCAACTGGTGCAGGCGTATGAACATGATCTTGACGGGAAGGCAACATGAACGAAGGTACGACTATCAGAAAGAAGGAACCATCGTCCAATGCATCGGCGCCGGTGATCGACGTCGAGTTCTCGCGCGAGCATCTGCCCGAAGCATCTACGACGCGCTGACGCTGGAAGGCGCCGGCCTTACGCTCGAGGTCGCAGCAGCAGCTCGGCGACGGCGTCGTGCGCACGATCTGCCTCGGCTGCTCCGACGGACTGCGGCGCGGGCATGAAGGTGCAGAATACAGGCGCGGCGATCATCGGTCCCGGTCGGACCGAAGACGCTCGGACGGATCATGGACGTCCTGGGCCGCCCGATCGACGAGGCGGGCCCGATCGGCGCCGAGCAAGACCATGCCGATCCATCGCGACGCGCCGACGTTCGAGGAGCTTTCGCCCTCGACCGAGCTGCTGGAGACCGGGATCAAGGTGATCGACCTCGTGTGCCCATTCGCGAAGGGCGGCAAGGTGGGCCTGTTCGGCGGCGCCGGCGTGGGCAAGACCGTGCGCCATGCTGGAGCTCATCCGCAACATCGCCGTCGCAGCACGCCGGCTTCTCGGTGTTTGCCGGCGTGGGCGAGCGCACGCCGCGAAGGCAACGACTTCTATCACGAGATGAAGGACTCGCAACGTCCTCGACAAAGTCGCGATGGTGTACGGGCAGATGAATGAGCCGCCGGGACAACCGGCTGCGGGTCGCGCTGACCGGCCTGACGATGGCCGAGTATTTTCGCGACGAAGGCCGTGACGTCCTGCTTCTTCATCGACAACATCTATCGCTACACCGCTCGCCGGGACCGAAGTCTCGGCGCTGCTGGAGCCGCATGCCGTCGGCGGTGGGTTACCAGCCGACGCTCGCGGCGGAAATGGGCGCGCTGCAGGAGCGCATCACATCGACCAAAACCGGCTCGATCACCTCGGTGCAGGCGGTCTACGTGCCGGCCGATGACCTGACCGATCCTTCCCCCGCGACGACGTTCGGCCACCTCGATTCGACGGTGGTGCTCTCTCGCGCGACATCGCCTCGCTCGGCATCTATCCGGCGGTCGACCCGCTCGATTCGACCTCGCGCCAGCTCGATCCGCACGTCCTCGGCGAGGAGCACTACACGACTGCGCGCGCGCGTGCAGCAGACCCTGCAGCGCTACAAGGAGCTGCGCGACATCATCGCGATTCTGGGAATGGACGAGCTCTCTCCCGAGGACAAGCTCGCGGTCGCGCGCGCGCGGAAGATCCAGCGCTTTCTTTCGCAGCCGTTTTACGTCGCCGGAAGTATTCACCGGGTCGCCGGGGAAATTCGTCTCGCTCAAGGACACGATCCGCGGCTTCAAAGCCATCGTCGACGGCGAGTTCGATGAATTGCCGGAACAGGCGTTTTACATGATCGGCGGCGATCGAAGAGGCGGTCGAGAAGGCGAACGCTGCAGTAGCGTTCTCGCACCGCGATACCTATGGCCAACACCATTCACGTCGATGTCGTCAGCGCCGCGGAGTCGATCTACTCCGGCGACGCGGAGTTCGTCGTGCTTCCCGGGGTGATGGGCGAGCTGGGCATTTATCCGAAGCACACGCCGCTCACTCACCCAGATCAAGCCGGGCATTGTGCGCATCAAGGTGCCGGGGCAGGACGAGGAGCAGATCGTCTTCGTGCAGGGCGGATTCCTGGAAGTGCAGCCCGACGTCGTGACGGTGCTCTCGGATACGGCGATCCGGGCACGCGATCTGGACGAGGCCGAAGGCGCTCGAGGCGAAGCAGCCAGCGCCGAGGAAGCCATGCAGAACAGGACCTCTCAGGCTGACATCGCGGGGGCCGAGGGCGAAAGCTTGCCGGCGCAATGGCGCAACTCGCCGCGATCCGGCGCCTGCGGCGGCGAGGCTGAGATAGTGTTGCTACGAGCCTCTTAACGCGACACCGGGTT
>ERZ1370068.2660-contig-1798_pt1 | contig 17899 bp, 25 predicted proteins | sample MGYA00561227_ERZ1370068 | MGnify/ENA primary metagenome ERZ1370068 (study PRJEB38410, sample SAMEA6850437) | metagenome | study: Metagenomic assessment of the ecological functions of the soil: analysis of the soil microbiota associated with the...
CTTCGTCGAACGAACGCACGGTCGCGTCCGGCCGGTGGTTCCGTTCCGCCAGTGGACTTTCGCGCGGCTCAGGCGGCGCGCTGTCGCCGATAACACGCAGGTCGCGCCGTTCGATTTCCGAGACCGGCCACGAGCCCGTGGAACGCTATCGCCGACCTGCCGCCCTTCGAGCGAGCCCCACCTCGGCTGCGCCTTCCGCTCTGACTCGCGAGTTATGACGCACAACGTCGATCGGCATCGGGTGGTCGAAGGGCTGAGCGGTGCGCTCGGTGACCTCGTATGCGCAGAATCAGGGAAGACGTGATGCTGGCGCATGGCGTCAGCGGCACCACGAACTGGCTTCTACGTTCGACGTCGGCGCCCACGACCCCGAGATCGATCCCGTCATGAGCATTTGCGACCGGCTGGCGTGGGGTAATCATCGAACCCGGTCCCGGCAGGTGTCAGCGCTGCGTCCGCGGATCGACCGCTCGACGCTCGGACTCGCGGTGGTGCTTGGCCGCCGCGGAGCGCCGCTTGCGAGCTCGACGATTTCTCGCCGCAGCGGATTATCGACCCTCGACATCAGAGCCGCGCGGCGCATGCGCGCACGCGGTAGCATGGTGAAGCCATCGACTACGATGGCTCCGGTGACGACGACGCTGGCGGCGGTTTGTGCCAAGCTATGTGCCCGACCATTGATCGACTTCCTCAAGATCGACGTCGAATGGCACGGAGGCCGACGTGATCGCCGAGTGCTGACTGGTCGGCACACGCGCCGTCGGATTGTGGTGGTCGAGGCCACCCGCCCGCTCGATGGGGCGCCATCGCACGTGAGATGGGAGCCGTCCCTGGTCGCGGGCGGCTATCTTTTTCGTGGGTCTGCGATGGCGGAGACGGTTCTGGCCGCGGCGCGAGGACGCACCGCTTGCGCGGCATTTCAATGCGCCCCTAACGCTTCTGATGGCTTCCAGATCGCGGAGGTCCGTCCGGTTGCAGGCCGTGAGGCCGATCGGTTGCGGGCTGAGGGTCGACCGGCTGCGCCGCAGCACGGTGACGCGACCAATTCAACGATCTGCGCGTAGATGGCAGCGCCGCGCCCGAGGTCGATGCCAGGCGCAAGGTCAGGGATGACCGGGTGAATCGCGCAAGCGTGTAACCTCGAGTGCACGACGACACTACCAGTGGCCGATCTTCATTTGGACAAGTACCGGCATTCCGCGCGTGGTGCGCAACGTCATCCGCCGGCACCTGCGGCACGTTGGCGAAGCGCCGCGTGGATTCGACGGTGGCTCGTGTTCATTTCGCCGGCGAGCGCGCGCCGTATCCGGACGGCTCTGACGCCGGCCGGCGGCCTCGCCGCTGCACCCAGCCGGTTGGCGAACGCATGCCCGGGACCGGGCGATGATCGGCGTCAGGCGGGTCGCGGCAGGCGTTGGCCTGCCGGTGGCTCAGCGCGATTGGCTTGTCGCGCCCAGGTCGGAGCGCGGATCTCGCTCGCACGGCTCGGCGGCTGGATCGCGGGTCGCTGCGCACCGGGTATCGCGGCCCGGCGAACCCGCAGACAACCTCCGGCGGGATCCAGCCACGGTCAGCAGGGTGACGTGCTGGTGCTGCTGGACGTTTCGCTCGGCGCGTCGACAGCGAGCCAACGCCTCGCCCGGGGTTCCAGCGTGCAGGCGTCACGGACCGGCGCGCCGAGTAGGATCTCACTCCCATTGCAGCGACCCGGAGGTGGATGCCAGCGGGATCTCACCGCCGTTTCGGGGCGTGCAGGCGGTGCTGCAGCAGTACGCGGACCGGATCGTACTGGTCAAGGCGGCGGTTGCCGACGATCTGCTCCGGCATTCCCCGTCCTTGCCGGCGGGCCATGTTCGTCCCGGGCAGAGTGCTCGGTTGGTTCCGCCTGGCGCCACGATCTCGATCCGATCGCTGCCCGATGCGGTGATTCGACCACAGCTGCAGAGCGCGGTTTTCCGAGGGAGGGCTGTGCGCCTGTCCTGCTCAACGTCGCTCGGCTGGCTGGATCGCGCAAGAAACCAGCTGCAGGGGCTGTTCGATCGTTTTCGCAATGGCGTGCGCATGGGCCTGACCGGCGCGGCTTTTGCCGCTGTGGTGGGCAGCTCGGGCGTCGGCGGCACGGCACCCTGTTATCGAGCGCCGCGCGCGATGAAGTGACGCTCGTACGCCATGTGGTCGTGCGCTACGGACCTGTCGTTCGATGCCGGAGCTGGACTACTGCTTTCACCATGCGGGCGCGCCGATCTACCCGTCGCATCGCGCCGAAGGTCGTCGGCCATGCCGTTGGTGGAAGCGCCGTCGCGCGGCCTGCCGGCGGTTGTCAGCATGACATTCCGCCATTCCGTGAGACTTGCGGACGACTTCTGCGGCAGGTTCTTCGACCCGCAGGATCCAGCGGCGTTTCGCGCAATTGCTCGATGGACTTCCTGCGCACGGGTCGCAAACTGCGACGCGCCTCGGCGCCCGCTCGCCGAGTTCCGCTGGCCATTGACCTGGGACCGTAGCCGTCGCCGGTCGGTGGATCGCTTGCCGCCTCCGCCCCGCTGAACGCGCCGGCGCCAGATCGGGCCTCGGCACGTGCGCTAATTTCAGCACGACCCGGCGACATGCGATGCCGCCCGACGCGCATCGGCGCTCGCCGCGCGCCGTGAGTCAAAGCGCGTGCTTCGATGCGCGCGCCGATGCCGAAGTCGTCCCGGCCGTGATGCGGCGCGCAGCGGCAATCGGGCAGCACCGCAGGGAACGCCTTTACCGCTGTGCATCGGAACGTGATGGCAGCGTGGTCGTTCTCGCGACCGGGAGGTGATTCGCGGGCAACTCGGCAACTGGCATCGGCGAATCGACGCATTCTTCAGCGATCTCGACATGCGTGCCGCTGATTGCGCAAGATACCCGTCTCGCGCCACAGCCTTCGACGCCATGCACTCGTCAATCCGGAGCGGGCGAGCCCCTCGACTGCGCGCAATACGAAGAACTATGTCTCTGCAAGCCTCGACCATCCGGGGTGGCCGACCGTGGTGACTCGCGGATCTCTCGCATGCGATGGTCCCGGAACTGGGGTTCGAGCATTATGGCTGTGCCGGAGGAGCGCATCGGCGTCACGCACCTCGGCGTCGACGAGCACTGGTTCGGCACGAGCCGTGATGCGCGGGTCGCCGCTCCGGCGGCATTATCGATTGGACCGCGCTTACATACTCTCGGTCGTGTTTTGTCGCAGAACCCCGCAGCCGGCGCAGCAACGTGCCGATCGATTCTCGCAGCGTGCCGGGCGGCTACGCCTTGCCGTCCGGGCTCGGAGGTCCAGCCGGTCGCTTCGCGAGGTCGCGCCGGATGGCGCACCGACGAGCTCGTCACCGACACTGCGCGCGGCGGAAAACGATGGTCGCGTGGTGCGCTGAAACCGACCTTTATGCCGCGGCGGTAGCCGATATGCGCGCGCTTCCCATCAAGGCGCTTCCGCGTTCAGTGGATCATGTCGCGCCGTTGTACGAGGGCCTCGGCTTGCCGTGCTCGAGGCACCCGCGTCCAGGTGGCTCCGGCAGGTGTGCTCGAACGTGACTTCGCCGCCGGAGGTGGCCGGAGACGCGGCGACTGCAGGTCGACCCCGCCGATGTCGTCGGCCTCGCATCGGCAGATGGAGAGCGCTGGTCTCGGACGACGCGCTGGCGCAGAGGATGCGAGCACCGCGGGCGTAATCGTGTATCGCGTGAGCCTCACCTGGGACCGCCGTGCCGTAGCGAACGCGGTCGCAGTTCCTGCGATCGATGGTTTGTTGGCGGCGCCGCCAGGACGGAGGCGCGGCAGCCCGGTACGCCATGTACTGCGAGAATGGCTTGTTTAGCCAGGCCTTCGTGATTTGGTCGGGGTGAGAGGATTTGAACCTCCGACCTCTACGTCCCAGAACAGTAGCGCTCTACCAGGCTAAGCTACACCCCGAATTGACCGGCCTGCTCTTCTCTGACTGCCCCGCGGCGGGAGAACGGGACAGTTCGCGGGTTCGCGCGCGACTCGACTGCCTGCTGACGTGTGGCGCGATCCGCTTCGTACGGATTCAGTACGTGCGCCGCGCCGCGAAGGACGCCAATTCTAGCAGGTTTTCCTTGTGCGGCGAATGCGGTAGCGCCGCCAGCGTGGCGGCTCCCGCCTCGCTCTCGCTGCACCGCGCGGCGGCGCGCGTAGTCGAGCGCGCCCGTGCGCTCCAGCACGCCATGACCGGCGTGAAATCGGTCGCCGTTGCCATTCGATGATCGCGGCGCGGATCAGCGCGGCATCCGCCGGCGCTGCCGACGGCGCTGCGCGCGGATGAGCGGGAGCGTCATCTTGCCCTCCGCGAGATCCGCACCGAGATTCTTGCCGAATTCGCTGCGCGTCGCCCCATGTAGTCGAGGACGTCGTCGACGAGCTGGAACGAGGTGCCGAGGTGCATTCCGTAGCGGGCGAGCGCCGCCTCGCGCTCGGGATCGGCGCCGCCCAGCACTGCCCCCAGCTGCGCGGCTGCTTCCGAACAGTTTCGCCGTCTTGCGTTGAATCACCCGCAGATAGGCGACCTCGTCGAGGTTCGGGTTGCGGGTGTGCATGAGTTGCAGCACCTCGCCTTCAGCGATCACGTTGGTGGCCTGCGACAGGATCTCGAGCACGCGCATCGAGCCGACGCTCACCATGAGCTGGAACGCGCGCGAGTAGAGAAAATCCCCGACCAGAACCGATGCGGCGTTGCCGAACGTGGCATTGGCAGTGGCGTTGCCGCGCCGGAGCTTGGATTCGTCGACGACATCGTCGTGCAGCAGCGTGGCCGTGTGGATCATCTCGACGACGGCCGCCAGGGTGAAGCGATGCGGGCCGTCGTATCCGCATGCCCGCGCCGAGAGCAGCACGAGCGCGGGTCGCAGCCGCTTGCCGCCGCCGCCTGACGATGTACTCGGCCACCTGGCGGATCAGCGCGACGTCGGAATCGAGGCTCGTGCACGGAGTACGCGGTCGACCTCGGACATCTCGGGGCCAAGCAGGGTTTTGAGATACTCGGAAGGCACTGGGGATTCGCGGGAGCAGCGGGAGTTCGCCTTGGAGGGGTCGGCCGCGTCGAAATGACGACCTGCCAAGGCGCGGGCGCGTCGGAATTGTAACCGACCGGTACGACGGGCAGCCTCCCCGCGGCCAGCAGGGGCGGCAGAGGGCCGCCTTGACATCACCGCCTCTAACCGTCTAAAATATAAGGCTTTCCGCGATCGGTGCGGGAATGGTAGCCCCAAAGGGCGGCATCATGTACGCGGTCGTAAAAACGGGCGGCAAGCAATACAGGGTTACCCCCGGCGAGAAACTCAAGGTCGAGCAGATCACCGGCAGATGTCGGCGCGGAAGTGGTGCTCGATCAGGTATTGATGGTCGGCGAAGGCGAAAGCGTCCGACTCGGGCAACCCGTCGTCACCGGCGCGACGGTCAAGGCGACGGTCGTCGCGGCACGGGCGCGGCGACAAGGTCACGATTTTCAAGATGCGCCGGCGCAAGCACTACCAGAAGCACCAGGGTCACCGCCAGAACTTCACCGAACTCAAGATCGACAGCATTGTCGGCTGACGGAGCGCAACCACCATGGCACACAAGAAGGCAGGCGGCAGTTCGCGGAACGGCCGCGACTCCGAATCGAAGCGCCTCGGCGTCAAGACGTACGCCGGCGAGCTCATCAACGCCGGCAGCATCATCGTCCGCCAGCGCGGTACCAAGTTCCATCCGGGCGTCAACGTCGGGATGGGCAAGGACCATACGCTGTTCGCGCTCGTCGAAGGCAAGGTCCTGTTCGCCACCAAGGGCAAGGAACAGAAGAAAGTTCGTGAGCATCGTGCCGGTCACGGCCTAGAACGCAACTGGAGGCAACTGAGGCGCGACTCGATCGGTGCACGCGTCCGCAGCGGCTCTCCGCGATCGATAAGTCCCGGCTCTCGCGCCGGGATTTTTTGCCTCTAGCGCCGCTCGAGCCACCAGAGCATCGACGACGGTGAGCGTGATGAAGACCGACGAGCGGGAACGCCGCCGAAAAGAGCGCCGGCCAATCGTTCAGCACGCCGAGATTGGAGAACAGGCGCCCGATCAGAAAGAACGTGAGCCCGAGCATCGTTCCCGCGAAGATCCGGAATCCGACGCCGCCCTGCCGCCGCTGGAAATAGGAGAAGGGCAGCGCCACGATCATCATGACGAGCACGGCCGCCGGATAGAACACCTTGTTCCAGAATGCGATCTCGAAGCGCGTCGTCTTCTGCGTGTTGCTGCCGAGGAGCCGCATGTTCTCCCACAGCGTGTTGAGCTCGAGCTTCTCGGGCGCCACCTGGTAGACCGTCAGCAGCGACGGACGCAAGCACCGTATCCCACTGGTAGCTGTCGACGTCCGTCACCTGGCGCCGGTCAGGGCGATGTCGGTGTTGCGCACGGTCTTGAGACGCCACTGGCCGTTGCCTGCAAACGTGCCTGACTCCGCCGTGCGCACGTTGCGCAGCCGGAAATCGTGGTCGAACTCGTAGATGCTGACCCCGACGAGCGTCAGGTCGTTCAGCACGCTGCGGATGTTGACGAACGTCTGGTCCTGCTTGAACCAGAATCCCGACCGGAACTGCTGCGCGACGACGCGTGGTCGTGTCGCCCAGGGCCTGCGCGCGGACCCGTTGCGACAGGAGGCGCGGCTTGCGGCGCGACGAACTCGCCGGCGAGGAACGTGACGATCGACAGCGGGATGCCGATGCGCACCAGCGACCATCCGACCTGCAGCAGCGACGCGCCCGACGCGCGCATCACGGTGTACTCCGAGCTGGCCACGAGCTGCGCCAAGCGCGAACAGCGTGCCGATCAGCGTCGCGACGGGAAAGAGCTCGTACATGCGCGACGGCAGCTGCAATCCGACGAACAGCAGCGCCGCGGAAATCGTGTACCCGCCGCGGCCCGACGTTGCCGAGCTCGTGGATCAGGTCGAAGAACGCGAACAGCATCACGAGCGCGCTGAAGATCAGCAGGATGGCGGCGAGCACCTCGCGGCCGATGTAGCGGGTGAGCGTTTTCACGGGTCGGCCGCCTTCATCCATTGCGGACGGCGGAACAGTCCGAACAGCGAGAGCTGGTGGCCGTAGAGCAGCAGCACGAGGCCGATCGCGATCGCATGCGGAAGCACGAGGCCCGGCAGGAACCCGAGCTTGCCCTGCGCGATGAAGCTCTGCACGATGTTGAGGCAGTTGCTGTAGAGCATGTAGAGGAAGGCGGCGGCGATGAGGTTGAACGTCGTGCCTATCCTCGGATTCACGTAGGCGAGCGGAACCGCGAGCAGCGTCAGCACCATCGACGCGATGGGAACCGACAGCCGCCAGAAGAGCTCCGCGCGCTCCGACCGGTCCGTCGAGGGCGATGAGCGTGGCGGTCGGGATCGCCTTGGTCGATATCGGCAGGCGCGCGCAGCTCGGCGGGTTCGATCCGGCGCCCGAGCCGCCCGAACTCGACGATCCGGTATTCGGTGCTGCCGGGCTTGCCCTCGTAGCGGCGGCCATCGTCCAGCACGATGAACCGGTCGCCGTTGGGGGCCACATCGAGCGTATCCCGATCGCGCGACCGTCGTCGAGTCCTTGCCGTCGTCGACCGAATGCAGGAAGACGTTGCGAATCGTGCCGTCGAGCGTATTGATGCTTTCGACGAAAACAACGCAGATTGGCCCGGCGAAATTCGCGGAACAGCCCCGGCGTCAGCAGCGCGATCTCATCGCGCGACTCGAGCTGGCGTTCGTATTCGAGCTTGCGCTGCTCGGCCCAAGGGGAAAGAAACAGCGACAACACGAGGATCGCGACGAAAAACGGCGCCGCGAACCAGAGGATCGGGCGCAGGCAGTCGGCGAGGCCGATGCCGGAGGAGAACCAGACGATCATCTCGCTGTCGCGGTACCAGCGCACGAGCGTCAGCAGCACGGTGACGAACACCGTGACCGAAACAAGAATGTTGAAATAAAACAGGGCGTTGAACCCCAGCAGCGCGAGCAGCCCGTCCGGGGCGACCGTGCCGCCCGCGGCCAGCGCCAGGAGGCGCAGCACGAGATTGGTGAACAGGATTCCGAGCAGGACGAGGAACAGGCCGATGGCCGTCACCGTCATCTCTCGCATCAGACTGCGCCGGAAGATCATGACGCCGGGAGAATTTTGACTTTTTGGGGCCGTTTTGCCAATAATGCGATCTATTCCGCGTTACGGACAAAGAAACCCAACAGTTGGAGGCTCGGGACGGCAATGGAATTTACCATAAAAAGCGGCAGTCCGGAGAAACAGCGGAGCGCCTGCGTCGTCGTCGGCGTCTTCGACAACCGCAAGCTGTCCTTGTCGGCGGAGCTGATCGACCGCGCGTCGAACGGATATGTGAGCGAAATCATCCGCCGCGGCGACATGGAGGGCAAACTCGGCGCAACGCTGCTTCTGCACAACGTCCGCGGCACGCTCGCCGATCGCGTCCTTCTCCTCGGTTTGGGCAAGGAACGGGACTTTCGCGACAAGGAGTTCCGCTCGGCGATCAAGTCCGTGGTCAAGCTCCTGAACGAAACCGGATCCTACGAGGCGGTGGTCTATATCACCGAGGAGAAGGTCAAGCGGCGCGAGGTGGCGTGGCGCATCGAGCACGCCGTCGTGGTCGCGATGGAGGCGGTCTACCGCTTCGACCAGATGAAGAGCGAGAAGTCGGAGGTGCGCCGGCCGCTGCGCAAGCTCACGCTGTCGGTGCCCGCAGCGCTCGGATCTCGACGGCCGGCGAGGTGGCCGCGGCGCGCGGCCTCGCCATCGCGCACGGGATGGACCTGGCGCGCGACCTCGGCAACCTGCCCGGCAACGTCTGCACGCCGAAGTATCTCGGCGAGCGCGCGCTCGCGATGGGCGAGGAATTCCCGGACGTCAAGGTCACGCGTGCTGGAGCGAAAGGATATCGAGGCGCTCGGCATGGGCTCGTTCCTGTCGGTCACCAACGGCAGCGACGAGCCGCCCCGCTTCATCGTCTTCGAGTACCGCGGCAGCCCGAAGAAGCAGAAGCCGGTCGTGCTGGTCGGCAAGGGCATCACGTTCGACACCGGCGGCATCTCGATCAAGCCCGCGCGGCGACATGGACCAGATGAAATTCGACATGTGCGGCGCCGCCAGCGTTTTCGGCGTGCTCCGCGCGATCGCCGAGTTGAAGGCGAAGGTCAACGTGATCGGCCTCGTGGCCGCCTGCGAGAACATGCCGTCCGGCCGCGCGACGAAGCCCGGCGACGTCGTGACGAGCATGTCCGGACAGACGATCGAGATCCTCAATACCGACGCCGAGGGCCGGCTGATCCTGTGCGATGCGCTGACCTACGCGGAGCGCTACGAGCCCGAAGCCGTCGTCGACATCGCGACGCTTGACCGGCGCCATCGTGATCAGCCTCGGGCACGTCGCCTGCGGCATGTTCAGCAACAACGACACGCTCGCGCGCGAATCTCCTGGCGGCCGGCGACGAGGCGTACGATCGCGCGTGGCAGATGCCGCTGTGGGACGACTACCAGGAGGCGCTCGAAAGCAACTTCGCGGACTTCGCCAACGTCGGCGGCCGCGCGGGCGGCAGCATCACCGCGGCGTGCTTTCTGTCGCGCTTCGCGAAGAAGTTCGACTGGGCGCATCTCGACATCGCCGGGCGTCGCGTGGAAGGATGGCAAGGCGAAGGGCGCGACGGGGCGTCCGGTGCCGCTGCTCACGACGTGGCTCCTGGCGCAGGAACAGAACGTGTAGCGGGTCCCGGCGATCGGCGCTCCGGACGATGACGACGATCGATTTCTACACGCATTGCGCCGACCGCTTCGACGTCGCCTCGAAGCTCGTCGCCAAGGCCTGGGCGCAGCATGGAACGGTGCGGGTGCTGACCGATGGCGCTCGCGCCACCGACGAATTCGGGCGCTACCTGCTGGCTGTGGCCGGCGACCGGCTTCCTGCCGCATTGCCAGCTCGGAAGCCCGCTCGCCGCCGAAACGCCGATCGTCGTCGACCATGTCGCTCGACCACGAGGGGCCCGGCGGCGGTGCTCGTCAATCTCAATGCGCTGCCGCCGCCGTTCTTTTCCCGGCTTCGAGCGCCTCGCGGAGATCGTGAGCCTCGACGAAGCCGACAGTCGCGGCCGGCCGCGAGCGCTGGAAGTTCTACAAGGCGCGCGGCTACGAGATTCGCTCGTTCAACCTCGCGGCGCGACCGTAGCCATGCCCTCGGCGCGCGAGCTCCTGGAACAGGCCGACGCGCTGATGCGTCGCAACCGCGCCGGCGTGATCGACACCGAGATCCCGGAGCTCGCGGGACGATCGCGATGGTCGCGCTGGCGCCCCGGCCGCGGCGCCGGCCGCGCTCGACGACGTTCCCGAGCTCACCGAGGCCGTCGAGGAGATCGAGATCGCGTCGATCGTCGAGCTGCCGGAGGACATCGACGAGTCGTCGGGCTGGCTGCACCACGACCACGGCGAATTGAAAGTCGTCCGACCGGCCGGATTCCATGTTCGACGACCCTGGCCTGACGAGGCTGCCGCGCCCGCCGTCACGCCCGTGTTCTGCGTTCGCGTTGGCGGCGTCGCGGATGCTGCAGCCGCGCGCCGACCAGTCGACCGCCTCGTGGCGCCGTCGAGGCGCGTCGCGCCGCGGCATCTACAGTCGCGCCGCGCGTCGACAGTCGCGCTGGCCGAGGTCCGTCGATCGATCCCCTCCGCCCAGCACCCGTCGCACGGTCGCGGCACCGGAGCCCGTGGCGGCTCGTCGCATCCGCTGGCGACAGTGCCGCCGGCCGCGGATCTCCTCCGCGATCGCAGACGAATGGGCCCGCTGGGAAGTGCTCGCCGACGAGATTCGAATGCAGGTGCTGCAGCAGGATCGACATCTTCACCGAAGCGCGGCTCCGCGATCGAGCTGAGCGCGCAACTGCAGCCGATCGTCGACCGCGCCAGCGCCGAGATGGTGTCGACGATCAACGAGCGTCGGCGGCCTCATTGCGGGCGTACATCGCCGAGGCCATCGAACGCGAGATCGAGAAATGGCGCGGAGCAGCGCGTTAGCGCCGCAAGCCGCGAGGCCCGGCCGTGAGCATGTGATCGCTGTGATACGATCGGGCGACCCGGGCAGGGCCGCCCGATTTTTCCTGGAGCGACGACGATGATCATCGTGATGGAACGGGAAGCGACGGAGCGTGCAGGTTGCGGCCGTGGAAGCCAAGATCCGCGCGCACGGACTGGACGTGCACGTGTCGCGCGGCACCGAGCGCACGCTGATCGGCGCGATCGGCGACGAGCGCAAGCTCGATCCCGAGATGTTCGAGACGATGGAAGGCGTCGAGAAATCGATGCACATCGTGAAGCCCTACAAGCTCGTCGCGCGCGAGTGGCACAAGGCGAACACGGTCGATCGACGCCGGCGGCATCCCGATCGGCGGCAAGACGGTGCAGGTGATCGCCGGGCCCGTGCTCGGTCGAGACCGACGCGCAGATGCACGCGGCGGCCGCGGCGCGTCGCGCGCGGCGGCGCGCGGCTGATGCGCGGCGGCGCGTTCAAGCCGCGCACGTCGCCGTATGCGTTCCAGGGCAAGGGCATCGAGGGCCTGAAGCTCCTCAAGGACGCCGCGGCGAGCTGCAACGGCTGCCGGTCGTCACCGAGCTCATGGACGTGCGGATGCTCGACGCGTTCCTCGAGCACGGCGTCGACGTGATCCAGATCGGCACGCGCAACATGCAGAACTTCGACCTGCTGAAGGCCGTGGGCCAGGTGACGACGCCGGTGATCCTGAAGCGCGGGATGAGCGCGACGATCAGCGAGTGGCTGATGGCCGGCGAATACATCGCCGCCGGCGGCAATCACAACATCATCTTCTGCGAGCGCGGCATCCGCACGTTCGAGACGGCGTACCGCAACGTGCTCGACGTGCACGGCGATCGCGGTGATGAAGCGCGAGACGCACCTGCCGGTGATCGTCGATCCGTCGCACGCCGGCGGCAAGGCGCTGGATGGTGCCGGCGCTGTCGTGCGCCGCGGTGGCCGCGGGCGCCGACGGGCTGCTGATCGAAATCCATCCGACGCCGAAGGAGGCGTGGTGCGACGCCGACCAGGCGCTGACGCCGGACGAGTTCGCGCACGCTGATGCGGCAGCTCGACGCGATCGCCCGCGCCAGTCGGCCGCGAGCTTTAGCTCCGCGAAGCAGCTGAGCCGGACCGCTCGGGCGACGCTCGACGACGATCGGGTGCTGCGCCTCCCGATGCAGCGCGCTGTAAGGTCGGCCGCCGCGACTGCGACTCATCGTCCACATCCCACTCCTGGAACCGAGTCATGCAACGACGCCAATTTCTCTCCCGCACCGCTATCTCGGTCTTGTCGGCGCCCGCCTTGCTGCGGCCAGCAGCGACGGCCGCCGCAGTCGCCGACCCGGCCGCCAATGCGGCGCCCGCGAGAAGATCGACAAGGTCGTCAAGACCGAGGACGAATGGCGCAAGCTCCTCACGCCCGCAACAGTTCTCGTGTGCTGCGCCAGGAAGGCACCGAGCGCCCGTTCTCGAGCCCGCTCAACAACGAGAAGCGCAAGGGAACGTTCGTGTGCGCGGCTGCGACCTGCCGCTGTTCGAGTCGAAGACCAAGTTCGACAGCGGCACCGGATGGCCGAGCTTCTACCAAGTGCATCGAGGGTCGTGTCGAGACGTCGGTCGGCCACAAGCTCATGCTCCGCGCACCGAGTACCACTGCGCGCGCTGCGGCGGGCACCACGGGCACTGTGTTCGACGACGGCCCGAAGCCGACCGGCCTACGCTACTGCGAACAACGGCGTCGCGATCAAGTTCATCCCGGCCTGACGCGCCGGTTGACGCGGCGCGACTCCGGCCCGGCCTCGGCGCGTGATCCCGCCGGCAGGCGCTCCCGCGTCCATACAATTTCACGCTTTTGCAAGCCCCGTCCGCAGGGCTGCACGAGGCGTCATGGAACTCGCCAAAAGCTTCGAACCCCACGCCATCGAGGCGAAGTGGTATCCGCTCTGGGAATCGCGCGGCGACTTCAAGCCGACGCTACGCGCGAGGCGCGCCGGCCGTTCTGCATCCAGCTGCCGCCGCCGAACGTCACCGGCACGCTGCACATGGGCCACGCGTTCCAGCAGACGCTGATGGACGTGCTGATCCGCTACCACCGGATGCGCGGCGACAACACGCTGTGGCAGGTCGGCACCGACCACGCGGGCATCGCCACGCAGATCGTCGTCGAGCAGCAGCTGAAGGCCGCAGGGCGAGTCGCGGCACGACCTCGGCCGCGAGCAGTTCGTCGAGCGCGTCTGGGCGTGGAAGGAAGAATCCGGTTCGACGATCACGCAACCAGATGCGGCGCCTCGGCGCGTCCGGCGACTGGTCGCGCGAGCGCTTCACGATGGACGAGGGCCTGTCCGCCGCGGTGCTCGAGACGTTCGTCCGCCTGTACGACGACGGCCTCATCTATCGCGGCAAGCGCCTCGTCAACTGGGACCCGACGCTCGGCACGGCGGTGTCCGACCTCGAAGTCGAGAACGAGGAGGAGCAGGGCAAGATCTGGGAGATCCGCTATCCGCTGGCCGACGGCAGCGGGTCGGCGTCGTCGTCGCCACGACGCGGCCCGGAGACGATGCTGGGCGACGTCGCGGTCGCCGTGAATCCTGACGACGAGCGCTACGCGGCGTTCGTCGGCAAGACGGTCGCGCTGCCGCTCACCGGCCGCACGATTCCCGATCATCGCCGACGACTACGTCGACAGCGACGTTCGGCACCGGCGTGCGTGAAGATCACGCCGGCGCACGACTTCAACGACTGGCAGATCGGCGCAGCGCCACGGCCTCGACGCCGATCGCGATCTTCGATCTCGACGCGACGGTCAACGACAACGCGCCGGAGAAGTATCGCGGCCTCGACCGCTACGTCGGCGCGCAAGGCGGTGCTGGCCGATCTCGGCGGCGCCGGGCCTCGTCGTCAGCGAGAAGGCGCACCAGATGGTCGTGCCGCGCTGCGGGCGCACCGGCGAAGTCGTCGAGCCGATGCTGACGGACCAGTGGTTCGTCGCGATGACGACGCCGGCGCCGGCGACGCATCCGCATTTCCCCGGCAAGACGATCCAGGACCTGTGCCTCGCTGCGGTCGGCGACGGGCTGTCGTCGGATGCGCGGACGCGGCGAGAACGGTCGCGTCCGGTTCGTGCCCGGCGAATGGCTGTCGACGTACCTGCACTGGATCAACAACATCCAGGACTGGTGCATCTCGCGCCAGCTCTGGTGGGGCCACCGGATCCCGGCGTGGTACGACGAGGCGGGCAACGTCTACGTCGCGCGCAACGAGGCGGACGCGCGCGCGCAGGCGCGCGCGAAACTCGGCCGCGAGCCGGCGTCGTTCGCGCAGGACGACGACGTGCTCGACACCTGGTTCTCGTCGGCGCTGTGGTGCCACTCGACGCTCGGCTGGCCGGAGGACACGCGCGAGCTGCGCACGTTCCTGCCGTCGTCGGTGCTGGTCACGGGCTTCGACATCATCTTCTTCTGGGTCGCGCGGATGATCATGACGACGACCTACTTCACCGGCGAAGTGCCGTTCCGCGACGTCTACATCAACGCCCTCGTGCGCGACGAGGAAGGCCAGAAGATGTCGAAGTCGAAGGGCAACGTGCTCGACCCGCTCGACCTGATCGACGGCGTCGACGCTCGAGGCGCTCGTCGCGAAGCGCACGGCGAACATGATGGACCCGCGGCAGGCGGAGTCGATCGCGAAGCGCGACGCGCAAGCAGTTTCCGAACGGCATCCCGTGCGTTCGGCGCCGACGCGCTGCGCTTCACGTTCGCGAGCGCTCGCGACGTTCGGCCGCACGCTCAACTTCGACCTCAACCGCTGCGAGGGCTACCGCAACTTCTGCAACAAGCTGTGGAACGCGACGCGCTTCGTGCTGATGAACGTCGAGGGCAAGGACGTGCGGCCTCGACGCGCACGAGTTCCGAAGACGCTGTCGTTCGTCGACCGCTGGCTCCTCGGCCGGTTGCAGCAGGCGAAGCACGACATCGCGAGAACCTCGGCGATCTATCGCTTCGACCTCGCGGCGCGGGCGCTCTACGAGTTCGTCTGGGACGAGTATTGCGACTGGTACGTCGAGCTGCGCGAAGGTCCAGCTGCAGCGCGCGGCCGACGCGGCGGCGACGGCCGCCGCGCGCGGCACGCGGTCGGTGCTCGTGCGCGAGCTGGAGGCGACGCTGCGGCTCGCGCATCCGTTCATGCCGTTCATCACCGAGGAGCTGTGGCAGACGGTCGCGCCGCTCGCCGGGAAGTCGGGCGAGACGATCTCGCTGCAGCCTTTCCCGAAGGCGAATTTCGAGAACGTCGATGCCGAGCGCGGACGCGCGGCATGGCGCTGCTGAAGGATCTCGTCGGCGCCTGCCGGGCGCTGCGTAGCGAGATGGGGCTGTCGCCGGCGCAGCGAGTGCCGCTGCATCGTCGCCGGCGATCCGACGCTGCTCGCGCACTTCGCGCCCTATCTCGCCACGCTCGCGAAGGTCTCGGCAGTGGAGATCGTCGACGACGCTGCCGGCCACCGACGCGCCGGTCGCAGGTCGTCGGCGATTACGCGGCTGATGCTGCATATCGAGGTGGATCGCCGCCGCCGAGCGCGAGCGCATCGCGAAGGAGATCGCGCGCATCGAGGGCGAGAGTCGCCAAGGCGCATGGCGAAGCTCGCCAACGACGAGCTTCGTCGCGCGCGCGCCGGCGCACGGTCGTCGAGCAGGAGCGCGCGCGCTCGCGGCGTCTCAGCGCGACGCTCGACCAGCTGAAGGCAGCAGCTCGCGGCTGTCGGCGTTGGTGACGCGCCGCCCTGTCAGCGGCCCCGAAGCGGCGTCGCGCGCTGCCAGCCGCATGAGCTTGTCGCACTCGCCGGACGTTTCGGCGCGCTGCGGCACCGGAACTTCCGGCTGTTCTTCATCGGCCAGGGGCTCTCGGTGACAGGGCACCTGGCTGCAGCAGGTCGCCATGGGCTGGCTCACCTACCGTCTCTCGGGCTCGGTGTGGCTCCTCGGCGTCGTCGCCTTCTGCGGCAACGTCGGCATCGTCGTGTTCGGCACGTTCGCCAGGCGTCGTCGCCGATCCACGTGCCCGGCGCCGCAACGCTGCGCGTCACGCAGTCGCTCGACGTTGCTGCAGGCCGCTAGGTGCTCGCGGTGCTCACGTGGTCGGGTCACATCGCAGGTCTGGCATCTGATCGTGCTCGTGCGCTGTGGCTCGGCATCGTCTCACGCGTTCGACGTGCCGCTGCGCCAGTCGCTGTGGGTGCACCTGGTCGAGGACCGCGCCGATCTTCCCAACGCGATCGCGCTCAACTCGTTCCTCGGTCAATGCCGCGCGCGTCGATGGGCCCGGCACTCGCGGGCGTGCTGCTCGGCTGTCGTCAGCGAAGCCGTCTGCTTCGCGCTCAACGCGCTGTCGTTCGTCGCGGTGATCGTCGCGATCGGCGCGGATGCGGTGGGCGCACGAGCCTGGACCCGCGCCGTGGCGACGGCGGCTTCTGGACGAAGCTGGGTCGAGGGCTATCGGTTCGTCGTCGGGCTTCCGCCGGCGCGCGCGATGCTGATCGCTCGTCGCCGGTGCTGTCGTGGACGATCAGTCCGTATTCGTCGCTGATGCCGGTCGTATGCGAAGGACATCTTCGGCAGCGGACCGCAGACGCTGGGCCTCCTGCTCGTCGGCAGCCGGCGCGGGCGCGCCTCGTCTGCACGCTCTATCTCGCAGGCCGCGCAGACGATCCGCGGCCTGGGCCGCGTGATCGCAATCGCCGCGGCTGACCTGCGGACTCGGCGCTCGCGGCGTTCGCCTATCTCGCACTCTTCCGCTTGCGCGCTCATGCTGATGGTCGGCGGTCGGCGGCGGCGTGATTCTCGCTGCGGCGGCGGTCAGCACGATCCTGCAGTCGATCGCAGCTCGATTTACCGCGGCGCGGTGCGTGGCTGGTTTCTTCATGCTGGCGTTCATCATGGGCATATGGCTGCCGCGGCAGCCTCGCGGCCGGTGCGCTGGGAAGCGTGATCGGGGGTGCCCGGCGACGGTCGCAGCGGCGAATGGTAACCGCGTGGTGGCGGCGCTGTGGTTCTGGCGCGCGCTGCCCAAGTGGCGCGGCGCTGATGCGTCCGCCCTACCGGCGCCTGGGCATCATTCCCGGCGAGTCGTGAAGGCGGGCGGGCTACACCTCCGTTGCGACATGTTGACCAAGCTCAAATCGCTGCTGCCGCTCGGCAGTTCGCGCGCCCGCCGACGGACGGCGAGGCAGCACAAGAAGGAAGGCGACGCGCATCTGCAGGGTCGGACGGCCGCCGCCGCCGGTCGAAAAGCTACCGGCGCGCGGCGTCTCGATCTGCCCCTCGACTACCTCGATGCCTGCGTCGGCCTCGGCTTCGCGCTGAGCGAGCAGCAGCAGCACGACGAAGCGAAGCGCTACCTGCGCCACGCGCTGTCGCCTCGACCCGGGCAACGCCGACGTTCAGCTTCGATGGCCCGGAGTACGATCTGCGAACCGCCAGGACGATCGCGCGCGGGCGCCATCGAACATTTCGCGCGCGCACTCGAGCTCAAACCCGACTTCGTCTTCGCCTCACCGGGACCTCGTCGCGGCGCTGTTTCAGGAGCTGGCCAGCATGCAAAGGCTGGGGCTGGAGGCGCTTCGCCACAGAGGCCCTTGCCGCTCTTCCCGATCTGGCCGAGTCTTCGCAGTTTACCCATCTCGGCAGATACGTCATGAGCGCCGGAACAAGGCTACGACAACGCGATTCGCCTGCTGGGCGAGAAGGCGTTGTCGCTCCAGCCTGGCCCGGCCGAGTCACGTTCGCCAGCGCGGCTGATAGTGCGCAATACGTAACTTCCTCGAAACGAAGTACAA
>ERZ1370068.7907-contig-6799_pt1 | contig 17896 bp, 28 predicted proteins | sample MGYA00561227_ERZ1370068 | MGnify/ENA primary metagenome ERZ1370068 (study PRJEB38410, sample SAMEA6850437) | metagenome | study: Metagenomic assessment of the ecological functions of the soil: analysis of the soil microbiota associated with the...
CCGTTCTCGCCGAGGCAGCGCGTGGACCTCGCACGCTGCACGGCTCAGGCTGACGCCGTTCGGCGCCAGGACGCCGGGAAAGCGCTTGGTGATGATATCGCGCGGCTCGAGGAACGGTGGCGCGTCAGCGCGCATCGCGAAATGAGCCGTGGACGTCAGCGGGGGCGCCGCCCGGAGGGCGCGCGAGCGGCGATGAGGACGATAGCGACCGTCGCCGGCGATCCAGGCAAGAGGAGCTGCGGGCGAGCTGCCCAGTCAGCCACACACCTGCCCGTATGCTGAACCAGCGGGATCGCGACGAGCCTGGCAAGAGAGGCGAGCACGACACCGGCAACAATCGGCGACCGGCGAGCGCTGGCGTTCACGTGCGGAAGCATTCTGTCTACTGCTGCGGGCTACTGCTGCGGGGCGTCGCCCGCGCCGCCGCACGCGCGGCCTGACCGCCGCAGCCCGCGCGCCAGCGCCACGCGCCGCCACCGCCGGCGTGCCCCGGCACCGGGTAGTGCTCGCGATCACCTGGCGAATTCGTTGTTGGCAGCAGATGCTGCGTGCCGTGCGGAAATGCCGTTGCCGTCCTTGTCACGCCAGCCGAGCGAGGTCTGAAACAACGCCGGCGCCGGATACCCCTTCGGCACTGTCCCCTCGACGACGTACAGCTTCATCTGGTGCTGCCGATGAACGCGAACGTGCGGCGATGCCATCGGCGTTGCTGGTGACCTGCGCTGCTCGCCTTCGACGAGGTCTTCCTGCTGCCAGGTGAGCTCGGGTCAGCGTGACGTTGGCCTTGAGCATGCAGGCGGTCGCGCACAGCACGGCACCGCGGACGTCGTGCTTCCAGTACCCGATGCCGCGAGGTCGCTGCCGAGGCACGGCTCCGCGCCCGGGGACACGACTTCGCGCGCTCGATGCCCATCTGCTCGATGCCGCTGTAATCGACGACGGTCACCGAGTAACGCTCACCTTGCCGCGGTCACGCGCTGTACGCGCGCCGGCAGCATGAAACCGTGCTCGGACTTCCAGGTCAGCGTCGTGACCTTCGGCTGCCCGGGAAGTCGATCTTGAAGCCGTCCTGGATGTTCTGGGTACTCGGCCCTCCTGCGCGAACGCGGATCACAGCGGACAACAGCAGCGACAACGTGACAGGTAGACGCATGGCGCAATACTGTCGCGTATGCTCTCGGATGCGGGCGAGGCGTTCGAGCGAGTCTCGCCCGCGATCGTGGGTGATCCTGATCTACGGCTGCTGCGGCGCGTCGCCCGCGCCGCCGCCACGGCGTCCGCCGCCGCCTGGCGCCCGCCGCCGCCTCCCTGGGCCGGCGCTGCGCCTCCACCACCATGCGAAGGCGTCGGGGCTTCTTTCAGCCCGTAGATCTCGTTCGAGTACCATCGTCCGGTAGCGGATGCCTCGGCCGTCCTTGTCGACAAATCCCATCGACTGCTGGAAGAGACCCGGCTGCGGATATCCCTTCGGGACCGTGCCATCGAGGATGTACGCTTGTTCTCGTGCATCGCGATGAAGACGAACGTGCGCGACTGATCCGCGTTGCTGGTCAACTGCAGCTCGGCGCCTTCGATCAGGTCCTGGTGCTGCCACGTTGTGGTTCGTCATCTTGACGTCGCGCTGCAGAGTATTGCTTCGCGGCGATAGATCATCGCGCCGCGGATGTCGTGCTTCCAGTAGCCCGGCCCGCTGATGTCGCTGCCGACGCACGGCTCGGCGCCGGGCGAGGCAGCCCTTGCGGCGCTCGATGCCCGCCGCTTCAATCGCGTTGTAGTCGGCGACCGTCAGCGTGTGCGCTCTTTGCCACGTTCGGCGCTGTAGACATGCGCCGGCGCCTTATGCTAGCCGTATTCGGTCGTCCACGTAGTGTCGGTCACCTTCGGCTGGCCTGGAAGAGGCCACGCTTGAAGCCGTCCTGGATGTTCTCGGTACTCGGTCCAGTCCTGGGCGGCCGCGAGTCCGGATCGCAAGCGCGAATACGAACGCGAATGAGGCCGTGCGCGTGACGTGAATCCTCCCTGGTGCGCGGAACCCGCGCAGTGCGCAGGCGTCCGCCGGCGCAATACTATCTCGTCTCGGCAGTTTCGTATCGTTCGGGTCGTTCGGACCGTTCGGACCGTTCGGACCGTTCAGATCGTTCGGATGGTTCGCCGCTGTTCGTACTTTGACGCGATTAGAACGACCGAACGATTCGAACGGTGCGAACGTTTCGAACGATCCGAACGTTTCGCGAACGATCCGAACGATCTAAACGAAGCGGATACTTCTGGATCTCCGGATCCCTGAAGCGCCAGAGGACGTTGTCGATGAAGTAATGGTGGATGTTGATGAACAACATCGCCGCGGTGAAGAAGAAGAACATCTGCCACGAGTTGAACGTGCCGAGCGCGGTATCGACCTCGTTCGGCACGAACTCGAACGCCAGCCATCCAGCCACCACGATGCCGAACGCGATCATCGTTCCGCGGATCTCCGGATGACTCAGCCCGCGCAGCCGCGTGTCCTCCATCTTGTAGACGAACGCCAGGTACTGCAGCGAGTGGAAGAACGGCGTCAGCAGGAAATAGAACTCGAACTGCCGCGTGACCGGTAGCCACCACACGTACAGCGCCACGAACGGCACGACCATGTTGACGCCCGGCACCTGTCCGCGCTCCTTGAAGTTCTTCCAGAACACCTCGTAGAGCGACCAGCACGATTCCGGCGGCGACGATCAAGCGCGGTGATCGGGACGAGGATGTCAGGCAGATCGAACGAGTAGTAGTTGAACTGCGAGAAGTTGTTCTGCGCGCCGGCCTGGTTGCCCTGCGCGAAGTTCAGCCACCAGATGCTCGAGCAGCGCGTACTTGGTAATCGTCCGCTGGCGGGGAGAAAACTTAGTAGCTTGTCGAGAATACGAGTAGACCATCATGCAGCCGAACACCTGCTTGGTGTAGTGCCAGCCCGACGGTGAAGATCATCACGTTGAAGGTGAGCGCGAACAGCAGGTCGCCAAGGCGCGGCCCCGATAACACGCGCGCGTTGTTGCCAAGCCACGTTCAGGTCGCGCGACAGCAGCGAGACGATCGGCAGCTGCGAGACCGGCACGTCGTAAGTGCGCGTACGCATAGGCGAAGATGCGCGATCAGCAGCGCGCGGGACGGCGAGCAGCTGCCACCAGTGCGCTGGTGATGAAGGCGCGGCCGCGCGTGTACGCGCGAGCTTATGCGAGATCAGGAAGTGCGGGTAGTTGACGAGCAGCGAGAGCGACGCGGTCGTGACGGTGAGGTTCTTGAAATGCTGGTCGATCGCCCACGCGGCGATCGGAATCCCTGGACCGCAAACATCACGAGCCACACCAGCAGGCTCGCACCGCCGAGGAGCCAGAAATCCGCGAAGCGCGTCGTCAGCGCGCGTCGGTCGTTCAGTTCTGTTCGACGCCGGAGCGCATCGCGCTCCAGCGTCTGAATCGTATCTGGGGCGGTTATGGTCGAGGTGGTCGTCGCCGTCACCCGAACACTTTACGCTACCCCGCCCAATCGCAGGGCGAACGTGGTGTCTACGGCAGCGGCGGCGGATTAGCGACGACGCATCCAGTGCCCGGATACGGCGCCGCGCCGCTATTCGAGAACTCCGGCTGCACGACGAAGCCCCCGTTGGCCATCCGATACCAGGTTGTGCCACGCGCACTTGTCGTCCGCCTCGTAGCCGCTGTTGTCATGCCACGCGTTCAACATCGGGTCGGTGACTGCCTCTCGTATTTCGTGGCTCGCGACGATCGTCGATCATGTCCGCCACGGTGAGACCCGACACCTTGCAGGCGTTGCAATCAAGGTGCGGGAACACGGCGTACTGGATGTCCAATCCGCCATAGTTGAAGTGGCCGTGGTAGCCGCAGAACGTTGAACACGACGCGCCACCTCCGGACATCAGTCACTTTCATGCCGGCGGGCGAATTACCCCGTAAATGATGCTGGTGCTGACGTTCACGTGACCGCCGTTCGAACTGCGCGGCAATGAAAGTCTGCGGATGGCAGAATCTGGATGTTGGCCTTGGTTCTCTCCGATGCGACGTAATAGCCCCAGTTCGTCACAGTGCTGCTGATGGATGGCCCATACTGCTGCACGATCGGGAAATCGTCAGTCGGTGCCTGGCTGTAAGGCGCGGAGATCCCGAAGCTCGTCACGAACGCGTCGCACCTGCGCCACACAGCGAGCGGATGCTCTGAGTCCCCGTCGATTGATTGATCGAGGTTTGGGTGGCGTTCGCGACGCTGCTGTTCCTGATGCAGCGCCCAGAAGCCGGCGTCGCTGATGACAGGGCCGCCGTGGTTGACGAGGAGACCGCTGCCGTAGCTCGCCCGGTCACGCCCGGTGCGCTTCCCGGCGGTGCGATCGTGGGGCCGGTGTCGCGCGGCGATCGGACGAGATGCCGGGGGTCGGCAGGACGTGGACGGTTTCGCCGGTGTCGGCGTGGTCAACGAACGGATTCCGCCCTTGGGAGGCGGCATATCGAGGCATGCCCAGGAGAGCGAATGTGACTAAACACCCAATGGTCGTGATTCTGACCTGAGCTGAAACACAGTTTTTCATCGCAAGGTTCTCCGGGCAGTTAGGAAAATCGACAAGGGTTGTTAACGTTAAGCTCGGCCGCCAGCGGTGTCTACAGTGCTCTGGTAACTCCGGCGGTCTCCTGAAGCGAAAACCTTTACCTATTGACCCTTACCTAAAACGCTGGCGGATGGCCTGACCGGACAGGCAGGACTTGTAGAAATAGCGTGAAGTCGCGCGCTGATCGATGATGAAAGTTGACCTTCATACCCATAGTGCGGACGACCCTCGGATCGCATTGCCTACACGACGCATGAACTGATTGACCGCGCTGCCGAGCTCGGGTTCGATGCCCTGTGCAATCACCCTTCACGATAAACAGCTCGATACGGCACCGTATCGGGCTTTCGCGGCCGCCCGCGGCATCGTCCTCATTCCAGGCATTGAACGGACGATCGAGGGACGTCATGTGCTGCTGCTCAATTACAGCCGCGCGTCGGAATCGGTCGATTCGTTTGCCGACCTGGCGCGTCTGAAGCAGCACGAACGGGGTCTCGTCATCGCGCCGCATCCGTTCTTTCCAGCCGGCAGCGCGCTGCGCGGTTGCCTGACGAAGCACGCAGGCCTGTTCGACGCCGTCGAGTGGAATGCGATGTTCACGCCGTACGTGAACTTCAACGCCTTCGCGGAACGGTGGGCGCACCGGCACCGCAAGCCGATGGTCGGCAACGGCGACGTGCATCGCCTCGAGCAGCTCGGAACCACGTATTCGCTCGTTGACGCGGAGCCGAACGCGGATGCGATTTGTGCCGCCATCGCCGCCGGCCGTGTGCAGGTCGTTGCGCGGCCGCTCTCGATGTTGACGGCGACGCGCTTGATGGCAGATCTGGTGGCGAGCACGCTGCTCCCGCGACCCGATGCGAGGACGCCACGAGACGATCCGAACGCCGAACGATCCGGACATCCGAACGACCGAGATAGACTTGGCGCGTTGAATCCGTCGCTCACCACGCTTCTCCACGACATCCTCACCAGCCGTGTCTACGACGTCGCGCGTGAGACCCCGCTCGATCCGGCGCCAGGTCTCTCGCGCCGGCTCGGCCACACGGTGCTCCTCAAGCGCGAGGACCTCCAGCCGGTCTTCAGCTTCAAGCTTCGCGGCGCCTACAACAAGATCGCGCAGCTATCACCTGACGAGCGCGCCCGCGGCATCATCACGGCGAGCGCCGGCAATCATTCACAGGGCGTCGCCTTCTCGGCGCGCAAGCTCGGGCTCCGCGCGGTCATCGTCATGCCGCAGACGACGCCGCGCATCAAAGTGGATGCGGTGCGAGCCATGGGCGCCGAGGTGGTGCTGGCGGGCGACAGCTACGGCGATGCCAAGACGCACTGCGACATGCTCGTCGTCCAGACGGGGATGACGTTCATCCATCCCTTCGACGATCCGCTCGTCATCGCCGGGCAGGGCACCATCGGCGCCGAAATCCTGCGACACAGCCAGGATCATCTCTCGGCCGTCTTCGTGCCTGTCGGCGGTGGAGGCCTCATCGCCGGCATCGCGGGCTACATCAAGGCGCTGCGGCCTGACGTGAAGGTGATCGGCGTCGAGCCGTTCGAGGCTGACGCGATGTGCCGGTCGCTGAAGGCCGGCACGCGCGTCCACCTCGATCACGTGGGCATCTTCGCCGACGGTGTCGCCGTGCGTGAAGTCGGCGAGCTCACGTTTGCGCTCGCCCGCGACACCGTCGATGAAGTCGTCCGGGTCACCAACGACGAAGTGTGCGCGGCCATCAAGGACATCTTCGACGACACGCGCACGATCATGGAGCCCGCCGGGGCGCTGGCGGCGGCGGGTCTCAAGGCGTGGGTCGAACGCGAAGGTGCCCCGACCTCGCGGCGCACAGGGCGGGCAGGTGCTCGTCGCGGTGCTGAGCGGCGCCAACATGAACTTCGATCGTCTGCGCTTTGTCGCCGAGCGGGCAGAGCTCGGCGAAGCGCGCGAAGCGCTGATCGCCGTGACCATCCCCGAGCGGAAGGGGGCGTTTCGCGAGTTCTGCGGCGCCATCGGCCGCCGCGTCGTCACGGAGTTCAACTACCGCCTGTCGGGCCGGCAGCAGGCGCATATCTTCGTCGGCTTTGCCACGCAGTCGCGCCAGGATGCCGATGCGCTCATCGCGCGAGCTTCGCGGGAGCGGATACGAGACGGTCGATCTCACGGACAACGAGATGGCGAAGCTGCACGTGCGGCATATGGTCGGCGGGCACGCGCCCGATGCGCAGCACGAGCGCCTGTGCCGGTTCGAGTTCCCCGAGCGGCCCGGCGCGCTCGCCAATTTCCTTGACGCGCTGGCGGGCCGGTGGAACATCAGCCTGTTCCACTATCGCAATCACGGCTCGGATTTCGGACGGGTCCTTGCGGGCCTCGAGGTCGAGGGCACGATCTCGGGGCCTTCAAATCCTTCCTGGAAGGCCTCGGCTACGAGTACGCGATCGAGTCCGACAACCCCGCCTATCGCTTCTTTCTCGGCTAACTCCCGAATCTCCAAGCTTCCAACTCCGAGCGCGAAGCTCGTTGGCTCGCGAGTTGGGATTGCGTCAAATGCCCCAATCTGAGCCAAGCTGTGTTCCGAATCCGGAACGTCCTCTCAAGTCGTTGAGTCTTCGGCGGATAGCATCGACACTCCGCGCACGGGCGCCGCACATGTCCCGTCTGCGCACACGTCGCTTCGGCGCCATGAGTCGTCGACATGCGCGCTCGCCAGCCCCAACTCGTTGGGAATCAACAGGATCCGCTTGCAGCTGAGCTATCGGCCTGTCCGTTGCAGTCCCATGGGCGCTTCGTGTGTCGCGAAGTGACGCATCCACGACTAACCCGCGGGTAAATACATGCCGTTCCGAAAACTGATCGTCCTTGCCGTCGTGTGTGCCGCGGCGGTCGCTGCCGCCACGTCGGCGCGCTCACCGGTCAGGCGTCGACACGCGGGCGTCGCTGTCCGATGACCTCCTCGCATTCGAGGCGTCGCGTTCCGCCAGGGCCGTCCGTGTCATTGCGCATGGGTCCGAGTCGCAGCTCCGGGAGCTCGCGGCGCGGCATGGCGTTCACATTCACAGGTTCCTCGACAACGCCGCTGTCTTTGAAGCGACGACGGCACAGATCGAAGCGTTGCGCGACGAACCAGGCCGTCCAGCACCTGTCCGGAGACTTGCCTGTCGCCGATTTCATGCTGATCTCAACTAAGGCGACGGCCGCCGACCAGGTGCGCGCCGGCAAGAGCGGAGGGCTCCTTGGTCTCGGCGGGATCTCGGGGGTGACGGGGCAGGGTGTCGTCGTCGCGGTGCTCGATTCCGGGCATCGCCTCGCACAAGGCATTGACCGGAAAAGTCCTCGCGAGCGTCAGCATGATCGCCGGTGAGCCCACGACCGACGAATACGGACACGGCACGCACGTCGCGGGGATCATCACCGGAACCGGCACGTATGCCGCGGGCGTGACGACGCAGTACACGGGCGGCATCGCGCCCGGCGCGCAGGTGGTCAACGTGCGCGTGCTTGGCGACGACGGCGTCGGCAACACGAGCGACGTCATTGCCGGCATCGACTGGGTGATCAGCAACAAGGCGAAATACAACATCAAAATCATGAACCTGTCGCTCGGCCACGCCGTGACCGAGCCGGTCCTGTTCGATCCGCTCTGTGCCGCCGTCGAGCGCGCGTACCGAGCCGGGATCATCGTCATCGCCGCCGCGGGCAACGCTGGAAAGCTGGCTGACGGCACGCCGGTTCTCGGTGGCATCGCATCGCCAGGCAACTCGCCGTATGCGATCACGGTGGGCGCCACCAATACATTCGGCACGGCCTCACGTGATGACGACGAGGTGACGACGTATTCGTCGCGTGGACCGACGAAGTACGACAACAACGCCAAGCCGGACCTCGCGGCGCCTGGCAGCAAGATCATTTCGCTACGAGGCGGCGAATTCGTACATCCCGACGCACTACCCGACCGAGCACATCGCGGGTTCAGGCAACAACGCTTACCTGAGGATGAGTGGGACGAGCATGTCGGCGCCGATGATCACCGGCGCCGCCGCGTTGCTGCTCCAGGCACAGCCGTCGCTGACGACCGCGCAGGTGAAGTTCCTGCTGCAGACCGGCTCGACGTACATGGTTGATGCCGGCGTGTTCGGCGCGGGCGCCGGCAAGCGCGCAGTTCTGGACGTCGCGGCAGGTCAGGCCAACTCGAACCTCGTGACGAACCTGCTCAATCTCCTGCTGGATCGGACCGGCGGCATGTCGTTCTGGGACTCCGGCCAGCTGCAGGACCGGTTGTATAACGGCGGTGGCATTCGTCTTCTCGGCATCCTCGAGCTGCCGGGTATCCTCCTGAATCCGGGTCAGCTCGCGTGGGGCAACCTGAATCTGGTCGGCCTCACGAACCCCATCAGCCTCCTCGCTCCCAAACGGATCCTGTGCGGCGATGTCTCATGCTGGACCGCGAACGACCACCTCACGTGGGGCGATGACATTTATTCGCCTGAGGGACAGCACCTCACGTGGGGCGACAACGACCTGACGGACGACTATCACCTGACCTGGGGTGATGCCGTGAAGGTCGACGATCCGCATTGATGGCCCAGCCCCAGCACTCGTCCAGGCGCCCTGCGATCACCGCCCTCGACATCCATGTCAGGGCGGTGATCTGTTTTGGCTTTGCCGCGATTGCGGCCGCCGTCTACGCGATGGTGATGGCGCCGCCGGCGCTGAATACGCTCGTGTTCGCGGGGCTCGGACTGGTGGCGGGACTGTGCGCGGTGAAGATTCCCGGCGTCAACGCGCGTGTGTCCGCGTCGGACACGTTCTTCATCGCCTCCGCGATGCTGTTCGGGCCCGCCTCCGCGATGGCGGCGCTCGCCATCAACAGCGCCGTCCTGTGCTGGCGCCGGGGCTACACGATCCAGCGGCTGCTGTTCAACGCGACCCAGCCGGCGCTGTCGCTCGGGATCGCGACCGGGGTCTTCCAGTTGTGTGGCGGATCTCCGCTCGACCAGTCCGCACACGTCACGCAGACGATTCTGCCGCTCGCGGCGATGACGGCGGTCTATTTCGGCCTCAATTCCGGACTGCTTGCGCTCGCGATTGCGCTCGAATCAAGACGCGCATCTACGATGTGTGGAAACGGCTGTGGCCGCTGTCGGTCAACTACGTCGCGGCCGCCTCCGCCGCCTTCTGTTTCGTCGTCGCGATGCGGTCGGCTGGACCGGCCGCGGCGGTGGCGGTGACGCCGCTGGTCGTGGTGCTTCACCTCACGATTCGATCCATCACCGGACGACTCAGCGACGCCGAGAAATACGTGCAGACGGTCGACAAGCTCTATCTGTCCACGATCGAAACGCTTGCAACCGCGATCGAAGCGAAGGATGGCGTCACCTCCGATCACATCCGTCGCGTGCAGAAGTTCGCGATCGGGCTGGCGAAGGCGCTCGGCGTCGCGGACGAGAAGACCATCAAAGCGATCAACGCCGCCGCGCTGCTGCACGATACGGGCAAGCTGGCCGTGCCCGAGCACATTCTCAACAAGCCGGGCAAGCTGACGGCGCTCGAGTTCGAGCAGATGAAGCTGCACGTCGACGTCGGCGCCGACATCCTCTCGGCGATTGACTTTCCGTATCCGGTGGTGCCGATCGTCCGCGCCCACCATGAGAACTGGGACGGCACCGGATATCCGCGTGGGCTGAAGGGAGAGGAGATTCCGATCGGTGCGCGCATTCTGTCCGTGGTCGACTGCTATGACGCGCTGACGTCGGATCGTCCGTATCGTGCCGCGCTTACGGATGCCGAGGCGATGAAGATCGTGCTCGAGCGGCGAGGAAAGATGTGCGACCCGGACGTCGTGGACACGTTCGTCAGGGTGTATCGCGAGATCGCCGCCGAGGTGATGGAGCCGGTGCCGCACCAGGAAGCGCTGTCGAAGATCGGCCGCGCGATTTCGGCGCCGCAGCCTCCGCCGCCGACCGTGGTCACCGAAATTCGTGCCGATGCACCCGACGACCTGCTGGCGATCGTCAGCCTGTCACGCGTGGTAAGTGGAGAAGCAACCTTCGGGGATGCCGCCGCGCTCGCCACGGCGCATCTGTCGCGCATCCTGGCGGACACGACCTGCGCGTTCTTCATCCACGATGCGGGTTCCGGTCACCTGGTGGCGCGGCACGCGACGGGCGAGCACGCGGCCGCGCTGCGCGGCATGTCGATCGGGATGGGCGAGCGTCTGAGTGGATGGGTGGCTGCCTGCCGCCAGACGATCACGAACTCGGATGCGGCGCTCGACCTGCTACGATCGTGACGTCAAGCTGGGAAGCGCCCTCAGCACGGCGCTGATGGACGGCGACCGTGTTGTCGGCGTCTTCACCGCCTATGCGGCCGCGCCGCAGGCATTCACCGGCGATCAGAGCCGCCTGGTCGAAATGATGGCGCCCCACCTCGGGCGCATCGTCGGCGCCGCCCTGCGCCACGAGCAGCGCACACGCGACAACCAGGAGCCGCGCGTCGCCGCTGCCGGGTCGCGCGACCTTCGCGTCGTCTATAGCCGGTAGAAAATCCCAAAGCCCAAGTCCCAAGTTCCAAATCCCAAGTCACTGCCCGCCGCCTTCCGCCTGCTGCCGCAGCCCGGTGTGATAACTTGGCGGCCGATGTCGCACGAGGCGTTCATGGACGCTGCGCTCGAGCAGGCGCGGCTTGCGCTCGCGGCAGGCGAGGTGCCCATCGGCGCCGTGCTCGTCATTGACGACGCGATCGTCGCGCGCAGTTTCAACCAGCCGATATCGGCGTGCGATCCGACCGCACACGCGGAAGTGCTTGTGCTCCGCGAGGCCGCGCGGATTGCCGGCAATTACCGTCTGACCACCGCGGACGTATACGTCACCCTCGAGCCGTGCCTGATGTGCGTGGGCGCCCTCGTCCACGCGCGCGTCCGGCAGGTTGTGTACAGTGCGGTGGAACCAAAAACGGGCGCGCTCGTTTCTACCGTGCGGGGACTGGAGACGCCGGGGCTGAACCATCGCTTCGAAGTCACGGGCGAGGTGCGCGAGGAGGCGGCCCGAGGCTTATCCAGGAGTTTTTCGAGGAAAGCGCCGGTTATGATGTCGTCTTCAGCGCACGATGTTTGACGCTCGGGATGCCGGCTCGAGACAATGACTTCCAGCGGCTGGTCTAGCTCGTGAAGCTGCTCGCCCGCTCGGCGACCGTCACCGAGTCGAAACCCGCTGCGACACCGCAGGACCAACGACTTCGCGAAATGGACATCTGCATCGAAACCCGGTAGCTGGCCATGAGTTCGTGCTCTCGATCGTGGGCTGCGAGGGCCACGCCGCATAACGGTTCTTCCGTCAACCCGCCCCCCTGTGCTTCCTATCGTCTTCAGGTTGGTCGGCGGAGTGCTTTTCTCGTGATTTCGGTTGACAGGAGCGGCTTTACAGGGAAAACGTAGCCTCTCTAAGTGCGGAAGGTACATTGAGGTTACCGAAGACCGTATACATTTCTTTTTCCCAGATCGGCTTTCGAACACGAAGGAATGTTCTTCTACGTTCACGCGGAAGACTTCTAATAACGGAGTTGAAAGGAGTAAGGATATGAGTGTAGGAGCAAGATGGATTTCAGGCGTCGCGGTGACAGCAGTAATTGCACTACTTGGTTTCACGGGATTGTCGATCTCTCCCGTGCATGCCCAGTCGAACGGGCAGTCGGAGGTACAATCGGTTTAAACATTTCGCCCGTCACGCTCAACGTGAAGGGGAGGAACCCTCCGCTGGTCGGAAAGGTAGTTTTATCGTCAACGCGAAAGGCGACTGTAACGGTTGCCACAACAGCCCGGACCTCGGCGGCGAATTCGCTGAGGGCCATAACCCGTCTCTGGCCAACCGAAGCAGATTAATGCCAATGGCTACCTCGGCGGCGGCGAGCAGTTTGGCCCTTTCCGGGAGTGGGGCCTGGCGGGGTCGGTCCATTGATCATCTATCCCCGGAACTTGACTCCAGACATAAGCGGGCGGCCCATAGGGGCGCTACCTTCCAGGAGTTTCAAGCGATCATGCGGATCGGCCACGACTTTGACAGCGCGCATCCGGCGTGTCCGACCTTAGGAGTGCTGGGTTGCCTTGCTTCTCCTCCACCTCGCTCCATTCGACGCCACTCTTCTGCAGGTCATGCCTTGGCCAGTCTTCGCGAACATGTCCGACGACGATCTCCGCGCTATTTACGAATACTGGGCGCGATCCCTTGCATCTCGCATGCTGGGACTCCCGGTCTTCCGGCCATCCTTTACCAGACGTGCCCGTTCATGAGGGATTGCGCGCAGTACGTCGGAGCGTGGAAGAGTGCGGGAGCATGTCTTCAATCCTCACTCTTCACCGGCCCTAGAGCTCATCCAGGAATTTTTCCGAACGCTCCGCGTGGCTCTGACACCCGGCAGTCGTGTCGGTATAACTCAGCGCGCGCCCGCCGCTCCACCACTCGACTCGAAGCTGCGGCACTACTTCTCGTCGTAGAAGCCTTTGGTGTGCTCGTGGCGGCCCTTGATCCCTTTGGCCGCGAGATCGCGGCCACACGGCGAGCTCGCCTTCGATTGTGGGATCGTTCCCCTCGACGCACGCCTCTTCGTCCATCTCCTCACCCTTTGCACGCCTCATCGGATAAGGCGATCTTCCAGGGCCGCGTGAACACCTTCGGATCGTCCATGGTGGCTTCGTAGTTGATCGTTTTGGCGTCCACGATCGTCCAGCGCTCGACCACGTGCAGCGCGTCGCTGTGATGGGTGCCGTGCGCGTCGAACGCCGCGTGAGGTCGTTGAGATTGGTCACGTCAACCACCAGCGTGTTGCCCTCCCAGCGGCCGACCGAATTCCCGTTGAACAGTTTGATGGCCGCTCCGGGGTGCTGACGTCCATCGACCGGGATCGTCCGGTAGGCATGGTTCCAGGTGTGAGAGCATCGTGACCTGGCTTGGAGACTGAATGATTTCAATGTCGCCGCGATAGTTGCTGCGCGGGATGCCCTCCAGTGAGCAGCGATCCTCGGGCTCGATGTCGGTGACCTTGATCGGGGCGAACTCGCTCTCGAGCAACTGGCGCTGCTTCGCGCGCGCAGCTGGTTGATACGGAATATGGGGGCCCGGCTCGGGATCGACGATGAGCACGGGCCTGTTCTTCCAGCGCCTCGGCAAGCTGCGCCGCAGTGCGCTGGCCGCGACCAGCGTGTTTTCCGGGATCCTCGCCTTCTTCGAGACTGTGCTGCGCATTGGGCGCGTCAGGCGCGAAGTGGCCCTATGTCTGGCTGGCCGTCGGGCGTTTTCGGCGGGTTGTAGGGCGCTTTCGCCTGACCGGAAGCTACGCCGGGCGCCGGGGTCAACGCCGCCGTTATCGCCGCCGACATGAGTGCTGAGACGAAGGTCCGCTTGGTCATTGCGTCACCTCAGGGCGGATTCTACCCGAGGGAGTGGCCGACGGCACATACAAAAGAGGCGGGGACTTGCGTCCCCGCCTGCTCACTGCGCGCAGCAGCGGTGATCATCTGTCTCGGTGACTCCGACCTGGCCGGTTCCACGTGCGTCTTGCGGAGCAGCGGCGCGGCCGCCGGCGAAATCATGAACGCAATCATCGCGCGCGCGGCGTCGGGCTCGCTTCGACGGACGTCAACAACGCGACGCTCGACGGGCACGGCGTGTTCAGGAAGCCAGGCAGCGGCCCGACATAGTCCGTTCCAGGGACGCCGACCATGATGTTGGTCTGCTGAATGCCGATCTCGAAGTCGCCGCGCGCCAGATAGTCGGTGACGGGACCGCCGCTGGTGAAAACTTCGTCCTGGCCTTCAACTGCTCGGTGAGGCCGAGCTGCGCAATCCCCTCAGCGATATGCGTGCCGCTGCAGCCGCGCGAATAGCCGATCGACTTTGCCGCGAGCAGCGCCGCCTTGTAGGCGTCCACGGTGCTGATGTCCGGCTTCGGCGCGCCTGCCCGCACCGGAAAGACCCAAGCCCGCGAGCACGAACGGCGTCACCGTGCTGGCGACCACCTTGCCGTTCTTGACGAACGGCTCGATGTGTCTCCGGATTGCCGGTCACGAGGTCCGCACGCGCCGCTGTTGATGCGTTGCTCCAGCGCGTCGCCTTCGACCTGAATGACGGTCACCTTGTGCCCGCTCGCCTGCGCAGAACGCAACGGCAAGCGCTTTCACCCCCGGCGTTGCGCCCTGGTTCGTCAGCATGACGAGATCGGCCTTGCGATCCTGCGCCGAACTCACCGCGGCACGAACGATGAGGAGGGTGATGCCGACGGGACGTGGCGCATGGCGCAGTCCTACACCGCAGTGGTTCCGTTGTGCGCGTTGGGTGTAGGCTACGAGCCGTCGAGGAGAGCACATGAGACATCACGTGATTACGCGGCGCTGCTTGGCACTATCGCATTACGCCTCGGCCTGCGCTGGCGGCAGACCCGCAGTATGACAATCAAGATGAAATCGATGTCGCGCGACCGGCCGCCGGCTGTCTGGGCCACAGTCGGCGGCTACTGCGACATCAACAAGTGGCTCGATGTGGACTGCGTGATCAAATCCGGCGATGGTGGTCTCGGCACCGTGCGCCTGCTGCGCGGCGGACGGGTCACGGAGATCCTCGTCAGCAAGACCGACCTCTCGGCGACGACTATACGCAGCCCGCGCGCGGGGGGCAGTTCTACAGCCTGTGCCGTGGCTTTCTCGAAGCCAGGCCGGTCAGTGCTCAAACGTCGAAGCTGCTGTACGCCTTTGATGTACGACATCTCGGACAAGGCCGATCAGGCCGCGCGGCGAGCCGACGTGGGCTCAGCGCCGCGCGAGGTTCGAAGCCGCGCTTAAGAAGATGAAGGAGTTGTCGAAGCGCGCTGATCTGTGCGCTCAACGCTGCCACCTGCCCGGCCACCCGGCTGAGCGTCGTCCTTTCAGGCTGGTCAGCTGCCTGACCGAGGACGTCGTCTCTCCAGCTGGCGAAAATTCCCCGGCGTCGCTGCAATCAGCCGCGTCCGCCGGCTTTTGATCCGGAATCGCGCGTTCCCGACGGCGATCAGCCAGCGGATCGCCACCACGACGAGCGATGATGCGTCGAAGTCGCGCCCCACGCGCGCGTCCCGGCAGGTGGTCTACGGTGCCGTGGAACCAAAAACGGGCGCGCTCGTCTCTACGGTGCGGGGACTGGAGACGCCGGGGCTGAACCATCGCTTCGAAGTCACGGGCCAGGTGCGCGAGGAGGCGGCCCGAGGGGCTCATCCAGGAATTTTCCGAGGAAAGCGCCGGTTATAATGTGCGTGTTCAGCGCACGACCTTCGACCGGAGAGTACCGAAGTGGTCGTAACGGGGGCGCCTCGAAAGCGTCTTGTCGGATAAGCGGCACGTGGGTTCGAATCCCACCCTCTCCGCCAACCTGCGCTCTGCGTGCCACGCTGCGTGCGCGAGAGCTACGGTTGGCAAGCCGCGTATCGGACCGTAATTGACATAGGATCAGCAGGATGAGACACTTTACGTCTTCCCGCTTTCTTCGCTGTTCTCGAGAGGTGTCGCCGCCATGAAGAAGAGTTTCCTGTGCGCGCGTTGCGCTGGCCGTTGCAGCCCTGATTGCCCGGCTCGGCATGGGCTCATCACGGTGATGCAGGCCGCTACAACGAAGATACCGTCACGCTCGAAGGGGACGGTCGTGCAGCTGGTGATGGTCAACCCGCACGCGCTCATCGTGTTCGACGTGAACGATGGTGGCAAGACGACCGCGGTGGACGGCGGAACTGGGCGGACCGCAGCAGCTCATCAAGCAGTATCGGCTGGAGCCCCACGACGGTGAAGCCGGGGATGCCGATTACGCTGATCGGCCGCGTCGTCAAGAGCGGCGACCTGCACATGAACCTGACGGAGCGCGCGCAGATCACGCTGACCGATTCCGGCAAGGAGATCTACCGCACCGCGAACTTCGGCCAGCCGGCCGAGCCGCGCGAAGTAACGCGCACGTCGACTTGTCGGCAGAACGATGGGCCGCAACGCGCGGCCTTCATGTCTGTTCGTGACCGGGAACGGGCGATGTGAGCGGCTCGCGCAGCAGGAACAGCATGACGCTCGGATCGAGCAAGACGACGTTTGCTGGCGGCGGCGCTTCTTCGCCTGCCTGCTTGGGCGCCGCAATCGTGCAAGCGCAGGCGCCGGCGGACGAAGCCGCCGATGTCGGACGAGGTCTTCAAGAACGTCCAGGTGATGAAGGGCATTCCGGTCGACCAGTTCATGGCGACCATGGGGTTCTTTTCCGCGTCGCTCGGCATGTCGTGCGAGGACTGCCACATGGCCGACGATCGCAACTGGGACGGCTTCGCCGCCGACAACACGCGAAAGCGGATGGCGCGCCGGATGATCCAGATGATGCAGAAGATCAACGAGGACAACTTCGGCGGGCGCCAGATGGTCACGTGCTGATCCTGCCATCGTGGCGCGGATGCGCCTCGAGACGCGTGCCCGACTTCAAGTGTCAGCATGGACCGCTGGCGCTAGCCGATCCGCAACGCCGTCATCGCGCAGAATCCGCTCGCGCCGACGCCGGATGACGTCGTTCAACAGCTACATCCAGGCGGTCGGCGGTACGCAGGCCGCGGCCGGCTCGACGGGCTTCACTGCCACGGGCACCAACGTCGGCTATGGACCTGAATCGGCCGACAAGCGCCGATCGAGCTCTACGTCAAGGCCAACCCGCTGCAGCGCAGCGTCGTCGTTCACACGAGCAACGGCGACAACACGACGACCTTCAGACGGCGCAACGCGCTGGGTATGCGGCACCGCTGCGGCCGGTCGACGTGCTGCCGCTGGCGGGACAGGAGCTCGAAGGGGCGAAGATCGATGCGCTGCATGCGATTTCCCGGCGCAGCTCAAGCAGACTCGCCGCCGCGGTGGCGCGTCGGTGTCGTCGACCGACGATCGACGACAAGGACGTCGATGTCGTCGCAGGGCAACACCGCCGGCGGCGTCGATCGTGACGCTGTATTTCGATCAGAAGACCGGGTCTGCTGACGCGGTCGGTGCGGTTGACTCGGATTCGCCGGTCGGCAAGATTCCGGTGCAGGCCGACTACTCGGATTATCGCGACGTTGCCGGCGTCAAGATGCCGTTCAAGTTCACGATGACGTGGCTCGATGGACGCGACAACTTCGAGTTGACGCAGGTCCGTCCGAACGTCACGATCGACGCCGCAAAAGTTCAGTGATCGAAGCCGGCTCCATCGACGCCGCCTAAACCGCCGGCGCGACCGGCGCGGTAGACTCCCAACGTTCATTCGGATTGATCACGCGCGCTTTATATCGAGGCAGCAATACGTA
>ERZ1370068.11258-contig-9888_pt1 | contig 17895 bp, 25 predicted proteins | sample MGYA00561227_ERZ1370068 | MGnify/ENA primary metagenome ERZ1370068 (study PRJEB38410, sample SAMEA6850437) | metagenome | study: Metagenomic assessment of the ecological functions of the soil: analysis of the soil microbiota associated with the...
GTGTACTTCCGTTCAGTTACGTATTGCTCACCGTTGCCCAGGTAAGGCGGATGCGGACCGGATGCATCTCTCCGCCTGGAGCATCCGGCGCGGATCACGTTTGGCCGGTCGCGATCGCGGTCGCCGTGGTCAACCTCGGGCGTGCTGATCCTCTCCAACTTCGTCCAGCTCCTCGGCGGGGATCGGGTTCATCCTCGCCGTGGGCCTTCTGGTCGCCGGGGTCTACCTCTTCGCCTTCGCGCCTGCGCATCGCCGCCGACGAGGAGCTGTCGTTGCCGCTCACGCTGTCCAAGGCGGTCCGAGCGGCGCGGCTGCCCGGCTCGAACAACCTCACGCTCGCGGTGCTCTACGCGGTTCCGTCGTTCGCCCTGTTGCTCGCGCCCCTCCCGGGCAGCCTGACTGGCGGTCAACCCCTCGGTCGGCGCGTGGACCATCTCGATCCTCATCAACGTTCTGCAGATGGCCGCCGTCGCCATGTTCGCGTTCCGCTACCTCGCGTCGGCGCGACGTGCCCGACGCACCGGCGCCGCGCGACGCGCGTCGCGGCTGAACGCCGACATCGTCGCTGGTAGACTGCCCTCGCCGGCGCATCTCGCGCCGAGCGACACACGTTCGGGGACCGCATGCCGGGGTCCCGCAGACCCTGCGGGCCGTCATCGGGCCGATCCGGGCGGAGGACACAACCGAAAGGAGCAGCACCATGCCGGTCGTCACCCGGCGGGAGCCCTCGAGGCGGGCGTGCACTTCGGCCACCAGACGCGACGGTGGAACCCGAAGATGCAGCGCGTACCTCTTCGGGGAGCGTTCCGGGATCTACATCATCGACCTCGAGCAGTCCTCTCGCGGGCTCGAGGAAGCCCACGCGTTCGTCCAGGGCCTCGGCCGCCGCCGCGGCATCGTCCTGTTCATCGGGACGAAGAAGCAGGCGCAGGAGGTCGTCGTCCGAGCACGCCACGCCGATCGGCATGCCCTACGTCAACAACCGCTGGCTGGGCGGCATGCTCACCAACTTCACGCACGATCCGCGGCCGGCTGCTGCGTCTGCGGAGCTCGCGCGAGATGGAGCGAGACCGGCGCCATGGAACGCCTGCCCAAGAAGGAGGCGATCGCGCCTGCGCCACGAGCGGGAGAAGCTCGAGCGCAACCTCGGCGGCATCCAGAACCTCGAGCGGCTGCCCGACGCCGTCTTCGTGATCGACACGAAGAAGGAGCACATCGCCGTCACCGAGGCGCGCAAGCTCGGCATCCCGGTGATCGCGATCGTGGACACGAACTGCGACCCGGACGAGGTCGACTACGTCATCCCGGGCAACGACGATGCGATCCGCGCGGTGAGCCTGGTGACCCGCGTGATCGCCGACGCGCTGGCAGAGGGTACGGCATGGCGAAGGACGACGTCATCGAGCGCTCCACCGCCGCAGCTCCGCCAGGTCCCGATCCGGACCACAGGCCCCAGGCCGCGCCGGCCGCCGTCGACGAGACGCCGTCAGCCGGAAGAAGCGCGCCGCGATCGCGGCGACGACGTCTTCGAGCCCGACGTGGCCGGCAGACCCGCGGTCGTCGAGCCGAGCCTCCGAGGATCAGGAGACGGCGAGCGACGAGGCGCGCCGCGCGCCGAGTGGGACAGCACCGGGGAGGAAGGCTGAGATGCCGGACATCACCGGCGGCCATGGTGAAGGCGCTCCGCGACGCGCACCGGCGCGGGCATGATGGATTGCAAGACGCGCGCTGATCGAGGCCGACGGCGACTGCCGAGCGCGCCGACGCAGCTCCTTCGCGAGAAGGGCCTGCCGCGAGCCAGCCAAGCGCGCCGGTCGCAGCGCGAACCAGGGCCTGATCGACGTCGTACATCCATTTCAACAACACGGTCGGCGTGCTGGTCGAGGTGAACTGCGAGACGGACTTCGTCGCCGAACACCGATGAGTTCCGGTCGCTCGTGAAGGACCTGGCGCTGCACATCGCTAGCCCCTCGGCCCCGCGCTGGCTCAGCCGCGACGATGTTCCCGTCTGCGACGCTCGAGCACGAGCGGAAGATCTTCGAGAAGCAAGCGCTCGGAGCTCGGGGAAGCCCGAGAACGTGATCCCCAGGATCGTCGAGGGAAGCTCGAGGCGTTCTTCAAGGACAACGTCCTGCTGGACCAGCCGTTCGTCAAGGACGACGTCGAAGACGATCCAGAGCCTGCTGGACGAGGTCGGCGCCAAGACCGGCGAGAAGGTCGCCGTGACGGCGGTTCACCCGGTACCGGCTGGGCGAGGAGCTGGCGTAGGCGGGTAAGCTGACCGCCGACCGAGCCCGCCGACCGAGTGGAGGAGACGACCGAGGCGCATGAGCGACGGCGGAGACGCACGGCCCACCTACCACCGGGTCCTGCTCGAAGCTCTCCGGCGAAGCGTTCGCGCCACGACTCCGGGTTCCGGGATCTCCGACGAGCGCGACCGCGCTCGTGGCGCGACAGCTCGCCGAGGTCGTCGATCTCGGCATCCAGACCGGCGGTGGTCGTCGGCGGCGGCAACATCTGGCGTGGTCGTCAGGCGCCCGGGATCGATCGCAACCGCGCGGACTACATGGGCATGCTCGCGACCGTGATGAACGCCCTCGCACTGCAGGACGCGCTCGAGAAGATCCACGTCGCGACGCGGCGTGCAGACGGCGATCGCCGATGAGCGCAGGTCGCGGAGCCGTTACGTTCCGCTGCGCGCGCATCGCCACCTCGAGAAGGGCCGCGTCGTGATCTTCGCGGCCGGGCTCGGGCGTCCCGTACTTCTCCACCGACACCTGCGCCGCCCAGCGCGCGCTCGAGATGCATGCCGACGCGCTGCTCAAGGGAACGAAGGTCGACGGCGTCTACACGGCCGACCCGCAGCTCGATCCGATCGGCCGAGCGGCTCGACTCTGCTCGCGTACGGCGATTTCCTCCGCGAGGGCTACGGGGTGATGGACGCGACCGCCGTCTCGCTCTGCGATGGAGAACAAGCTGCCCGATCGTCGTGTTCGACTCTCCGCGAGGAGGGAACATCCGGCGGGTCGTGACCGGCGAACCGATCGGCACCCTCGTGCACTGAGGCGACGCCATGACGATCGAAACCGCAGCCAAGGACGCCACCCACAAGATGGAACAGGCGGTCGCTCACCTCAAGGACGACCTCGCCGGGATCCGGACCGGGCGAGCGGCGCCGGCCGTCATCAACCGGGTCACGGTCGAGTACTACGGGACGCCCGGTGCCCCTGAATCAGCTCGCCGGCGTGTCCGTCCCGGAGCCGCGTCTCGCTGCAGGTGCAGCCGTTCGACAAGAGCGCGATCTCCGCGATCGAGAAGGCGATCATGCAGAGCGACCTCGGCATCACGCCCAGCAACGACGGCAACGTGATCCGCCTCGCCTTCCCGCCGCTCACCGGAGGAACGCAGGAAGGAGCTCGTCAAAGCAGGTCCACCATCGGGCCGAGGAGGGCCGGGTGGCCGTCCGCAACGTCCGGCGACATGCCAAGGAGGAGATGGAGAAGCTTGAGCATGACGGCGCCATCTCCCAAGATGACCTGATGCAGGGCCGAGAAGGAGCTGCAGAAGCTCACCGACCGCTTCGTGGCCGAGGTCGACGAGATCCAGGGTCACAAGGAGCAGGAGCTGATGGAGGTCTAGATGGCCAACGACAAGGGCGACGGCGACGATCTCTTCGAAGACCTGGACAAGTTCTTCGCGCCGATCCGCGACGTCGACGCTAGGAAGAACAAGTCCATGGTTGTTGGGAAGTTCACCCATGGGTGCAGTTCCCCGGAGCCTGGGGCATTGATCACGCTTCCGATGAGAACGCCTCCAGGTTCCAGGACAGTCAGAACGAACCAGTGCGATAGTACGACTTCGATTTTGCTGGAACGATAAGTAAGACATCATAGACAAACCAAACTGTTACCTAAACCTTACATTCAAATAATCAAGTGAACGGTATCGTTGCTTTGGCGAGGAGCAGGCGACCAGACTTGGGTGTTCAATTCCAGCTAAGAACCACTCGGCTTCTCAGACGACGCCATCTGGAAGAACACTGGGCGGCACGAACTCTTGTTCTTCCGGTTCGTCGGTGTTTCTCATGCATTCAGATGATCATTTTTCTCAACTGAAAACGGCGATGGCGACTCTTATATCCGATCAGTTGCCCATTGGACAAATCAAAGCGGATATGTCGGAAAAGTGGTTCTTGATGCCTGGACCTCAGGACTAAACGCCGGACAGCTATGAACAATTCTCTGGGCGGCGCGGAACTCGGCGTTACCTGGCTGATAAGAACTTTCTGGCGATCGGATCACGGGACTCTGACCCGGACGTGCTATTTGTTTACTCTTGTCGACGACGGTTGTCGTTTCCAGTTCGCTGAAATGGTTGAAATCACGGATGTAATACCACTATATGAACGGATCACAGTACTGTCATAATCGTAACCGATCATGGATAACTCGATCGCGCAAAGAATGCGAGAGCGTTCAGAAGTGACTGATGAGAAGCCTGTTCAGCCGCCACCACTAATCGGATTAATTAACCGACCAGCTACGATATTCGCGGGAAGGCTTTCCACTTTAAAAACGGCGCGACAGCGGACCTGCGATGTTCGCGCTGGGCGTGATGGCGACCTTCCTTTGGTTCATGACCGTTCCTGCGGAACATCGCACGAACGTCACGCGGAACATCGGCCTGACGGTGTTGAACATGGCGTGGATCCCGCTCCTCGGCGGATACCTGATCGCCACCCTGAAACTGGACGACGGCAAGGCCCTCGTCTTCGCGATCATCCTGCTCACGTTCCTGTTCGACACCGCCGCCTTCCTGATCGGGTCGGTGTCGGGCGGCGGCTGGTTCCAACGACCCCTCGCCCCGAACGTGAGCCCGAAGAAGTCGTGGGAAGGGTTGCTGGGAGGCACGTTCGCCACCGTGGTGGCGTCGGGCGCCTTCGTCACGTCCTTCGTCGGCCCGTTCGAGAGACCGGCGGATCGACGCGCTGCTGCTCGGCCTGGTGGTGGCGATCGCCGCCACGCTGGGCGATCTCGCCGAGTCGGTGGTGAAGCGGGATGTCGGGGTGAAGGACATGGGAACGGTTCTCCCGGGCCACGGCGGGGTCCTCGACCGGATCGATTCGCTCCTGTTCGTGGCTCCGGCCACCTTCCTGCTCTTCCGCGTGATCTTCACGTAACGTCCAGTTCACAGCGTTCCGGACGGCCTCGGGTAAGCTCCACGCCATGCGGTCGATCGCCATCTCGGCTCGACCGGGTCCATCGGGACGCAGGCGCTCGACGTCGTGCGCCGGCACCCGGAGCGGTTCAAGATCGTCGGTTTGTCGGCGGCGCGGGATGAACCAGGAGCTGCTGGTCGGCCAGGCCCGGAATTCCTGCCCCCGTTCATCGCCATCGCGGACGAGAAATGCCGCCGCCGACGTCAAGGCCAAGCTCGGCCAGGTGAAGGGCGTCGAGCTGATCGTCGGCCCCGATGCCGCCGAGGTCATGGCGCGGCGAAGACCGACGCCGACTTCGTTCTCAACGGGCTGGTCGGATCGGCCGGCCTCGGCTCCACGCTGGCCGCGCTGCAGGCCGGGAAGACGGTCGCGCTCGCCAACAAGGAATCGCTCGTGGTCGGTGGCGAGCTCGTGATGGACCTGGTGAAGGGCGAGCCCGAGCGCCTCCTTCCGGTCGATTCGGAACACGCGGCGCTCGCCATGGCGCTCCGCCACGAGCGCCGCGAGGACCTCAAGCGGGTCGTGATCGACCGGGTCCGGCGGGCCGTTCCGCGGTTGGACCAGGGCGAGCTCGGCCGGGCGTCGGTCAAGGAGGCGCTCCAGCACCCGGTCTGGTCGATGGGTCCGAAGATCACGATCGACTCCGCCGACCCTGATGAACAAGGGCCTCGAGGTGATCGAGGCGCATCACCTGTTCGATCTGGAGTACTCGCAGATCCACGTCTTGATCCACCCCGAGGGGCAGGTGCACGCGCTCGCGGAGTTCCGCGACGGCAGCCTCCGCGCCGAGATGGCGACCGCCGACATGCGGCTGCCGATCCAGCTCGCTCTCGCGTGGCCGGAACGGCTGTCGGACGGAGTGGAGACCGGTCCCGCTCACGGATCGCCCGCTCACCTTCGAGCCGGTCGACCGCGAAGCGTTCCCTGCGGTGGACCTCGCCTACCGGGTCGGCGGGCTCGGGCTGACGTTCCCGGCGGTTATGAACGCAGCGAACGAGGTCGCCGTCATGGCCTTCCTGGAAGGGAAGATCCCGCTGACGCGGATCGTCGAGATCGTGCAGTCGGTGGTCGACGAGCACGACCCCGCCTCGGTCGTCTCGATCGTGAACATCGAACGCGCGGACCAGCTGGGCCCGGCAGGCGCGCGGTCGAGATCGTCGAGGAGCGGTAGCCCCGTGAGCGCGCTCGCCATCGTCGCTTTCTTCGTCGCCCTGCTCGCGATCATCCTGATCCACGAGTTCGGTCACTACCTGCTGGCCCGCAGGTTCGGGTTCCGATGTCCTGGAGTACTTCGTGGGGTTCGGCCCGAAACTGTGGTCGTTCCGTCGCGGCGAGATCGAGTACGGCGTGAAAGCGATCCCGGCCGGCGGGTACGTGAAGATCGCGGGGATGAACCCGTTCGAGAACGACGTGCCCCCGGCGATGATGATCGAGGCCTACGGAGCGAAGCCCGTCCGGCAGCGAGCGCTCGTCATCCTGGCGGGTCCGCTCTCGCACTTCTTGGTGGCGGCCATCATCTTCTCGGCGCTGCTCATGACCGACCGGTGAGACCGATCGGACCCGCGTGTCCGGCGATCTCGGACGTGCCGGCGGAGCTGGAACCCGGCCGGCCCTCGCCGCGGCGGTCGCCGGGCTCCGGCCGGGTGACGTCATCACCCGCGTGGGAGATCTGGTGGCACCCACCCCGCCGAGATAGGGCCCTACGTCGCGCAGCACGCGCACGAGGCGATCCCGGTGCAGGTCCAGCGCGGGAGACCAGATCGTGAACCTGACCGTCACCCCGGTCGTGCTCAGGCGGGTACCGATCAACAGACCGTGAGGCTCGGGATCGAGCTCGGGCCGCAACCCCTCGGGTTCTTCCCCGCGGTCGCCGGCGGCGTCGCCGACGTGGCGAAGTACACGAGGGTGTCGATCGTCAGATCGGCCATGCCTTCGGTCCGCAGGGAGTGGTCCGGGTGCTTCCACCTGCTGTTCGACGGCGCTCCACGGAACCAGGGCGACGTCGCGTCGGTCGTCGGCGTCAGCCAGCAGGTCGGCGCGATCGGCGCGACCGGGAACTGGGCCGCGTTCTTCTGGGTCTTCGCGTACGTGACGCTCTTCATCGGCATCATCAACCTGGTCCCGCTCCCACCGTTCGATGGTGGGCACCTCGCGATCCTGCTCATCGAGAAGGCACGGGAGAGGAAGATCGACATGCGGAAGATCGTGCCCGTGTCCGCCGCCGTGCTTGCTGTTCCTCGGATTCTTCGTGATCTCCACGATGGTGCTCGACATCTGGAAGCCCGTCCCGATCGGTCCCTGACCAGCAGGAACGACCGGCGGTCCATCACGATTTCTCCATCACCCGGCCTCCCGTCCTCCACAGCGCCCGCGTACGATTGGCTCGGTGAGCGAGCAGACCGTGTTGGTCGTCGACGACGAGGCGGCGATCGCGGAGGCGGTGCGCGCCCGACTCGAGAGCGAGGGCTACCGGGTCGTCGTCGCGCTCGACGGCCCGGAGGCGCATCGAAGCGCACCTCGAACACCAGCCCGATCTCGTCGTGCTCGACCTCATGCTCCCGGGCATGGACGGTCTGGAGGTCTGCAAGCGGATCAGCGGGACCGGTGGACCCCGGTCCTGATGCTGACGGCGAAGACCGAGGAGGCCGACAAGGTCGCGGGCTTCGCGGTCGGCGCCGACGACTACCTCACGAAGCCGTTCAGCCTGCGCGAGCTGACCGTCCAGGTCCGTGCGATCTGCGGAGGGTCGAACGGATCGAAGGGTGCAGGATCAGGAGACGGGTCCGATCGAGCTGCACGGCCTCGATCCTCGACGCCGCTCGGCGACGGGTGGAGGTCGACGAAGAGGAGATCGGCCTCACGCCACTCGAGTTCGAGATTCTGCTCGCGCTCGCGCGCGAGCCGGTGTGGTCCTGAGCCGTGATCGAGCTGATGGATCGTGTCTGGGGCTATCGCGATTACGCCGGTGGCCGCGTGGTCGATTCGCACGTCGCGCGGATCCGCCGGAAGCTCGGCGAGGACGGCAACGACCCACGCTTCATCCGGACGGTCCACGGCGTCGGGTACGCCTTCAAGGAGTGACGCGCGGTGGCGATGCGTCCCCTCGAGAAGCTCCCGACGATCCGCGCCAAGCTCGGCTCGGCGATCGTCTTCGCGGTCGCCGTCACCTGATGCGTCAGCTACGTGCTCATCGCGTTCTACCTCAGGAACTCACCGCGGGATACGGAGGAGATCGCGGCGCTCGGGCTCGCCGGCCGGGCCGCCTGGGATCGCTCGATCGCATCCCCGGCAACACCATGATCGTCACGCGGGATCCGGATGGGAACGTCACGGTCCAGGGGTCGACCTGCACCTGCAGGTCCCCACGTTCGACGACGGCGTCCCGCATTGGGGCGTCAGCGGGCGCATCACGTATGCCGCCGTGCCCACGAGCGACGGCGGGTGGGTGACGGTGCTGCGGCCGTCGCCGTCCCGCGGATCGCTCGGCCGGATGCTCGGCGACCTTCGGGTTCCTCCAGAGCTCCTGGTGGCAGTTCCTCCTCGCGGGAACGGTGGCGGGGTTCATCTCCCTCCTGCTGGCGAGGTGGCTCGCGCGTGGGATGACTGCAACCGCTCCGAGACATGGCTGCCGCAGCGCGCCGGATGGAGGTGGGGGATTACTCCGTGCAGGTGCGGGCGCGCAGCCGTGATGAGGTCGGTCAGCTGGCCGCCGCCTTCAACCGGATGACGGCCGAGCTGGAGGATGCTCGAGCGTAGCCGGCGGGATCTGGTCGCCAACGTCTCGCACGAGTTGAGACGCCGATCGCCGCGATGCAGCCCACCTGGAGAACCTCGCTGACGGCGTCGAAGTGGCGGACCCGAGGACGCTGCAGCTCGTCATGCTGTCGCAGACGGAACGGCTCCGGAGGCTCGATCGACCAATTGCTCGACCTTTCCCGGTTGGAGTCGGGCGAGGTTCCCTTCAGGTGGAGGTCGTCCCGCTCGCGCCGCTCGTCTCCCAGTGTGATCTCCGAGATCTCGATGGGTCGCTCGATCTCGGACGTCCAGGAGTCGAGCCGATGTCCCGGCTCACCTCGCCGCCGACGGCCGACGCCGAGCGGATCCGCAGGTGCTGCTTCAATCTCGTGGACAACGCGGTGCGCTTCACGCCGCCCGGGGGCGAGATCGCGCGTGAACGCCCGTCCAGATGGCGAGCGGGTGCAGGTCAGCGTCACCGACACCGGGGTCGGGATCCAGCCGAGCACCTCCTCGCGTCTTCGAACGCTTCTATCGCGTCGATCCCGCTCGGTCACGGGACGACGGAGGGACCGGATCGGTCTTGCGATCGCTCGGTCCATCGTCGAGGCGCACGGGGGTCGGATCGTGGCGAAGAGCGACCCGGGCCACGGCAGCGCGTTCACGTTCGATCTGCCGGCGGTGGAAGCCGCCGTTGCCGCCGATGACAGGAGGGTTAGGTGAAGTCCGCGACCTCGAGCGTCACCGTGTCTCACCGCCAACCGGTACGAGTACCTCGACCTGACGGACGACCTTCGGCGCGCGATCGAGGATGCGGGTGTCACCGACGGTGCCGTGGTGGCGTTCTGTGCCCACACCACCTGCGCCCTGTTGATCGACGAGTGGGAGGACGGGGCGCTGGAGGATTTCCGGCGGCACGTCACGCGGATCGTCCCTCACGACGGCGTCTACTACGCCCACGACGACTTCGAGGTGCGGACCCAGAACATGCAACGAAGACGAGCGCAGAACGGCCACGCGCACGTCAAGGCGATGCTCCTCTCGGCGACGTCGCATGCGATCCCGTGATGGCCGGGAGCCGGCTTCGGCCGCTGGCAGCGGCTCGATCTTCTTCGAGATGGACGAGCCGAAGGACCGGACCGTCACGTTCCACGTGTTCGGTTCCTGAGCGGACTGAGACACTGGCGGTCGGTATGGTCGAGCGCAGGAAGTCGCCGGCAGATCGCAGCTCGGCCGCGTCGCCGATCGGCGGCGATGCGCCCGTCAGCGTCCAGTCCGATGACGACGACGAAGACCGCCGACATCGACGCGACGCTGCAACAGATCGCGTCGCTCGTCGCCGCCGGGGTCGACATCGTCCGCGTCGCCGTGCCGCACTGGGAGGATGCCGAAGCACTCGTGGCGATCGCGGCCAAGTCGACGGTCCCAGTCGTCGCGGACATCCACTTCCAATGGAAGTACGCGATGGCCGCGCTCGAGGCCGGCGTGCAGGGTCTTCGCATCAACCCGGGCAACATCAAGTACCAGGACAAGGTTCGGCTGATCGCGCGGGAGGCGAAAGCGCGGGGTGTGCCGATCCGCATCGGCGTGAACGCAGGCTCGCTCCAGAAGGATCTCCTGGCGACGTACGGGCGGCCGACGCCCGAGGCCCTCGTCGACTCAGCGTTGCAGGAGGCGCACATCCTGGAGGACGAGGATTTCTTCGACATCAAGATCGGCGTGAAACACTCCAGCCCGAAGGTGATGATCGAGGCGTACCGGCATGCTGGCGGAGTCGTGCGACTACCCTCTGCACCTCGGTGTGACCGAGGCCGGTCCCATGCCGATGGGCGGGGTGAAGAGTGCGGTCGGGATCGGGACCTTCCTCGCAGACGGGATCGGGGACACGATCGGGGTCTCGCTCACCGATGACCCCGTCGAAGAGGTGAAGGTCGGCAACGCGATCGCTCCAGTCGCTCGGGCTCCGCACGCGAGGGCTCGACCTGGTCGCATGCCCCTCCTGCGGCCGCGCGGAGGTCGATGCTGCTGGCCTGACGAAGCGGGTCGAGGCGGCCATCGAGAACGAGAAGTTCGGCGTCCCGATGCGCGTCGCCGTGATGGGTTGTGTCGTGAACGGGCCGGGTGAGGCACGCGAAGCCGATGTCGGCATCGCGAGCGGCGAGGCTCGGCTTCGTCATCCGGCGAGGGAGAGGTCGTGGCGAAGGTGAGTGAAGAGGCCTCGTGGACGCGCTGTTGATCGAGGCCAGGAAGGTGGCGGCGCGGAAGGCTGCATCGGGGACCGAGGATGAGTCTCAGGCGGACACCGGCGCGCCGAGCCGCCTGCTCCGGACGCGCGCGCGTCCGCTGCAGCTGCGAACCAGCTGATCAATACGCCGACGGCTGCCGCGTTCCGAGCCAGGACGAGCAGCTTCATCCAGCGCGCTCGGTACCGACGATCTGGTCGCGGCCACGCGAGCGCGATCAGTCCCGGTGAGCGCCACCGCGACCGCGGCTGATCGTCGCCGTGCGACCCTCACCGTCGTCCCCTTCGAACGCGAGGGCCGTCCACGGCAGGAACCAGGCGGCGTACTGCAACGAGGGATTGCGGCGAGAACGCGGTGAGCGCTGACCTGCGGCCGCGAGCGCCGCGCTGCCGACCTGGATCCCGATCCGTTCCGGCGGCGCGGCGCCAGATCGCGACCTCGCAGACGAGCAACCCCAGGAACAGCAGGCCCTTCATCCACGGGGCGGCTGAAGCCGACCGGAGCGCGTCGGCCTCGATCACCGGGACGCCGCGACCGGCGATCCACACCACCGAGGCCGACCGTGCTCTGGACGTGCCACCCGCGAACACCCGGCGGAGGTCAGCACCTGGAACGGACCCTTGGGGCCACCCGTCAGAGTACCACGCCGCACCGAGCACGACGACGACCACCGCGAAGCCGGCGACGGCCGGACGCCAGGCCCGGCGTATCAACAGGACGGGCGCGAGGGCCAGCGGCCAGAGCTTCGCCATCACGGCGAGGCCCAGGGCGGCTCCTCCCAGGGCCTCGCCCCGATGCTTCGTCCAGGCGATCGCCCATGCCGCCAGCGCCACCGAGACCAGGTCGAACCGCAGGTAGATGAACGACAGGAGCGGGGCCCGAGCAGCAGGTACACGATCGCGGGGCGCCGCCCCCAGCCCCACGCGAGCGCGGACGCCGTGGCGAGATCCGCGATGAAGGCGAGGAGGGCGATCGAGGCGACCGTCGCCGACGCGCCCGTCGCCCCCGATCGTCCGATCGGTGGCGGTCTCCAACGGCATCGTCGCGACGGGGAAGTTCCGGTAGGGGTTGCTGGCGACGTGGCGATCCGCTCGGCCTGCAGGATCTGGACGTCGGTCACGGGACGCCGCCCGGCACCAGGACGACGAGTGCGAGGACGAGGACGCCGGACCGCCACCAGTGCGCACCGGCAATGCGCTGCGGCCGGAGAGATGCCGCGCCTGCAGGCCCCGTCGGACATGGTCCTCAACCGTAGCGGTCACCCGGAGCCGATGACGAGAAGGATGCGTGGCGGCAGCGCGGGTATCGGGGCTCGCGAGCGTGCTCGCTGTCCGCTCATGGTGGTTCCCGGCAGCCTGGCGGCCGCCCACCTCCCGTGCCGGGAACGACGTGCGCGGATCTTCCCCCGGAACAACGTGTGGCTACATGAGCGTGTCGGCGCTGCGTGGTGAGCGCGAGGTCAGCCGTGTGGAAACGGGCGACGCACGCCGGTGGAACGACGTTCCTGCATCCCGATCTCGGACCGCCCTCGTACGGCATCCCGTACGCAGTCGTCGGCGGCGGGGACACGCGAAGGTGTCCGGTGAGCTTCACGTACGCGAGCGAAAGCGATCCGGCCCCTACCCGTTCGGGCCCGACATCGCCGAGAGGGTGGCTCGGACCGCCACGCGCTCGTCATCGATCGCAGCGCACTGCACGCTCCACGAGCTGTTCACGGCTCGCTGGAACGGCGGGGATCGAAGGCCGGCAGCGGCGCGATCTTCCATCGACGGGTCCGAAGGCGAACCTCGCTTCGACCGGCGGGATGGACGAGCGCCGATGCGCGGACTACCGATCTTCGCCGGCCTGTTGCGCTACGACGAGGTGAAGGCGAGTTGATCGATCACGCGATCCGGATGACCGTCGGGTGTACGACGACGCCTGCATCTGGCCGGCTCGACATGCAGCCGGAACGAGCTGATCGCCGATGCCCGCCGATGGGGGCTGGTTCGCGCTTCGTGCCTCCTTCGACATCGGTCCGGTTCCTGCGCGAACGTCCGCGTGGTCACTCGAGCGATGAAACGGTACGGGCCTATCGTCCGCCGACAACTGGGGCGACTGGTTACTTCAGGATCGGTCGACTCCCGCTGGACCTACCGCTTCGTCAGATCAGCTGAAGCGGATCCCGGCAGAGCGCCTTCGTCGCCGTCGACGAACGCGGGTGCAAGGTCGTGGGTCGCGATCGGCGGCGTTCGCCTCGGGCCGGGATGCCCGGTAAACCGTCAGGACCGGTAGATCGAGGAAGTTCTCGACGATACTCGGTCCCTCCGGGCGCGAGGATCAGATTCCGGATGGAACTGCGCGCCGCGCTATCGGGGCAGGTCGCGATGTCTGGGCGCCCGTGACCAGCCCATCTCGGTCCATGCGGTCAGCTCGAGCGCCGCCGGAAGCGCGGCTCGAATGACGAGCGAGTGAGTACCGACCCGCCTCGAACGGCACGGGGAGGCCTGCGAGGATGCTCCCGCCCGTGGGTACGAGCGAAGCCTTGCCGTGGACGGGATCGACGTCCCACGGTCCCACCCCGATCCGATCCCGGGTGCCGCCTGGTGGCCGAGGCACACGCCCAGGACCGGTGTCTCGGCGGGGAGCCCGGTCAGCAGCTCGGTGAAGACCCCGCGTCGCGCGGGTAGCCCTGGCCCCGGTGGGAGGACGACGGCCTCGGGATCATCGCTGAGCAGCTCCGCGGCCGAACGCTCGTCGGACTTCAGACCCGTGTTTCTCGGCCGAAGCTCGCCGACTTAATTGGACCGGGTGAAGGTGAAGCTGTCGTGCGTGATTCATCACGAGGATCGTCGCGGCGGACGGTATCATGCGGCCTGACCGAACCAGCCCGAGGAAGCCGCCCCAGGAAAGCTGGTGGGTTGCGGCGAGAGGATGCCGCCAGGGTGACCGGGCCACCGGGCGCAGCGATGCTCTCATCGTGGATGCCGGTCTGGGGCACCTGCCACGACCTGCCCCACCTGCTTCCCGCGCAGCGCTGGCGGGCGCTGACGAGTCGAGCCCGCTCGAGATCCTCGTCTGCGCGACCAGAGCCCATCGCTGCACCACGTCGTCGAAACGGCTTGGCCGTACCTTCGCTCGAGGGTCCAAGTCCGTCCGGTTACGGCGACATCCGCGAGGACCGGCATCGATGCCGCGCAGGGCGAGCTGGTGATGACGATGGACGCCGGATTTCGCGTACGCGGCCGACTTCGTGCCCATCATCTGGGCGCACCGCGACGACGCCGAGGTCGTGATTGGATCGAGGTACGTTCGCGGGCAGTGCGGAGATGGGCTTCAGCCGGCGGACCGCCAGCCGGTTGCTCATCAACTGGGTCTATCGCTTCGGGCTCTCCGTTCCGTTCCCGCGACCTCGGAGCGGCTTCCGCCTCTACCGTCGCCGCGTGCAGCTCGACATCCAGCCGCTCGAGGCGCACGGGCTGGATCGTCCTCCCGAGATCGCTGGTGAAGGCACGGTGCAGGCTGGCGCGTGATCGAGTGCCGTTCTGGTACCGGCGAGGCGCCGAGCCGTGGAACTGGATGGCGCATGGTGCAGTTCGGGCGCTCGCCTACCTCGAGACGCTGGGGCGACTCCTGAGCCTCAGGAATTCCGGTCCGGGCGGCGCGGATTACGACAATCGTGCCTTCGATTCCTGGATCCCGCTCCAACGCAGCTGGCAGCGGCGGTTCGGGTCGAGGCCAAAATCGCGTCTGGCGGTTCCCGCGAGCCGCGACCTCGAGGACGGGTGGTGCGGCCTGTTTCACCGTGGATGCCCCGGGTGTGGGCACCGGGATGTACAAACTCGGGCGGCCCGGGCCCTTCGCCGTCATCTCGTCCAGGGACGCTAATCTGCCCCCTTCGCCGCTGATGTGGTGCCGATACCGCCATCTGCGCCTGAGCATCGATGTTAATCCTGATACTGTGTCCACCTGAGTGAGCTTGTCCAGGCGCGATCGCGACCGGGCGGGTTGTTGATTCAGGGAACGCCTGAATGTTGTTGCCGGGCGGCGATGGCTCTTCCGGAGGCTCGAAGGTGGCAGTTCCCATCAGCGCGGAAGTGAGCAGACACTGGTGCGACGGTCGCATTCAGTGGGACCTGAGGCGCTTCGTCTGATCGAGAACTGCCAGCGTCATGGGTCGAGATTATCTGCGCTCCTCCGTGCCGCCAAGCCTGACGTTGGCGCCGCTTTCGCTGGAGGGCAAAGCGGCGCGACGGCGCCGGGACAACGCTGAGGCTTTCGCTTCGTCTCAGAGTTCCGCCCCATCGAGTCGATATCGACGCCAGCGCCTCGTCGATCGTTTCGCCAATCCGTCCGTGACGATTTGGTCCCGGATCGTGATGCAGAAGTCGAGGCCCCCAGAACGTCAGGTACCAACGGCGCCGGCGTAGGCAGCGCGAGCGCGCCGGCCAAATGGCTATCAGCTCCACGCCTGCGCTTCGCGCCGGGTGACGTCCCGGCGGTGGGGAACGTGACCGCCAGCGCATCGAAGGGCTCCATGTCCTGACGCATCGCCTGACGGTCGAAACATACTCGCTGCGAGAACCGCCCACCACCCAGCTCGGTGGCGACGCGGCCCTGCTCGCAGATGCGCCCGACGTTGTGCCAGGTTCGACTGTATCAAAAGCTCGGCGCGTCTGGGATCGGCGAGAAGCCCAAAGCCTTGGCGCGCGGTCGTGCCTGTCGAGGCCGTGTGGCGGGTCCCGCGATTGAAGTCGCATCACGTGCCGTTCCTCCACCCAAACAGAGGGGTTCGGCATGATCCAGCGAGTCTGATCCCGCGGCGCAGGTGGAACATGTGCGTGGCGAAGTTGAGACGCGGAGGACGCCGGTGGATCGGCAGCCTCCACCCGTCGGTGCAAGGCGTGGACCTGGACGCGAGGGGAATCGCCTGTGATCGCCCGCGAGGATGCCCTTGTGGTCGATAATGATCCGCGGCACCGCATCGTCATCTGCGCTGGCCTCGCGTCAGCCTACCCGCCGCCGCGCCCACCAGGCGGGGTCGGAGGCGCCGGCTTTTCGGCCAGCCCTGAGCGCATCCCGTCGTCGTAGCACCTGCGGGAACGCGATGGTACAGAGCGCGCTGTCGGTCGAAGACGACGGCTCGGTCGATCAGGAGGAACCCGATCGGTGGACAGGGGCCTCATCAGGGTGTGGCACCGGATGACCATCGAGGAGGGTCGCGGCTTGTACGACGCGTAGTCACCCATCAGCCCCCATCGGGGGCAGGCCGTCGACCCGGGCGCGCGAAGCCGGTGGACGGCGGCGCGGAGGGCTTCGCGCGGCGTCAGACGGCGCGACGGTTCCCCGGTGGGGAGCTCCTCGCGCGACCTCCCGTGGTGTGGAGACCGCTGGTGCCGATCACTGCATGACGCGTAAGGATTGCTCGTGGTCGTAAGACTGGGCCCAATCGCTTGAAATGGTCGAATTGACTTTGAGTGATCCTTTCTCGGCCAGCCCGCCAAATGGTAGGAACACTAGATGGGGGGGTCGCGACGTCCGCGAGCAGCTCGGCCCACACCGGCACGAGCGTGGCCAGTCCGTTGCCAGCCGAACAGCGTGTCCGATCGGGCCAAACACCACTGGTGGTCCATCATGCTCCTCCGAGAGGGAACTCTGACCGCATCATCCGGGGTGGGATGGTCGCAGCCGGAGTGGTGAGTATTAACATAAATTCCTCTGTGTTATCCGGCGGACGAGGCGACGGCTATACCAGGACGTTGCACGAGCCGGAGGTGGGCGCCCGCCCACCTTTCGTTTAGGGGATGGTCGTGGGATGGAGCGCGAAAAAGTCAGTCGGAGGGCTGGGCTGGAGCTGGTCGAGGCGTGTCGTAACACGGCGCTCGCGGTCGTCGCGTCCTCAACGCTGCTGATCGGACGGCAACACTGGTAGATTAATGCACCATCTCTGAGAAGTCAACGGCGGCTGTAATTGAGACTTCGGGTGGAGGGGCCATCGCAGCTTCAAAGCCGTTTGCCCGGTCGAGCGATCTTCAGGGCGGGTCCCCGGCGTGGAAGCTCAACGGTCCGTCGTGGCAGGTGGACGCGCCTGTGGGCGAAGCGCCGCTGGCTGAGGGGTCTACTGTGCATGTCGGGATCCTGGTGGCGTCGGACGACCAGGCTTATCGATCGAGGCCGATGGTGGCGGCCTGGGAATGACCACGGAATGCGTCCGTGGCATGTGGCCGGGACTGGGCTGGAGTTAAAGGAACACGTGCTGAAATGCCGAGATATCGTGAGCCCGCGAGCTGGAGTTAGGCGTACGCCAACGCATCCTCCAGGTCTGGAGGGAGGCGATGGCTGCCGTGGCAAGCCGGTAAGAAGTAGATATCCGACGTGAATGGACGACTTCGCCGGGTTCCGTGAACGACCTCTGAGACCGCGATGTGATGTCTGGCAGTTTGAGAGGTCGAGTCGAAGGACGGCGAGACCCCCGTGATGAAGGTGCTCCGATAGAGGTCACGGTCACGACGATCGGCGTTTATCGGTGTGGCACGCTGGGCAGCATCAGAAGCTGTGGAGCCGAGCGTGGGATGACCTACAGGAGTTCAAGGCGCGAGGGCGACGTCGTGTCGCATCGTCCAGCAGTCCGGACTGATGCTGGCGCCGCGCCTAACCTGGGAAAAGTTGGAGGCACCTATCCCGCAGTCCGAAGCAATACGTAACTGAACGAAGTGGTAC